>Ga0335083_10009159_pt1 | contig 12034 bp, 7 predicted proteins | sample Lox_Sample_42_FD_206716 | JGI IMG/M metagenome (GOLD analysis project Ga0335083, IMG submission 206716) | Soil microbial communities from Loxahatchee National Wildlife Refuge, Florida, United States - Lox_Sample_4.2 | ecosystem: Environmental > Terrestrial > Soil > Wetlands | place: USA: Florida... | reverse complement strand
TACCTTCAATTCCACCAACTTCACTTGGGAGGCCGAAGACTTTGACTTCGACCCGGCCAATAGCCCTGACCCGAATAACAGCAACCTGCGCTATATTGATAGTCCGGTACCCACTTCCGCTCCGGCCACGAACAGTTATTATGGTCAGACTGGTGATTTGGACATCGACTATTCTTCGCAATTCATCAATCTGAACGTGCTCCCCGTTCCGGCGGTGTACCGCACGAGCGCCCAGAACCTCAATAACATAGTTCCCATTCAAGTGACTGCGGATGCGCAACGGGCGAGGACGGCCAATGCGCAGGTGCAGCAAGCCAATCCCTATATCCAGGACTATGAAATCTTCAACCTGACGAATACCGCCTGGATCAACTACACCCACACATTCCCTGCCGGCAATTACTATGTCTATGCCCGGCTTTCAGCCGGCGGTACCAGCAATATCACGTTCCAATGTGCTCAGGTAACCAGTGGTGCTGGTACTTCGACGCAAACTACGAACGTCATTGGTTACTTCCAGGCCATGGGCAACAGCTACGGCTCGTATCAATATGCCCCGCTAATGAATACTAACACCGGCACACACATCCAGCTTCCTATCAGCGGGATTCAGACGTTGCAGGTCACGGGTGACGGCTTCGAACGTGTGAACTTCTTCATGCTCGTGCCGGCTGGCACCGTAAAATTGGGATCATCCGTCGTAGGAACCAATGTTGTCCTCTCGTTCCCCACGCAAACCGGGTTCAAATACGCTGTGTCTTATAAGAATGATCTGAACGATCCTGCCTGGACGCCGCTGGGAACCACGGTCAACGGCACCGGCCTGACGCAGTCAGTGAGCGACGGCCTTGGTCAAAACCACCGCTTCTATCTCTTGTCTGTCCAATAATCGACAGCCAGGGATGTGTCAATGCCGTCGCCCTGAAAGAGGGGCGACGGCGAAACCAAAGATATTTGAGATACCAGCAAAGATGAATATATCCGGAACACAAAATGAAAGACGCCGCGCTTTCACCTTGATTGAGTTATTGGTCGTCATTGCCATCATCGCCATTTTGGCCGCTATTCTATTGCCTGTTCTCTCTTCCGCTAAAGAACGGGCTCTCCGTATTGAATGCTTAAGCAACACCAAACAGCTCGCCACAGGAATGATCATTTATTCTGGCGATAATAACGATTTAGTTCTTACTTGTCGCGCTAACACCTCTGGAACCAGTGGGCCTAAACTCCCGTTTGTGCAACTGGACCTCAACATAAGCGATGCCGCTGGCTTGAGTTCCATCGGTTTGAGAGTGCCCACCAATGCACCAACCGTTTGGAGTTGCCCGGAACGGCCGACCCTTCCCAACTATGCGCCGGCTTTTACTGAATGGAATATAGGCTACCAATATTTCGGCGGCGATACCAATTGGGTGAATCCGGTTGAATCAAGCGGGTGTTGGGGCAACAGTCCTCGAAAAATGAGCCAATCCAAACCATGGTGGGTCTTTTCCGCGGATGCCGTCATGAAAGGATTAAATGGATGGGGCATGCCGGTATCGCAGGATTATGGCAATCCGCAATGTTACGTGAACCTGCCGCAACATCACAGCGCCCGTTCGATGTATCCCGATGGCGGCAATGAATCGTTTGTCGATGGTTCGGCATCATGGGAACCCATTGCGAAAATGCGTCTGATCACTTCGTGGCAGACAGATGGGGACAGGAATATCTATTTCTATCAGGATAGCCGGGATTTCCCTGCGCTCATGTTGCAGCGAATGAATTCGCTGATGCCATCACCGTAGCTAAATTGGCGCAAAACTATAACCAGTATTTTTAAGCGTTGAATCCAAAAGGAGACGGAGGGAATGAGTTAAAAATGGCAATCAGACTTTCATGGTGGCAGCGCACTTCATTCCCGATTCATCTTGTGATGTTAGGATGTATGGCTGCAGGCATTCTCATCGCCGGCATGGAGCCGGCCCGGGCCGGCTGGCAACTGCTGTGGAGTGATGATTTCAGCGGCAACACGATTAATACTAACAATTGGATTTTCGACAGCGGCAACGGTAACGGGGGATGGGGCAATCGGGAATTGGAATATTATACCAGCCGTCCGGAAAACGTTTATGTCGCCGACGGCATGCTTCATATTGTCGCGCGCAAAGAGGATTTTAAGGGCCAAAATTATACGTCGGCAAAATTGAAGACCCGCGGCCTTTTCAGCCAAAAATACGGACGCTTTGAATTTTACGCGCGGCTGCCCCAGGGCAAGGGCTACTGGCCCGCTCTTTGGATGATGCCTGAAGAGGCAGTCTATGGGCGATGGGCCGCCTCCGGCGAGATTGATGTCATGGAAAACAAAGGCGTTGAGCCGGAAAAGATTTTTGGTACGATCCATTTCGGAGGGGTTTCTCCGCACAACGCCGAATCACACAACCCCGGGTTCACTTTTCCTTCGGGTGATTCGGTCGGAAATTTTCATCTTTACGCCGTTGAATGGAGCACTAATGCCATCTCCTGGTATGTGGATAACCATCTCTACGAAACCCAAACGAACTGGTGGAGCGCGAGCCAGGAGAATTCTCATGAGCACAATCCCTATCCGGCTCCCTTTAACCAGCCATTTTATATTATCATGAACCTCGCCATCGGGGGTAATTTTGGCGGTAATCCGGATGAGACCACCGTTTTTCCCGGTGACATGCAAATAAAATATGTGCGCGTTTATGGCCAGACAGTGGATCCGTCTGCTCCCGCAGGCTCGGTTTCCACCACAGACGAAAATAAAACAACTCATGACACGACGGCATCTGCGGGCGCAAACGGGACAGCGACCTTGCAGTCGGCGAATAGTTCCGTGCAGACCCGCAATCTTCAATTTCCATAACGTCTATTTTTGCGACGAAGTCGGTACGGCCGGAAGCGCCGGGTCTTTCTTCTATCGGTTGACGCTCACCAACCAATAAATTATCGTGAAGATTATCAACAGGCATAAAAGTTTGAGCGTTTCTGCCTTGGACGCCGGTTTCTGCCCGGCGCTGTTTCGGGGCTTTTGTTTTTGTCTCCTGTTTTTTGCTGCTCCCGTTTTTGCCCAGCCAGCCGTCCCCGTTTTGACCAACGCCGCCGATGTCATTTCGTTGCCCGCCGAACAGGCCTCGCGCATGTTGAAAGTCCATGTCACCGGCGTAGTCACCGCTTCCGATCCTGTTTTGAAAGGCCGCTTTTTCTTCCAGGATTCCACCGGCGGCGTATTCGTAGACAATATCAACGGCCTTCACGTGGACCCGGGCGATGTAGTGGAAATTTCCGGAATCACCTACGCCGGTGCATTCGCCCCTACAGTGACCGCGCCTACCGTGCATATTTTAAAAAAAGGTCCCTTGCCACTCGCCAAACCTGTTTCCATCGAACAATTGATGTCCGGCGCCGAGGACAGCCAGAGAATAGAAATTTCGGGAATCATTCGTGACGCCCGCCTGGATGGCGGCCGGCTGACGCTGGATATGGCCAGCGGCGGCTACCGCTTCCGTGCATTCCTGCCTTCGGCTTCAGGATTCGAACCAAAAGCCCTCATCGGCGCGCAGGCGTTGGTCCGCGGCACGGCGGCGGAAGCACACAATCGCTCCCTGCGCCAGTTGATCGCCGTGGAAATTTATATTCCCAATTCGTCGGACCTGGTCATTGAAAAACCCGAATCAATCAATCCCTTTGATCGCCCGGTTGTCCCGCTCAATAAGCTGGCCCAGTTTCGTCCGGACAATTCCCTGGCCCAACGGGTCCATGTTCACGGCGTCGTGGTCTTTCAACAGCCGGGTGAGCGTGTTTTTCTGCAAAATGGAACATTCGGCCTCCAGGTGCAAACACGCCAACGAACCGAGCTGAACCCGGGCGATGTTGTGGACGCCGTGGGCTTTTTGAGTTTTGAGAATTATCTTCCCGTTTTGCAGGATGCCATTATCGAAAGGTCCCAGCAGGAGCCTGTCCCCATGCAGCCTCAGCCGGCTACGGCTCAGGACGTGGAAAACGGTCTTTACCACGCCACCTATGTTTCTATTTCCGGCAGCCTCATTGACCTGACTGTCAACGCCGGCACGGCCACCACGCCCGGACGAACAGTGCTGGTATTGCAAAGCAGCAATTTCACCTACACGGCTGTTGCGGAAAATGCTCCCGGCCAGGCGCAATTGGCCAGCCTCGCCATCGGCAGCACGGTGAAGGTAAATGGAATCGCCCTCACCCAAATTGACAATGCCGGCAAATTGCAATCGTTGCAGATCCTTATTCCTGATGCCGATGATGTAGTTGTCCTAAAAAAGCCTAGCTGGCTTACCCCCCATCGCCTTTTAATTGGTTTTCTTATCCTGAGTTCGGCGTTGTTTATCATTGTGAGCTGGACGCTGATCCTTTCACGAAAGAATGCCGCGTTAAATTTTGCCATTCGCGACCGGGAAAAAGCGCAAACCGCCCTTCAACAGGCGCACGACGATCTCGAACTGCGCGTCAAAGAGCGGACAGAACAATTAAAATTTGAGATTACCGCCCGTAAAGAATCCGAAGTGCAGTTCAAAGCCGTTTTGACGGAACGAACCCGCCTGGCACAGGAACTGCACGATACGGTCGAACAAACCCTCACCGGCATCGCCTTGCAGTTGGATACCGCCTCCAAACTGCATGATCGCAAGCCGGATAATTCGCTGCATCATCTGGAACTGGCGCGCAGCATGATGGCCCGCGGCCAAATAGAAGTCCGTCGCTCCGTTTGGGACCTGCGCAGCCGCGCCCTGGAGCAATTCGATTTGTCCAGCGCCTTGGCGGAAGGCTCGCGGCAAATCACTTGCGGCACCGATATCAAAGTCCGGCTTGAAACCCGGGGCGAACCGCAGGCGCTTCCGGAAGTCGTGGAAGAAAATCTCCTCCGCATCGGCCAGGAAGCCCTCGCCAATATCATCAAGCACTCCCGGGCTACTGATGTGGATATGGAACTGCAATTCGAACGGAAACAGGTAAGCCTGCAGGTCAAAGACAATGGCGTTGGGTTTGATCGCGAAACCGCCGTCGGTCCCAACGAAGGTCACTTCGGCCTGCTGGGGATGTCTGAGCGCGCCAAACGCATTGGCGGCCAGTTTACTGTTTCCAGCCAGCCCGGAAAAGGAACCCTGGTTCGGGTGAATATTCCGTTGCACTCGGACCTGGAACTTCAGGCAGCCACCAGTCAGGATGCTTCTACCATCGCGTGAAAAAATCAGATAAAATTCGAATATTGATCGCGGACGACCACTACATCGTTCGCATGGGGTTGACGGCGCTCGTGAATACCGAGGCCGACATGGAAGTCGTTGCCGAAGCGGCGGACGGCAATGAAGCCCTCACGTTGTTTACCCGCCACCGTCCCGATTTACTTTTGCTCGATTTAAGAATGCCTGGCAAAGGCGGAATCCAAACCATCGGCGAAATCCGTGTTGAATTTCCCGACGCGCGTATTTTGGTTTTGAGCGCGTTTGATGGAGACGAAGATATTTACCGCGCGCTCCAGGCAGGCGCCCAGGGATATGTCTTGAAAAATACGACCGGTGATAAATTAGTCCCCGCGCTCCGCACTGTTGCCGCCGGCCAAAATTGGATTCCCAAGGACGTCGCCAGCCAGCTTGAGTTGCGAAAAATTCGCGAGCAATTGACCTCCCGCGAAGTGGATGTGTTAAACGAGCTGGCCAAGGGCCGCGCCAACAAGGAAATCGCCGATACCTTGAACATTTCCGAACACACCGTAAAAGATCATTTAAAAAATATCCTTGGAAAGCTCCAGGTCGCCGACCGCACTGAAGCGGTCACCACGGCCATCCAGCGCGGGATCATCCATCTCCAGGGACGTTCCAAATCTCTTATATGAACCCCTCGAAAGAGGGATGTATAAACATCTTGGCGTATTTATCTTATGTCAAAAACTGTCCCTGATATGGGCCGCATATTTCATTTGAAAGGCATGATTCGAATTTATCTGGCAACCGTTCTCCTTACGCTCCTGGCGATGCCGGTGGTCGCGCAGAATTATCATCCGGCCAAAGGTAACCGGCAGGATGTAAATTTGGATTCCGGCTGGAAATTCATCCGGCAGGACGTCGCCGGCGCGCAAGACGCGTCCTTTGACGATGCCTCATGGACCAAATTGAACCTGCCGCATACCTGGAATAATTATGACGGCCAGGAAGGTAATACGAATTATTACCGCGGTATTGGCTGGTATCGAAAACACCTTTCCGTGAGCCGGAGCGAGCGGGACCGTCATTTGTTCCTCAAATTTGACGGGGCATTCCTTGTCACGGACGTTTACATCAATGGCAGTTTTTTAGGCGAGCATCAGGGCGGTTTTTCGGCATTTACTTATGATGCCACTCCTTATCTTCATCCTGGCAAGGACAACGTCATTGCGGTCAAAGTCAGCAATGCCGTCAACACCAACATCCCTCCGCTTGACGCTGATTTTACCTTTTTTGGCGGCCTCTATCGCGATGTTCATCTGTTGGTCACCGATCCCGTGCAAATCTCGCCGCTGAACTATAGTTCCTCAGGAGTCTATTTAAAAACGACCGATGTCAGCTCCAATTCCGCGCAGCTTCAAGTCACCGCCGTGATCTCGAACTCGACGGCGGCCGCGCAATCCATCATGGTCCGTAGCATCGTCACCGACGCTGACAAAAAAATTGTCGCCGTTCTCACGAACATCGCGACTCTCCCCCCGCAATCGGCCTCAAACATCATCGCCGCCACGACTATCCCCAATCCTCATCTGTGGAATGGCCTCGCCGATCCGTATTTATATCAAACACATGTTGAATTATGTCGCGGCTCAAAAGTTGTGGACGTTATCACCCAGCGGTTGGGCTTTCGTTATTTCAGTGTGGATCCGAACAAAGGCTTTTTCCTCAACGGCTGCCACTACGACCTTCACGGCGTCAGCATGCACCAGGATTGGCCCAATCACGGCTGGGCCGTATCGGACGCGGAGCGAGAAACAAACTTCAAGTTGCTGAGAGAAATTGGGGCCACCGCCGTCCGCATGTCCCACTATGAGCACAACGATTACGAGTATCAGCTTGCCGACCAATATGGAATTGTTGTTTGGAGCGAAATCCCGTTGATCAATCGCATCACCGAATCTCCCGCCTTTTATGCGAGCGCCAAGCAACAACTCACTGAACTCATCCATCAGCGCTATAACCATCCATCCGTGGTCTGCTGGGGCGTGTTCAATGAAATCACTTTAAGGCCTGGTCCCAAGCCGGTAAAACTCGTCACTGAACTGGCGCAACTCGCCGCGCAGGAGGATCCCACTCGCTTTACCGTTTCTGCCGCTAACGCGAGCGACGATGAGCCATCCAATTGGCGTACAGAATTGAATGCCATTAATAAATACTTCGGCTGGTACAATGGCAAGCTGGGCGAGTTTGGTCCGTGGGCGGACAATATCCATTCCAACTATCCCACGCATTGCATTGGTGTGAGTGAGTACGGCGCCGGTGGCAGCGTTATGCAGCACAGCGAGAACCCCGTGACCGAACCCGAAAACAAAAGCCATTATCATCCGGAAGAATACGAGAACCTCTACCACGAAATTCATTGGCAGCAGATGCAGGCGCGGCCGTTCCTGTGGTGCAAATTCGAATGGACGATGTTTGATTTTGCTGTGGCCGGCCGTAATGAAGGCGATACCCCGGGCCGCAATGATAAAGGCCTTGTGACCTATGACCGCAAGACGCGCAAGGATGCGTTCTATTTTTATAAGGCCAATTGGACGACGAATCCCATGGTTTACATTACCGGCCATACTTTTACCAATCGCCTGACCGATAGCGTGATGGCTAAAGCCTATGCCAATTGCGATTCGGTGGAACTTTTCCTCAATGGCAAATCCCAGGGAACAGTGACGAGCACTAATTGCATTTTTACCTGGCCGTTGACGTTGTCCCCGGGAAAAAACGAGATTATGGCCGTTGGTAATAAAGGCAAAACATCCGTGAAGGATTCACTCGTCTGGCATGCGCCTGTCAGCACTGCAACGATTTCAACAGGAACTCCAAGCCATTCGTTGAAACCATACAAGGATGGTCAATTGTCCAAGATAGATCGTTCACCGTAAGAATTGCATCTATTGCACCGGCATAATGACGACGTCTTTCGTTCGCGATGACGGAGTTACTTTCAATTGAGAGACACGCCCGTTTTCGACATGCCCTTCCACCGTGGTTTTATAGGGCGCGTTCAACTTAAAATCCGCCGTCCAATCCGCAGGCCACGCGGGCAAAAGAAGGATGCGTTTTCCGTCACATTGCATAAGCATGAGTTGCAGTGTGATCATGCCGCTGCCTCCGTTGTCGAGGTCTGGAATCCAATCGCCGCCCGCTTTCCAAAACCAGCGAAACCGCTCGTTCCCATAATCAGTAAATTCGCTAATCGCTACTGACTTCGCCTTGGCCGTCAGGCCCAGGGCGGCCGCCTGCGTGCCATCCTGTCCCCAGCAGGTGACAAATGGAAAAAGCCGGGCCGCGTAAGTCTCCCTTGCCAGGTCGAGCCCCGGCTTGCCGACGCCGTACAAACGATAGGGGAAAGCCACGTATAGTTGGGGATTCTCCGCATTGCGGGTCTCGCCGAATTTTTCAGCCGGAAAAATAATCGGCGTCCCATCTGGATCCCCTGCGCCCGTGCGCGGCAGTTTACCTTGCGATGTTTTGCCCATGGTGATGAGCGGCAAATCACGGAGCACATTGGTCCAAACACTGCGCTGTTCTGGAGAACTAAATTTAAGCGGAAGCGCCAGTAAACGCGGAAGCACGTCTTCCAGGCCGGCGATGTCCGGTGTCGGATTGGCGGCGTCCCGTTGATACGTTTCCAAAGATTGGGTAGGGGACATCCAGATTTTCCCGTCCACATCACGCGGCCAGTGCTGGTCATAGTAGTCCACGATCGCCGCGGCAAAGGGAACCAGTTTGCGGCGCGCAAAGTCAGAGTCTTGCGTATCATCATAGCTGTCCAGCATTTGCGCTACGACTTCAACTCCGCCCTGGACATGATAGCGCATCCATTCACTGGCCAATTGATTCGATGGATTGTCCCAGCCAAAATCATTCAGGTTTGGCAGGCCCCAATAATACATCGTTTCAATAAAGGCCGCGCCCCCGTGATGGTAATAAAGCCGGGTGCGGTCTTCCGCCAGCGGCAGGGCATCCAAATACATCTGGTACCACGGCTGCAACAAATCTTCATCGCCGGTCGCAATCAGCGGCCAGTAAAGCAGGCGATTGTTTTGGTTCCAATAGCAACTGCCCCAGGCGCGAAAATCAGGATTATGGTTGCCTGGAGTGGAATCTTCATTGTCAGGCATGTCGCGACCAACGGTAAAAAGACCCCCGTTAAATTTGACGGGCTGCGGGCCGCGTGAAGAACAGCCCATCATATAACGTTGCATCGCGTATCCCTGGGAAACCTTGGCCGCGTCCGGCGAACCTGCCACCTGGATCCAACTGCGATTCCAAAATTCGTCCCACCATTGCTGGTGCTGGGTCCATGCTGTCCGCAAATTGATGCGGCGAATTTTAGCCGCCGACGTTCTTAAATCACGTTCCCACGTTTGCGGAGAGGTGTTCTTTTCGGTAAGAGCATACAAATCCAGGTGAATGTATTTGTCAGGGGAAGAAGATCTCAAAGTATGAGCGTCACTGGAAATTAGTCTCGGCCCCGCAATCGTTGCTCCAAAACAACGGTGCAAGTAAGGATCGGGATATTTAGCCAAAAGTGAGTCCAAATGTTCCTGTTGTAAAATCGTGGGATAAATACTGGCAGCATTATAATGGTACCAGGTGAGGCTGTCCCTGTCCGGTGGAAGAACGGTGTCCGGCTCAAAATCAATGGGCAGGGTATGTCCGCCAAATTCAAATAGACCGCCGCGTTGGGGTGAGGGCGCCGAAGATGGATTAACATTGGTGCGCCAAAGTTCGAGATGGGCTTGCAAGGTGGTAGGCAGCGCCAGGTGGCCTTCTACGTGCATGACTGGATGATTCGCATCCACCCAAATACGGACGAGGTTATCCCCTTTTTGAATCTCGATACATCCACTTTCGAGTTTTAATGTCTGCAAAAAATCTGCGGCGCCAATAAAAGGGTTGGGATCCAGTTTTATCCGCACTCGGCCAAGTTTCACCAGTTTGCCGGTCTCGGTCCAGGCGTCGGATTTAGCCACGAGCACCACCAAATCGCCGTTCTGCTCCGTCCAGACATTGGCGGCCAGATCCCCGTTGCCAATCGGCATCGAATCGTTTTCATCTTTTCCCAATGTCGCCCAGGTAACATTATTTGACGAAGCCAGGCGGCTCCCCATGTCAGAACTCCCCGGCACATCAAAGCAACTCGCCAAACAAAGAAACGCGAAAAGAAATATCTTTGCAGAATGAGAAATCAATTTAGCCATGGGTAAAAGAAATTGTTGGTAGAATATTGTGGCACTATAGTGCCTTTTTCGCTCTGCCTTGCATCCCCGCTTTTGGGGATGCACGACCCGTCCCCTTGAACGTATCAATGCATGCATGAAGTCCACGTTGCTTAAAATGTGTGTTACTTGTCTGCTGGTCGCAGCCTCAGTGGCTGCCCGGGCCGGGGATTATAAAACAGAATTAAACATTCCTTATTGCAAGGTGGATGGAAAGCTGCTGACCTTGAATGCTTTTTTGCCCGTGGGTGCCACCAACCCGGTCCCAGCCATGGTTGAAATTCATGGAGGCTGGTGGTCTGCCGGCGATGCCGCGTCGCAACCCGAAGGCGTCGGCGGATGGCAGATATTTATGCGGCATGGCATCGCCATTTTCTCGATACGCTATCGCCTGGGCACAGAAGGCGGATTTCCTGAAAACATTCGCGATTGCCGTAACGCCATTCGTTTCCTCCGCAAGAATGCACAGCGATTCAACATTGATCCCGATCGCATTGACGTTTGCGGAGGGTCGGCAGGGGGACATTTGAGTTTAATGGCAGCGATGGTGCCGGAGGATTTTGATGATGGCGGTCCGACGCCGGGCCTGCAGGGAGTCAGTGCCCGGGTCTCCGGCAGCTTTAGCTACATTCCGCCCACGGATTTTATGCGGTTTTGGAATGAGGGACCGAGCGACCTCATCACGAATAGCGCGGGGCAGGTTTCCTTCCGGGGAGCGGATGGCCATATTTCCAACGACGCCCGCCCGCATTTTCGCGTCCTCTTTCACGGTATTGTCCCCGACACGGCCGCGCATGAGGCTTTGTACACACAGATGTGTCCCGTCGGGCACGTGCGGAAGGATGTTGCATCGTTGCTCATTTGTGACGGAGAAAAAGACCCCATTGTTCCTGGGCTGGAGGGCAAAGAACTTTATGAAAAGCTTAAAGAACAGGGTGCGGATGTTACTTATTGGATGACCCCCAACGGTGGACACGCGTTTCCCGGCGGCCCGGGCTTTGATAAGGTTCTGGATGATTTTATCGTTCGGACTTTAAATCCCTGACCAACCGCAAAATCTTAATGCTAAGGTTCTCGTAACGGCCCGGACGCTGGCCGGTTTCCCAAAAAGGAAGTATCCCCCAAAACGGGGATTGTGCCGATTTTTGGGCCAGTTAGCTTGGCTGGGAATATCAATTGCGCATCATCGGAACAGAATTATCACGTCCTGCTATCTACTTTAAAAAATGAAGAAACGAATTTGGTTTTTCCTTTTGATTGCCGGTTGGGCTGGCGTTGCCCATGCCCAGTTGGAATACGTTGACCCAAGCATGGGCGGGCAGGGGATGCTGCTTGAACCCACCAAGCCCACCGTCTCATTGCCCAATAGCATGGTGCGGGTTTATCCGGTGAGGAATGACCAATTGGACGACCAGATCCATTCATTCCCGCTCACGATTATTTCCCACCGTTTAGGCGAACTGTTTTGGTTAATGCCCGGCAACGATTCCACGAACGCATGGAACAGTCCCCAGGCCTATGACCAGGAAGTTGAAACTCCTTACTACTATTCAGTCCGGTTTGACAATTCGC
>Ga0335083_10009158_pt1 | contig 12035 bp, 12 predicted proteins | sample Lox_Sample_42_FD_206716 | JGI IMG/M metagenome (GOLD analysis project Ga0335083, IMG submission 206716) | Soil microbial communities from Loxahatchee National Wildlife Refuge, Florida, United States - Lox_Sample_4.2 | ecosystem: Environmental > Terrestrial > Soil > Wetlands | place: USA... | reverse complement strand
TGCCGAGGCGGCGAAGCTGGAGCCCGAGAATCCTGAGCCGCATCTTTCTGCCGGACAGCTTCTGGAAAAACAGAATCAGCTCGACGCCGCTGCCAAAGAATATGAAGCAGCTGCCGCGCTCGATCCCAAATCGATTGAGCCGGTGGTAGCGCTTTCGGTGGTGTACACCCGGCAGCAGAAGTACCCGCAGGCGGAGGCGATGTTGCGCAAGCTGCTGGCTGCCGATCCGCAGAACCAGGTGGTGCGCACGCAGTTGGGACGCATCCTTGCCGCCGAAGGCAAGAATGAGGAAGCCGCCAAAGAGTTGGGCGCGGCTGACGGCAAGGTGCCGGATGATCCGCACGCGGCTCTCGAATTGGGCACGCTCTACGTCAAAGCAGGGAAGTATGCTGAGGCGGAAGCGATGTTCCGGGCTGCGGTCGCGAAGTTGCCGCAGGACGCGGAAGCGCATTTCGCGCTTGGCTCGGCATTGATGCAAGAAAAGAAGTATGCTGAGGCGCAGCAGGAGCTGTTGCTGACCTTGAAGCTGAAGCCCAATCTAGGCGAGGCGTACGGAAACCTGGCGGTGGTCGCCTCGGAGAACAAGAACTATCAGCTGGCGATCCAGGCGCTCGATGCCCGCGCGAAGATATTGCCGGAGACGCCCGCGACGTACTTTCTTCGCGCCACGTCGTTCGACAACTTGCAAGCCACGCCGAAGGCAGTGGAGTATTACAAGCGTTTTCTTGAGGCGGACGCGGGGCAGCAGTCAGACATGGAGTGGCAGGCCCGGCATCGGCTGATCGCGCTCGATCCTGCCAATGCCAACAAGTATCGCCCTCCAAAGTAATATGCGTGTTCGGTGGCAAGTCGCGGGTTGGGTATTGCTGCTCTGCTCGCTCGCCTGCGCGAAGACCGGCACGATGGCCGACCTGAAGGCTCAGGCCGACGAAGCGCATGGGGCCGACCAGGCGCGGCTTTGCCTGGAATATGCTCACGGCGAGTTGGAGTATGCCAACGCGCTTTTCACCTCGGGCGACGTGGACCAGGCGCAGTCCGCGGTGTCTACCGCGATGGAATATGCGCGCAAGGGAACCAAGGCCGCAACGAGCTCGGGGAAACGCCTGAAGCAGACGGAAATCGATTTGCGCAAGCTGGAGAAGCGCATGGCGGATGTCGCTGCAAGTCTGAATCTGGACGACCGCCCTCCACTGCTCAAGTCGGTGGAGGAGCTGGACCAGTTGCGCGCCGACCTGATTACTGCAATGTTCGGCAAATCGGCTGAGCCGAAGGGCAAATCATGAAGCGATGGAAAGCTGCGTTGTTCAGCGCCCTGCTGCTGGCGGGGCTCGTCTCTTATGCCCGCGCGCAGGTGAAGACCCGCGATCCGCTGACCGAGCAGGAAGTCGATCAGATGCGCGAGACGGCCGACTTTCCCAACAAGCGTCTGGAGCTGATGATCGGCTTTGCCCGCGCGCGCATGAAGAGCGTCAGCGACCTGCGCGCGGCGACCAAGGTGCCTCCGAATCGGCCGCAACAAATCCACGAGCTGCTTCAGGACTTCGTCACCTTGCTGGATGAAATCGACGACAACATCGACATGTATGGCGCGCACAAGGCCGACATGCGCAAGGGACTCAAGCTGCTAATCGAAGCCGATAGCGAATGGCAGCTCCAGATTCGCGAGTTAAAGGAGCAGTCTCCGCCAGAAGAGTTGCAGCAGTATGAGTTCGTTCTTTCTAATGCGAAAGAGACGGTGAATGACAGCGCAGAGGGCGCGCGGGAGACGCTGGAGGAGCAAAACAAGCTCGCCGCCGAAAAGAAGCTCAACAAGGACTGGACCGAGCGCAAAGACTAGACTCCACGCACGCGCCAGTTTCGCTGGTTGCACACGATGACTGCTCTCATTTCAAAGCGCTCCTTCCTTCGCCGTTCGCTGACCCTCACTATCGTCCTCGCCTTCTGCCTGCCGATGTTTGCCGGCAACATGGTGCAGCCCACGCGTGCTCCCAAGGCGATGGTGGCCAGCGTGCATCGCGAGGCCACACAAGCGGGCGTTGACATCATGAAGCAGGGCGGCAATGCGGTCGATGCAGCGGTTGCCGTCGGATTCGCGCTGGCCGTCGTGCATCCTGAGGCGGGCAATATCGGCGGCGGCGGCTTCATGCTGTTTCGCCGCGCCGACGGCGACGTACACTTTGTCGATTATGGCGAGAAGGCTCCGGCGAAGGCGACGGCCGACATGTATCTCGACCACAATGGCGAGGTCATCAAGGACATGAGCACGCTCGGCTACAAGGCGATCGGGGTTCCGGGATCGGTCGCTGGCATGGTGTATGCGCAAAAGCACTGGGGCAAGCTCACGCTGCAGCAGGTGATGCAGCCGGCGATTCGCCTGGCGCGCGAGGGCTTCGCGCTCGACTATGCCGAGGCGATGAGCCTGCGCAATCGGGAATTGGAGAAGTTTCCGGACTCTTACCGCATCTTCGAACGCGATGGAAATTTCTACGAACCGGGCGAAGTCTTTCGCCAGCCTGAGTTGGCGAAGACGCTGGAGCGTATCGCCGAAAATCCTGACGACTTCTACCATGGCGCGCTCGCCCGCGAGCTTGCTGCAGCCATGCAGAAGGGCGGCGGCCTGATTACCGTCGAGGACCTTGCCGGCTACGAAGTCAGGGAGCGCCAGCCGATCCGCGGCAGCTATCGCGGTTACGACATCATCAGCGCGCCGCCGCCCTCCGCGGGCGGTATCGCCTTGCTGGAAAGCCTGAACATTCTTGAAGGTTACGACCTGGCGAAAGAAGGGAACCGCTCGGCGGAGAGCATTCACCTGACGGCCGAGGCGTTCGAGCGCGCCTACTTTGATCGCGCTGAGTTCCTCGGCGATCCCGACTTCTCAAAGATCCCAGTTGCGCAACTGCTGGACAAACGCTACGCCAGCGCCTGGCGCGAGACCATTGCCATCCGGCGCGCTACCCCCAGCGGAGAGCTGAAGCGGCCTGCGGTTTTCAATCAGCTCGACCAATACGCGAAACAGCATCCTCCGACGTCGGCGAATGAGCCTGAGCAAACGACGCACTATTCGGTGGTCGATGCTGAGGGCAACGCTGTGTCCGTTACGACCACGCTCAATGGCAGCTTCGGGTCGAAGGTGACTGCCGAGGGCCTGGGCTTCCTGATGAACAATGGGATGGACGACTTTTCCTCGAAGCCTGGCGCGCCCAACATGTACGGGCTCATTCAAGGCCCGGCGAATGCCATCGGTCCCGGCAAGCGGCCGCTGTCGGCGATGACGCCGACGATTGTCCTCAAAGACGGCAAGCTGTTCCTGGTGCTGGGCTCGCCGGGCGGGTCGACTATCACCACCACCGTCGCCAACGTTTTGATGGGCGTGATCGATTTCGGGCTGAACATCCAGGAGTCGGTGAATGCGCCGCGCTTCCATAATCAATGGTTGCCGGATGAGATTCGCCTGGAGCACACCGGATTCTCGCGCGACACCCTTGGGATTCTGGAGCGCATGGGACACAAGTTGGATGTGCGTCCCGGATTCTGGGGCGATGCCGAGTGTATTGCCATCGATCCCAAGACCGGCGAACGTTTGGGCGCCAGTGATGGACGGAATTACGGCAAGGCGATAGGGTACTGAGAGCGAGTCCGCGAACTGCGGAAGTTTGTCATCACGAGGCCGCTTTGGCCGAGGGCTCCCTTCTCGACGTTTGAACGAATTGTTTCCATCGTGAAGAATGTCGTGCCGAAAACAAAAAGCGGATCCCTCGTCCGCAGCGGCGGACTCGTGATGGCAAATCGTGACCGTTCGCGGCAGACGCCAAAAGCTGCGCTCACCCATTCAGTTTTGTGATCCTGAGCGGAGTGAGTTCATCGCACAGGGCGAGATAGGCGAACGCAGTCGAAGGACCTGCTGTTTGTGCCGTCCCCGGATCGACTCGTCGGTTAGCGTGCTGCAGGCTGCACCAGGTCGAGTCCGCCACGATGAGGGACAGGCACGTAGTTGCTGTGCGGTTTGGGCAACCGCTGAATACAGTCCTCCGAGCATGCGTGGACTAGGAGAGGCAAAACATCCGTCGCGACCGCCAGCGAGATCCATACCTGTGTGGGGCCGGAGCCGCCGAACGGCCAACCACAGACACTACAGCAGTCAGGGAGAATGTCAGGCGCAGATGCAGGCAGGCGTGGAAAGGGCGGCCGGAACTTGTAATTGCCATAGAGCGCGCGCGTGCTGACCCTGCTCCGAACCAGCTTTTTGCATCGAGTGATCTCATACGGAAACCAGTGAAGCTTGTACGAGGTGTAAGGGTCGAATTCCTCAAGGTTCTCCATCTGTCCGATGTCAGGAGGAATCCGCACCAGGTGACTTCCGTACAGGATCATGTACTTCACCGACTTGAGGGATGCTATAGACCGTGGGAGAGCTACGATTTGCTCCCATAAAGAAGATCCGATTGCTGTGCGGGGGTTGAATTCCGCGTTTCCACTCGCCGCCGTGGCTTGAATGTACTCTTCCAGCGCCCGCCATGCTGCGGCCGTCGTGTCGGGTTTATCTTGATGCAGATCAGGCTCCGTCCAACCGTCCTGCTGCGTGGCGTGAATGACGTTGACACAGTTACATGCGGGATAAACGTGTACTGGGTTCGGCTTCAGTTCCGAATCCGGCGTTCCTTCACGCTGGTTAAATCTCGGCCGAAAAAGCTTCATGGCGAACCCCTGCTGCAATATGCGGGCAATGTTCTAACAAGTCAATATTGGTATGAGAACGCCACGCCCTGCTTGTCTTCCTTCGGGGCGACCGTGATGGTCTGCGTCTTTTCGCCCAGCTTCTCCTGCACTGCGGCGATGGTGTAGGTTCCCGGCGGCAGTCCTTTTAATGTGAAAGTACCGTCCGGTCCGGTTACGGCGTAAAACGGATTCGACATCACGTTCAGGTACATCTTCATCCACGGGTGCTGATTGCACTTGATGGGAATCATCACCTCAGGATTGTCGAAGATGCGGCGGACCGGTTTGCCGTCAGGCTGCTCGGCCTGGTTCCACTCTTTGTTGTTCTTCGGCATTGGATGGATGTTGTGCATGGTGGGATCGTGATCGAGAAACTCGACCGGCTGCCCGGCCATGGCAGCCGCCACGCGGGGAATGTAGCGGCAGCCTCGCTGGTCAATGGTGACGGCATCTGCCGGCGGCGCGAACGTGCGATCACCCAGACCGTCCTTCACATAAACCAGAACGTTTGCCAGGTGGCCGTTGTCGACGACGATCGGCTGCCATGTAGTGTCTCCTTTGCACGCCGGATCGGCCGACATGTCGATCTGCTCTGCCTTGGGGGCGGCGCCCTGGAAAGTTACAACACCGCTGATGGTCGCAGTGGTCGCGGGATCGATCGGCGGCAGGTTGGAGGGAGATTTCGCGGCGGCGCCGGCCGGCGGACGAGGTGCGTTGCCTTTGCAACCCGAGACGAACAGAAGTAACAGCGTCAGCAGGCAAACGGATGAGACGCGGTAAGCCAGGATCATGATCGCGCAGTTATGGCTTCTTCTTGACCGCTTGGGAGCGCGTTGGGGTAGCAGGTGAACTTTGCAGAGCCCGGGTCTTGGTGCGCAGCTTGATTTTTGCTTTGCGGAGCCGGTGAGCGCGCGAGCGGTCACCGTTCTTGAACGACATGGTTTTACCTCAAGTGCGATTGTACTACCCATGCGTAAAGCGGCACTTCATGTCTCTCTACTCGGTACGGGGATAAAAGTGCGTTTCTCGCCAGTTCTGCGTCTCCGAAAGCCCGACGGAATATAATCGGTTTCGGAAGGGCGAAGTCATGTTTGACCGCGTTGATTATAAAACCCTGAATAGTCGCCAGAAGGAAATTTTCAATTTCCAGAAAATCGCGGCTACGCTTGCCGATTACGGATTCAATTGCATTAAGTTGGCCGACGATTGGTTAGGTGCCGATTTCCTTGCGTACAACGTTAGGGATACAAAGACGCTAAAAGTTCAGTTGAAGTCGAGAATAACGATTCAAAAGAAGTACGTCGGCAAGGACATTTCGATGGCCTTCCCGCATAAAGGCATCTGGTATCTCATCGCACACGATACGTTGGTCGAGAAGATCGGGGAACACACGGATTGGCTGAAAAGTGAGTCATGGCAAACCGCGAATGGGTATTCTTCTGTCGCCATCAATCCCGACTTGCTTGCCAGTTTGGACGAAAACAAGCTCGGCCCCGTCTACGGAACCGTTCTCGAAACTGACTAGAGCTTCTCAGCATCAACCACTAACCCGCGGGCGCCACACATTGGCTTGGAATGTGTGAGAGCAGGCGCCCATGAACCTCATTGAATCCCGCTCATTCCAAACGATGGAATGAGTCGGAGCACCAATTACAGCTCCACTTCCACCGTCTTGGGTTGTGGCGGCGGAATCGTATGCAGTGCTTCGACCATGGCATCGGTGAACTCGGTGGTGCTCGCGGTGCCACCGACGTCGCGCGTCAGGTGCTTCCTCTCGGTGAAGACCTTTTCAATCGCCGCGCGGATATGGTTGGCCGCGTTCTCTTCGCCCAGGTGACGCAGCATCAAAATACCCGAGCGCAGCACCGCCGTCGGATTTGCCATGTCTTTTCCGGCGATGTCGGGCGCCGAGCCATGCACCGCTTCGAAGATGGCGCAGTCGTGTCCGAAGTTCGCGCCCGGCACCAGGCCGAGTCCACCAACAAACGCGGCGCACAAATCGGAGATGATGTCGCCGTACAGGTTCTCCAGCAGCAGTATGTCGTACTGGTATGGATTCATCACCAACTGCATGCAGGTGTTGTCGACGATGTGCTCCCCGTAAGTGATCTCGGGGTATTCCTTCGAGATGTTGCGCGAGCAGCGAATGAACAGCCCGTCGGACATCTTCATGATGTTGGCTTTGTGAATGGCGTGGATCTTCTTGCGCTTGGCTTTGCGCGCGTATTCGAAGGCAAAGCGTGCGATGCGCGTCGATGCTTTCTCGGTGATGATCTTCAGGCTCTCGACTACGCCGGGCACGACTTCGTGCTCGATGCCGGAGTACAGGCCTTCGGTATTTTCGCGCACGATGATAAGGTCGACGCCGGGATAACGCGTCGCAATGCCGGGCAGGTTGCGGATCGGCCGGAAGTTGGCGAACAGCTCGAACTTCTTGCGTAGAGCGACGTTGATGCTGGAAAATCCGCCGCCGATCGGCGTGGTCACCGGTCCTTTCAATCCGACCTTAGTGCGCTCGACCGACTCGATGAGTTCCTTGGGGATGTATTCGTGGTACTTCTCGTAAGCCTCGGCGCCGGCGGCGTATCGCTCCCATTGGAACTTCACACCAGTGGCTTCGAGGATGCGTACGGTGGCGTTTACGACTTCAGGGCCGATGCCATCGCCCGGGATGAGGGTAACTGTATGTGCCATTGTTTTTAAGGTATCAGGTGTCAGTCGTCAGGTATCCGTTCTCACTTCTGAAACCTGACCACTGAAACCTGAAACGCCTGGCGCCTCTCGCGCAACCCTAGTTGGTTTTCGGCGGCGCATGCTCCTTGGTGTCGAGAAGGTCCTTCAGCTCCGACATGAACTCGCCGACGTCCTTGAAGTCGAGATAGACGGACGCGAAGCGGACGTACGCGACTTTGTCGATGCGCTTCAGGCGGTTCATGATGAGCTCGCCGATTTCGCTGGTCTTGCGCTCGCGCTCCGGCGAGTCGATGACGAAACCTTCGGCGTCGTTGACGATCTGCTCCAGCTTGCCCATGGAGACGGGCCGCTTCTCGCATGCCCGCAGCAGTCCGGCCAGTACCTTTTGCCGCTCGAACTTTTCGCGCCGCCCATCCTTCTTCACCACCATGTAGGGGATCTCGTCGATGCGCTCGTAGGTGGTGAAGCGCCGTTCACACTTCAGGCACTCGCGGCGGCGGCGGATGGATTCGCCTTCCTTGCTCTCGCGCGAATCAACCACCTTGTCATTTTCGAACCCGCAGAAGGGACACTTCATGATCGGAGGCAGCGGGCACAAGCCCGAACATCGATTCTAGCAGGGTAGAAAGAACATCTCACCACAGACCGCCGACCAACGATTGCCTGGCTCCGCTCCACCTTGTCATCCGTTTGTCTGACAGCTTTGCCGAAATACTTCCACCGGAGTGACCACCCGATGACACCGACGAAATGCGCACAACCTACTCTGCAGTTGCGGTGAATTGAATTCATTGCAATACGAAAAGTTCGGAGCATTTGACCATGGCAAAAGAAAACTCCCCCAGTGCTCCTCCCGAGGAGCTGATCCAGTCTGATTCCACGCCACAGAAGGGCAAGAGAAATCGTCGCTCATTTCTAAAAGGAATGGGAGTGGCCGGCGCGGCTCTCTCCGCGGGAGCGCTGCTACCCAACATTCTGTTTGCGGACGATCGCGGCGGCCCAATTGCCAGCGGCGATGCAGCGATCCTGCGATTTCTCGCGGCCGCCGAAATCATCGAGACCGACATCTGGCAGCAGTACAACGAGCTTGCCGGTATTCAGGACAGCGAGGTTCCCGGCGGTTCGGGAAATCCACTCTTCACTGAGGCGGTAGCGCAGCTCGACGAAGACATGGACCAGTACATTCACGACAACACCGACGACGAGATGTCGCACGAGACCTTCATCAATGCCTATCTCGTCTCCAAGGGCGCGCAACCGGTCGATTTGGACCGTTTCCGTAACTTGCCCAGCAGCAAAGCGACGGGAGCTCAGCAGATCGGCCGCCTGACCAACCTGATGCAGCTCACGGTGGATACAAGCTGGTGGACACGTTATCGCAGCAGCACCGGCAATCCGGATCTCGGCACCACCTTCTTTCCCAATGCTGTTCCCACCCTGGCGGTAGGCCAGCATCCTGCGATACCGCGCACCGACGACGACGTGAAGCCGCCATCGCGTGCGAACGCAGTTGCCTCCGACTTCACCCAGGCGATCGCCAATACCGCCGGATTTCACTTCGCGTGGATCGAACAGGGCGGCAGCAGCTTGTACCCGCAACTGGCGCAGCGCGTGAGCAGTGTCGAGGTCCTGCGCATCCTGCTGAGCATTGGTGGGACCGAGATCATGCACTTCCAGACCTGGCATGACAAGGCCGGCAATGCTCCGATATTGACGAACGTGAAAGATCCGAAGACCGGAGTCGTAGTGACCTTCCCGGACTTGAATTCTCCTCCGTTTGGCGGCGAGGAGTTCCAGACGAACCTCATTCTGCCGGAGCCCACCAGCTTCTTGAGTCGTAACCTGCCGGCGTGCTCCATTATCCGTCCGACGGCGACTAAGGGAGCGGCCTCGGGGGCGTTGCGAGCGCTCACCGCTGACGGTCTCTTCATTGGGCAGTCGCAGGACTTTTTCCGCTTCATGAGCCAACTGGCGATTGAAGCTGATGAAGCTGAGCGTGGCTCAACCCTGGTGTGAACCGTTTGTCTACCGATAGCAGGCGTCGATAGCCAGAACCAGGTTCATCGGCGCCTGTTCGAAAACGAGACTTTCCGTATTAAGGAGGAGATATGTTAGAAGGCATTTTTCAGCCCATGCATTTGCTGGTCATTATGGGAATTGCGCTTATGGTGTTTGGCCCAAAGAAATTGCCCGAGCTGGGCAAAGGCATTGGAGAGGGTATCCGCAGCTTCCGGTCGTCGATCAAGGATGACGGCGGCGAAAAGCCTGCCGCAGTGGTCAAAGATTAAGAACGGAGGTGCAGCGATGGCGTTCGGTGGCGGACTCGCCATGCTTACCGCGCTTGGTTTTGTTGTGCTCGGACCCAGGCGCACGCAGGACCTTTTGCGACAGGTTGCGCATTGGAAATCTGAACTGGCAAAGTTCGCCCGGGATCTGGAGTCGGAAGCTCACTCTACGGACCACACATCTCACGAGGGTTAGCTCTGTACCTCTCGCACGTCAGCGCTAACTCCATCTCAGCTGCGGCATCAGAACGGTGGCGCGCTCGTGTGCCTCGCGCGGCTGGGTTTTACTCACGCACGAATAAATACCCTGTGAGCATGCGCTTCATCTCCTGGAGCACCAGGCCCCGCGCCTCGCCCGTGTTCTGTTCATACGCGAAACGAATCAGCCGCTCAACTGTCTCGGCGAGCACCTGCATACGCAACTCCAGCTCCGGACTGTTGGGTACCCGCATCCGCTCGACCAGGAAGCTCTTCATCACCCAAGACAGCCCCGAAATGGGCGACGCACGCCTTGGCATCTCCCCGGCAACGCTCAATTGCCCCAACGCCAGAACGCGAAAAGCGACATTCGCGTTCAGATAAGCGATATAGGTGTCAATCACGTTTTCCAGAAACTCGATCGGGTTAAATCTCGGTACACCCTCTTTCCTATCGCGCTCCAGGGGCGCTACCACACGTATCTCCAGGCACTCCCGAATCCGCTGCAGATGTTGCATCGCCAGCGCATCGAGAACCGCTTGCTTGTTCGGGAAAAAACGATACAGCGCAGCCACCGACATCCCGACTTCCTTGGCAATTCGGTTCGCCGTCACCAACTCCAGCGGAATCCGCGCCAACGCCGACTCTGCGCCATCCAGGATTCGCTGTACCGTCACCTGGCTGCGCCTCTGAGTCGGGAGCCTGCGCGGAGGCGTAATCACGTTGATCATTTCACTAGGCAACCTCCCCAGCTATCAGGATTGGAAACCGCCAAACCCTTGTCAAGTTACGAAAGTGGGATACCGACGGGTGGCCCACATTTGCCTGCGGTTGGGAAATGTGAGCACGATCTCCGTAGGGGTTCCACGTTCCTCGATCCCACTCAATCCAAACAACGGATTGAGTGGGGCAACCGGCAAACCGGAAGCTATCCGAGCTAACTCGTAGGCAATCTCAATTGGCGTTATATCGCCATGGCGCAAGTTGATGGGACGGGTGTACCGTTTACCGGTGTAACTTGCGCTATCGCCTATTCTCGTGGCCAATTACTGAAAACGCATAAATATAATCCGGATAATCGGGCTCTGCGTTGGCCGCCACATATAATGTGCCGTTGGCGATCACAGGCGAGCTGTAGCTGTAAAGTCCGCCACCGTAATGCCACAGGAGCGCGCCGGTTCCCGCATCGAGCGCACTCGTATCGCTGTCTGAACTGATGTACAACACACCATCGGCCACAGCCGCCGATGTCAGCCAGTGATAGGGCGACGCGTACTGCCACAAGATCGCCCCAGTACTTCCATTCAGAGCGTAAACGTGTCCGTCAGAAGAACCCGCATAGACCACTCCCCTGGACACGGCTGGCGACTCAGGCCCGGCTATGATTGGATCCTGCCATACGACAGCGCCAGTGCTCGCATTCAGAGCGTAAAGATTGTTGTCATCGCCTACGACATAGACCTTGCCATTGGCTACTGCCGCTGTGGAACTGAATGAGCCGGTCGGATTGTGCCAAACCAGCGTACCCGTAGATGCATTGAGTGCATAGAAGCCGCTCCCACCGATGTACACATTTCCGTTGGCCGCCGTTGGTGACGCAGCGAGTGAACCGGTTGCGTACTTCCACAGCAGCGCACCGGTGCTTGCATCCAAGGCATAGACCTGGTCTGAACCGACGTAAACCACGCCGTTGGCGAGAGCCGGCGTAGCCACAGACCCGCCCGTGGCATACGTCCAGATCACAGCGCCGGTCTTGGCGTCCAGCGCATAGACGTTGTCATCGGATGCTCCAACATAAACGAGCCCATTGCCGGCTGCGGGAGAGGAGAATGTGACGAATTCTACGCCGGTCGAATACGACCAGACCTCTGAGGCATTGTTAGCGCTAAGAGCGAAGACGTGGCCGAGGTAAAGTCCCTGTCCTGCGAATGATGAACCGTAAATCATGCCATTCGCCACAACCGGCGATTTGAAATCCGTAAACCTCGCCCCAAACGCCCATTTCTGCGCCAGGTTCGGAACCGTGCTGGGGTTCAGGATCGATTCGTACGGGTTGCAGCCGGTGTGGGCGGCGTCGTACTGAAATTGCGGCCAGTTCACAAAGAGCGTTGGTTTTGGAAGTATGGTCGCGCTGCATGGGAC
>Ga0335083_10009157_pt1 | contig 12036 bp, 8 predicted proteins | sample Lox_Sample_42_FD_206716 | JGI IMG/M metagenome (GOLD analysis project Ga0335083, IMG submission 206716) | Soil microbial communities from Loxahatchee National Wildlife Refuge, Florida, United States - Lox_Sample_4.2 | ecosystem: Environmental > Terrestrial > Soil > Wetlands | place: USA: Florida... | reverse complement strand
ACCGCGGTCGCCGAGATCGCGGACGCGATCGCGACTCCGCCCGCGGCCCACGCCAAATGCACGCGACTGCGGCGCCGCTCGGTGACGACCTCGTGCACCTGCGACGAGATCATCTGCTCGGCGAGCGCCGGCACGTCGAGCTCGAGCGTCGCGCCGGAGACCGCTTGCCGCTTCGTGACGAAGCCGGCGCGCCCCGGCGCGGCGGCCGTGATCTCGACGTCGCCGGCTTCGACGAGCTCGCGGATCTCGGGCCGCGGCTGCACGACACGGCCGGCGATCGTCACCGCGAAGCCGGTCGGCATCGGCTGCGGCACGTGGACGACCACGGTCGCGAGCTTGGCCGCCACCGCATCGGCGTGATCGCGCGCGAACTTCGTGCGCGCCGCGTTGCCGGCGCGCTCGAACTCGTCGGCGGCCGACGTGAACAGCTCCCACGCCTTGCGCAGATGTCCGAGCTGCTGGTGGCAATCGGCGAGGTTGAGCTCGGTGCCGGTCGCGTGATCGAGATCGAAGCTCTTCTGGAAGCGATCGCACGCTTCGGCGAACTTCTTCTCGCCGGCGAGCGCGCGGCCCTCCTCGAACAGGCGGTCTGCCTCCGTCGGAGCCGGTTGTGCGCGAGCGGTCACCGCGTACAACGAGCAAATACACGCGACGACTGCGTACCACCGCACAGATCGCATCGTCGCGCCGTTCAGCACGGCGAGCAACCGTTGACGCCCCTCTTGCTCCAGCCCTACGATGATTCGGTCGTGGCGCGTTTTCATGTAGGAGCAGTCGCGGTCGTGGTCGCGAGCTGCGGCTGGGTCGCCGGTTTCAAGGACGTGCAGCCGTGGAATGACGCGCCCGGCACCGGCACCGACGGCAGCGGCGATGGCGGCGGCTCGGTGTGCTACGGCTCGAACTACGTCCAGGTGTGCTTCGACAGCGCGCCCACCGGATCGCAAACGCTGCCGCCGAGTGGCTCGTCGTTCATGTCGACGAGCTGCTTCGCGGGCGGAAACGTCACCTACACGCCGTCGTCACCGACGTTGTGCATCATCCCGGCCGCCGACGTCACGATCGACGCGGGCTCGGTGACCGGCGCGCAACCGCTCGTCGTCATCGGCGCCAACTCGATCACCGTGAACGGCATCCTCGACGCGTCGTCGCACAGCAGCGGCGGCGGCGGCAGCGGAACCGCCGGCCCCGGCGCGGGCTCGTCGTCGCTGTGCGGATCGGGAGGCACGGTCGGGACCAACGGCGGCGGCGCGGGCGGCAGCTACGTCGGCGTCGGCGGTGCGGGCGGCGCGTCGACCGGTGGCGGCGGGACGGCCGCGGCCGCGATCGCGGTCGGCTTTCATCCTGGCTGCCGCGGCGAATCCGGCAACGGCAACAACTCCGGGCACGGCGGTTACGGCGGCGGGGCCGTGTACTTGATCTCGCCCATGATCATCATCAACGGCAGCGGTGGGATCCTCGCGAACGGCGCGGGTGGCACCGGCGGCGGCGCCGACGACAACTGCACCGACTGCGGCGGCGGCGGCGGCGGCACCGGCGGCACGATCGTGCTCGAAGGCACGACCGTGACGATCGCGAGCGGTGCGCAGCTGTGCTCGGTCGGCGGCGGCGGCGGCCAGGGCGCGGGCACGCAGCAGGGCCAGAACGGCCACGATCCGATGGTGTGCGTCGGCGGCAGCGGCGGCAACTCGATCAGCGCGGGCGTCGGCGGCTCCGGTGGCGCGGGTGGCGACACCGGCACGGACGGCCAGGTCGGCGCCGCGGGCGCCAGCGGCAGCGGCGGCGGCGGCGGCGGTGGTGGCGTGGGCGCGATCCGGATCTTCGCGACGACCAAGTCGATCAGCGGGACCGCGTCGGTCGTGCCGCCGGCGCCTTAGTTAGGTTGGATAGCAGTCAGCGCCGGCAGGCCATCGGATTCTGATCGCAGTCCGTCGCGGGCGGCTTCGTGGTCGTCGTGGTCGTCGGCGGATGTGATGCCTCGACGTGCGAGACGTGCGGCGCGTCGAGGTCGGTGCCGGCCGCGCGGCACTGGGCGGCGAGCTCGTCGCGGCGCGCCGACGGCGCGATCGCGATCCAGTGCTGCGCCCTAGCGACGTCGTGTGCGTGACACGCGGCCCGCAGGTTCCTCGCCAGCTCGTCGGCCGGCGACGTCGCGTGCGTCGAGTGATGCGGTGGCGTCGTCGGAGGTGTGACAGGCAGCGGATCCACGGTCGCGACCGCGGCGGCATCCGGCGGCGCGGCGGCATCCGCCGGTGGAGTCGCCGCGACCGCCGGTGCGGCGGCATCGATCGCGATCACCGCCGGCGCTTGTGCCACCGGCGCCGACGGTTCGTCGCCGCCGCGGCCCGCGTAGATGACGAGCCCGACCCCGGCGAGCGCGACGCCGATGCCACCGAGCACGAGCGGAAGCGCGAGGTTGCGCGGCCGGCCCGGCGACGTCGGCCGCGCGGTCGCGATCCGCACGATGCGCTTGCTCGCCGTCGTCGGCGAATCCTCGTTCGAGCCCATCGCCCACTCGGACGCGACCGACGTCGTCAGATCGGGCACGAGCGCGAGCTGCGAGCTCGTCGCGTCGGCTGCCACCGCGAGTCCCGGCGACACCGTCACCGTCACCGCCTCCGACTTCGTGTCGCGCGCGAGCATCTGCACCCATGGCTCGGGGCGCCGCCCGAACAGCTCCTTCATGAACCGGCCGAGTGTCGCGTTCGACAGCGCCACCTGGCCTTTCATCGCCGCCGCTTCGATCGCCTCGTGCAGCGCGGCCGCGCTCTGGAAGCGCGCCGACGGTTCCTTCTGCAGCAGCTTGGCGACGATCGCGTCGACCTCGGGAGGCACGTCGTCGCGCACCGTGCGCAGGCGCGGCGTCTCGACGGTGACGATCGCCTCCATGTTCTCGTAGTCGGTCTCGAGCTTGAACAGGCGCTCGCCCGCGAACATCTCCCACATCACGATGCCGAGCGAGAACAGATCGCTGCGACGATCGATCGCCTGCGCACGGCATTGCTCCGGCGACAGATACGAGATCTTGCCCTTCACGGTGCCGACGTGGGTGTCGGCCGAGCGCACCGCCGCCTTCGCGACGCCGAAGTCGACGACCTTGACGTGGCCTTCGTAGCTCACCATCAAGTTCGACGGCGACACGTCGCGATGCACGATGCCGAGCGGCTTGCCATCGATGCCGATGCGCTCGTGCGCGTGGTCGAGCCCGGCCGCGGCGTTCGCCGCGATCGTCAGCGCGCACCCGATCGGGATCCGCTCCTTGCGCGCCTGCGTGCGCTGTACGATCTCGCGCAGCGTCTCGCCGTGGACGTACTCCATCGTGAAGAAGTACGAGTCGCCGAGCACGCCGGTGTCGTATACCTGCGCGATGTTGGGGTGCTGGAGCTGGGCGGCGAGCCGTGCCTCGTCGAGGAACATGCGCACGAACGCGGCGTCGTTCGCGCGATGCTGCAGCACGCGCTTGAGCACGACGTAGCGCTCGATGCCGGCGCCGCTCGCGTTGCGGGCCAGAAACAGCTCGGCCATGCCGCCGGTCGCCAGCTTCGCGATGATCGAGTACGTGTTCGCGCTCGATCCGACTTGCGGCGTACCCTCTGCCACGAGCGTCGATCATAACCCGGTCGTGTCACGTTCGTCGGCCAGTGTGCGGCGCCCGCACGCCTGTGCGAGCGCTGACCACGCGATTCCACTGCCATGCACGGCGGCACATCGCTTGCTGTTACCGCGGCCATGTCCAAGACCCTGGTCGCGGCTGCGGCGCTCGCGTGCGCGAGCTGCGGCACCGACTTCCACGACACGACAGCCGGGTCGGGCGGCGCCGGCAGCGCGGGCGGCGGCAGCAACGCGAACGCGACGGGCGATCTGCCGTGCGACGTCCAGACCATCCTCTCCGACCACTGCACGAGCTGCCACGGCGATCCGCCCTCGAACGGTGCGCCGATGTCGCTCGTGACGTACGACGACTTGATCGCTCCCGGCACCGACGGTCAATCGATCGCGCAGCGCGCGCTGGTGCGCATGACGAGCACCACGATGCCGATGCCGCCGGCTCCGTCCGCGCCGGTGGCAGCAACCGACATCGCGACGTTCCAGGCCTGGGTCGACGCGGCGATGCCGCCCGGCACCGCGTGCTCGTCGCCGGATCCGCTGAACGCGCCGCCGACGTGCACGAGCGGCAAGTACTGGACCGCCGGCGACGACGGCAGCGCGAAGATGCATCCCGGCGACGCGTGCATCTCGTGCCACGCCTCGCACAGCGGCGGCGACGACGCGCCGCAGTTCACGATCGCGGGCACGGTGTTCCCGACCGGTCACGAGCCCGACGACTGCGATGGCGTGAACGGCGGGGCGCAGGTCGTGATCACCGACGCGAACAACGCGACCTACACGCTGACCGCCAACTCGGTCGGCAACTTCTACACGAGCGCGGCAGTCGTGTTTCCGATCCACGCGAAGGTGGTCGCGAACGGCCAGGAGCGCGATATGGGGACCGCGCAGACCAGCGGCGACTGCAATTCCTGCCACACGCAGAACGGCGCAAACATGGCCCCAGGACGGATCGTGCTGCCCTGAGCCGCAAGCTACACTCGTTCGAAATGGCCGACGATAGTGGCGTCTCCACTCCGACCAGCACGCTGGCGGTGTTCCGCGATGGCAGCCAGATGTCGTCGTGGTACCTCATCGTGTCGGCGGCAGGCGACGTGCGATCGCGGCTCGTGCCGCTGCAAGACGGAGTCGAGCTCGCGTTCGGGCGCTCGAACACGTGCGACGTCGCGCTCGATCACGAAGGCGTCTCGCGCCGCCACGCGGTGTTCCGGCGGCGCGGCGACGACGTCAGCGTCGAGGACCTCGGCAGCCGCAACGGCACGAACGTCAACGGCGCCGCGATCCTCGGCCCGCGCCGGCTCACCGCCGGCGACGTCGTCGCGATCGGTCCCGCACTCGCGGTGGTCGCGACGACCAGCGCGAGCCGGACCGCGCGCCACGTCGCGACCGTCGGCGAGTTCGAGGATCGACTCGACTCCGAGGTCGATCGCGCGGTTCGCTACCACCGTCCGCTCGCGCTCGTGATGATGCGGTTCGAGGGCCCGCCCGATCCGGTCACGACGCACATCGAGCGCGTGCTCGAGCATCTGCGCCGCATGGATCTGCTCGCCGAGTACGGCGCGGACGAGATCGCGCTCGTCTTGCCCGAGACCAACCGCGCCGCGGCCGAGGTCGTGGCGCGCCGCGCGGGCGAGGCCGGGCGCGGCATCGCGGTGCACACCGGCATCGCGACGTTCCCGGAGGATGGCTCGCACGCCGGCGAGCTGATCGGCGTCGCGCGCGAGCGCTTGCGCGGCGCTCGCTCGCCGCGTGCGGCGCAACGCACGACGAGCTCGGTGCCCGGCCTCGGGCGCGAAGTCATCGTCGCCGACCCGATGATGAAGCAGGTGTACGAGCTCGCAAAGCGCGTCGCGCCGTCGCAGATCACCGTGCTCGTCGTCGGCGAGACCGGCGCGGGCAAGGAGGTCGTCGCCGAGAGCGTGCACCAGCTGTCGCCGCGCAAGGGCGGGCCCTACGTGCGGCTCAACTGCGCGTCGCTATCGGAGTCGCTGGTCGAGGCCGAGCTGTTCGGCCACGAGAAAGGCGCGTTCACCGGCGCGCTCGGCACGAAGGCCGGCTTCTTCGAGGCGGCGCAGGGCGGCACGCTGTTCCTCGACGAGATCGGCGAGCTGTCGCCGAGCACGCAAGCGAAGCTGCTGCGCGTGCTCGAGCAGCGCCGCATCGTGCGGGTCGGCGGCACCAAGGAGATCCCGATCGACGTCCGGCTGGTGTGTGCGACCAACCGCGATCTCGAAGCCGAGGTCCGGCGCGGCCGGTTCCGCGAGGATCTCTACTTCCGGATCAGCGCGTTCGTGATCCCGGTGCCGCCCCTGCGCGATCGCAAGAGCGAGATCCCGCTGCTCGCGGCGCAGTTCGCGCGCGAGCTGTCGGCCGATCTCGGCGAAGGTGCGGCGACGGCATCGCTCGCGCCCGAATCGCTCGCGCTGCTCGTCGCGTACGACTGGCCCGGCAACGTGCGCGAGCTCCGCAACGTGATCGAGCGCGCCGTCGTGCTCTCGGGGCGCGGCCGCATCGAGGCGGTTCACTTCGCCGACCGCCTGCGCGCGCGCGCTCCGGCTGCCGCGGCGGCAACCGGCGGCGCGCCCGAGCGCGTCCTCACCGACGTCCGCCAGCGCGTCGCGAGCTTCGAGCGCGACGCCGTGGTCGCCGCGCTCGACGCCCATGCCGGCAACCAGACCCAGGCCGCGCGCCAGCTCGGGATCTCGCGGTTCGCGTTGATCCGGCTCATGGAGAAGCACGATCTCAAACCCCGGCCCGCACGCAGCTAGCTCGCTAGTGCGGTGACCGCACGGACGCACATGAGCGGCCGCCACGCGCGCTGACCTCAACGCGGCGCGAGCGCGTCCTTCGCGATCACGCTCCAGTCGAGCTCGGCGAAGCCGCGCGCGAGCATCGCGTCCATCTGGGCCGCGATCGCGGGCACCGCGATCAGCGGCACCGCCGCGATGTCGGCCTCGGCTTGCATGAGGCGCGCGTCCTTGCGCGCCATCGCGAGCGTCCACGACGCGTGCTCGAAGTCGGCCGACACGACGCGCTGCATGCGCGCCGCGAGCGAGCCGCCGGGATTGAAGAAGTCGAGCAGCGACGCGACCTCGGCCGGCGCGACGCCCATCGCCTTGCCGAGCGAGAGCATGTCCGTGAAGCCGCCCGCGAGCGCGACGAGCAAGAGGTTGCCGAGCAGCTTGAACGCGGCGGCCGCGTCGACGCGCGGACCGAGCTCGACGAGCTTGCCGGTCATCGGCGCGAGCAGCGGCCGCACGCGCGCGACCAGCTCGGGCTCGCCCGACACGAGCATGAGCCCGGTGCCTTCGAGCGCGTTCTGCGGGCCCATGAACACCGGCGCGTGCAGGTACGTCACGCCGCGGGCTGGCCAGCTCGCGGTGCGCGCGCGCGCGCCGGCGGTCGACGTCGTCGTGTGATCGACGACGAGCTTGCCCACGATCTCGCCGGCGGCGGCCGCGAGCGTTTGATCGACCGCGCCGTCGTCGGCGAGCACGACGTGCACGCGGTCGGCGCCGCGCGCGGCCTCCGCGGGGTCGCCGAACGCCCGCGCGCCGTCGGCCTCGAGCGCGCGCGCCTTTTCGGGCGTGCGATTCCAGACGTGGACGTGCTCGCCCTTGCGCAAGAGAGCGCGCGCGAAGCCCGAGCCGAGCAGACCGGTTCCCAAGATCGCGATCACGCGCGTAGCCTACTGCCTTCGGGTCGCTGTATACAGGGCGCGATGAAGCAGCTCTCGTTCGTCGCCGCGTCGTACGCGCTCGTCGCCGGCGCCGGCATCGCCGCCGCCGATCCAGGCGCGCTCCTGGTCCGGGAACAGGTGCCAGCGGGGCCGATCACCGCAGCTCCCGGGCTCGGCGGTGAGATCCAGGCCGGCTGGGGCGGCGCGCACGCCGAGGCGATCGGCGGCCTCACCGCCGAGGCGCTGCTCTTCGAGCGCCTCACGATCGCGGCCGGCGTGCAGTACGACGTCGGCTCGACCCGGCCGAGCGCGACCGCGTCGTTCGTGATCGTCGACGCGAACGCTCACCCGATCGGCGTGCTCGCCGCGGTCGCGTACAAGCCGGAAGGGCTCACCGAGCCCGACGGCGAGATCGAGTCGACGCTCGCGATCTCGCGCCGCATCGGCGCCGGGCTAGCGACCGCGTCGGTCACGTTCGGCGCCGATCTCGATGCTGCGCACCACGACGGCGAAGCCGCGGCGTCGGCGATCGAGCCGGTGACGCAGACCACGGCGGTCGGCGGCGTCGCGCGCGTGCGCGACGGGCTCGGCTCGTCGACCGACCTCGGCGCGCGCTGGGATTCGCTGTTCGGCGCGGTCGCGCGCGGCCGGCTCGGCACGTACACGCTCACCGCGGTCGGCGGCGGCGAGGCGATCGGACAGGTCATGGGCGGCACCAAGCTCGGCGTGCTCGGGATGCTCGCGCTCGGCGCGTGGTGGTAGCACGCCGGCTAGCACGTCGCGTGGAACGCGGTGAGATCCGCGATGTCGCGATCGGGGATCTAACGATGCGCGCGATAGACCCGCGCCACGGCCGCGACGCACGCCGTGCCGAGCAGATACCCGCCCAGCGCGTCGCTCGGCCAGTGCGCGCCGAGGTAGACGCGCGACGGGCCGACCGCGACGACGAGCAGCGCGCACGCGGCGATCGCGGCCCGCCGCAGCGCGATGTCGTGCACGCGCACGGCCGCGATCACGGCGAGCATGCCGAACAGCCCGACGTACTCGGTGACGTGGCCCGACGGGAAGCTCGCGCCGGTCGCGTGCACGAGCGCGTGCGGCGGGCGCGGTCGGTCGACGATCCAGCGCGTCAGCTGGCCGAGCGTGGTCGCGGCGACGACCGATGTGGCGAGGCAGGCGGCCTCGCGCGAGGCTCGCGCCGCGACGAGCGCCGCGATCGCGACGATCGGCACGACGACGCTGGCGATGTGGTCGCCGGGCCAGCTCGCGACGCGCCACGCGAGATCGAGCGCGTCCGTGCGCCGCAATCCCGCGCTGACCGCGCGATCGATCGCGTTGTCGGAGTAGAGCGCGACGACGACGGCGAGCGCGACGTACGCGGCGAGCGGCACCGCGACGCGCAACCATCGCACGCGCTAGCGCTCCTCGATCGTCGCGTGCACGACGCGATCGCCGATGACCAACGCGTCGGCGACGTCCTGCCCGGCGATGACCTGCCCGAACCACGTGTAGCGGCCGTCGAGGTGCGGCGCGCGCGCGTGCATGATGAAGAACTGCGAGCCGCCGGAGTCGCGGCCGGCGTCGGCGATCCCGACCGCGCCCGCGATGAAACCGGGCCCGTCGGATGGCAGCGCCGGCTCGGCCGGAAGCGTGAAGCCGGGGCCGCCCGCGCCGGTGCCGGTCGGATCGCCGCCCTGCACGACGAAGCCGGGCACGACGCGGTGAAACTCGGTGTGGTCGTAGAAGCCCTTGCGCGAGAGCTGGACGACCATCGCGACCGCCCACGGCGCGACGTCGGGCAAAAGATGGATCACGATCTCGCCGCGCGTGGTCTGCAGGTGCCAGCGCAGATCGCGGCCGATCACGGCGGCGACGTCGACCGGCGGTGGCACGGCGGGCGGAATCCCCGGCGCGACCACGGCCTCGCCGAGGTCGGCGAGGCACTTGGCGGCGGCGCGAGCGACCACCGGCGGCGTTTGCATCACGTGGTCGCGGCAGGCCTGCGCGCCCGCCGCGATGTGCTGCTTGCCGATCAGCTCGTGGAGGTCTGCCGACAGCTCGACGTCGCGCTCGCGATTCGCGCGCGCGACGATCGCGGCATCGAGCTGCGCGCGCAGCGGGTCCTGCACGATCGTCTCGTACATCGCGGGCGCGGCCTCGACCGCGGCGCCCGCGAGCCCGAGATCGGGCGACGCGATCGCGGCGGCGAGCTGCGCGACCAGCGCGCGGTGGTCGGCGTCGTCTTCGGCTTCGTGCCACAGCGCGGGCAGCGCGGGCAGCGCGGCGGCGCGCACGCGCGGATCGACGTGCTCGGCGAGCACGCGCAGCGCCTCGCGGCGCGCGCCGAGGTCACCGACGTGGGCGACGATCATGTCTGCGACGAGCGCGAGGCGGTGTGCATCGGAGAGCTCGTCGCGCCCGCAGTGCTCGACGGCGCCGTAGCTCGGATGCGCCGCCGCGCGCTCGAGCGCTGCGGTCGCGAGGCAGCCGCCCCAGCCCGGCGCGTCGCGCAGCGGACCGAGCGCATCGGCGACGGCGCGCTCGCCACCGTACGGCTGCAGCAAGTGGAGGGCTTCGATCGCCACCTGAGGCCGCGTGCTCGTGACGAGCCGCGTGACCGCGGCGCGGCCGTCGGGCTCGTGGACGAGCGCCCGTATCGCCGCGATCTCGACGCGCCAGTCGGGATCGCCGAGCTCGGCGATCACTTCCGGAAGCGCCATCGCGATCGCCTCGCGACGCGCGAGCCCGTCGATCGCCTGTGCGCGCGTCTCGCCGTCGGCGTCGGCGATCCGTGCGCTCAGCGCCGCGAGCGTCGCGGGATTCGCGGGTGGCTCGTGCTCGCGCGCGAGCGCGTACGTCGCGGCAAAGCGCACCGCGCGATCCGGATCGTTCGTCCACTCGAGCAGCTTCGCGCGCTGTGGCTCGGTCAGCGCGATCTTCTTGCGCCCGCGCCTGCCGAGCTCGAGCGCGGCGCGCTCGTGCTGCTCCATCGCGATCGGCGTGGTCGGCGGCTTTTCGTCGAGCGTCTCGGCGAGCGCGACGGCATCCTGCAACTCGGCCGGCGGCTCGCCGATACGCGCGAGCCCGCGCGCCGCGAGCGCCTGCTCGGCCGGGTTGCCGTGATGAAACAGCTCGAGCAGCTCGCTCGCGCCGTCCGCGCGCCTCGCCTCGGCCTGTGCGACGCGAAGCCGCACGGCCGCATCCGCGGTCGGCGCCGGCGCCGGCGTCGGCGCGACGACCCGCCCGCTCTGGCTTGGACACCCCGCGACGAGCGCGGTTGCAACGACCAGCAAGCGGCGGCGCGGCGCGATCACGACGCGCATCCTACATGGCTGCGCGCGGCGCGCCATGACATCATGCGCGCATGCGTTGGCTCTCGCTCGTCGTGGTCGTTGTCGTCGGTGCATGCTCGAAATCCGAACCGGCGCAGCCCGAGCCCAAGCCGGTCGAGAACACGCGCGCGGAGAAGAAGCCGGTGCCGAAGACGCCGCTGCCGCCGCTCGCCGCCGATCCGGGCGGCGCGACCGGCAAGCCGATGTGGTCGGCCGCGTTCGGCGGGCTCGGCATCGACGCGCCGAAGGGCGTCGCGGTCGGCGCCGACGACGCGGTCTACACCGTCGGCTACTACGAAGGCGAGATCGATTTCGGCGGCAGCGTCGGCAAGCGCGCGGCCGGCGGCAAGTCGGACGCGTTCGTCGTCAAGTACGACGCCGCCGGCAAGCTGCAGTGGGCGCAGACGTTCGGCGCCGCGCGCGAGGATGTCGCGAACGGCGTCGCCGTGCGCGGCGACACCGTCGTCGTCGTCGGCAACTTCGCCGACGAGCTGAAGATCGGCGAGTACGATCACAAGGCGGTCGGCTCCGACGACGCGTTCGTCGCCGCGTTCGACACCAAGGGTGCCGTGCAGTGGCTGTGGACGTTCGGCGGCATCGACAGCGACGGCGCGAACGCGGTCGCGCCCGCGCCCGACGGCGGCTGGGTCATCGCCGGCTCGTACTCCGACGCGCTCGACATCGGCGGCTGGCACCTGAAGTCGAAGGGCCACACCGACGCGCTGCTCGTCAAGCTCAAGGCAAGCGGCGACGTCGAGTGGATCAAGTCGTTCGGCGGCCGCTACGACGACACGCTGTTGCACGTCGCGTGCGACGCGAACGGCAACATCTACGTGCAGGGTCACTTCCAGGACAAGGCCGACTTCGGCGGCGCGCCGCTCGTCGCGGCCGGCGGCTCCGATAACGACGTCGTGCTCGCGAAGTACGACACCAACGGCGATCACGTGTGGTCGCAACGCTTCGGCAACGCGTTCAACGACGTCGCGGGCGGCGTCGCCGTCGATCCCGCCGGCAACGTCACGATGGTCGGCTCGTTCGACAAGAGCATCTCGTTCGGCGCGAGCGACGATCACCCGTCGCTCGGCGAGGCCGACGCGTACATCGCGCGGTTCACCACCGACGGCAAGCTCGTGTGGGCGCGCACGTTCGGCGCGGAAAAAGAGGACGTCGCGTGGGGCGTGGCAGCCGACGACGCGGGCAACACGGTCACGACCGGTTGGTTTCAAGGCTCGGTCGATTTCGGCAAGGGCGGCGCGCTCGCGAGCAAGGGCAACAAGGACGTGTTCGTCATCAAGCTCGACCAGAAAGGCACGCCGCTGTGGGTCGACACGTGGGGCGATCACGACCACGATCAGGGCCGCGGCATCGCGCTCGACGCGAAGGGCAACGTCGTCGTCGTCGGGATCTTCCGGTTCAAGCTCG
>Ga0335083_10009156_pt1 | contig 12037 bp, 13 predicted proteins | sample Lox_Sample_42_FD_206716 | JGI IMG/M metagenome (GOLD analysis project Ga0335083, IMG submission 206716) | Soil microbial communities from Loxahatchee National Wildlife Refuge, Florida, United States - Lox_Sample_4.2 | ecosystem: Environmental > Terrestrial > Soil > Wetlands | place: USA... | reverse complement strand
CACTGACTCACTCCCGTCGTCGTCGAATAGGAATCGTTCCGCGTTCGACGATGCATGAGTTCAGCCGTCTCTTCGCCGGGAGTACCCGCAGTCGCGGCGGCCGCGACCCGCGGCGTCATCCACCTCGTCAACCCGCTCTGGGACGCACACGGCGGCGCCGACTGGCGCGCGGTCGAGATGTACGAGGCGCTCCGTGCCGAACGTTCGGTGCGGCTGTGGAGCCGTTTTCATCCGGCACGGGCCTTCGCTGAGCATTATCCCGTCGAGCTGATTCGACCCTGGCTCGGACGCTGGCCGGTCGGCGGCACCTTCATCTTCGTCGGTGCGTACTTCCGAGTCGGGCATTGGTTCAAGGCGGCGTTCCCGCAGCGGACCATCCTGATCTACAACACCCATCAGCCCGATCGTCTGGCCAAGGTGCTCGCACGCCTGGAGGCCTGGCATCGCACCCCGGTCGAGATCGTGTACACCTCGCCGCTTCTGCGCCGACTCTCCGATCGGCCGGGCCGGGTGATCGAGAGCCCCATCGACATTGCCAGATTCGCGCCGGCCGCGGCGCGCGAGCGTGCAACGAGACCATTCACGGTCGGCCGGCTGTCACGCGACATCGCGACCAAGCATCATCGCGATGATCCCGAAGTCTATCGGGCGCTCGCCGGTGCCGGCGTGTCGCTGCGCATCATGGGCGGGAGCTCGATTCATGAGCGTCTGGATGCTGAGGTCGATGTGCTGCCCGCCGGCGCGCAGCGCGCCGTCGACTTCCTGCACGATCTCGATTGCTTCTATTACCGCACCAGCGACCAATGGCTGGAGGCCTACGGGCGCGTGGTCTTCGAAGCGATGGCGTGCGGGTTGCCGGTCGTGTGCGGCCGGCGCGGCGGCTACGCGGATTACATCGCGCACGGCGTCAACGGCTTCCTGTTCGATACCAACGAGCAGGCGGTCGCACTGATTCTCAGGTTGCGCGATGATGCGGCGCTGCGCGATCGCATCGGTCGCGCAGCGCGGCGCACCGTCGAGGAGCTGTACCGCGGGCGCGCCTGGCGCCGCAAGCTCGCCTACTTCCTGACCGGGAGCGAAGGTCATCCCGCGCGCGTCCTCGCCGATTCTTTCGACGCGACCCCCTCCGAGCTGCGCTGACATCTTTTGTTTCCCCGGCTAGGTCATCGACATGCCGGGGCACGGCGTTAACTGACAATGTGCTGACGGCGGCATGATTGATGCTGCGGGTCAGCGAAGTACCGCGGAATGCGGGCATTTGTAGCGTCCGTGCGCGGTGCAGGGTGCAGGCTATGCGCATGATTGTAGATTTTGCAAACACATGGGCACGCGGGAGTGCATTGCGAGAAATGGACAACTAAGAGTAACGAACATGAGCGGTATGCGACAGCAGTGGCGTAACGGGATGATCGGATTGATTGGCACGCTGGCCCTGCTCGCCGGCGGAGCCGCGCTTGCCGACCCGCCGGCGCGGGTGGCGAGGCTCGCGCAGATGAGCGGCACGATCACCTTCTCGCCGGCAGGCGAAGAGGACTGGGCCGTGGCGCAGGCGAATCGGCCGGTGATCACCGGTGACCGGCTCTGGGCCGACGCAGGTTCGCACTTTGAGCTGCAGATCGGCGACGCCGCGGCGCGCATCGGCAGCGAAACGAGCGTCAACGTGCTCAACCTGGACGACCAGGTCGGGCAATTCCAGCTCGCGCAAGGTAGCTTGAACCTGCGGGTGCGCAGGGTGAATGGCGACCAGTTCTACGAGATCGATACGCCGAATCTTGCCTTCTCGATCCGCCGGCCGGGTGAATACCGCATCGACGTCGATCCTAACGGCAACACCACGACGCTGCGCGTGCGCAGCGGCGAAGGCCAAGCCTGGGGCGAAGGCGCGGGGTATGTGATCGGCGCCGGGCAGATGTACACGTTCACCGGCGAAGGCCTGCGCGATTACTCGACGGCTGCGCTGCCGCAGCCCGACGAGTTCGACCGCTGGGCCGTCGATCGCGACCGTCGCGAAGATGCAGCCGTCAGCGCGCGATTCGTATCGCCGGAACTGATCGGGGCCTCCGATCTCGACGAGTACGGGACGTGGCGCGATGTTCAGGGCTACGGCAACGTCTGGGTGCCGACCTCCGTCGAGGCCGGCTGGGCTCCTTATCACTACGGTCATTGGGCCTGGGTCGATCCCTGGGGCTGGACGTGGATCGACGATGCGCCATGGGGTTTCGCACCGTTCCACTATGGGCGGTGGGCATACCTCCAGAGTCGCTGGTGCTGGGTTCCGGGGCCGAGGACCGTCCGGCCGGTGTATGCGCCGGCGCTGGTCGCGTTCGTCGGCGGAGTAGGCGGGTTCAGCCTGTCGGTGTCCAGCGGTCCGGGCGTCGCCTGGTTCCCGCTCGGCGTCGGCGAAGTGTACCGGCCTTCCTATGCCGTGAGCCGTCGCTACTTCACGAATGTCAACGTGAGCAACACCGTCGTGAATACGACCGTGATCAACAACTACTACAACAACAGGAACGTCAACGTCGTCTACCGCAATCGCGAGGTTCCCGGCGCGGTCGTGGCAGTGTCCGCGACCTCTTTCGCGAGCGGGCACGACGTGCATCGCGAAGCGGTGTCCGTTTCGCGCGACGTCATCGCGAGGCAGCCGGTGAGCGCCGTGGCCGCCGTTGCGCCGACGCGTGCCAGCGTGATCGCGGCAGCCGCAGCAGGCGGAGCCGCCGTTGCGGTCGCCAAGCCAAAGCAGGCGATCCTGGACCGGCACGCTGTGGCCAAGGCGGCGCCGCCGCCTCCGGCTCCATCGTTCGCGGCGAAGGCACAGGTGCTGGCTTCGCAGCCGGGTAAACCGCTCGATACGGAGAGGCTCAATTCGCTCCGGCACGAGCGGCCGGCCGAGCGCAACGTGAAGATCGTCGCGCCGCCGTCTGGTGCAGCCTCCGCGGCTCTGAAGCCGCTGCCGCCCGCCAAGGGTGGTCCCGAAGAGAAACGTGGTGGTCAGCCTCCGACCGCCGCCGTGCCGCAGGCGCCGCAGGAGCGCGGTGGAGCAAAGGAAGAAAGGCGCGGTCCGCCGCCAACGGCAGCCGTGCCGCGCCCACCGCAGGAACGCGGTGGCGCGAAGGAAGAGCGTCGCGGTCCGCCTCCGACGGCCAACGTACCGCAGCCGCTGCAGGCGCAGGAGCGCCGCGGTCCGCCTCCGACGGCCAACGTACCGCAGCCACCGCAGGCACAGGAGCGTGCGCAAGAACGTCGCGGGCCGCCGCCTGGGGCCGCGCCACAGCAGCCGCCACAACCGCAGCCACAAGCGAAGCGGCAGCCGCCTCAGCCGCCACCTCAGCAAGAGGCGCAGGCGCGCCAGCCGCCCAACCCGCAGCAGCAAGGCGGCAAGGGTGAAGCGCGGCACGAGGAAGGCCGCGGCAAGGAGAAGGAGAAGGATAAGGACAAGGACAAGAAGGAAGGGCAGCAGTAGCGTAGCGCTCGCTGATCCCACCGACAAAACGAATGCGCGCCCGATCGGGCGAGCATTTCTTAGGTCGCGGCAACTCGTTGCTGCTGGTTGCTCAGCGCTCGAACTTCACCGACAGCACGATCGAGGTCTGGGTACGCTCGATGCCGTCGATCCGACCGATGGCGTCCAGATGGCGGTCGATTTCCTCGGTGCTGCCGCCCTCCAGGAGCACCTGATAGTCGAACACGCCGGACAACGCGTACACGGCTCGCACGAATGGCCGAAGCTCGAGCTCGCGCACCACCCGCTCGCCGGCCTTGGGATTCACCGTGATCAGCACCTGGGCGCTGATCTGCCGGCGTGCGAACCCTTCGCTGACGCGCACCGTGTAGCCGGCGATGACGCCGTCGCGCTCCAGCCGCCGGATCCTCTCCTGCACGGTCGTGCGCGCGACACCGAGCTTTCGCGCAAGCGACGCGGTGGATTCGCGAGCGTTGCGGCGGAGCAGGGCGAGCAGGCGCTGCTGCTCTTGCGTGAGCCGTCGATTCGACGAAAACGTTGTCATTATGCAGGAATTATACCGTCATCTCGACGAAGTGCAGCCTGTGATCCGACGGGCAGCTGTCCTACACTTTGGCCATGACTACCACGAAGACCCTCCTGCTCGGCGCCGGCAAGATCGGCGAGACCATTACCCATCTCCTGCACGCGAGCGGCGATTACGCGCTCACCGTCGCCGATCACGATGAGGAGCGGCTGGCGCCGATTGGCGCGCTCGGCGTGCGCACAGTCCAAGCCGACTTCACCGCGGCGCGGAAGCTCCGCGAGCTGGTCAGCGGCAATGACGTCGTGCTGAGCGCGAGCCCATTTCACCTCACGCCGAGGATCGCCCAGGCGGCGGTCGCCGCCGGCGCGCACTATTTCGATCTGACCGAAGACGTCGAGAGCACGCGTCGGGTCAAGCTTCTCGCCGAGGGCGCCAAAACAGCGCTGGTCCCGCAATGCGGGCTCGCACCCGGCTTCATCTCGATCCTCGCCTACGCGATGACGCGCAAGTTCGACACGCTGCGCGACGTGCACATGCGGGTCGGCGCGCTGCCGGTCTACCCGACCAACGCGCTCAAGTACAACCTGACCTGGAGCACCGACGGTCTAATCAACGAATACTGCAATGCGTGCGAAGCGATCATCGACGGGCGACGGCACGAGACGCTCGCGCTTGAGGAGACCGAAGCGTTCTCGCTCGACGGCATCGCGTACGAGGCGTTCAACACCTCGGGCGGACTTGGCACGCTGTGCGACACGCTTGCCGGCGCCGTCGAGAACCTCAACTACAAGACGGTGCGCTATCCGGGGCACCGCGATCTCGTGAAGATGCTGATCCGCGATCTGCGCCTCGGACAGCGGCGCGACGTGCTGAAGGACGTGCTCGAAGCCTCGCTGCCGATGACGCACCAGGACGTGGTGCTGGTGTTCGTCACCGTGAGCGGCATGCGCGAAGGGCGGCTCACGCAGGAATCCTTCGCCAAGAAGATCTACAGCACGACGATCGACGGGCGGCTCTACTCGGCGATCCAGATCACGACCGCGGCCGGCATCTGCGCGATGGTCGATCTGCTGCGCGAGGGCGCGCTGCCGCGCGCGGGGTTCGTCCGTCAGGAAGACGCCGAACTCGAGCGCTTCCTCGGCAACCGCTTCGGACGTTATTATGCCTAGCTGCCATGTGCGGCCGATTCGATCAGCACACGCTTCCGTATCGGTACGCCGGCTACATCGACGCGCTGTTGCGCTCGACGCCGAACGATCCGGCGCCGCGGTACAACGTCGCGCCGCAGACCTATGCCTGGGTCGCTCGGCGAGCGCGCGACGGCACGCGCGAGGTGATCCCGCTTCTGTGGGGATTGGTGTCGTACTGGGCCGATGATCCGAAGAAAGGCGCGCGGCCAATCAACGCCCGCGCTGAGAGTGCCGGCACGCGGCCGATGTTCCGCCAGCTCATGGCAACGCGCCGCTGCGTGATTCCGGTCGACGGCTTCTACGAATGGCAGGCGACACCCCAGGGCAAGCAGCCGCACTATGTGCGCCTCGCCGACGGCGCGCCGATGCTGCTCGCCGGCCTCTGGGATCGCTGGAAGCGCGGCGATGCGGCGCCGATCGAATCGTTTACCATCCTCACTACCGATGCGAACGACCGCGTCGCCAGGCTCCATGACCGGATGCCGGCGATCATCGATCCGAAAGATCTCTCGCGGTGGCTCGACGTGCACGATAACGATGCCGCTGCCGCGGGTGCGCTGCTGCATCCCTATCGCGCCGAGGCGATCGACACCTATCCGGTCAGCCGCGCCGTGAATTCTGCGACGAACGAGGGTCCGGAGCTGATCGCATCGCAGGACGCGGGCTTCGAAGAATTACCGCCGCCGCGTTAACCGGCGCGAAGCGCCGCGTTCAACGCGGCGAGTTAGTGCATCGCGCTGCACGTAGCGCGGCGTGACGTACTAACGTCCTTTGGAACTAGCGCGTGTGCGCGGCGCGACGCGCGGCACCGACGGCATGTTGGGCCGACGTTGGAGCTGCTGGGGAGCCGCTGGCATTGCCGGCCGCCGTTGCAACTGCGGCAACGGATTGGGGTTGGGCTGCGCGGTCTTCACCTCGCCGCCCTTGGGGGTGCCTTGGTTCTTGCCTTTGGACATGGATGGCCTCACCGGCTTGCGGTTGATGCGACAATGCTACGCAAACGGCCGCAGCACGCAAGGCTGCTGGAGGAGATCGCATGAAACGAAACCGCTTCCCGACGAGCGTCTGTCTGCTCTTTTGCGCGCTCGGCTCGATCGGCGCCGCGCCGGCGCAGGAGACTTACCCTGCGAAACCGATATCGCTGGTGGTCCCGTTCCCGCCGGGCGGCGTGGCCGACATCGTGGCGCGCCCGACCGCGGACGCGATGAGCCGCTATCTCGGGCAGCCCGTCGTCATCGAGAACAAGCCGGGCGCGGGCGGCGGCATCGGCATGGGTCTCGTCGCCAAGGCGAAGCCCGATGGCTACACGCTGCTTCTCGCGCTGTCGTCTATCTCGATTCTGCCCGAAGCGGACAAGGTCACCGGCCGTGCGCCGCTCTATCAAATGGATCAGCTCGTGCCGATCGCGCGACTTACCGCGGACCCCACCGTGCTCGTCGTGCGCGCCGAGAGTCCGTGGAGGACGCTGCAGGAGTTCGTCGCCGACGCGAAGCGGCGCCCCGGAGCAATCACCTATGGCTCATCGGGCAACTACGGCACCATGCACATGCCGATGGAAATGTTTGCCGCCAGCGCCGGCATCAAGCTGCTGCACGTTCCGTACACCGGCGCCGGACCCGCGGTGGTGGGGCTGCTCGGCGGAAACGTCGATGCGCTTTCGTCCGGTCCGTCGACGGTGATCCAGCACGTCAAGGCGGGAAAGCTGCGTGTGCTCGCCTCCTGGGGCGACAAGCGCCTCGCCTCGCTGCCCGACGTTCCGACCTTGACCGAGTCGGGTTACGAGGTCGTGTTCTTCCAGTGGTCGGCGTTGTTTGCTCCTGCCGGAACGCCCGCCCCCGTCATCGCGAAGCTGCGTGAAGCGGCGCGCGCCGTGGTCGCCGATCAGCGGTTCGCCGCAGCGATGGCGACCGTCGAGACGCCGGTCCAGTATCTCGATGCGCCCGAGTTGCAGCGCTTCTGGGAGGCGGACGCGAAGAAGCTCGGCGAAGCCGTGCGCCGCGTCGGCAAGCTGGACTGAGCGACCCGCCGCGAGTGCGGACCGCGCTGCCTGGGTAGGACCGGCTCCGACAGAAATTCCGCTTGGTCCTATCGAGCTATCGGCGGCCGGCTGATTCTGTCTCCTCCGGCGACGGGCTATAGTGCCAAGCTCAAAGCCGTAAAACAACGGAGGTAAGAATGACCGTCAATCTGGCGGCTGGTCCCGTAGTTGCGCTGATCGCAGGCATCCTGATTCTCATCGTGCCACGGCTGCTCAACTACATCGTCGCGCTCTATCTCATTCTCATCGGACTGATCGGAATCTTCGGCGTCAGCGGGGTGCACGCCGCCACACTATAGGCACTTGGGTGCCTGCGCACGGCTCGGTCGACCCGGGGGGGAGCCGACCTGAGCCGGGGGGAGAGCGCAGGCGGGGGAGATCTGGGCAGGGATCAGATCCAGTGGTTGACGGACCCGCCGTGGCAGTCGCTAATCACACCCTGGATCTGCCCTACCTGCGGCGAAGCATCGGGCAATCGGGATGGAGCCGCAATCGGCGTTGCGCCGATTTTTCTGTAGGACGGTTCGGAAGACCGCGTAGGAAGACGATTACCCGTTGCGTTGCTGCCGGCGCAGTTCGGTGGCGAGTTGCTTGGTCATCGCAAGCGCCATCTCGATCTGCACGAGAGCGCGTTGCAGGCGCTCGTGATCGGACGGCTCGGCGCTGCCGTCTGGATGCGTTGCGGCCATCTCGATGCGCACCCATGCGAGCATGTCGACCAGCGCTTCGACGCGCCGTGCTACGGACGCATCGACCTGCTCGACGAAGCGCTTGGGTTCGTCGCGCGCAGCGATGCTGGAAGGATGTGCAAGATGCGGTTCGAGCGGTGATACTGATGCGGACCTGGGGGAAGCCATGGTTGGAGCCCTTTTCGTTTGCTTCGCGGCGCGTTGCCGGTTCATGACCGCGCCGCTCGCTTGCGCTGCACGGGCGGAAGGATCGTCCGGATATCGGCTGACTCGCTTCGCGCGCTGGACCGTCCGTCGCCTCGACCGTGATTGCGCACGCGTGCGAAGGTCCTGCGAATGTCGGTTTGCTGCCTCGACGTGTGGCGGAACAGCGGATCGAGAATCGATCTCACGGCGATGCGCGAGTCGTCGAATCGTACGAAGGTGCTGACCGTCTTGCGGAAGGCACCTGCCGACGCGAAGAAGCTGATGGCCGCGACGAAGCTGTCGAAGCACGAAGTAGCGATGGCCATTGAGTACCTCACTCGCATGAACATCGTGGAACGCCTGCAATGAGTAACGCCAACCTCGATGATGAGATCGACTGGGCGCTGAACCAACTGGTGTTGCCGGTGAGCGCGAGCGAACCGGCTGAGGTTCTACGGCAGGTGTTGCAAGACTGCCTGAATGAGGACTCCGTGCGCCAAGCCCACGAGTGCCTACTGCCGGCGAAGGTTTTGACGTAACGGCCGCAGTTCCTGCATCCATATTTCACGAACTGGAGAGCGCCGTCCTGTTGGAGACTTTCAATGTACCAGCCGACGATTGGTGCGAAGAAGCGGTCGCCTGCGCACTCTTTCGTCTCACAATGGAGGGGGATCAGCGGGAGCCGCATCTTGAAGACCGTTGGCACGTTGCCCGGCGGCATCTCGTTTGCGCTTCGAGCAGGTTGGAGATCGCGATGCATGTCCCCGGCGGCGTTGATTCCAGAAAGTCCTTCAACGTCGAAGGTGGTGTGCTTACTTCGGTCATTGTGTGGTTCTTTTAGGGTTCTTTTTCGAAAGCCGCGACTCAGGTATTGCACCTAAGTCATTGAATTAATGGTGCTGTTGAGTGGACTCGAACCACCGACCTACTGATTACGAATCAGTTGCTCTACCAGCTGAGCTACAACAGCATGTCGACTGAATTAACGAACGCAAATTATACCGCGGACGTCGTCGAGGCCCGGTCGGGGCCGGCGCCGGCGCTTTCGTTCCGCGCTGCTCGCCATCGTCGTCCGCGGGCGCGCTTTGCACGGGACAGGGAAGGCGTTTCTAGTTCATTTCAGCCGCGGTACCCGGCGCGGGCGTGAAGCCCAGGTCACCGCGTGCCAGCGCCTTCTCGCGGCCGCCGAAGCGCGCGAGGAGCTCTGCCTGGCGCCGCTTGGCGCGCGCATCGGTGGCTTCGGGATCGAGCGCGGCGCGCAGCCGGCGCTGGCACTCTCCCAGCGTCGCGGCGTAGCGCGGATCGTCCGCCAGGTCGACCAGCTCCTCGGGATCTTCGGCGAGATCGAAGAGCTGCGGGCGATAGGCAACGTAGTGGCAGTACTTGAAGCGTCCGAAGCGCAGCATGTAGGCCGCCGCGACGGAGCCACTCGCGTGATACTCGGAGATCACCGGTCGAGCCGGCACGGCGCCGCTCGCGAGCGCGAACAGCGACGCGCCGGGCAGGTCCCGGCCGCCCACGCGCGGCGCCTCGCCCGCCGCCTCGAGAATCGTCGGCGCGCAATCGATGTGCGAGACCGGAGTCTCGATCACGCGGCCCGCGGGTACGCCGGGACCGGCCAGGAGCAGGGGGACGCCCACGCTCTCCTCGTACAGCGTGGACTTCCCCCACAAGCCTCGGGCGCCCACGTTGTCGCCGTGGTCGCTCGTGTAGATGACCCGGGTGCCCGACTCGAGGCCGGTGTCACGCAGCGCGCGCAGTACGTTGCCGACGTTTTCGTCCATCGTCGACACGAGCCCGCTGTAGCCGGCGATCGCGCGCTTCACGTCGGCCGCGCAGGTGAAGTGCGTGTCGTAGTCGACCGTGCGCGCGTAGTCGTCGAGGTAAGGATGGTGTGGGCGCGACTCGCGCGCATAGAGCTTCGGCAACGGCAGCTCCTGCCGCCAATAGCGGTAGAACCAATGCGGCGGCGCGGTGAGCGGAAAGTGCGGCAAGGCGAAGGACACGAACAGCACCCACGGCCGGTCGCACCACTTCGGCGCCTCCTCGTGCAGCCAGACCTGCGCGCGCGCCGCGATATCGCGGTCATACGCCGTGTAGAACGATTCGCCAGGCCCGGCGCGGCGCGCTATCTTGTCGCCCCCCTTGCGCTTGGGAATGTTCTCGCGGATAAGACCCTTGACGTCGCCGACCCCTTCGACGATGTGCATCGGCACGATTTCCTCGGACAACCCGTGGTCGTCGCCCGGGCGTCCGCGGAAATGCAGCTTGCCGATAGACACGACGCGATGACCCGCATCGCGCAGCGCGTGATGCCAGCTCGGCACCGCGCCGTCGTAGCCGTCGGCGTTGTCCCAATACCCGATGTCGTGCACGTAGCGGCCGACCGCGAATGCCGCGCGCGCCGGCACGCAGATCGGGCAGGTCGTATACGCCGACGCGAAGCGCGTTCCCCGTGCCGCAAGGGCGTCGAGGTTCGGCGTCTCGATGAACGGATGTCCGGCAGCCTTCAGGAATTTCGGGTTGTGCTCGTCGGACATCAGGACGAGCAGGTTGAGAGGTGTCATGCCGATGCAGCGTGGGAAGCGGCGGGGCGCCGCTGAGGCGTGCGGTGAGTATGGCACAGGCGACGCGGCGTTGTGCGCGCGCAGCGCTCTCGGCTATTCTCTCGCGTCAGGCGTGGAGGAGTCATGGATGTCCCACCTCGCAGTTGGCTTTGCCCGGCGCTATGGGCGCTCGTCGCCGTAAGCTTCGGTGCCGGAGCGCAGACCTACCCGACGCGGCCCGTCCGGTTGATCGTGGCCGATGCGCCTGGCGGCGCGCCGGATCAGCTCGCACGGATCCTCGCGGAGAAGGTGTCCTCTGGGTTGGGCCAGCAGCTCGTCGTCGACAACCGCCCCGGTGCGGGCGGTGTGCTGGGTGCCGACCTCGCGGCCAAGGCGCCGTCGGACGGCTACACGCTGCTCATGACCACAACGGCGATCTACGCAATCCTTCCCAACCTCAGGAAGAACCTGCCGTACGACCCTGTGAAGGATTTCGTTCCGATCTCGCGCATCGCGACCGCGTCGAACGTCCTCGTCGTTAACAACGCGCTGGCGGCGAAGAATGTGGCGGAGCTCGTAAAGCTCGCCAAGGAGAAGCCCGGCGTGCTCAACTACGGCTCCGCCGGCATCGGCACTCCGGCGCATCTTGCCGGCGAGATGCTGAACCTCATGGCCGACATCAAGGTCACACATGTTCCGTACAAGGGCGCGGCGCCAGCACTGCAGGACGTGATCGCTGGCAACGTGCAATACATCATCACGTCTCCCATCGCTGCCGGCGCTCACATGAACAGTGGCCGCGTGCGCGCCCTCGCGACCACCGGTGCCGTGCGCAATCCGAGCCTGCCCGACCTGCCGACGGTCGCCGAAACCGTGCCCGGATACGAGATCACTCAATCGTGGGGCATCGTCGCGCCCGCAGGCACGCCTCCGGAAATCGTGCGGCAACTCGCCAGCGAGATCGGCAAGGCGATGAATCTGCCGGATGTGAAGGAGCAGGTGCTCAAGACCGGCGCCGTCCCCGCAGGCGACACGCCCGCCGAATTCGACGCGTTCATGGCCAAGGAGCGCCAACGCTTGGGCGAGGTGATTGCCCGGAGCGGCATCGTGCTGACCGAATGAGGGCGCGCCAGCGAGGCACCCTTGCCCCGCGAGCGCGAAGTCCATCTGAACCACCGCTCAACATAATTTAGCGTCTTCTTGAGCGAGGCTCACCATCTCTTTGGATTTCACGCTGTTACGGCGCGGCTGCGCGTCGGTCCGGACAGGGTGCGCGCGCTCTACGTCGATGAGACGCGCCGGGACGGCCGGCTGCGCGAATTGGTCGAGCGCGCCCGCCTTGCCGGAGTCGCGGTTCATCCTGTCGAAGCGGCGCGACTGGCAGCGCTGTGCGGCAATGACC
>Ga0335083_10009154_pt1 | contig 12038 bp, 6 predicted proteins | sample Lox_Sample_42_FD_206716 | JGI IMG/M metagenome (GOLD analysis project Ga0335083, IMG submission 206716) | Soil microbial communities from Loxahatchee National Wildlife Refuge, Florida, United States - Lox_Sample_4.2 | ecosystem: Environmental > Terrestrial > Soil > Wetlands | place: USA: Florida... | reverse complement strand
CAATGGAAACAGACGGACGGAGAGAGCAGGCACTCGACACCGCTTGAGCCCGAGCGATCATACTGCAGCTGTTGGCCGTCCCAATGTACGGACCGCGCGAACTCCTGCAGTACGGCGTGGTCTTCGCGCAAATGGCTGACCAGGTTGAGGGAGCTGGGAAAATTTTTCAGATAGCGGCAGCGGTCCAGAACATCCGCCCCCACCAGCGATGGAAAGCAGTAAGCCTGGGCCCGGAATCGCACGGCCATGTCGCGAGCGCGCCGGTCAAAGTACTCCATGAGGCCAACCAGCCGGGCGCCAAAACCGTACCGGCCGCGGCCGAAGCAGACAATGTCGCCCTGCTCCAGCAGCAGCGGATGGGGATCAGCGCGAAAGGAACTGGGCAAAGCGTCTTGCTGGGCCACGGTTCTGGACGATCCAGGGCGGTAATTGGAGCACAGCTTGCCGGCCACTTCGGAGATCCGGGACGCCACCATGTCTGCTTGACCCTCGAACCCGGGCCGCAAATCGAAAGCGACACGCGAGCCGCCCGACAGCACGCGAACCTCGCTGATGCCTTCCGAGACATACGGAACGCGCTTGAGAAATTCCTCAATCAAATCGTCGGGGATCGCGGTTTGCAATTCTGCCTGCGTGTTCATAGATGTACCCGGTCCATCTCACGCGGGCCGCTGCAGCGCCTTCGCGATGGAAGGCACATCCACGAGCTGCGGCAGGATATAGGGAGGGAATCTAGCGCCAAATTCTTTTTCCAATTCCATGACGACCATCATGTGGCCCATGGAATCCCAACCCGGCGTGGAACCCATGCGAAGGGGCGCGGGCATACCCGAGGCAGGCGTTTTCAAAGCGCGGCGGATGACTTCCTCGATGCGCTGCTGTTGCGATTTGTCGGCGGATGGTGTCATGGAGTGCTCCTTTGCTGTCTTATAGCGCAGCCAGCTTTTGTAAGATTTTTGAAGGCAAATACCAACACATGCACACACTGAAATAGGTAAGCAGACGAGCGGCCAGATTCGCGACGCGGGTTCCGCGGAGTGGGAGATGGGACCAGTTCTTGCCGAACTTGCGCCACAGCAGATAGGTCACAAACAAAAGGCCGTGCAGGAATCCCCACAAGATCCAATAAAAATTGGCGGCATGCCACAATCCTACCAGCGTGAACAAGAGGATGCTGTTGAAATAAATGTTGTAGGTCAGGCCGCCCCAGCGGTTGTAGAAAAGGTAGTCCCGGAAAACGAACGTGGCGGTCATGTTCCAGTTCATCCAGAAGGCGGAGATGTTTTCACGCCCGATGGGGTAATTGTAGCTCTCCGGCACGTTGATTCCGCACAGCCCCCCGAGCAATTGCATCCAGTGGAGGTATCCGGCATTAGTGAGATAGAACCCAAACGGGCCGGTCAAGAAAGTCGCCACGGCATTCAAACCGAAATGCGAGTGCCAGTGGCTGGCCAGCAGAGCCTGCCCGGGCGCCAGGGAGACACCGACGGCCAGTTTCGCGCTAGCAGCGGCCGCTTCCCACCACCACAGCGCGGACTTCAAGGCCGCGGGCTTGGGCAAAAAGACGCCGGGCATTTGCGACCAGCGCAGCAGCGGGCTGCCCAGAGTCAAGGGAAGGCAGATCCAAAGGACGTATTGAGACAGTAAAGGGGCCGCCACACTACCCGAGCCCACTTCCCAGAAAAGAGTAATCAGTCTCAGGACCGGCCACATGCCCAAACTGTAGAGGGCCAGAGGGCCGGTCACCGGAAAATACCACAGGCGGTCCCAATGCCAGAGGCGGCCGCAGGTGAAGACGGCCACCAAAACCAACATTGCAAAGCACGCGTAACGCCAGCGCCGCGCCTGAGGAGCTTGTTTCGAAAGCCAAATCACGGCCAGGAAACTGATGCCGCCGACCAGGACGAAACCCACGAACTCGCGCCAATAGTAAAACGCCGCGGCAATCAAACTCAACAACCAAAGCCCCCGGGTCTTCGCGATCCAGGGTAGCGTTAAGAGCGCCAGCGAGAATGCCACGCTAATTGTCAGTCCGGCAACCAGATGCGTGTCGATCGGAAGAGTCAGCATATGGCTCGATTTGCGCAGGCCTTCATCAGACTGGTTCAGACAAACACGCGGCATTCCGCACTAGTTCACAGTGTGGCATAAGGTCCACCGGATAGAAATCGACCGGAGGTTCTAGGACCCGTTGAGCGGCTGGGTCCAGGAAACAGCGGCTGGCGCGAGCGTAGGTGTCGCACCCAGAACGTCGAGGGCGGTTCTCGATCACATATTGGCATAAGCCGAAAGGTCTATCGATTCGGATTTGTTGCCTTAGCTAGTAGTAGTACGGTGCTGTAGTACTCAGGCAACCCATCCAGAATCTCCCAGCGTTTTCAACAAGAAGGAACAGCGGGCTCCTAAACCGATCCAGGCAGGGCGCTTTTCAATCGATGAAGAGTTATGTCATAATGACTCGCGTCGCTGAACCGCGTTGACGCTCAGCGAAGTCTGATACCCGCTTGGGCTGTACTCCAGGGTGGCCGGCAGGACGGGATACCGGTTTCGATGAAAGCATTATATTGAGTATGGCGAAGGCCGACGGGAAGAAGAACTAGCGGTGTTGCTAGAACTCGTAAGAAACACAATAAGGCCGGGCGCGCGGACGGACAATCCCGAGGAAATTGTTCGCAAGGCCTGCCTTTGTTTTCAGGCGGAGCGTTCCAAAGACCTAGGCGGCCTCATTGCGGAAAAGCTGGATTCCCTGCGGCACTACGACGTGCAGGGGATGGATAGAGTCGTAGCGATTGTGATGTGGGGCAGGAGTGGCTCGATTCTTCTCGCCAGTTATTTCGACGGGCACGAAGACGTCATAACGCTCCCTGAAAGTGACGGATATCTCCTGCAAGAATTCTTCGAGCGCTACGAGCCGCTGCCTTTTCGCGATAAGTTACTGGCATACGCGGTTTACGAGCCGTCCTACACTCGATTTTTCGCAGGCGACTTCGCGATCTCGCGAACCCAATATTATGCCGCCGTACAAGCCATCCTGGAATTCAGTGACGGTTGGCCGGCCGAGTTTCTGGAGTCGCGACGGGCTTTCTTCCTCTTCGTGCATATCGCGTACCAGTTGGCGCTGGGCCGCAGGCCGGGGAGCTCGCGTCCGTTGATAGTTTATGCGCAACACTTCTGGGACAGCACTCTGGCGAGGCGGTTGGTAGAGGACTTTCCGGAAGCCAAGTTCATCCACACGATTCGCGATCCGATCTCCGCTTGCGACTCATTTTTTCATAACCACGTGAATGCGGTCGAGCGCTTTATTCTGTTGCCTTTTTCGGCGCTGAATTCGCTAGCGAATAAAGACCAGCCTCAGCCGGGCGTGGAAGCTCGCACCAGAACCGTGCGTTTCGAAGACCTTCACTCCTATACTGCCGATACCATGCGCGGTTTGGCGGATTGGCTGGAGCTGGATTATCAGCCGTCACTACTTGAGAGTACATTCAATGGAATTCCATATGTCGTCAAGCGTGACGGCTCGGTCTGGTCCGGACCGCGTTTGGAGCAGCTTCAGCGGCAGTCCCGGCATCTCTCGTTCAAGGACCGGGCGCTTTTGTTCGCGCTGTTCTACGAGAACTTCAGAGATTGGAACTATCCCTGTCCGAAGATTTTCCGGCATCGAACCGTCCGCTGCGTGACATTCTTATCGCTGTTTCTGCTTCCAACGAAAATGGAAATCACGAGCTCCAAGGTAGTCTTCAAGCGCAACATCGTTCCAGCCGTTCGGCAAAGGAAGATGGGGCCGATCGTAGCGTCGCTAGTTCGAATCGTATGGTGCCGTCTGCAGATTATTCGCCGCCTGGGACTGGCTTTTTTGCGGCGGTGCGCGCGCCGGCCGTTGCTATTACAGACCGTGCGCATGACACCGCAGGAAAGCGGAAACAGCTCCGCCACAGCCTGTAATGGGAAGACCGTGTCCCGCGAAGCATCCGCCAGCAGGTAATAGCCCCTTTCCGCCTTCCATCTGGAGCTGTTTTCTATCGCGCTTCGCAATCAGTAGAATAATGGCGTCTGTCATTCACAAGATTTCCAGAATTGTTTTTGTTTCATTATGTGAAACTTTTGGTTCCTAGCAGGGCTGGTGCGGGTGTATCGAGTAATTTGGTGCTTTGAGGCCTAACCGAGGCGGTGGAACAACTATGACAATCATTTCAAAGACGCTGATACTGATCGCATGGGGCTCATTCACAGCGCTCGGCCAGTCCATTTCCTTCGCCAATCCCGGAGTCGTTTCCGGGACCGCGGTTCCGTTGCCGTGCACGATTACGTCGATAACCACTCTGGCAACAGTCGAATGGCAAATCGATGGTGAGCGACAACTGATCGTTCCAGCCGTGCAGTCGAACCTCTGTCCGGCCGGCACACTCAACTCCTACTACACTTCCAACGGCAACCAGCACACCCTGGTTGCAATCGCGCGAGACGGCAAGCAGAACGTCCTGGCAACAAGTTCCAGCGCGACTTTCAGCGTAGAGAACTCGCTACCCCAACAGACCAGTCCTGCCACCGACATAACAGCGGCGAACGGTCCGGCACCTTACATGACGCTCGGAACATGTCCGAGCGGCTGCTCCAGTTTCGGCATGAACGTCATGGCACTCAAGACCACGGGCACATCGACGGTCACTTCCGTCATCGCCCCACTGAGTACATTGAGCGCCGGGGCGAGCCTCTCCAGCGGGACATTTTCTGATTCTGCCGGCCAAGCGCTGGTGGTGTTTGCCACCTGGTACACGACTGGCACCACGATCACCTGTTCCAACACCGGAGGCGACACTTGGCAGTACGCCACATCCCAAAGCGCTGGAGGTGGTGGTTACTACGCCCAATGGTGTTACGCGCTCAACATCCACGGCAGCGCGAGCGATAACGTCACGATCACGTATTCAAATTCGCAGAGTGGCAACCGCGACAGCCTGTACGTCTTCAAGGCCACGAACGTGGCTACCAGTTCGGCGCTTGATACGCAACTCAATAGCTCGGGTGGCGCCACCCAAGCTCTACCGATGACTGGTATGACGCAAGGCGGCGATACGGTCTTTTACGGTCTCGCCCACGCCGGAACCACTGCCTCAAGCACCGCCAGCAATGGGTACACCGGCGTGGCTCCTGCTTCGAACGCTATCTCTTCGGTTGAGTATGCACAGATGCCATCCAGTCTAAGTTCCTGGCGGGGCCAATGGGGATTTCAGATCACCACCAACGGGCCGCTTGCCACGAGTAGTGCGAAGGTGCTGACCCTGTTCGTGGATGGTCAAGAACCCACGACCGCAAATCCCGTTAGCGGCGGAAGTTCCGGCTCCGCTAACCCGTTGTACACCACGTTCGCTACTGACAACTTTTCAAACGCTCTCCACCAGGTTCTGATCCGTGAAGACGGGCCCAATTGCTCCGGCTGCATAAACGGTAGTTGGACTGACATGGGAACCTGGGAGCAGTCCATCACGTTCGCCAATCCGGTGATCCCGGCGCAGTTGATCCTCTCGGCGCGTGAGGCGTTCTTGTGCGTCAGCGGCACATCGACCTGTCACTATCCAACCTCGTACACGATAACCGGATCGTACCTGAACACGGACGGTTCGACGACGGCCACGACGGTAACCTGCGGCGCGCCATCGACTGGCGCGGTAACGCAATCCTCGTGTACTTTTACAGCGGCGTCAGCCGGGATTGCCAACATCACGGCAACCGCCCCGAACGGGATGACCCGCACGGACTACTTGATGGTCGAACCGCAAGACGGCCTGCCGCATTTCTCAAGTTCCGGCGGGGTCCTCACCGTGTTCAGCAAAGCCAACTCGATCCTGCGGCAAAGCATCTTCGGCACAAGCTCGGTTCTCACCGGACCATCAGTCAACCTCTATCCCAATCCCAAGGCCGCGAACGATTACAAGGGTGCAGGATTCAACACCGTGGAGACCAGTGGCCCATCAGGCGGCACTGGACCTCCTGGCATTGGTGTATCCGAGGCCACGTTTGAAGCAGCCGCCCGCAGCGACGCGGCGACAATCTGCGGCGGCGCCGCGACCTATGGATTGAAGGTCCATCTGATCGGTGACGTGTGGTCGCGCGGCAGCAATGAACTCGGAACTACGATGCTCGGGCCGGGCAACCCCCTGAGTCCGATTGGGAGCAGTTACACCACCCCAGCATTCCAATACTGGCTCTCGCAATACCTCACCTGCACCATCGCCATCGATATGGTGGATGAAGTCACGAGTTCCTGGGGCGGAATCCCGCTCCAGGCTGTGAACCAGTCGCTCTCCCCCGGCAATGGCGGAGGTCTTACGTCGCTCACGATGAGCGGCACGACCGCAACTGCAACGTGCTCGACTTGTTCGTTCAACGGCTCGTTCCATTTCATTGTTACCGGCGACACCAGCCCGTGCGCTTCATCGCTGAACTACAATGCGACGACCAACGCCAATAACTTCCAGTCTTCAGGGAACGGGAACTTTACTTTCACCGTGCCAAGCTGTACCGGATCCGCCAGCAGCTCGGCAGTGGTGCATCCGTACGTGAACTACACGTTCGACGCAACTTTGAAATCCTGCTCTCCCGGTACCGGTGGATCATCAGGACCGTGCCCATACTACATCCCCGACACTGCTTTTTACACCCTGCGTAAATGGCAACAGGCGGCAGGTGGTCCGCTGATGGGTTGGCCTCCGCGCTCGGGTTCGAGCGGGATCGTCGTCCAGCAATGGTGCGGACAATCAACAGCCGGATCACCAGCGCTCGCCCTTGCTGACTTCTGCACGTTTTACGATACAATCTCTATTTCCAAGTACCACCCCGCGCACATCCCGCTCAGCGATTTGCAAGCTGAACAGCTATCGGCGATCCGCAATAACTATTATCCCTACCTGAATTTCGCGAATGCACTGATCTCGGAGACAAACGGCGTTCCAGTGACCTATGCGCTCGTGGGTTACCCGGCGGCCATTGCATCGTGTTCCGGCGACACGATCACATTTTCCTCCGATCATGGCCTGCGCAATGTGCTCCCCGGCGACACGAGAGTCACTATCACCGGGTCCTCAGGCGGCAACTGCGACGGCAAGTTCTATGTATGGTCGATCCCGGATTCGACGCACATGCGCGTGAATCTTCGGTTTTCGACATTTACCGCAACTCCGACCACAGGCACGCTGACTTGGCAGGATGGGAGCACAACACCAGTTAGTTCTTTGAACAGCCTGAGAGCGAATAGCACGGATTATTCGCAAACCAGTTTGTCTCCCAACGCCATAAACTTGAGCGCCAAGCGTGGCATGACATTCACGACGGCTGGCTCGGGCACGTCATTTGACACCACCACGTTTTCCTATGGTTGGGACGTGAATGATTATGCCGCCGGGGGCGTAGGTATCAACAGCGGTCGCATTCGCCAGATGGCGAATTTCACGGCGAGCACCGGGGGTACCGCGTATATTCTGCCCAACAATGCGTATGTTCGCGGCCCGCAGAATTGGGCGAACAACAGTGACGAAGGCCCACAGCACATGTTCGCTTCCCAGACCACGCCGTACCTGCTCCGCGTATCCGGCAAGCGGCAGTACCAATCGAGTTTGAGTGGCGGGATACTCTTTTCAGACCCATACGACCGGGCGCAGCCAACCTCTGGCACCTATCCAGCCACGAACTTTAACAACTCGTTCCCCACTCTCGGAAGTTGCATCGATCTAGGGGGCGTCTCTCCGACATGTGGCGGAATCCAGGGCGCCATCAATCCCCAATGGGACTACGCCCAGACATATACCGCGTGGGTAGCGACCGCCAACGCGACGTTGCTCATGAATTACCTAGCCAACTCGGGCTTCCTGCTTCAACCCAGCCTGAACAGCCCCGATTACGGATTATTCTTTGAGGCCGCAGCCCGCACCAGCATCGTCACCGGGGTGAACCCGCAGTACGGCAACTTGCTCATGCTCCAGAGCTACGCCGACAACACCGTGAGTTGCACGGCAAATTTGGGACCGTACCTAATCTCGGGGCAACCGATCTACCGGTATTACGCGACCTGGAGCGGCATTCAGTTCGCGACCTTGACGGCTGGAACCGCTTCCGACACGATGACCTGTGAGCCCGGCGCGTTGAGAGTGTATGTATTTCCGAATTCCGGTCAATACACCCCTTCAACCCCAACGCTGAGTGTTCGGCTGGGTGACGTCTCTAATGCCTCCGACGTTCTCATTCAATATTCTTACAGTCCGTTGGCCTGGACCACAGGAGTCGCGTCGTACGCGTTCGTACAAACTTTCGATTGCGTTGGGGGAAGCTGCGTGCTTCCAGTAGACCGGAACATTGGCCCGGTGTATTACAAAATTTTGTATGTAAATTCTTCAGGTGCGGTGCTGGCGACGAGCGATATGCAGAGCCTTTGAAAAACGAAATGCGGACTATACGAGAGTTCAGAAACCTGCCACCGCGCTGGCCGGACGCTGAACTGTCCACCTCAGAATGAGCGCCGCCGCACCGTCTTCGCCCCTTTATGGCTTAGTTTGTTGCTTTATCCTATCCAGACGACTGCGCCGCTCCTGGAAAGCAGCCGCTACCGAAGCCATTTCCGGACCAGTGAGCAGGGATGGATCGCAAGTAGGCAGCCCTCGCCTGCACGCGTCCACGTTGCGTTCCCGGAAGGTCGCTTTGGCGCTGTTGAGTTCGGTCTCCTTAAGAGCGAGCGGGTCGCAATTGGCGATGCCGTTCTCGCAATTGGAGAAATTGCGGCGCTGCGCAGCGGCTTGCACTTCCTTGTTTTCGGCGGCGGTCAGCAGCAACGGGTCGCAGGTGACGGATCCGTCCACGCAGCGATCACGATTTCTTCTGAGGAAGGCGGCGTGTACCGGCCCGATTTCGTTTGCAGCCAGGCGCTCGGGATCGCACAAGGACGAGCCGCTGAGGCAGCGGTCCAGGTTCCGGCGAGCAAAAGCGCTTTGAACCGCGACATTCTGTTCCTTGGTAAGGCGGAGGGGATCGCAAGCCAGCGAGCCCTCGGTACACTTTTCGAAATTGCGCTTCGCGGAAGCCGCCGAGACCGCGGGCAGGTCCTTTGAATTAATTAGCATCGGGTCGCATCCTGCGAAACCGTTCATACATTTGTCCAAGTTTCGGCGGTAGCGGGCGGATTGAACCGAGGCTGCCTCGGCTGCTGTCAAACGGGTTGGATCACACAAGCTGGAGCCCTGCAGACAGTTATCCAGATTGCGCTTCTTGGAGTAGGTGCTAACTTGTGCCAAATCATCCGTGTTCAGCGCGGATACATCGCAGCCAGACAGTCCCTTCATGCAGTTGTTGAAATTGGTGCGATCAGGGGCTGGCGCCTTGGCTGCCCTGGATTGAGCCAGTACCAGAGCCGGCGCTAGCCCGAGAGCCAGGAGAACAAAGGATCGAGCGGTCTCCATTTCCCTAGTGTGGCCTATTTTTCATGAAGATTGCTAGTACTGGTACTCGCCGAATCCGATCTAGAACTCAAGTTCATTGACACTTGTCATAAGGATCCGCCATACTCCGAAGTGCGCGCTGACATTTGTCAGAAGCAGGCCACGGTTTGGTCGGCACAGGGAACGCAAAAGAAGTTTCTTTTAATGGGAACCGCGAGATGGGACCCAAGGGGCGGTAGCTTGTCTAAATCAATGAGTCATCTGGGGTTAAGAACGTCCCGAGTGACCACGGAATGGTGAGGACGCTGTGGCAGTATTGAAGCCGAGAGAGCGCTTAGTTTATTTCCGGATATCGGAAGACGAATTTCGTCAGTTCATCAGTGTCTGCGAGCAAGCCGGCGCGAGGAGCGTTTCCGACCTTGCCCGGAGCGCGGTTCAGCGTCTGATTGCGGATGGGAACCGGCAACGCGAGGATGAGGAGCTGACCAATAAGATGTTCAGATTGGAGCGATTAATTGCTCAAGTGACGGAGCAGTTGCAATTGCTGAACAACCGGACGCCAGCCTCCGACCTGGATGGCTTCGGACCGGCTGCCGCGCCGAGTTGCGCCGCTGGCAATTCGCCCGAGATGAACGGCGGGAAAGGCGAATAAGTCTATGGAACTGCTTCCAAGTGGTTCGGATGAACAAAATCAGATTGTGCCGTATGACGAGAATCCAGTAATCCTAGGCGCTGAGCGGTCGTATTCGCCTATGAACGCTGCGGTCGAGGAGACCGGCGCGGGCATCAACATGGGCCAACTGGTGCGCAAATACTGGCTGCTGGTCTTAGCTTTCTTGGTGCTGGGAGCGGCGGGAGGCTTTGCGTCCGTGGTGCTGAGTTCCCCGAGTTATCAGGCTCGCTTACTGCTGGAGGTACAAAACACCAGTGCGGCGTTCACCAGAAACGGCGGGGCCAACGGCGACAATGGCGACTCCAGTGAAGTTGGAATCCAAACCCAAATCAGCATATTGCGCAGCAGCTCTTTCCTCCAGCGCGGCGCCGACCGAATGAATCAGGATTCGGTTCCCCTGGCGCCCACCGGAAGGGACGTTTTTTCGCGCTTACGCCAGCGGATTCATCCTGCCATCCAAGATCCCCTGGAAAATGCCAGGCAAGGATTGTACGCGGCGCTTTCGAGCTTTGATGCCAAGCCGGTGAATCGCACCCGGCTGATTGAACTGACGTGCGAGTCCAGCAGCCCGGAAATCGCGGCCCAGTTCCTGAATTCGATGGCGGCGGAGTTCGTGGATGACTCCACCCGGTCGCGCATGAAGACGGCCCAGGCCACCAGCGAGTGGCTGGCGCAGTCCATCGAGGACACCAAGGCCAAGATGCAAGAGGCGGAGGAACATTTACGGGACTTCGTACAAGCGTCCGGCAATATTTTTGCCGGGCAGGACGCCACGCTGGACGACACCAAATTGTCTTCTTTAAAGGGTGATCTGGCAAGGAGTCAGGCCGATACAATCCTCAAGAAAACGCGTTACGAACTGACGCTGAAGTACCCGCCCGAGGCGCTGGGCGAGGTATTGGATGACGGAGTGCTGCGCGGCTATCAGCAAAAGATCAACGCTCTGAAGGAGCAAGAGGCCGCGCTGGAAGTGAAATACACTCCCAAGCATCAAAAGGTGCGCGAAGTGGACGCTCAGTTGGCGAGCGTCCAGAAAGACTATCAGAACGAAGTACACAGTGTCGTAAGCCGGATCAAGAACGACTATGAAGCCGCGGCGCGCCAGCAGAAATTGCTGACGGACACTTACAACTCGCAAGCCCAAAGAGTTGGCGCGCAGGCAGCTAAAGCCTCGCAATACAATTCGCTGCGGCGCGAATCGGATACGCTGCACCAGGTGTATCAGTCTCTTCTAATGCAACAAAGCGAGGCTGGATTGAACAGTTCGGTGCCGGTGAATGGGTTTCGAATCGTAGAGCCGGCCACGGCTCCGGCGTTGCCGTACAAGCCCAAGCCGGCACTGAACATTTCCTTCGGCTGCCTGTTGGGAGCCGTGCTGGCGGTTGGAATCGCGTTTCTGCGGGAGCGCGCCGATCACAGCATCCGGGCGCCCGGCGCCTCCCGGCGGCTTTTCAATGTGCCCGAGCTGGGCGTGATCCCGAATCTCAGCGATGGCTACGGAGCGGCGGCTTGGCGGGCGATTCGCGGGCCGAAAGCTCTGACTCTGAACGGTCACGCGGACGAAGGTGCGGCTGCCCTGGTGAACTGGCAAAGCGGCCCTTCATTTATCACCGAATCTTTTCGCGGGACGCTTACTTCGATCTTGAGGAATCAAGCCAACGGAAAGGCGCAAAAGACCATACTAATTACCAGCCCCGGTCCTTCCGAAGGCAAGACCACGGTGATTCAGAACCTGGGGATCGCTCTGGCGGAAACGGGACGGCGCGTGTTGCTGGTAGACGCAGATTTCCGGCGACCTCACCTGCACCGCAAATTTGGGCTGCCCAACGAATGGGGCATGATTAACCTGCTGTCGGAGGACAGCTCCCTGAATGACTACCAGGGCAAACGTTTGGGTGTGGCAACCGGCGTTGCGGGGCTGTCGTTGCTGACCAACGGTCCCA
>Ga0335083_10009153_pt1 | contig 12038 bp, 10 predicted proteins | sample Lox_Sample_42_FD_206716 | JGI IMG/M metagenome (GOLD analysis project Ga0335083, IMG submission 206716) | Soil microbial communities from Loxahatchee National Wildlife Refuge, Florida, United States - Lox_Sample_4.2 | ecosystem: Environmental > Terrestrial > Soil > Wetlands | place: USA... | reverse complement strand
GGTGCAGTTTCGATCAGCCGGACGGTCGTGTTGACTGCGGTACGAATTTCGCGTTGGTAAACGGCTACGGCCTGGCGTCGAGAAAGTCGTTCACCATTGGCACGATGATGGGTATGCGCTGCATCAATGTCACGTGGGTGGTATCGGGTAAGATAGCCAATCGCGATGCGGAGCGCGGCCCCATGTCGCCATGGACTTCGCCGCCCTTGAGGCGATACATCTCCGCGACGTGCGCGAGCTTCACACCGTCAGCGTCTCCATGGATGAAAAACATGGGCGCGGTGGTGGCCTTTAGCTTGTCGGCTCCGAAGTCGTACGCTTTCGAAGCGGTGGCGACCAATCGCTGGACGAATTTAGGAAAGTCGTTCGGAGTGGGACTGAGTTTCTTATACTCGAGCTCAATGGGCGAGCCTTTGAAATCGTCGGCCGTGAGTTTCCGGATCGATGCGAGCGCTTCGGCGCTCGTGCCGTCGGAGCGGAACATGGACGAAATGATGACGGCTTTCCGCACTTTATCCGGATGGCGGATGGCACACTGCATGGCCACCGCTCCACCCATGCTATAACCGATCAGGTCCGCCCGCGGGATCTTGAGATAATTGAGCAGTGCGGCCACGTCGTCGGCGAGGTTTTCGTAAGTGATCTCTCGCGGGATGTCCGCCGTGCGGCCGTGACCCTGCAGTTCGACGGCAATGACTTCCCGTGTTTTGGAGAGCTCGCTGATCCAACCGGTCCAGTTGTTGGTAATGGTCATGAAAGCGCCGTGAATCAACACCACCGGTTTGCCACGGCCGTGGACCTCGTAGTACATCTTGAGTCCATTGACTGGCGCATAGCCGGTTGTTGGCTGCTGCGGCGGCGCCGACACGGCAGTCGCAACAAGCGTCATTAAGAGGAAAGCCGCCTTCCGCCCTGTTGGACCCTGGCCGTTCTGTCGCCCACCGGATGCGTATGTGCGATGGATTGGCTGCGTCATTTGGTCTCCGTAGCCGGCGCCAGGCTGGCGAGAAGCTCGTCGAGCTGATCGAGAGCCTCGGGCAGCGCGCCGGTCGATCCGGATTCAACCGCTTCTTTCGAGGAATAGCGATCGTGCACGACCAACAACGTCTTGCCGGCATTTTCCTGGAAGGTCACCGTGGTAACAGTCTGGCCGCCGTCCCCTTCGTCATTGGTCCAAACGAGGCGCGAGGGGGGTGTGACTTCGAGGTAGGTGCCGTAGAACTCCATCGTCGAATCTTCGTGGCGAAACACCAAACGATACTGCCCGCCCACGCGAACATCCATTTCACAGGCAAGCAGGTGCTGCCCATATGATTTTGGTACCCACCACCTCCTGAACAGGTCTGCCTTGGTCCACGCCTCGAACACGAGGCGCGCGGGCGCGTTGACGGTGCGTGTGACGACGAGGTCGACCTCGGACTTCCGCTCCACCACCGTGGGGTTTTTCGTGGGGGTGGTGGCTTCACCTTCTCTTCTTGCGTCCATTTGCTTTCTCCTTTTGTTTCAATTCCTCGACAACAGTGTCCAGTTCGTCGAAGCGGGCGGCCCAGAGCTGGCGATGCCTCTCGATCCATGCCGCCTCTTCCTGCAGTCCGCACAAGCCGAGCTTGCAGGTCCGCACGCGGCCCACCTTCTCGGTGCTGACGAGTCCGGCTCGCTCCAAGACGCCCACATGTTTCTTCATGCCCGTGAGGGTCATCTGGAACTTCGCGGCAAGGGCCGTGATCGAAGCGTCTGCACGCGCGAGTTGTTCCAGAACGCCGCGCCGGGTGACGTCTGAGAGCGCGCCGAACGAGGCATCGAACTGGGTTTGGCTATACTGAGCCATATGGTTCAGTATACCGCACAGCTGGCGGAATGCAATGGGCGACTGACCGCACGCCGCGTTGCCCGGCGATCCCCTAGACTCACGATCAACGGCGCAGCGTTGACAACTCCAAGTTGACGGGTCGCCGTCCCATTGACTGAGATTCGACGACAGCAGTCGCCGGCCATAGGAGAGCATCGGGCGTTTCCCAGCAACTGGCCCGCCAGCCTGCCAACCCCTTCCCACGGAGGAGAGGGCAACGAGGCTTGCATCTCATCACCACGTAAGCCCAACGGCCTTACTCATGGCATCTTCGAATGCCTGATCGTCCAGGCTTCTTCGCAAGCCCAAAATCATCTCGGCGTCCTGGCCCACCGGTACACCGAAAGGTGTCGCGGGGTCTTCGATTGCACTGGCGATGGCCAATGCGACAACTTCGGGTCGGGTTCGACCAGATGGGCCCGTCATTTTGGTATTGGCTCCGGCCCACTGCTCCCAAAGTCCGGCGTAGTCGGCTGGTCCCTTATGAGATTCGCCTGCTGTGATGCCGGTTGCGACGATTCCGGGCTCGATCAACACGCGGCGAGCGGCGAGGAGACCCGGCCGTTCACACTCGATACATTCACGATGACGCCGGAACCCCGCTTTCGCCAGGCGGGCAAGACCGCCTGGATTAGGCGCAACGCTCCGAGCGTGTTTGTCTCGAACATCTGCCGGATACCATCGAGTGGATAGCCTTCCACCGGCCCTCCGCCAAATATACCTGCGTTGTTGACGATTGCATCGAGCGGACCAACCTCTTCCAGGCACCGCGCCACGGAGTCGTCGCTCGTGACATCAAGCACATGTGCCTGGATGCCTTCCGATCCACTCGACGGGGATACGTCGGTGGCGACGACTGAATGCCCTCGGCTGGCAAGTACCTGCGCCGTTGCCATCCCAATGCCGCGTGCCGCGCCTGTAATCAAAACCCTTAGCGTGTTTGACATTTGGAAGTCCTCTTGCGTGTCGTAGTTGGTCTTCTACGGTATGTTCGCCAGCCACCGCACAAATCTACCATATCGATCAACCTCGGCAACACTCTCGCCCTACCGGAAGAGCTAGCCGTCGAGCGGCGTTCGATTGTATGCCGCGCTGCTCTGGGGACTGCATAAAAGTGCACCAAAGCGAAGGTGGGACAGGCTTCAGCCTGGTCGAGGCGAACGAAGCTACGCCTGCCGCAGCGCCGACAAAGGATCCGCGCGTGCCGCCCGCCAGGCAGGCAGCAGGCATGCCAGTAACGCGACCGCGAGCAGTAAGGCCGCGACGACAGCGAGATTGGCCGCATCCAGTGGACTGGTTGCAAAAAGCATCGACCGGATGAACCGCGTCAGGCCGATTGCGCCGCCCAGGCCGAGAGCAACCCCCACCAGAACCGGAATCGAACCGCCTCCCACCACCAGCCGCACCAGATCGACGCGCGATGCGCCGAGGGCAACCCGCACGCCCAGTTCATGGGTTCGACCCGCGGTCACGAAGGAAATCACGCCGTAGATTCCGGTGCACGCGAGTGCCAGCGCCAGCATGGCGAAGCCACCCAGGAGCACGGCCGGTAACCTGCGATAAGTCACGGACTCGTTTTTGATCCGGTCCATCGTCATCGGGTTGTCCAGGACCTGAGTCTTATCGACCCGCCACACGGCGCGCTCGATCGATTTGATCATCGTCCCCGAATCGCCGTGAACCCTCGCCACCAATCCGAGTCCCGTTGCCACCGGATCCTGCGCGAAGCTCGCATAGGCGCCAACGTCCTCTGCCGAGTCCAACCCATTCCCCTTCTCGTCGGCGACCACGCCGACGATCTCCCACGAGGTCATCGGCCCGAGGCCATGCCTGGAAGGCGCGATCTTCTCTACCAGGATCCGCTTACCGAGCGCATTCTGGCCGGGCAAATACGCCCGAACGAACGACTCGTTCACCACCACCACCGCAGGCGAACTTTCGGTATCGCGTTCGTCGAGCACACGTCCCGCCACCAACCGCAGCCGCAGAGCCGGAAAATATCCCGGAGTGACGATCTTGAAGCCGCTTCCCAGCAGCTTGTCTCTGTTGTCGGCCATGTGGAACGGCATACCGTCTCCCCAGCCGGTCAGAGGGAGGGCGCTGGCCACCGCCGCACCTTGTACGCCGGGAGTGGCGCGCACCTCGTCGAGCAACTGATTTACATATAGCTTCAGCTTGGCTGCGTCGGGATCTTTCGCCATCTGTAGCGGCAATCCAGCCCCGACCAGGCCTTCGGTCTCGAAGCCGACATTTACCTCCATCAATCGCTGGAAGCTGCGCAGCAGCAGTCCGGCGCCGGCTAACAGAATGAAAGCCACCGCCACCTGCGCTGCCACGAACACGTGGCGCGCATAAGCCTTTCGCCGACCAGCGGAATTGGCCCGTCCCCCCTCTTTGAGCGACTCGGCAGCGTCGCGCCGGGAGGCCTGAATTGCGGGGGCGAGCCCGAAAGAGATGCCAGTCAAAACCGTGGCGCCTGCCAAAAACAAGAGCACTCGTCCGTCCATCGCAATGTTCGCTTCCGGCGGAAAATAGAACTGCGGCAGCAGACTCTGAATCCACTTCAGCATCCCAAAGCCGATCGCCAATCCGGCAGCCGCGCCGCAACCGGCCAGCATGAGACTTTCCGTCAGCAGCATTCGGACCACCCGGCCCCGGCGCGCGCCCAGCGCCATCCGTAGCGCGATCTCGCGCTCGCGAAGCGTCGCCCGCGCCATCAGGAGATTCGCCAGGTTCGCACAGGCAATCGTCAGGATTGCAGCCACCGCCCACATCAGCACCTTCAGGGAGAGGCGCGTATTGGAACCGACTACTCCGTCCAGGTAGGGGTCTACCGTGGCGCTCCACCCTTTCTTGATGGCAGGGTAGAGTTCCGCAATGTGTCCGGCGATGGCGCTCATTTCGGCTCGCGCCTGCTGCACCGAGACGCCGGGTTTCAATCTGGCAAACGCAACCAGATAGTGGTAGTCCCTGGCCGGGTTCGGGGGAAGCACCAGCGGGACCCAGATATCATTCCATCTCCGGTCGAATTCGCTCGCGCCGGGCAGCACGCCGATGACGGTATGAGGTTCGCCGTCCAACAGGATCGATCGGCCTACGATTCCAGCATCGCCCCCAAACACGTTCATCCAAACCCGATGCGTGAGCACGACAACCTTCGGGCCGGCGGGTTGATCCTCGCCGGGTGCGAATGTGCGGCCGAGCGCCGCCTGGACGCCGAATACCTTGAAATACGGCGCGGAAACAAATCCGGTCGTGAGTGAGCGCGGTTCGCCGCCGCCGGTATAGCTCATCGCGCCGCCCGTCGCCGCGGCCATTGCGTCAAAAGACTGTGCCTGCCGGCTCCAGTCCAGGTAATTCGCGCCTGAAATCACGTTCCGCTCATATTTGGGCGGCTTCTCCCACAATTGCACGATTCTCTCCGGCTGCGGATACTCGGCGCCCTTGATCAGAACTCCATCCACCATGCTGAAGATGGCCGCGTTCGCACCCAACCCCAAGGCAATGGTCAACACAGCGAACAAGGTAAAGCCCGGACTCTTCGTGAGCGATCTCCAGGCGTAGCTAATGTCCTGCAAGGTGCTATCGATCGGTGCTCCCACACGTTCCTCCCGTACTCTCTGTTTCACTTGTTCCTCGCCTTCGAACCGGACGCGTGCCTGGCGCCGCGCTTCTTCCAGCGACAGGCCGCGGTCCACTCCGCGCTCCACCATGATCTGGAAGTAGGACTGGACCTCCTCGTCCAACTCCTGCTCGATCGAACGGCGGTTCCCGAAGCGGCGCAACAGGCTCGCTATGCGACTGCCCCATGCCATGAACTCAGGCCTCGTCCGCGAGCACTTGATTCACCGCGGTGTTCACCTTCAGCCAGTGCCGCTTTTCTTTGCTCAACTGCGCCCGTCCTGACGGCGTGAGTGCGTAGAACTTGGCTCGCCGCCCGTTCTCCAGTTGTCCCCACTGTCCTTCGATCGAGCCATTTTCGGCCAACCGGTGCAGTGCGGGGAAAAGGGAGCCCGGGCCGATCACGAACACGCCGCCGGTGACTTGCTCAATGCGGTCGGCTACGCCGACGCCGTGCAACGGGCGGAGTTCGAGGGTACGGAGGATGAGAAGATCGAGCGTCCCCTGGATCAGATCGCTGGCTTTCTTCATGCCGACGATGATATCGCCGGTCGATATCGCCTGTCAATATGAGCCGGACGGGAAAGCTCACTCAACCCGCAGCGCGATCGCCGGGTCGACGCGCGCGGCGCGGAATGCCGGAATCAGGCACGCCAGCAGAGCTACCGCCGAAAGCAAACCCGCCGTCGATCCGAAAGTTGCCGGATCGAGGGGCTCGACGCCATAGAGCAGCATTCGCAGGACTCGCGTGAGGGCGGCAGACCCGGCCATCCCAAGCGCCAGACCGAGCACGACCAGCAGCGCGGCGCGAAGCATCACCAGCGTGAGCACCGCGCGGCGATCTGCCCCGAGCGCCATGCGGATGCCGAACTCGCGCGTTCGCAGGACCACCAGATATTCGATCACGCCATAGGTTCCGGCGACGGCGAGAAGCGTTCCGGTGGCCGCAAACAGGCCCAGCAGCCACGCGTACAAACGCTGATTCGACAGCGAGTTCTGGACCACACGTTTCATCGTCGAAATGTTGAAGAGCGCCTGCGCCGGATCGATCTCCCGGATCGCCGCACGAATGGCAGCGGTCAGAGTTTCGACGGGCACGCGGCCGCTCACCACCAGCGTGGAACCGTTGCTGCGAATCTGGGCGAAATTCTGGCTCATGGTGGAATACACAACCGGCGTGGCTGGTTCGCTCAACCGCGCTTGCCGAACGTCGGCCACGACGCCCACGATAAGGCCGCGGTCGATTTCGACTCCGACGGGGTCGCGGGCGCCAAAATACTGTCGCGCCAGTGCCTCATTAACGACGATCACCTGAGGCTGACCGGCCGCGTCGTGCGCCGTGAAATCCCGGCCGCGGCGAATCGTCACGCCCATCGCCGCGAAGTACCCTGGGGTCACAAAGCGCAGCTCGCAGGGGAGTATCTCCGCGCGGCCCGGAATGTGGAACCCCGCCCTCCATCCGGACGCCTGTAAAGGCAGCATGGAGATGAATCCGTCGGCCCGCACTCCCGGAATTCCCGCCACGCGCTCCTGGATCGCCATCGCTTCCGCCCCATCTGAAAGCTCCATGTGCACGGTGAGGACGTTCTCCGCGTGCATGCCGGAATTGGCGTGCTGCAAATTCAGAAAGGTGCGGACCAGCAGTCCGGCGCCCGCCAGCAGGATGAAAGCGAGGGATATCTCGGTTACGACGAGTCCATCGCGAACGATCGCCCCGCCGGAACGGCTTCGGAGCGCCAGCGATCCCCCGCGCGCGGCGGCCAATGCCGGCGCCACCCCGAAACCGATCGCTGCCGCCACCGAGACTGCCAGAAGAAACACGAAGACCCGCCAATCCAGGCCGATTTCTCCGGCACGCGGAAACTGTCCGGCGGCGGCCCACACCAGGGCTCGGCTGCCCCACACTCCGAGGGCCAGACCCGCGGCGGCGCCGGCGCCCGCCAGCAGGAGACTCTCCGTGAGAAACTGGCGGACGATTCGCAGGCGACGGGCGCCGAGCGCGGCGCGGATCGCGATCTCCCGTTCGCGGGCCGCGGTTCGGGCCAGCAGCAGGTTGGCAATGTTGACGCAAGCCACCAGCAGGACCATGCCGACGGCCCCCAGCAGAACCAGCAAGGAACTGCGTGTGGAGCCCGTCACTACATCCTTCATCCGCCGCAGGATGACCCGGCGCCCCGCGGCCGATGGCGCTCGCATCGCGCCCAGTTCCTGCTGGGCGGCATCGAGTCCAACACCGGGCCGCAGCCGGGCAACTACCGCATCGATCCGCCCCTGCATGTTGGGAGGAACCTCCCATGGAATCCACAAATCGATGCCGGAACTGCGATAGGGGAACTGGAAGTCCTCCGGCATCACGCCAATGATGGCCAGTGACCGCCCATCCAGATTCACTGTCCGGCCCGCGGCGGCCGAGACCGCACCGAAATGCGCGAGAGCAAACCTGTAGGAGACCACCGTCACGTTCGGCGGATCATTGGGCGCAATGGTCCGCCCTGCCAATGGCCTGGTCCCGAGAAGAGCGAACAGCCCGCGCTCGGCCGGCACCGTCGCAAGCTGCTCCGGTTCTCCCATGCCGAGAAGATTGCCGCCGGCCACCTGGTACGCGACGGCACCATCCAACAAGCGGCTATGGTCCCGAAACTCCTGAAAGTCGCTCTGCCAGACGGGGCCGCTGGTCTCGACGTTGGAGGCCTTCGCCGGCTGTATTTCGTTCACCTGCACCACGCGATCGGGAGCGGCATAGGGAAGCGGGCGCAGCAGCACGCCACTGATCACGCTGAACACGGCAGTATTGGCCCCGATCCCCAGCGCGAGCGTCGCCACCGCCGACGCGGCGAAGCCCGGAGCTTTCGCCCAGCCGCGCAGAGCGAAACGCACATCCTGAACCGCGCTCCCGATCCATTCCATCTCGGGAGAGACGCTTTCCCAGGCTCCGGTGTTAACGGCCAAGTGGCGTTTCCCCAAGCTGATCAGCTCCGAATCGAAAGATATATATCTTGCAAAGATAAGCAGGGACGGCAGGCGGCACAGCGAGCAGCGATAAGATATATTCTGGATAGGAGCGGGAGTTGCTGGCCGATTTCATTTATCATTTCCATACCTGGGTAATTGGGTTCATCGTAGTCGGGATCTGGACCGGTCTTGCGCTCCTGGGACTGCGCCACGTCCACCGTCGTGTCGATGTCAATGTGCGTCATAAAGACACCGAAACGGTGGGGCTGACCTTCGCCATCGTGGCCCTCATCTACGGCGTCATGATGGCCATCATCGTCCTCAAGGTAACCGAGAATTTCTCCAAGAGCAACGTGATCGCGGTCACGGAGGCCAATGGCGTGAACGCTTTGCTCATCGACGCCAACGGGGTGCCCCCGGAACTCGGGAGAGAGGTTCGCACCGGCCTGGGCAAGTACCTCGATATCGTGGTCAAAAAGGAGTGGCCCAGCCAGCACGACGGCAAAGTCGCCTTCTCGGTGTTCGCCGAGGGGTGGACGGTACTGGCGGCTATCAACAGCAGTATCGCGACCTTCGAGCCGGCCACCATGGGGCAGAACACGATGAAGGGCGAAATGCTGCATGTGATGAATGACCTGATCAAGGCGCGCCGGGCGCGCATCCTGGCCGCCGGCGATCATCTGCCCGCGGTGGTATGGAAAATGTTGCTGCTCGGCGGCGCGGTTTCGGTCATGTACACCTTCCTGTTTGGGCCGCGCAGTTATGCGATCCATGTAGCGATCACCGGCCTCATCGCCGTCACCATCTCGGTGGTATTTGTTCTGATGATCGCCCTCGATTATCCATTCCGCGGAGTAGTCAGCGTGAGCAGTGAACCGTACGTCGGCGTGCGGGCCTCCGTCAGCGCCGTCCACGCTCCAGATCGAAACTGATATCGCCAGGAAATAGGACTTGGATACTTGGTCGCGCGGAACACCCTATTGCGGTGCCGGCATGCGCGGACGGATCCCCCCTCCGATGGGGCCTTCGTGCTTCAGCGTGGCATTCAGCCATTCCACCATCTGACGCTCCCAATCCGGCACGCCCGGAACGGTGTGCCAGCGGCCGGTGCCGTGCTTTCCATTCGGAATCCGAATGATGTCGCAGCGAACGCCTAGTTTTTCGAGTGCGGCCCGGAGGTTAATAGCCTCGCGGAAAGGGATGTACTCATCGCGATCGCCCAGAATCTGAAGGAAGGGCGGCGCGTTCTTACTCACATAAGTGATTGGTGACGCTTCCTTGAGCGCTTCCGCTTCGCCCTTGCGCGCAATCAGCGGATCGAGCAGCGCGTGCACGTCCGCGTTCAACCGTACGGTGGCGAAGCTGCTTTGGGCGAAGAGCGTCACGACCGCCTGCGCGCCGGCGCTCTCGCGCCCCACCGGGTCGCTCGCGGCCGGATCTCCGGGTGAGTCGAGCAGGCCGACCATATTGCTCAAGAACCCACCCGCCGATCCGCCGACCAGCGCGATACGGTTCGGATCTGCGTCCCACTGTTTGGCGTTGTGCCTCAGGTAACGCACCGCGCGCTCCACGTCCTGGACCATATAAGGGTAGGGGTATTTGGGTGCGAGCCGGTAGTTCACGGAGAAGACGGCGTAGCCGGCGGGCCAGAGGAAATCCGCGCAGTAGGCCTCGCTATCGCTCTTACTGTCGCCGCGCTGGTAGCCGCCGCCGTGAATAATGATGGCAATCGGGTGCGGCCCTGGCCCCTTCGGGCGGTAGTAATCCATGGTGAGCCGCACCCCGTCGGCCTCGCCGTAAACCAGTCCTTCCGCCGTGGGAACGCGGGGAGGCGCTCCATACAAAATCGCGCAGGCAGCCATCAGCGCGACGGCCGCGGCGCCTGTCCGCCATCGAATGGCTATTACCATACCAGCATTATGGCAGCCGGTGGCGGGCCGGGCGTTATAAATGGCAGTTACGGCTTGGTTCCGGGCGACAACAGTTTGTTCACCGTCGGCAACCCGGAACGATCCCAACCTCCGCCGAGAGCTTTCACCAGATCCACCGCCGACGACATACGCCGCTGGAGGATGGTAATGGCGGTCTGTTGATCCTGCAGCGCGATAATCTGGGTGGTAATCACGTTCAGGTAGGAATCCGTCCCCGCCCGATAGCGCAGGATCTCGAGTTCCAGCGCTTCCCGGGAGGCGCCTACGGCTTCCTGCTGCTGGACGGCCTCTTCCGCGAGATAGCGCAGACTCGACAGGTCGTCCTCGACCTCCTGGAACGCGGAGAGGACTGTCTGGCGATAGGCGGCGACGGTGGCGTCGTATGCGGCTTCGGTACCCGCGACCTGAGCCTTCCGGCGGCCGAAATCGAAGAAGGTTTCGGAAATCCCGGGACCGGCGGACCAGGTGCGATTCTTGAAGGCCAGCAGATTCAAGAGACTGTTGGCCAGGAAGCCGGGAGTCGCGCTCAGCGTCAGCGTGGGATAGTAGGCTGCTTCGGCGAGGCCGATGTTGGCATTAGCGGCGGCGACCTGCCGCTCAGTCGCGGCGATGTCCGGACGCCGTTCGAGAAGCGTGGAGGGGACGCCGATCGGAATCGGCGGCGGCGGTCCTTTAATCTCGGTTGTGGCGAGTTCGAAAGCCGATGGCGGCTGACCGATCAGCACGGCAATGGCGTGCTCGTCCTGCGCGCGCGCCACGTGCATCTCGGTGCTCTGCGCTTTGGCGCTGGCCAGCTGGGTTTGCGCCAGGGTAATATCCGATCTCGATGCGACTCCGCCGGCGTGGCGGTCGATGGTGAGTTGCAGGTTCTTGGAATAGCTTTCGATGGTGCCGGCGAGAATGCGTAACTGCATATCCTGGGCCGCCAGGAGAAAGTAGTCGGAGGCCAGCAGCGCCTGCTCGCTCAACCGGATGTTCTCCAGATCAGCAGCGCTCGCTTCGGCATTGGCCGCGGCATTCTCCACCGACAGGCGGACGCGGCCCCACAGGTCCGGCTCCCAACTGACGGTCGCCGGCAGAGAGAAGGTCGTGGTGGTACCCGACAGACGGTTTCTGCTTTGATTGATCGAAGGAGACGATCCGATGGTGGGATAGTAATTGGCGTGATTGCCCATCACCAGCGCGCGCGCTTCGCGAAACTGCGCCTCCGCCTGTTTGATGTTCTGGTTATTGGGAGCCACCAACTCTTCCAGCCGGTTCAGCTCCGGATCGCCGAAGATCTCCCACCAGTTGCCCTTCATCAGGGCATCGCTGGGCGCCGCCACCTTCCACTGATCGTTGCCAACCAATTCCTTGAGTGCGACTGGCGCGGGTGCGTCGGGCCGCTGGTATTTCGGGCCGATGGTGCAGCCCGCGGACAGGATGGTGGCAAGGAGCAAAAGCACCTCTCCCTCGCTCGCCAGGGAGCGGCGCCTTTGTGATTTGCGTCGGATCATAACTCGCTGGTTCCTGGAACTCCGCCGGGGATCAAAAAGCTGGGACGGTTCCGAAAGCTCTTGCGGGAAAAACGCTTGGCGAGCCGGTCGAAATAAAGATAAATCACGGGAGTAGTGAACAGCGTCAACATCTGGCTCACCAGCAGGCCGCCGACGATGGAAATTCCGAGCGGCTTCCGCAATTCCGCC
>Ga0335083_10009152_pt1 | contig 12039 bp, 9 predicted proteins | sample Lox_Sample_42_FD_206716 | JGI IMG/M metagenome (GOLD analysis project Ga0335083, IMG submission 206716) | Soil microbial communities from Loxahatchee National Wildlife Refuge, Florida, United States - Lox_Sample_4.2 | ecosystem: Environmental > Terrestrial > Soil > Wetlands | place: USA: Florida... | reverse complement strand
CGTCGTGGACGGCGTCGAGCCCGCGCGCGTCGAGCGGCTCGCGCTCGCGGGCGCGGGCGTGATGGGCGGCGGGATCGCCGAGCTCGCCTCGCGCAGCGGGCTCAGCGTGCGGCTGCGCGACGTGCGGCCCGAGGCGCTGCAGAAGGGGCTGCGCACGGTGCGCGACGTGATCGACGAGCGCGGGCGCCGGCGGCGCACGGGCGAGCGCGAGAAGGACGCGCAGATGGCGCACGTCCTGCCGACGCTCGAACTCTCGGGCTTCCAGCACGCCGACTTCGCGATCGAGGCGGTCGTCGAGGACCTCGACGTCAAGCGCCGCGTGTTCGCCGAGCTCGAGGTCCGCATGCGCGAGGACGCGGTGCTCGCGAGCAACACGTCGTCGCTGCGCGTCGACGCGCTCGCCGATGGGTTGCGTCATCCGGGCCGTTTCGTCGGCGTCCATTTCTTCAATCCCGTGCACCGCATGCCACTCGTCGAGGTCGTGCGCGGCGCGAAGACCACGGACGCTGCGCTCGCGACTGCCGTGTCACTCGCGCGCAGGCTCGGCAAGACGCCGGTGGTCGTGCGCGACTCGCCCGGCTTCGTCGTCAATCGCGTGCTCATGCCGTACCTGCGCGAGGCGATGCACCTGCTCGAGGAAGGCCATCCGCTCCCGACGATCGATCGCGCGATGCGCCGCTTCGGCATGCCGATGGGCCCGTTCGAGGTCGTGGACGAGGTCGGGCTCGACGTCTCGCTCAAGGTGGCGGGCGTGCTCGCCGCCGCGTTCCCGGGCCGCATGCAGCCGGCGCCGCTGCTCGAGAAGCTGATCGCCTCCGGGCGGCTCGGCAAGAAGAACGGCCGCGGCTTCTATCGCCACCGCGGCCGCGAGCGCACGCCTGATCCCACCGTGCCCGCGCTGCTCGGGCTGCCCGCGCTGCGCTCGCCCGCGGGCGGTGAACTCCTGACCGAGCGCATGGGCTACGCGATGGTGAACGAGGCCGCACGCTGCCTCGAGGAGGGGATCGTCGCCGACGCCGGCGCGGTCGACCTCGCGATGATCATGGGCGCGGGCTTTCCGCCGTTTCGCGGCGGCGTGCTGCGCTGGGCGGACACGGTCGGGCTCGCGCGCGTCCTGGCGCGTCTGCGCGCGTTCCGGGCCGAAAAAGGCGAGCGTTACGAACCTTGCGCGCTGCTCGTCGCGAAGGCCGAGGCGGGCGGGACGTTCACCGCACCGCCCGTCGCGACTCCCCCGGTCGCGTAGGCCGCCGACGCAACGATCGGCGCGCCGCCCGCACGTGGGGGGCGGTCCGAACCGCCCGTGCTCCGCGGCGGTGCCGCCTGCATCCAAAGTCGACCCGGCACCCGCCGGGCCCGCAACGCCCGTGCCGAGCCGAGCTCGCGCGGCAAGACCCCGTTCGCGGCAGGGCATGCCCCGCGCCGCGTGGAGGAGTTCGCATGAGGTGGGTTCCGATGATCGCCGGCGGCGCCGAGCCCGCGCCGCACGCTCCCCGACCGGATCCGGAGATCGTCGACGACGGCCGCTTGCTGGATGCGTACTCCGAGGCCGTCATGTCGGCGGTCGAACGCGTCGCGCCCTCGGTCGTGCGGATCGAGGTCGAGCAGCAGCGTGGCCGCGGCGGATCCGGCTCGGGCTTCGTGGTCGCGCCCGACGGCTTCCTCGTCACGAACAGCCACGTCGTCCACGACGCGAAGGCGATGCGCGTGACCCTGGCCGATGGGCGGCAGGCGCCGGGCTCGCTCGTCGGGGACGATCCGGACACCGACATTGCAGTGGTGCGGGTCGCTGCCGACGGACTCGCGCCCGCCTCGCTCGGAGCGTCGTCACGGTTGCGCGTCGGCCAGGTCGCGATCGCGATGGGCAGCCCGTTTGGCTTCGAGGCCAGCGTCACCGCCGGAGTCGTCTCGGCGCTCGGGCGCACGCTGCGCGCGCAGTCGGGGCGCCTGATCGACGACGTGCTGCAGACCGACGCCGCGCTCAACCCCGGCAACTCCGGCGGCCCGCTCGTCGACTCGCATGGCGAGGTGATCGGCGTCTGCACCGCGACGATCCTGCCCGCGCAGGGCCTCTGCTTCGCGATCGCGATCGACCTCGCGCGCTTCGTCGCCTCGACGCTGATCCGCGAAGGCCGCGTCGTACGCGGCTACCTGGGCATCGCAGGGCAGAACGCGCGACTGCGTCGTCCCATCGTGCGGCGCTTCGCGCTGGAACACGAGACCGGAGTGCTCGTGCTCTCGGTCGAAGCGGGCAGCCCGGCCGAGCGCGTCGGCCTGCGCGAGGGGGACATCGTGGTCGCGCTCGCGGGCGAGGCCGTGGCGGGCGTCGACGACCTGCACCGGCTGCTGACGGGCGAGCGCGTCGGGCAGTCGCTGCCGATCGTCGCGCTGCGCGGCGGAGAGCGGCGCGAGCTCGCGATCACGCCGTCCCCCGCGCCAGCGAGGCAGGGCGGCTGAGGCGAGCCGCGCGGGGGCTGCGAAACTCGCTTGACGAGAAATTTCCGCCAAGGAGCTCGAGATCAACTGCTCGCGCGTGCAATGGCGCTTGGACAGCGAAGCTGCGCGCAGATGATTTCGCATCTCGACGGGCGACAACTTTGTTGCGGCACCTTGCGATCTTCGTACTGCGTGGCTCCACGAGCGGCGAATTCGCGCATGCGATGATGTGCGCGCCCTCGCGACCCGCCCCCGAAGCGGAGTCGTACGATGTCGCCGTACTCGCTCGCGCACCTGGCGGATCACGTCCTGCTTCGCGATCTGGGCGCGCTGGTGGCGCTGGATCGTGCCACGACGGCGGACCTGCTCGCACACCTGGCCGAGGTCGACGCCCGCAAGCTCTACCTGCCGGCCGGCTATCCTTCGATGTACGCCTGGTGCGTCGGGGAACTCCATGTCTCGGAGCAGACGGCGTTCAAGCGCATCCGGGCGGCCCGAACCGCCCGACAGTTTCCGGCCGCACTCGACGCCGTTGCCGACAGCCGGTTGAACGTCAGCGGCATCGTGCTGCTTGCGCCGCACCTGACGCGCGACAACGCACGCGAGCTCCTCGACGCCGCGGCGGGCAGGCGGCGCGAAGAGATCGATCGACTCATTGCGGAGCGCTTCCCGCAGTCGGACGTGGCTTCGATCATGACGCCGCTTCGGTCACCCTTGCTCGACGAGCCCCTGCTGAACATGGTTCACCAACACGAATCCAAACTGTCCCCGGGGACAGTTGAAGGGGGCGACGCCGAACCCGACCCGAACCGGGTCGAGATGTCCCTCACGCGGGCGAAGGTCATGCCGCTCTCGCCGCAGCGCTACGCGCTCCAGGTCACGCTGGCGCAGGCAACGCACGACAAGCTGCGCGCGCGCAGGAACTGCTCGGCCATGCACTGTGCGCGCACGCTGCACTCGGGACCGAAGCCGGGCCTTACCCTTGCGACGCGCACGCGAAGCTGCGACACGCTTGCCTCGCCTCCTGCTCGGCTCGCTGAGGCCGCTCGCCCTCCCGCCCTTCCTGGCTTCGGGCTCGCGGACTCGTCGCACCTCGCGTGCGCGCCTCCGGGCGCGGCCCGGCTGCGGATCGATGGCGCGTCGAGCACGGCATCTCGTGCCCCAACCGCCTCACCGGCGCGCTGCGGCCGAACCCGCGAAGCGCTCGGCCATTCCAGATCGCCCGGTAAGCAAATGGCGCCCGGCCTGAGCCACCCGGGCGCCATCCTCGTTGTGCCGGCGGGCTGCCGTCCCGCCTCGCTCGTCATGACCCGCTGCGTCTCTTGAGCTGGGTCGAACCCGCGTCTCGCGCGGGTTCATACTTAAGAACGCTCGAGCCGCCCCGAAAGTTGCAAGGCCGGCGACAATCCTGCGATCAGGCGCCGGCCGGCCGCGGCGCCGGACCGCCGAATGCGTCGAGCTGCTGGCCATCGTCCGTGGCCGCAGGAGCGGGCGGCGCAACGGGCGCGTCCGCGCTGGGGCCGCTGTCGCTGCGCGAGACGGGCTCGAGCTTCTCGCCGCGCAGCAGCCGGTCCAGCTCGTCGCCATCGAGCGTCTCGCGCTCGAGCAGCGTGTTCGCGAGCAGGTGGAGCTTGTCGAGGTTCGGCCGAAGCAGCGTCATCGCCTTCTCGTGAGCGCGCTCGACGATGCCGCGCACCTCCTCGTCGATCAGCACCGCCGTCTGTTCGCTGTAGTCCTTGTGCGTCGCCAGCTCGCGCCCGAGGAAGACCATCTCGTCCTTCTTGCCGAACGTGAGCGGCCCGAGCTTGTCGCTCATGCCGAAGCGCGTGACCATGCTGCGGGCGATGTTGGTCGCCTGCTCGAGGTCGTTCGCGGCGCCGGTCGTGTAGTGGTCGAAGATGAGCTTCTCGGCCGCGCGCCCGCCCATGGCGTGGCAGAGCCGGTCCTCGAGCTGCGCCTTCGAGCTGTTGTGGCGCTCCTCCTGCGGCGTCCAGAAGGTCACGCCCAGCGCGCGGCCGCGCGGGATGATCGTGACCTTGGTCACCGGATCGGAGTCGGGCAGCAGCCACGACACGAGCGCGTGCCCCGCTTCGTGGTACGCCGTGGTCTTGCGCTCCCGCTCGGTCATGACGAGGCTGCGGCGCTCGGTGCCGAGCATCACCTTGTCCTTCGCGTCCTCGAGGTCGCGATCGCTCACCTTGCGGTGGTTGCGCCGCGCGGCGAGCAGCGCCGCCTCGTTGACGATGTTCGCGAGCTCGGCGCCGGCCATGCCGGGGGTCGAACGGGCGATCGCCTTCAGATCGACGTCCTCGCCGAGCGGGATCTTGCGCGTGTGGACGCGCAGGATGCCCTCGCGGCCGCGCACGTCCGGCCAGTCGACGACGATCTGGCGGTCGAAGCGCCCGGGCCGCAGCAGCGCCGGATCGAGCACGTCCGGCCGGTTCGTGGCCGCGATCATGATGACGCCCTCGTTGGACTCGAAACCATCCATCTCGACGAGGAGCTGGTTCAGCGTCTGCTCGCGCTCGTCGTGTCCGCCCCCCAGGCCCGCGCCGCGATGCCGCCCGACCGCGTCGATCTCGTCGACGAACACGATGCACGGCGCGTTGCGCTTGGCCTGATTGAAGAGATCGCGGACGCGGCTCGCGCCCACGCCGACGAACATCTCGACGAAGTCCGAGCCGCTCATGCTGAAGAACGGCACGCCCGCTTCGCCCGCCACCGCGCGCGCGAGCAGCGTCTTGCCCGAGCCCGGAGGCCCGAGCAGCAGCGCGCCCTTGGGGATCCGACCGCCCAGGCGCTGGAATTTCTGAGGTTCCTTGAGGAACTCGATGATTTCCTGGAGTTCCTGCTTGGCTTCGTCGCAGCCGGCGACGTCCTTGAACGTCACCTTGGTCTGCGATTCCATGAGCACGCGCGCCTTGCTCTTGCCGAAGCGCAACGCCGCACTGCCGCCGCTCTGCATCTGGCGCAGCACGAACATCCACGCCACGAGGAAGAGGACGAGCGGCAGCCAGCTGAACAGCATGCTCGTCCAGTCGACGCCCGGCGGGTTCACGATCACGCGCGCGCCGCTCACCTGCACGCGATCCGCGAGCGCGGCGCCGTCGCCGAGGAAGTTCGTCTTGAACGACTTGACCGCGACGCTGTGGCCCGAGATCAGCTGGCGCACCTCGCCGCGGAAGTCACCCGTGATCGTGCGCGTGTTCTCCGCGAACGTCGCGTCGTCGATGTTGCCGCGCTGGAGCTCCTGGAGGAAGACGGTGTAGGGCACGTCGATGCGCTGGGCGACGAGAAGGTTGCCGGAGTACATCCGGTACGCCACGAGCGCGAGCAGCGCCACGAGCACCCAGAATGCGGCCGTGCGGAACGGCCGGCCCGAAGGTGCGGGCAGCTGGGGACCACGGCCGCCGGAGGGCCCGCGGCCGGAGCGGCGGTCGTCGTCGCGGCGATCGTCGTCGCGGTCCCGGTGGAAGATCGTCACAGCCTCAGGCCTCCTCGAGAACGCCCACGAAGGGCAGGTTGCGATAGCGCTCCCCGACGTCCATCCCGTATCCAATCACGAACTCCGAGCCGATCGTCCAGCCTTTGTAATCGACCGGTACCGTGATCTTCCTGCAGGGCTCTTTGTCGAGCAGCGTCGCCACTTTGATGCTCGCCGCCCCCCGGGATTTCAGCAGATCCAGGATGAACGAGACGCTGGTCCCGGAATCCACGACGCCTTCACAGAGCACCACGTGGCGGCCGCGGATGTCCGAGCGCAGGTCCATGATGAGCTGCACCCGCCCGGTCGAGGTCGTGCCGGCCCCGTACGAGGACACGGCGAGGAAGTCGAGCTCGAGATCGATCGGCGTGGCGCGCGCGAGGTCGCACTGGAACATGCAGGCCCCCTTGAGGACCGCGACGAACAGCGGCCGCTTGCCCTCGTAGTCGCGGCCGAGCTCGACGCCCATCTCGCGCACGCGCTGGGCGATCTGCTCGGGGGTGAAGAGCACCCTCACCGAAGGATCGGCCTGCACGGTCGGACGCTGCTCAGTCATGGGACTCCATCGTGGCGGCGCGGCTGGCCCGGCGCCGGCGGAGGTGCGCGGCGGCACCGGCGGCGGGTCGCCCCCGCCCGGCGCGCGGCGAATCGAGCGAGCCGGGCGCGAGTCTACCATCCCGCGGCGCGCGGCGAGGGCTCCCGCCCGCGCGCTGGAAGCGCAGCCGGCCCCGCTCGCGAACGGCTTGGAAGCCGGCGGGAAGGGGCACGCTCGCGCCGTCGCGCGCGCTCAACAGGCGCGAGAGCAGCACGAGGTGACGGCGCGTGAGCCCCGACCCGCCCGTATGCGCGCGGCGCCACAGCAGCCGCAGCGCGGCATCGCGCACGACGGGCGGCGCGCCCGCGAGCCGGGCGACGTCGGCGCCCGTCGCGTCGGCGCCACCGGCGCGCGAGCCGATCCCGGCGCCGACCGGGGCCGCGTGGCCTCCCGCAGGCGCGAGGCGGCGCCGGGCCGACCGCGCGACGAGCGCGGCGCCCGCCCGCACATCGGCCGCGGCGAGCGCGGCGCGGCGCGAGAGCCCGGCCCGCGCCTCGGGCGGCGCCCCGGGCGCGAGCGCGTGCGCGAGCGCGGGCACGACGTCGTGGCGGATACGATTGCGGAACCGGTCGGGCGCGGCGTTGCTCGCGTCCTCCCGCCACGCGAGGCCCGCCGCACCGAGGTCGCGCTCGATCTCGAGGCGCGTCGCGCCGAGCAGGGGCTTGAGCCACCGGCCGTGGCGCGGCCGCATGCCGCCCAGCCCGGCGAGCCCCGTGCCGCGCGCGAGCCGCATGAGCACGGTCTCGAGCTGATCGTCGGCCGTGTGCGCGGTCGCGATCGCGTCCGCGCCCGTCCGCCGAGCGGCGGAGAGCAGGAAGCGCCGTCGCAGCGTGCGCAGCCCCGCCTCGCCCGAGAGGCCCGCGGCGCGCATACGGGCGCGCGCGTCGCAGCGCGCGTCGACCAGAGGCACCCCCAGCTTCGCGCACAGCGCGCGCACGTGGTCGCGGTCGCCATCGGCGTCCGCGCCGCGCAGGCCGTGGTGCAGGTGCGCGGCCGCCAGCTCCAGGCCGAGCTCGGGCGCCACGCTCGCGAGCGCGACGAGCAGCGCACTCGAGTCGGCGCCGCCGCTCACCGCAACCAGCAGCCGGCTGCCGGCGGGCAGGGCGCACGGGCCACGAAGGGCCTGGCGGAGGACCGGCTCGAGCCGGCGAAGGCGCATGGGCGCGACGGAAAGTGGTGGCGGCGGAGGGATTCGAACCCCCGACACAGGGATTATGATTCCCCTGCTCTACCAACTGAGCTACACCGCCCCGGCATCTGTTGGAGAATGCCCCGCGACCCGGCGAGTCGGAGAACGGCCGCGGGGCCGGCGGGCGAGCGAAAGTACGGTCGGTGCCTGCGGGCGTCAAGGCCCCGGGCCTCGCGCCGCCGCATCATTCCGGACCCGAGGAGAACGCATGATTTCCGCCGATCAGGCGCTGCGCCGTCTCGAAGAGGGCAACCGCCGCTTCGCCGCCGACCGACCGAGCGCCGAGACCGTCGAACGCCGCGTGCACCGTGTCGGGCTCGCCGAGTCGCAGGAGCCTTTCGCCGTGATCCTCGGCTGCTCCGACTCGCGCGTTCCGGTCGAGATCGTGTTCGACCAGGGCCTGGGCGATCTGTTCGTGATCCGGGTCGCGGGCAACATCGTCGCGCCGTCGCAGATCGGCAGCGTCGAGTTCGCGGCCGAGGCGTTCGGCACGCGCCTCGTCGTCGTGCTCGGGCACTCGCGCTGCGGCGCGATCCGCGCGACGCTCGATGCGCTCCTGCAGCCCGCGACGACGCACTCGCTCAACCTGCGCGCGATCGTCGACCGCATCCGGCCGTCGGTCGAGGGCCTGCTCGCGACCGAGCTGCGGCACGATCGCGCGGCACTCGAACGCGAGGCCGGCCGGGCCAATGTGCGCGCGACGGTCGATCACCTGCGGCACGGCTCGGCGATGATCGAGCATCTGATCGAGCGCGGCGGCATGAAGGTCGTGGGCGCGGAGTACTCGCTCGAGACCGGCGTCGTCGAGTTCCTGGAGCCTGCCGCGCGCGGGGGCTGAGTGCGCCGCACGCTGCGCCGCGGCACGATCGCCCGTTACGCCGGGCCGCTGGCGCGCATCCAGCGCCAGATCGCGCGCATCGCGAGCAGGTCGTCCTCGTTGTACTCGGCGATCTCGCGCAGCAGCCGCTCGCGCTCGGCGGCGTCGCCCGTGGCGCAGGCGCGGTGGAAGCGGGCCGCCGACCACTCCGAGCCGGACTCCGGATTCCGCCACGCGAATCCCAGCCAGCGCGCCACGAACTTGATCGAGTAGGAGCGCAGCGGCAGCCGCACGCTCTGGTCGAGTGCGCGCTTGAGGTCGAACGTCGCGCGCTCGAAACGCTCGAGGAAGCCGGGCGGGGCGCCGTGGCGTGCGGCGTAGCGCCGCACCCAGAGCGGCTCGTACTGATCCCAGTGGACGAAGCGCAGGCCGGGCTCGGCCGCGAGCAGCTGGTCCGCGCGCGCGACGAAACGCTGCCATGCGCGCGCATCCCCCCCGTCGTCGAGCCCGGCCACGATCGCCTCGCCGCGCGGTGCCGCGTCGCCGCCCGGCTCGCGCGCGAGCCCCCAGAGGTAGATCGGGATCCCGGCGTCCTCGCCGCGCGCATCGCCCTCGAAGTCGAGCCACACGCACGGGCCCTCGGGCAGCCGCGGCGCGCGCAGCCACACCGCGCGGTCGTCGCGCCACGCGGCGGCCGCGATCGCGGCGCGTCGCACCACGGCCTCGGGCAGGCCCGCGGGCGTGCGTCCGGTGGCGAGCGCCGCGAGCCTGACGAGCGTGCGCACACCGGCCGCGTGGTAGGCGGCGACGTGCGCGCCCTGCACCTCCGGCAGGATCTCGATGCGCCGCTCGGCCTCGGCGCGATCCCAGCAGTGGTCGTAGAACGCGCACGCGCGGCACGCGGAGTGGGACAGCAGCAGGTCGGGCTCGTCCTCGCGTGCGAGCACCGCTTCCGCGGCCGCGAGCGCCCGGGCGTACGCGCTCTCGCTCGCGGGTTTCACGGCGATGGTCTCGCCGTGCCCGTTCACGATCTCGAAGCGGCCGGGCTCGATCCCGGCGATCTCGCGCAGCAGCGCGCGATCGTGCGCGAGCTGCAGGGCGAAGTCGCTTCGCGCCTGCGGCCGGTGCGCGAGCCGCACGTCGAGCACCGCGAGCGTCCCGCCGTCCCACCACAGCAGCAGGGGCACGCTCGAGCGCCGCCCGTCCGGCGAGAGCAGCGCCGGCCGGACGAGCGGAACGCGTTCCTCGCGCAGCCGGCGCAGCGACTCCGCTGCCGCGGCGGCGAACGAGCCCTCGCGGTTCCAGATCGGCCCGACGCGATCCGGGAAACGCGCGAGCGTCTCGCGCTCGAGCACCGCGGTGCGCTCGCGCAGGACGCGCTGGTGATCCGTCGGCGGCGTGCCCTCGCGCGCGTCGTGCTGGCGCAGCCACAGCCGCCGCGGGCACTCGGCGGCCGTCGTCAGCGCCTGCCCGGTCAGGCGTGCCGTCCGCGCGGGCCGCGCGTCGTCGGGTGCGTGCGTCATCGTGCGGCGGCCGTGCCCGGGTTCGTGGCTTCGCGCGGCGCTCTCACGCCCGACCCGGGTTTCGACCCGGCACGCCGCACGACGCCGTTGCCGGCATTCTCAGACAGAACCTAGCCCGCGGCCTTTTCGGCGCCGCTCTCCGCTGCGCTTGCGGGCGGGCCGGGAAGCGGCTCGTCCTGCGGGCGGATGCGGAAGATGCGCGAGAGCTCGGAGCGGAGCTGGCCTTCGTCGAGGCGGGAGTAGAGCACGCCGCGGTACGCGACCGAGATCGCGCCCGTCTGCTCGCTCACGACGATGATCGCGGCGTCGCTCTCCTCGGAGAGACCGAGCGCGGCGCGATGGCGCGTGCCGAGCGAGATGGCCGAGAGCGGATTCGAGGAGAGCGGCAGGATGCACGAGGCGGCGATGAGCGTGTCCTCGCGCACGATCGCGGCGCCGTCGTGCAGCGGCGAGCCCGGGCTGAAGACCGTGACCAGCAGTTCGGCCGACACCTTGGCGTCGACGCGCGTTCCGGTCTCGACGAAGTTGCGCAGGCCCACGTTGCGCTCCATCACGATGAGCGCGCCGTGGCGCCGCTGCGCGAGGCTCTCGACCGCGCGCACGACTTCGCCCAGGACGCCGAAGTTCTCGCCGCGCAGGAAGCTGCGGAAGTACCGGGTGCGGCCGAACTGCGCGAGCGCGTGACGCAGCTCGGGCTGGAACAGGATCACGAACACGACGAGCCACACCGTCTTCAGGCTGTCCATGATCCAGCGCACGGCGATGAGCTGGAAGTAGCGCGCCGCGAAGCCGATCAGCACGATGACGAACAGGCCGACGAACATCTGCGCCGAGCGCGTTCCGCGCCCGAGCGTCAGCATGCGGTAGAAGAGCGCCGCGACGAGCAGGATGTCGATCGCCGCGCGCAGCCAGTTCAAGTGGTCCGGCACCATCAGTCCTCGCCCCTGGGTCGCGGCCTGGAACGCCGCGCGAAGTTCCCGTCAAAGGCTAACAGAGCGGCCCGCCGTGGCGCACGCACCGCGCCTCGGCGCGCCTGCCGCGAAGCGCGTCAGCGGGCGCGGGCGCTCCGCGCGGCGCGCACGGCGTCGGCGATCCGCACCACGGGTACGGTCGCTCCGACGTCGTGAACGCGCAGGATTCGCGCGCCCTCCAGCGCCGCGATCGCGGCGGCGGCGAGGCTCGCCTCGTGGCGGCGGGCGGGATCGCTCTCGCCGGTGAGCGCCCCGAGGAAGCTCTTGCGCGAGGCGCCGACCAGCACGGGCTGGCCGAGCGCGGCGAGCACGGAGGTCGCGGCGAGCAGCTGGACGCTGTGCTCGACCTTCTTTCCGAAGCCGATGCCGGGATCGAGCGCGATGCACTCGCGGGCGACGCCGCCAGCGTGCGCGGCGGCGAGCCGCTGGCGCAGGAAGTCGGCGACTTCGGCGACGACGTCGCCGTAGGCCGGATCGGCCTGCATCGTCCGCGGCGTGCCGCGCATGTGCATGAGCACGAGCCCCGCGCCGGCGCGCGCCACGACGCCCGCCATCGCCGGATCGGCGAGCGCGGTCACGTCGTTGACCGCGCAGGCGCCGAGCGCGAGCGCCGCCTCCGCGACCTCGGCGTTCGAGGTGTCGACCGAGACCGGCACGTCCGCGAGCGCGACCAGCACGGGCTCGAGCCGCCGCCGCTGCTCCGCCGCCGGCACCGGAAGCGAGCCGGGGCGCGTGCTCTCGGCGCCGACGTCGATCAGGTCCGCGCCGGCGGCGACGAGCTCGCGGCAGCGGGCGATCGCCGCGCCGGGCTCGAGGTAGCGGCCGCCGTCCGAGAACGAATCGGGCGTGACGTTGACGATGCCCATCACCAGCGTCCGCTCGGCGAGGTCGAACACCCTCGCGCCGCAGCGCCAGATCATGTCCGCCCGCCGCTCGGCGCGCTCAAACGGAGCCCAGCGCCTCGCGGAGCCGGCGGATCTGCTCGGCGTGGCCGTGGGCGTGGCGCGCGTAGATCTCGAGCCAGCGC
>Ga0335083_10009151_pt1 | contig 12039 bp, 12 predicted proteins | sample Lox_Sample_42_FD_206716 | JGI IMG/M metagenome (GOLD analysis project Ga0335083, IMG submission 206716) | Soil microbial communities from Loxahatchee National Wildlife Refuge, Florida, United States - Lox_Sample_4.2 | ecosystem: Environmental > Terrestrial > Soil > Wetlands | place: USA... | reverse complement strand
AGCACCGACATGGGAATCCGCACTAAATTAAGCGAATAACCCGGGGCGTCGGCGGTATCGTCTCCCTCGTTAATCCGTCGCAATTCCTGCAAGTGATTTAAGAACCGCGCTCTTTCGTCAAGGATCACCGTCGGTTCGAGCTGGATGCCCGTCTTGGCGTCGGCAAATTGAATGCCCAGCGGCGGAGTTGTTCCACCCACGGGGTTTCTACTGATGTTCGAAAATGCGCCGAAGGCATCGGGCAATTCGGGAACGGCCAGATTTCCACTGGAATTGTTCGAAGTTGAGGTGGAAGACGGGCTGGGAGAGGCCGACGTGGTATTCGTCGACGGCGCAGAGGAAGAACTGGAGCTACTGGTTGTCGCGGGTTCCTTGGCAGCGGCTCTGCCACGTGGACTGGCGGCAGCGCTGAGGGCAAAGGCGTCCGCAAAATACGCTTGATCAGATTCTGAAACCGCTCCTTGCAGCGTGGTTGCAAACGACGTCAGTTGCGACGCCATCTGCTGCTCGAATTCCTCACGGTATCGCGTCAATCGGGCCTGGCCCCAGACGTCCGGCTGTTTGGCCACGACGCTGCCGTACTTTTCGATATGCCCCTCGAGCTTGTCCAAATCGTGCGCCAGCGCCTCGACCGTAGGCTCCTTGCAAACTTCTAAATCGTCGCCGTGCCCTTGGCGTTCGGCATGCACAACTTGGGAAACCGGCGGCGCAATCTGAAACGTCTGACACGAACAGGCCAGCAATAGACCGACGGCGCAAGCACCCAATACCCGGAATGATCGAGACGAGAACATGAGCCCCCCAAAGAATGCTTCTTTGCGCAAACCCGGCCTATAAAAAGAGCCGTTGCATGCGGCCGGCCGCATGGGCTTTTTATCGTCCTCCAGAGGGGGGTCTAGTTAAACCAATTTGGGCGCCTGTGCGAACTGTATCAACCATAGGGAACTCCATGACATCGCCGTATCTACTTTGGTGGCAAGAGAATAGCCTGGCTCTCCGCGATGAAGCCTCAACGGAAATAGAACCGTTGGTGGTTTAGAACCCCCCGATATAACAGTGTAAACTTGGGGTTTGTCATTCTGGGGGAGTTGATCCCCCACCTCCTTCAGATAAACTAGGCCATGCTGGTTGAATTGGAGGGTTTCGGAAATCTCGGTCGCGGAGTTAAGGCGGAGTGGATGTCATCAATTCGCTAATTTTGGAGGACTTTAACGATGAAACCCGTCTGTCTTCTCTTAACGGTCCTCGTGGCACTGCCTGCCTACGCCGCTGACGAGACCTATGTTTCGAAACTCACTACGTTAGCGCTCAATTCAAAGGAATGTGTTTCTCAGCGCGGCGCCGCCATCGACATGCTCGGCCAACTGGGCGCCGACGGACTGGGCACGCATGTGGACGATGCCGTCCATTGCTTGGAGCAAGTGTTAGAAAATCCCAAGACCGAGGAATCCCAAGGGGGAGCGTTTTTAAAACTCCAAGCAGCCGTAGCCTTACAAAACATTGGGCCCGCCGCGCAGGACTCGCTGGCAGCGCTCAGCGGGGCTGTCGGAGACGACCGCTTTCTGAATAAGGCAATCTATACGGCCGCAGAGAAAATCACCCCACCGCCCGCTGCTTCTGCGACAACCGGGAGCGACGGTTCGACGTTGTCGCAAGTGACGATTGCCTTGGGCAGCAAGAATGCATTGGAACGCTTGCTCGCCGTAAAACAAGCGGAAAATCAAGCCGATGTGATCCTAGATAGTGTTGCCAATTTAATCAGCACCGACCCAGATCGGGATGTCCGCCACGAGGCGGCGATTATCACCAAACGCCTGATCGACAAAAACAACAAAGGTGACGATGTGTTGCGCAGTCTGTATGTCGATAAACTCGTAAAACTGCTGACCAATAAAGTCGACGGCGACATCAGCAACGACGACGAAAGATTGCAGGAGAGAATCTTTGCCGCTGCTTCGTTGGCGGCAATCAAAAAGAACAAAGCGCAATTTCGCATCTCCTGGACGACAGCGTTTGGCGAACTAAATATCTTGGCACAAGACGCTAATGAAGATCCCCTGGTGCAGGCCATCGCCAAAGCGGCCACCGCCAGCGACAAGTCTGATGACAGCGACGATGAGACAGCAACCGACGGAAAAACCGGCAGCGCGCCAGCAGGTGGAAAAACTGGCGGAAAGACGGGCGACGGGAAGGCAGCCGGCGGGAAGTCTGGCGATGGAAAATCGAGCGCTCCGAAGAGCCCCTCGGGAACTTAATTCCCGCCGATTCAAGCGATCAAGGCTTACTCCTCGTCGAGCTTTTCCAGCTTCGACTCCGCATGTCGGCCCGAGGAGCGAACCAATAGAACCAATCCCAGTGCCAAGCACAAAATCACCAATAGCGCGGGCCAGGTATCGCCGTGCGGACCCGATAATCCATTGGTTCCCTCGGCCAAAGCCTCCCCCGGACACGTCGCCATGCCCCAGCCGATCAATGCGGCCGGCCATGCACGGCGGAGTCCGCGACCGGCAGATCGAGAGAAAGCATGCAGCTTGCGACTGAGATTCATGCGCAACACCAATTCGTTCATCCTTCGGTAATCGTCAGGTTCCACCCGCATCGGATCTCGCCAATCCGCGGTTCATTCGCTCCGATTTTGAATCAGCGAATGGGCGGCCGCTTCATTTTACCACGCCGCCGAAAAAGCAACAGCCGGCTCGTCGACCGCTTCCGGCTCGTCAACTTGGCAAAAAAACTCCTCCACTGGGGCCGCGACACGGCGAAAATCGCGGGTCGACATGGCCAGCGTGTCCCAAGCCGCCGATATGGTGTGCGCCCGGGCCGTGTAATCCGCCAACCGGACTCCCAAAAAGCCATACAGACGCCCACCGAAGGCAAACAGTTGCTCGGCCGGCAGTGGGGCGCGATCTCCCACAATGTCGTAGGCGAATACAAACAGCCCGCTGAATGACGGGCCGAACAAGCGCTGCCAGGCCGTCAGGCTGCGCAGATCATCATGCGTCGACCAATTTTTCCAGTACTGCTTTTGCCCGCCTGAGGGAAAGCGGCGTCCCTTGACATCGACCAGCCACGACGGACCCAGCGGCGTCGAGACGATAAAATCCAAGCTCTTTAGCGACGCATCACCGAACAAAGCCCGCTTTTTTTCATCCACGGCCACGTATGGAATTTGCCGCTGTCGCAAGAACTCCTCAAAGGCCACTTCATAATGATTATCGCGTTTCGCCATGCCTCCCATTGTAACCGCTATCGAGAGAATTGTGAATCAAGACTTGTTGAACCACAAAGACGCCCAGGCGTCTAACGCCATCGCCCGATGTTACCCTTGTCCCCGCTCGTACAATGATTCCATCCTAGCATTCGTTCGTTGGGCAACTTCGCAGAAAGGAAGCCACCCATGATCACCCTTCGCAAAGCCGCCGATCGGGGTACGACCCAAATCGATTGGCTCGACAGCCGGCACTCGTTTTCCTTCGGCGATTATTACGATCCCCGCCACATGGGCTTTGGGCCGTTGCGGGTGATCAATGAAGATTTCGTGCAGCCGGGCCAGGGCTTCGGCATGCACCCGCACCGTGACATGGAAATTATCACGTACATTGTCAGCGGAGCGCTGGAGCACAAAGACAGCCTTGGCAGTGTTTCTGGTTCTCATGCCGGGGGCTCGGTCATTCGCCCCGGCGACGTGCAGCGGATGACCGCCGGCACGGGCATTCGCCATAGCGAATTCAACCCGTTGCCGCAGGAGTCAGTACACTTGTTGCAAATTTGGATTTTGCCCCAGCGGGCCGGCCTGGCGCCCAGCTACGAGCAGAAAACGGTGGCGGCGGCGGACAGAACGAACCGGCTGCGGTTGATTGTTTCGCCCGATGGGCGCGATGGCTCGGTGACCATTCACCAACAGGCCGATGTATATGCGACGCTATTAGAACCGGGCAAAAAGGTCACGCACGAGTTATCGGCCGGCCGCATCGCGTGGCTGCAATTGATTCGCGGCGACATCACGCTCAACGGCAATTCTTTGAAGCCCGGCGACGGCGCGGCAATCGAACACGAAACTCGCTTGGAAATCGCGGCACATTCCGCCGCCGAGCTGCTGCTGTTCGATATGAACTCAGATTAAATAACTCCCTCTCCCCTTATGGGAGAGGGCCGGGGGTGAGGGGTAAGAGATTCGATGAATTAACGTTGTCCTACTTGCGCTTGCGCAATTTGTTGCACGACATCCAAGAGAAACAAATCCTCGCCGAAGCTACCCAACAGCGACAAGCCCAGCGGCAACTCGACGCCGCCCACCGTCACGCTCGACAGCGGCAACGACACCTGCGGCAGACGGCCGATGCCAGCAATGGACGTCAGCGACAATGCCCGCTTGTAGTAGTCGCCGACGCGCTGGTCCAACCCCAGGCTTCCTTTCAGGGGCGCCGGAGCGGGCGTCGTGGGAATGCACAGCAGATCGGCGGGCCCCAGGAACTTTCGCAATGCCCGATAATACTTTTCGCGCCGCACCATGGCGGGCAACACCCGGCGGCGATCGAGGGTTTTAATCATTTCGAAATTGTTGGTCGTGACCGGCCCGAACGTCGGCTTGCTCTCGGCAATCCACGGCCCCAGCGAGTTTTCAATCTCCGACCATTGGATCACACAGTAGGTTTCGAACCAAGAGTCAAAATTCGCCGGCGCAGGCTCATCGCCGCCGAGAATTTCCACAAGAGACGTTTCATGCAGCGCCGAGCCAAATTGTTTCCGCAAGTTTTCAATCGCCGTTTGATGCGCCTGTGAAACGGCCGGCTCGGCCAGCGCGAAGGCTTCTTTTAACACGTGAATATATGCGGGCTTGGCGAGTCTTTCAGTTCCTGCCGCCGCCCGCGGATTGGCCCCCAACAATACGCCAGCGGCGCGAGCCAACAACTTGGCACTGCCAGCGTGAAGTCCGACAGTGTCGAACGTGGGAGCAAACGGCATAACGCCGGCCACGGAAATAAAACCGTGCGAGGGCCGCAACCCCCAAATGCCGCAATTGCTGGCCGGAAAGCGAACCGAACCGCCGGTATCGGTGCCGAGGGCAAAATCGGCCAATCCACAGGCGACGGCCGATGCCGAACCGCTGGACGATCCGCCCGGCACGCGGTTCGGCGCTCGCGGATTCAGCGGCGTGCCGTAAAAATGATTTTCGCCAATCAGACTGAACGCCACTTCGTCGGAAACGGTTTTACCGATGCAGCGGCCGCCGGCCGCCAGCAATTGCTCCACGCACACCGCATGGCTGCGGGCCGGCGGATGCGTATCGCGCCAACTGGGATTGCCGCAGCCCGTTTTGCGGCCGGCGATATCGATCAAATCCTTGACCGCAAATCGCAGCCCGGCGAGGAGACCATCGCCGGTTGGCGGCAGCTCGCAAGTTTCAATGAAGGCCCCGCTTTGTTCGATGGTGATGCCCATCGCTGCTCCTCCGCTTCGACCGGCGCGACACGGTTGTGTAATTCAGAACACCGGCTGCAACTGTTTCAGCCGCGCTTCGGTTTCGGCCATCAGCGCGGTTTCGGCCTTTTCGTCGGTCGCCTCGTACGTGACGGAGAACCGCAGAAACGGGCCAGCATCGTCCCACGGGACCGTGATGATGGAATGTTCGTTGATGAGGTATTGGCTGGCGGCCTCAGCATTCTCGAATTGGACGCCGCCGGAATGTGCGTGGCCCGATTTCGCCCCGGCAAACGCCTTGGGGCTGCGCGTGTACAAAAAGTACGTGCCGCCGGGCATTTGGCAGGTGAAGCCGCAGCGGCGGAGTGTTTCGACCAGCTTCCGCAAGCGGCGTTCGTATTTGGCACGCACCTGGCGGGGAATAACGTCATCATCCAGCGCGGCAGCCGCCGCCTTTTGAATGGCGATGAATTGGCCGCTGTCGCTGTTGTCTTTCACATCGGAAAAAGCCCGTACAATCCGTTCGTGGCCGCACACCCATCCCAGCCGCCAGCCGATCATGTGAAATCCTTTCGACATCGAATGAATTTCCACGCCGACCTCTTTTGCGCCCGGCACACTAAGAAAACTATGCGGCGGGCGGTCGTAACTGAGCATGCCATGAGCCGCGTCTTGAATGACTACAATTTTGTGCTTTTTGGCGAATTCGACAACTCGCTTGTAAAATTCCGGCGTTGCCGTTTTGCCTGTCGGACTGTTGGGATAACAGAGCACCAGCAGCTTGGCCCGGCTCAGCACATCGGCGGGAATGGACTGCAAATCCGGAAAGAAATCGTTCTCTGCCAGCAGCGACAGCCGATGCACCGTCCCTCCGTAATACTTCGTGTGTGTGCCGGCAACCGGATAGCCGGGTACGGTCATCAGTGTGACATCGCCAGGATTAATGAACGCCGCCGGCAACATGGCCAGCGCCGTTTTCGAGCCGATGCAGTGATTGACTTCGGTCGCCGGATCAAGCTGCACGCCAAAGTTGCGATGCATGAACCGCGCCGCCGCCGCCTTGAACTCGGCGATGCCATTGTCAGCATAGCCTCGATTTTCAGGCCTGTTGATTTCGCGGGCCATAACAGCCCGGATGCTTTCCGGCGCCATTTCGTCGTTCTCGCCGATCCCGAAATCGATCAGCGTGCGCTCCGGATGCTCGGCCAGGGCCTTCCGCTTGGCGCGTTTGATTTTTTCGAACTTATAGATCTCGGTCCCCTTGCCGTAATTGGCCCCGCCAATACGTTCGGCAAACCGGGATTGAAAATAAGGATCGGACATGGAAAGTGGTCGGTTGTCAGTTGTCAGTGGTCAGATTGTTTCCCGCTACGATGCTACAAGAATTACGCGACCCGTCAAATTACCGCAGGGTTCGCGCCTGGACAAGCCACGCTGCGAATCGGCGGATTTTCTTCAGATTTTTGAATAAAACCGCGGCCCGGCAGGCTCTTTATAATAGAAGCCATCGATGGCAGCGAACATGCAATCACTGGCGGCGCGGCTGACACGCGGCGAAGAATCTGCTTTCGCCGAGTTGTACGACGCTTGCGCCGATCGATTGTACGGTTATCTATTATCGTGGCTCCATGATGCCGACGGCGCCAGCGACGTGCTCCAGGCTACGTTTGTGCGTGCGGTGCAAAATCGGAAGCGATTCGCGAAAGTCGAAAACCCGGTGGCATATTTGTTTCAAATGGCTCGCAACGAAGCGCTGCGCACAGTCCGGCGGGAAAAACGTCGACCAGAACGAAAAGCAACGAATTATGCGGAGGAAAAGTACAGTGTCGCCCCGGCTGCGCACGACGATGCAGAAATGGCGGCGGCGGCGCTCGCTAAGTTGAACCGAGATGATCGTGAGATTTTAGAACTCAAAATTTATGCCGGACTGACTTTCCAGGAAATTGCTCAAACAACCGGCCAGCCTGCGGCGACCGTGGCCACCCGCTATCGCCGTGCGTTGGAAGCGTTGCGGCCTTGGTTGGCAAAACAACTCCGATAACCAATTTCACCGAATTGATTCACAAGCAACATTCCCGATTTACGGCCCTTATTTGTGAGAACCCTTGTTATGGACAATTTACCGCTCGATCCACTGGAGCAGCAGCTAAGCACTGCCTTACGTGCTTCCACGCCGGATGAATTGCGCACTCCGGTATTGGCGGCGGTGCGTCGCCAGTTGGCTGCACAGCGATGGGAACGCCGTTTAGGACGAGTTGCGGCAGGGATTTTGGCGCTGGGGATTGGTTTGAATTGGACCGTGAGTTGGCACGACCGCGAAACACCGTCAGACCATGCAGAAATTGCTTCTACAACCGATCCACGCACCATCGTCGAAGTCGCAGTCGCCATCGGCAATGTTACGGATGCGGAAACCGGCAGCCAGCTAGCCCGACAGTTGACGGCTTTAACCGGCGCGCCACTCAACCCTCAACAAGCAGCGGCGCTGGAACAAGAAGTTCAGCGGCGGGTCAAAGGCGGATTTCTTGGCCGCAAGGAAGGGTCGTCATGAAAATTTGCTCCAAGCGCGCCTTCAAGCGAATTGCCATCGGCCTCGGGCTGCTGATTGGCCTGGCGCTCCTAGTAAATGGCGTGCTGGCTTGGCGTGCGCAACATCGCTGGAATCAGATGATTACCGACTTGCGCGCTGCCGGCGAGCCAACGTCGATTTCCGATTTGTCGCCCAAGCCGATTCCACCGGCTGACAATGCGGCGACTTACATCCAGCAAACAGCAGACGAACTAGCGGCATACTGGAAAGATTACGACAAGTTTGAACGTACACCGGCTGGCCAAGAATACGATCAAGCGCGGTATAACAGGGGTTTCCCTAACGCGGAACAGGTAACGGCGATGAATAAGATTCTGGACAAGCATGCCGCCATTCTGCCGGTTCTTGCCAAAGCAGCGCGGTGTCGGGAATATGCATCGCTATTGAATTTTCAACTCCCGGCGACGAAGTTTCTCGAATCTCTGATGTCAAACCAAAATGTCGGCACAATTCGCGGCGCTTTTAATTTTCTGTACTGGCATGCGGCAGCCAAGATTGCCGCCGGTAAGGTGGATGAAGCGACTGAATTGGGAATTCAAATGTTGCATCTGGCGACACTCTGCAGTCATGAACCGACGATCATGCAATACCTGCTCTCGATGGCCATGCGAGATTATGCCTATGAAGTAATCAACGCAGCCTTGCGGGCTGGCCCGATTTCGCCGGAAGTACGGCGCAATCTGGACGCAGCCTTGGCAGAGCAAGAAAGCCGGACGCCTTTACAGCACGCTCTGCGCAGCGACCGGGCATTTGCCATTTCGGAGTTGGAGTTGGAGGAGCAATCCGGGAAGATTCCGGCCTTTCTGCATTGGCCGATCACGAACTGGCAGTTAAACGTAATGAGTATTTTTGATGTTGCATTGTCTGCAGCCGCGCTGCCACCCGCAGAGTTTCATTGGAGCTGGAATCCGCAAAGGAGACGTGCAATGCCTACCCCACAAATTGCTGCGCTAGAAGGAAATAACCCTTTGGTAACAAGCGAGTTGGCCGTGTTTGAATCTGACACTCGAAATCTGCTGATCAGCCGCTGCTTGCGCGTACTCAATGCAATGGAAGCAATCCAGCAACAAGACGGGAAAGAGGTCGACGACATCGAACTGCTTTCCTTGCCACGCGAAGCGACTACCGACCCTATATCGCAAAAGCCCCTGCGGCTGAAGAAAACCGATCAAGGCTTGGTCATTTACTCGGTATGGTGGAACGGCGTGGACGACAATGGTCGATTCAATTACCGAACCGGCGACTGGGGAATAGGTCCGCCGGGCTACCCGATTGAACACGAATAACAATTGGCAAAATCGTTATGCCATACGCACAATATAAACAGCGTCATCTGACTGCCAAAATCAATAATCTGTACTGCCGTAGAAGGCCACCGTTTCAAGTCCAGTATTTCGGCGCACCAAATCTGCCAGTGCATCAACTTCTGCATCGGCGAGTGGTGTTACAAAGCTCTCCGCGGGGCGACGAGCCACCGTGTAGATTTGCACCAGCTTGATTTTTCCGCCGCCGGCGGTGATTTCGTTCAACCTATCGCAAAACGCTTCCTGCTCGGCCGGTGGCGGTGGTTGTCCACTCACGTTCATGAACAGGGCTTGAATCACCAGCGGGCGCACTTGGGCCGCTGCGGCAATGTTATCTAGAATTTGCTGAAACGGAATCGTCGTGCGATCGACAAGTTTGAAATACTCTTCTGTGCCGGCTTCCAGCTTGGCCCAAATTTCGCCGTTGTTCTCGTCCAAAATCGCCAGCCCCCGCTGAACATGCTCGCGGTGGAACATGCTGGCGTTGGTGATCAGCACCATTTTCACGTCGGCAAGCCGATGTTGCCGCTTCATCTCGGCACACTCAGCCATCAATTCGTCGAAGTTGCGATAGGTGGTCGGCTCGCCATCGCCGGAAAAAGCAATGTCGTTCAGACGACGTAGCGCCGGTGGAGTGTGGCGAAATTTTTCCGTTTGATAAATGTCACCCGATAGGATTAAACGCAGACCCATGTCGAGTTCGTCGAGCAATTGCCTGGTTTCCACAAACGTGTTCTCGGCCGCCGTAGTCCGGTCGACCTGGCAGTAAATGCAATCGAAATTGCATACCTTGTCGGGATTCAAATTCACGCCCAGCGACAGCCCGTGAGCCCGACGGCTCAGCACGGGATACACGAAGCGGAAATTTTCGAATGTCCGCTCGTGACGGGTAAACAGCGGAGTGCTTTCCGCACGGGGTTGAGACGTATTATCGGCGGCACTGGACATGACTTGATCAATCGAGGGAATGGTCGGCCGTCGGCAATGCAGTTGAGGCCCACGGAATCATACGCTGGAAACGGGGCAGATTAAATCCGTCGCAAGACTGTATACTCGTCCATCGTAATGGTCGTGAGCTCACCATCGTCGCGCTTAAGAATAATTACGTCGCTGTACACTTTGTCATCCGAATGCCGACAAAAGTGCAAGCCGTGCTGGCGGCGTTCGCAACGAACCACAGTGCCTACGGTTTTAGCCGTCCAGCGTTGTAAGCCCACTTTGACTTCATGGGTGGCTTCCACGCGGTCGCTGGGCTGAAGTTGAGCGAACAGTCGGCGCGACTGTGCTTCGGCCTGCGAAATGGGATAAGTCGGCACCGTCTCCAAGGCAGCCTCCGTGAACATTACACTTCTTTGGCGTTAATCCAGGGCATCAGTTTTCGCAGGCGGCGACCAACCACTTCCAGCGGATGCTCTCGGTCGGCTTTGCGCATGGCTTTGAACGCCGGGGCATTGGCCTTGTTTTCCAAAATCCATTCGCGAGCGAACTGGCCCGATTTGATTTCGTGGAGAATTTTTTTCATTTCGGCCTTGGTTTGTTCCGTGACAATGCGCGGGCCGCGGGTATAGTCGCCGAATTCGGCCGTGTTGGAAACACTGTAGCGCATGTAGTTGAGGCCGCCTTGATAAAATAAATCGACAATCAGCTTCAACTCGTGCATGCACTCGAAGTAGGCCATTTCGGGCTGATAGCCTGCCTCGACGAGGGTTTCGAAGCCTGCTTTTACCAGCGCGCTAACGCCGCCGCACAGGACCGTTTGCTCGCCAAATAAATCAGTTTCCGTCTCCTCGGCGAACGTGGTTTCGATTACGCCGGCGCGCGTACCGCCGATGCCCTTGGCATAAGCAAGGCCGATTTTTTTTGTGGTTTCGCTCGCACCCGGACTGAATGCAATGAGACATGGCACGCCGCCCCCTTTTTCAAATTCGCTGCGTACCAAATGGCCAGGGCCTTTGGGCGCCACCAGCAAGGCATCGACACCCGGCGGCGGCTCGACTTGACCGAAGTGAATGTTGAACCCGTGCGAGCACATCAGCACGTTGCCTTCCTGCAAATTCGGGCGAACATCGTTACGGTAGACATCGCCCTGCACTTCGTCCGGCAGGAGAATATTGATGATGTCGGCCTGCTTGGCGGCTTCCGCGGCGCTGACCGGTTTGAACTTGTGGCTGACGGCTAGTTCGCAGTTTTTGCTGCCCGGCCGCTGACCGACAATCACATTGCAGCCGCTATCGCGCAAATTTTGGGCTTGGGCGTGTCCTTGCGAGCCGTAGCCCAAGATGGCGATGGTCTTGCCTTTGAGAACGGAAAGATCAGCGTCGTTGTCGTAATAAATTTTGGCGGGCATTTTTGCTCAGTGGTCGGTTGACTATGGTCAGGGATCAGTTGATTGCAATTAGCCGCAATTCACTAAGGGAGCGGTTCCAGTATTCGTGCCATTTATGCTAAGGAACTTGCATCGTCGGTGTCCGGCATTCGAATGCCATCCGTGCCGGGCGCGGCGGCAGCCAAATCGGGCCGGCAAATGCCGCGCACCATGGCAATTCGCCCGGTGCGCGCCAGTTCCAGAATGCCAAACGGACGCATCATTTCGATGAACGCTTCGATTTTTTTTTCCTGTCCTGAAATCTCGACGATCACTTGATCTTTGGCGACGTCCACGATTCGGCCGCGAAAAATATCGCACAGCTCGCGGATTTCGCGCCGTTTGCCGCCGGTGGCCCG
>Ga0335083_10009150_pt1 | contig 12039 bp, 10 predicted proteins | sample Lox_Sample_42_FD_206716 | JGI IMG/M metagenome (GOLD analysis project Ga0335083, IMG submission 206716) | Soil microbial communities from Loxahatchee National Wildlife Refuge, Florida, United States - Lox_Sample_4.2 | ecosystem: Environmental > Terrestrial > Soil > Wetlands | place: USA... | reverse complement strand
GACGCGCTGCCCAAGGGCCCGACCGGCAAGATCGTCAAGCGGGATATCGTCATCCCGGCCGACCTCACCTCGCCGTGAGACTGCTGCCCGCTCCCTCATGGGCAGCGGGTTACCGGGCTACCGGGTCCCAGCCGCGCAGGTGCCTGACGGACTGGCGGTACTCCCACTCGATGGCGTCCTTGAGCAGATGGGCCAGCCGGCCGCCGCTGGTGATGCCGGCGACGTCGGCGACCCCGCGGCGAGTCCCGACCGAGACGACGAACCCCTTGTCATGGAAGGTGAACGCCTCCAGCGGCCTGCCCGTCAGCTCGGCGTCCAGGTTGCGGGCCACCGTCTCGCCCTCTTCCAGCGCCACCTGCGCCAGCGCGGGCAGCACGTGCCCGGTGCGCGGATCGGTCACCGAGGCGAGGTCGCCGGCGACGTAGATCTCCGGGTGGTCCAGCACGCGCAGGTACCGGTCGACCTTGACGCGGCCGTTGTGACCGGCCGGCAACCCCGAATCGGCCACCAGCTCGGGGGCTTTCACTCCGCCCGCCCAGACGAACACGCCGCCCTCCACCAGCTGGCCGTCCGTGAGCCGGAAGCCGTCGGCGGTCACGGCGGCGATCGTCGCGTCGGTGCGGACCCGGACCCCGAGGTCAGCGAGGATACCGGCGGCCTTGCCGATCAGCTGCGGTGAGGAGCCGGCCAGGATGGTGGGGCCCGCCTCCACGAGCCACACGGCGGGCCGGTCCGGCGCCAGGCCGTAGCCGCTGGCCACCTCGGGCAGCATCTCGGCCAGCTCACCGGCCAGCTCGACCCCGGTGGCGCCACCGCCGCCCACCACCACCGTCGCCAGGCGGCGCTGCCGCTCGGCGCCGGCGGCGGCCGTGGCGGCCGTGAGCGCCTGGCGGACCGCCGCCCACACCCGCTCGGCGTCGCTGGCCGAGTACAGCGACAGCGCGCGTTCGGCCAGGCCGGGGATGGCGAAGTCGTTGGGGCGGCTGCCCAGCGCCAGCACCAGCCGCCCCCAGCCGATCGGCCCGGCCCCGGTGAGCAGCCGGCGGCCGGCCAGGTCGAAGCCGTTGATCTCGGCCTGGACGAAGCGGACCCGCGCGGCCAGCATGTCCTGCACCGGGATGCGTACCGCGTCGGCCGCGCGGGTGCCGCCGGCGACCCGGGGCAGCTCGGTCAGCACCTGGTGGTAGTCGTGCCGGTCGACCAGGGTCAGCGTCGCCTCGGGGTTTTTGCGCAGCCTGGCCGTCAGGCGCAGGGCGACGTGCAGCCCGGCGTATCCCGCGCCGGCGATCACGATCTGACCGGTGCTCCCGGCAGTGGATGCATTCACGGCGCCCTCCACAGGTATTGTCCCCCGGCTCATGTCACGTTCGGGCTGACTGTGCTGTCTTTTCTGCAGGAGGCCGGATCGCTGGATCACCGCGGAACCCCGTCACGCTCCTGCCAGGCCCGTCGGGAACGAGCCATCCCGGTGGTCAGGTGACGGCGATGATCGTGGTAATCCCGCCGATGTACAAACCAGCCGAGTAGCCGACGAACGGCGCTGACCAGCCGCGGGCGCGCAGCACGGCGAGCAGGCTGAGCGCCGTGCCGGCGAGCGCGGCGAACATGGCCGTCACCGCGGGAGCGGTCAGCCGCCAGTCGGTGAACAGCATGCCGAAGGCGACCAGCGGCATGGACTGGAGGACCATGGCGCCCGTGATGCTGCCGAGGGCGAGGGTGTCCTTGCCCTGGCGAATCCAGATCACGCTGTTGAGCGTTTCCGGGAGTTCGGTGGCCAGCGGCGCGATCACCAGCGTCAGGATCAGCGGATCGACGCCGAGTCCGTGCGCCAGATGCTCGATGCTGCTCACGAACAGCTGCGCCGCGCCGATGAGCATGCCGATGCTGACCAGGATCTGGGCCAGGATCGGGAGATTGCCCGGCGGACCGTTCTTCCTGATGGCGAAGTACAGGCTGGCTGGCTCGTCGGCCCCGCCCTCCTGCCTGCCCTGGCTGATCGTCTTCCAGGTGACGACCGCGTACGCGGCCACCAGCACCGCCGCGCCGACGACGCGCAGCGGGCGCGCGCCCACGAGCCCGACGCTGATGGCCAGCAGCAGGGCGCCCAGGACCACGTACAAGTCCCTGGCTATGGCGCTGCGGTCCGGCTGCAGCCGCGGGCTGGCGCGCCGGGCGCGGTAGATGAGCGCGGCGCCACCGCACACCGCCATGGCCAGGGTGGCGAGCAGGAACGGCGCCCCGACGATGGCGCCGATCGCGACCGGGCTTGCCTGCCTGCCCTCGGTGATGATGGCGATGATCGGGATCAGCGATTCTGGCATCGCGGTGGCCACGGCGGCCAGGACGCTGCCCACCGCGCCGTGGCCGAGGCCGAGGCGCACGCCAGCCCATTCGACGGCGTTGGTGAACACCGCCGCGCCGGCCACCATCACGGCGAAGCTGACCACGAGCAGCAGACCGGCAACCATGAGGCACAGACTAGCCGCACAGCCACAGCGGCCTGGGCCGGTGGTCAGGAGCCGCGGCGGGTTGTGTCCTCGCCGTTCCAGGCGGCGATGTGCTTGGCCGTGTCCACGTAGTGGCGCAGGGCGGCGATCTTGTGGTCGTCGTCGAAACGCCATAGATGCAGTTCCTCGTCGCGGACGCGTCCGCCGCTCGGGTAGGTCAGCTCGATGACGATCTGGGCGACGACCTGGGTCGGGCTGGCCAGCAGGTCGAGCACCCGGAATTCGTGGACAACGAACGTATCGAGCAGGGCGAAGAACTCACGCGCCCCGTCGATGCCGCGCCGCGGGGCGACGACGCCGAGCCCGGGCAGGCCACGACCGCGTCCGGCAGGCCGAGCATGGGGCCCACCGCGCGGCCCACCTCGCAGGACGAGCGCCACGCGTTCGTCCCGGTCACGGCCGCGGTGTCAAGTCTGGGTCGGATGGGAAAGCGGGCCGCAGGGACCGTTCGGAACTATAGATCCCGAACGGGCTGGCTTCTCGCGTCGCTAACCCTTAACGGGCATCCAGGAGCGGGAGGCGCTTCCTGGCCTCTTCGTACAGGTCGGATGGGAGCGGTCCCCGCTCCGCGACGGCGATGTTGCTGGCCAGGTGGACCGGGTTCGACGTGCCGACGATCGTGGTCGACAGGCCGGGGTGGCTGAGCGTGAAGCGCAGGACGAACTCCATGTTGCTCATGCCCGCCTGGCTCAGCAGGCCGGCGATGCCGGAGGTCTCCCAGTTCCGCTGGCCGACGCCGGGTTCCTGGGTCAGCGGCCCGGTCCGCCAGTTCTTCTCCTCCGACGCGGCGCCGCGCGCCGCGCCGCCCCGGATGAAGGTGCCCGCGCCCGCGTCGGCGGCCTCGGTGATGAGGTCCTCGTGATCGCGCTGGACCGCCGAGTACGGGATCTGGAAGACGTCGAAGACGCCCATCGCGAGGTGGTCGGGCAGGTTCGGCAGGATGCCCGACATGCCGATGAAGCGGACCTTGCCTTCGGCCTGGAGGTCCTTGAGCGTCTGGACGGTGTGGTTCTCAGGTTGATGCCGCCGTCAAGGACCGCGTTCAGCAAGCGGCCGGCGTCCTCGTCCGCGGTTTCGGGACCGCGCGGCCGGCCTCTCAGCTCCATGGCGCCGTAGCCGAGGATGGTCACGTCCGCTCCGGTACCCCCGAGGGTTCGTGTCACGATCGCCATGCCTCCCACGCTATCCCGCCACGAGCGAGCCAGATCGCCGTGACAGCGCTCGTGTCAGGGGCGTGTCAGGCGGGTGGCGGTCCGGGCCCTGAATCTGGAGGCATGAGGAATTCAGCGATAGCGGCTTCAGGGCTGCGGAAGGCGTATAAGGACAAGCTCGTTCTCGACGGCATCGATCTCGATGTCGAAACCGGGACGATCTTCTCCCTGCTCGGCCCGAACGGGGCGGGCAAGACGACGACGGTCAACGTGCTGACCACGTTGATCAAGGCCGACGGCGGAACGGCGCGCGTCGCCGGGCACGATGTGGCCACCGAGACCAAGGCCGTGCGCGCGGCCATCGGGGTCACCGGCCAGTTCGCCGCGGTGGACGAACTGCTGACCGGCCAGGAGAACCTCCAGCTGATGGCGGATCTGGCCCGGCTGAGCTCCGGCGAAGCCAAGCGGGTGGTCCCGGGCTTGCTGGAGCGATTCGACCTGACCGAATCGGCCCAGAAGCTGGCATCGACCTATTCCGGGGGCATGCGCCGGAAGCTGGATCTGGCCATGACGCTGGTCGGCAGGCCCGAGATCATCTTCCTGGACGAGCCGACGACCGGACTGGATCCGCGCAGCCGCCGCACGATGTGGGACATCATCCGCCAGCTGGCGGCCGACGGCGTGACCATCTTCCTGACCACCCAGTACCTCGACGAGGCCGACCGGCTCGCGGATCGGATCGCGGTGCTCGACCAGGGCCATCTGGTCGCCCAGGGCACTCCGGCCGAGCTCAAGCGCCAGATCCCCGGCAGTCACGTGCGGCTCCGGTTCGCCGGTGACCTCGAACTCGACGCCGCGGTCCGGCTCCTGCCCGGCGCCACCCGCGACGACGAGGACGACCTGGTCTTGCGGGTCCCCAGCGATGGCGGGGCGAAATCCGTACGGGCCCTGCTCAACCAGCTCGACGATCATTCGATCGACGTCGAGGAGTTCTCGGTACACACCCCGGACCTCGATGACGTCTTCCTGACCCTGACCGGCCACGCCAGCACAGAGGAGAACGCACGATGAGCACCGATGCGACGATAATGCTGCGTCGCAACTTCAAGCACACGATCCGGAACCCGGTCACGGTATTCAACGCGGTCTTGTTCCCGATCGTGCTCCTGCTGATGTTCGTCTATGTGATCGGCGGCGCCTTCGACGTCGGGGTCAAGTACGTCGATTACCTGGCGCCGGGCATCATCATCCTGACGATCTGCTACGGGTTGAGCGCGACCGCGGTGGCCGTGAATTCCGACATGACGAAGGGGATCATCAACCGGTTCAAGGTGATGGATATCTCCCGCAGTGCCGTATTGAGCGCTCATGTCGTCGAGACCGTGCTCCGCAGTCTGGTCGCCATCGCGGCCGTCATCGGCGTGGCGTTCGCGATGGGATTCCGGCCGCATGCGAGTTTCCTCGAATGGCTCGCCGCGATTGGCCTCATCGCGGGTGTCTCCTTCGCGGCCAGCTGGATCACCGTCGCGCTGGGATTGGCGGCGAAAACCCCGGAATCGGCGGGTATGGCCGCGGTGCCGCTGATCCTGCTGCCGTTCCTGAGCAGCGCGATCGTGCCGGCCGACACGATGGCGCCCGGGGTACGGCAGTTCGCGGAGTATCAGCCCTTCACCCCCATCATCGAAACCCTGCGCGGACTGCTGACCGGGGAACCGTCCGCAAGCAAGGCGATCATCGCCGTCGCCTGGTGCGCCGGGATCGCCCTGGTCGGCTACCTGTGGTCGCTCGCGACCTTCAAGAAGCGAGCCTGACCTTCCAGGCCCGCGCGCACCAGCAGATCACGTACGAGACTCAAGGAGAACTGCCATGCCTACCTTCGCCACACCAGGTCCCATTACCGCCACCGTGGAAGCCGGCGGTGCCCAGGTGCGGATCACCGCGAGCGACCGCACCGACACCGTGGTCCTGGTCGAGCCCCTCGACCCGGCCAGCCGGAAGGACGTCAAGGTGGCCGACAGGACCACGGTCGACTTCGCCGCCGGCCAGCTCACGGTCAAGACGACCGTCGCCGGGGACAAGGACCGCTCGGTCGCCATCACCATCGACCTGCCCGCCGGCTCTCACCTGGTCGCGTCCCTGGCGCACTCGGGCGTGCACGTGGACGGCTCCGTCGGCCCGTGCGAGCTGCGGATGGCCTCGGGACGGGTCCAGCTGGACCGCATCGACGCGCTGCGGGCGGACATCGCGGCCGGCGAGGTCGAGATCGGCCGTATCGCCGGGCGCGCCGACATCGACGGCGCGACGTTCGCGGTGCGGATCGGCGAGGCGGAGGGCCCGGTCGGGATCACGAGCTCCGGCGGCCGGGCCTGGATCGGTCACGCCGCGGCCGACCTGGAGTTCAGCAGCGGCAGCAGCGGTATCGACATCGACCGCGCCGACGGCAGCGTCACCGCCACGACGGGCAGCGGCGCCATCCGGATCGGCCGGATGACACGCGGCCAGGCGAAGCTCACGAACGGGTCGGGCGACATCGAGGTCGGCATCGGCGACGGAACCGCGGCCCACCTCGACGTCAACAGCGAGCGCGGATCGGTGCGCAACTCCATGGCGTCGCCGCAGAACCCGGCCGCGTCGGACGCCCAGCTCACGGTCCACGCCCGCACGCGGCGCGGCGATATCGTCATCGGCCGCGCGGCACGTTGACCTTCACGAAGCGAGCGTGGCCTCGACCAGCTCAGGCCAGCTCGCCTGCGTGCCCTCCCGCGTCACCTCGGCGAACCGTGCTTCGCCGAGGTGACGCCGCGCCGCCTGCTCGATCCGGCCGGCATCCGGGTTGGAGCGATCCGGCAGCCCGCGTGCGCCGACGCTGGCGGCGAGCAATCGCGCCGCCTGCTCGTACTGACCGAGGCGAACGGCCAGGTCGGCGACCCCGACGATGACCTTGGCGATTACGGGTGCGAGCTCAGCCTCGGACGCCGCCTCCCAGGCCGCTACGCGGTAGGCACGGGCCTGGTCGAGATCGCCGGCCAGATATCCGAGCACGTCGTGAAGTTCCGCGCGGATGCTCGCCAGCTCCGCGTCGTCGCCCAGGAAGGTGGTCGCGACACCGAGCTGACGACGGGCCTCCTCATCGTGGCCGCCCCAGCGGGCGAGCTCCGCCTTGGCCATCGCCAGCTCGACCAGCGCATACGGCCAGGTGACACCGTCGGCGCTCCGCTCAGCCTCGGCGATGGCAGCCGCGCTCGCGTCCCGGTCGCCGTTCAGCCAGTACATCTGGGCCTGGCGGGTCCGGAGCCGGATGACGTCCTCGGTGGCACCGATCTCGGTGACGACGGCGACCGCCTGTTCCTGAAGCTCGCACGCGCCGGCGAAGTCGCCGCGCTTGGCGATCTGCTCCGCCAGCTCGGACAGCGCGAACGAAATCCCGAACCGTTCGCCGAGCGCCCGGAACTCGGCCAGCGACAGCTCCAGATCGGCCTCCCCGTCCCGGCCGGCCCGGCCGAGCATGATCCGCATCTTGCCGAATTGCAGCCGGGCCAGGGCGCGCACCCAGGGGTCTTCGTTGTCGAGCAGCGGCTCCCAGGCGGACATGGCGGCGCCCGGCTCCTGGAGCATGCGCTCCAGCGGGATGACCAGCGCCAGCAGCGGGTTGCCGTGCTGACTGCGCCGGCTGAACCGGTACGCCCGGTGGATCCACTCGGCGGCCTCGTGGCCATCGCCCCGTCCGGAGGCCATGAAGTTCACCACCAGCGCGTACACCATGGCCCGGACCTCATCGGTCACCTCGCCGGGGACGCGGGTGGCCGCGACGAGCAACTCGAATCCCTCGGACCGGCGGCCGCCGAGCCACCAGTACCAGCCGACGGCCGCCGCGAGCCGCATCGCCGCCTGCGCCTCGCCGGCCGCGATCGCGCCGCGCATCGCGGCCGCGATGTTGTCGTGGTCCGCCTCGAGCCGGGCGAGCCAGGCCAGCTGGTCGGCGCGACGAAGGTGCGGCTCCGCGGCCTCGGCGAGGTCGGTGAAGTAGCCGAGATGGGCCTGCCGGGCCAGGTCCGACTCCCCCGCTTCGGCGAGCCGGTCCGCCGCGTACTCCTTGACCGTGCCGAGCATCCGGTAGCGCAGCGTGCCGTCGCCCTCGGTGACGAGCAGCGACTTCTCGGCCAGCGAGGTGAGCAACTCGAGCACCTCGTCCGGCTTGACCGCGCCCGGCTCGACTGGACTGGGCTCGACCGCACTGGCGGCGCAGACCCGTTCGGCTGCCTCCAGGCTCGCCCCGCCCGAGAACACCGACAGCCGGCGCAGCGCCGTCCGCTCGGCCTCGGTGAGGAGTTCCCAGCTCCAGTCGACCACCGCGCGCAGCGTCTTGTGCCGCGGCAGCGCGGTGCGGCTGCCGCTGGTCAGCAGGCGGAACCGGTCGTCGAGCCGGTTGGCGAGCTGGTCGATGGTCATGGTGCGCAACCGGGCCGCGGCCAGTTCGATAGCGAGCGGCATCCCGTCCAGCGCCCGGCAGATGCGCGCCATCGTCGACAAGGTGCGGGCATCGCCGCCGAGGTCCTTGCGTACCGCGCCCGCCCGGTCGCGCAGCAGCCGGATGGCGGGCGAGGATTCGATGGCGGCGGGGCCGGCACCGGGCCCGGCGTCGGGCAGCGCCAGCGGTTCCACCTGCCAGAGCGCCTCGCCGGTGATGCCGAGCGGTTCCCGGCTGGTGGCCAGGATCCGTAGCCGCCGGCACTCCCCGAGCACCCGGTCGGCGAACGCCGCCGCCGACTCGATCACGTGCTCACAGTTGTCCAGGATCAGCAGCGCTTCCCGGTCGCGGATCGCGGCGACGAACCCGTCCACCGGATCCGTGCTCGGCGACGAGCCGAGCAGGGCATCCCGGAGCCCGAGACCCGCCAGGGCCGCCTGGGCCACGTCACCGCCGGCCCCGATGGCGGCCAGCTCCACCAGCCAGACCCCGTCCGGCAGGTCGTCGAGCAGCGTGCGCGCGGCCTCCGTGGCCAGCCGGGTCTTACCCGAGCCGCCCGGCCCGATCAGGGTGGTCAGCCGATGCTCCCCGATCAGCTCGCGGACCGCGGCCACATCGGCGTCCCGGCCGACGAAGCTCGTCAGCTCGGCCCGCACGTTGGTCTTCCGGCTCTCCTCCCGCCGTCCCAGCTCGCCTCGCAGCAGCGCGACGTGCACGGCGGACAACTCCGCCGAGGGGTCGGCGCCCAGCAGGTCAGCCAGGGCTTCCCTGGTGCGTTCGTACGCGAACAGCGCCTCGGTGTCGCGGCCGGCCGCGGCGAGCGCGCGCATCAGCGCGGCGACCAGCCGTTCCCGTACCGGATAGGCGGCCACCAGATCGGTCAGCTCCGCGACCAGCTCGGCGCCATGGCCGAGGTCTACCTCGGCATCGAACCGGTCCTCCAGCGCGGTCAGGCGTAGCCGGTCGAGCCTGGTGACCGCGGCGTCCAGCGCTTCGCTGTCCTGGTGGCCGACATCGGCCATGGCCGCGCCACGCCACAAGGCCAGGGCTTCGCGCAACAGCCGTACCCGCCGTGAACCCTCCGCGTCGCGAGCCTGAGCGATGAGGCGTTCGAACCGGACAGCATCGACGGCGTCGGGTTCCACCGTCAACCGGTAGCCGCCCGGCTGGCCCTCGATCAGCCCCTCCGGCAGCGCCTTGCGCAGCCGGGAAACCAGGCGCTGCAAGGCATTCGCCGCGTCGGCAGGCGGCTGCTCGCCCCAGATCCAGTCGATGAGCGTCGCTTTTGAGACGACCCGCCCCGGTTCGAGGGCGAGGGCGATCAACAGGGCACGCAACCGGGCACCCGGCAGGTCGGCCACGGCGCCGTCGTCCGTGCGGACTTCGAAGGGTCCCAGTATCCCGATCTGGACCAGCCGGTTTCTCACCATCGCGACACGGGATCGATCTTCTCCGGCATGACGAACATCCTTCCAGCTCGAGAAGATGCGACGGCAGACCCGGGCCGGTTCAAGGCAGCGTGAACGGCTCGGACGGCCGGGGACCTCCATCGGGACGAAGGCCAGGCGAGCCAGAGATGCTGCGGAGTCAGGCCGCCGGGTGGCTGCAGCTCGATGAGCCGACCGTCGGCGAGTTCGTCGGCGACCGTGACCATCGGCAAGAGGGCCAGGCCCAGACCGGCGGCGACGCACCGCTTCACCGTCTCGATACCCCCGAATCGGGAGGGTGTGGTGGTGGGGTCAGCCGCGCTGATCAGCGCGGCGAGTTCGTCGCTGTAGGCGCAGCCCTCTTCCAGCAGCAGGACGCTGGCCGCGGCGAGTTCCGCCGAAGTGAGGGGGCGGTGGCGGGGAAGGCTGGTGGTGGCGCCCGCGATGAGGGACAGCCGCTGTGCCCCCAGATCCGCCAGGTCGACGGCGGGCGGGTTCAGCGAGGGTCCGAGGATCAGGGCCAGGTCGGCGCGACGCTCGGCCAGCGCGGTCAGCGCCGCCCGCGTGCCCGCGGCGAACAGGGACAGGCCTATGCCCGGGAACTTCTTCCTCACTTCGGGCAGGAAGGGGGCCAGCCGGTAGGCGCATACAGACTCCGGCGCACACAGCCGTACCGGACCGGCCGGCTCGGCGGCAGCGTCGGTGAGCTCGGTGAGCATGCGGTCTTCGAGGTCGAGGATCTGCTGGGCGCGCTCGGCGAGCAGCGAGCCGGCCCGGGTCGGGGAGACACCACCGGGATGCCGGTCGAGCAGGGGCGTTCCCGCCAGGCGTTCCAGTGCCTGGATGTGCGTCGTGACTGTCGACTGCACGAATCCGAGCTCTGCCGCCGCGGCGGTGATCCCGCCGGCGCGCAGGACGGTAAGGAAGCTGTTGAGCAGGCGCGTGTCCATCGTCTTTCCCGATGAGGTTCATCGATTTTCATCGTTAGACGCAATGCTATCCGGGGATGCAGACTCAAGGGCATGGATACCGTTCTGCGTTACGCCGCCTTCGACGTGGACGGCGAGGGCGGCAATCCGGCCGGCGTAGTGCTCGACGCGCGGGGGATGGACGACGCGCGGATGCAGCGGATCGCCGCCGGTCTCGGCTACTCCGAGACGGCCTTCCTGATGCATGACGAGGGCGCGGGCGGGCACCGCTTCCGGATCAGGTACTTCAGCCCTCGGGCGGAGGTGGCCTTCTGCGGTCACGCGACGATCGCCGCGGCCGTGGCCCTGGCCGAGCGGGAGGGCACCGGAAATCTCCGGTTTGCCACCGCCGCCGGGGAAGTCAGGGTCGGCACACGGCCGGAAAACGGCCGGATACTCGCGACCCTCACGAGCGTTGCGCCGGCCGTCCGCGAGGTCAGCGAAGCCGATCTCGCCTCGGCGCTGACCGCCCTGCACTGGGATGCGCCGGACCTCGATCCGGAGCTCCCGCCGCGCATCGCCAACGCGGGCAACGATCACCTGGTCCTGGCCGCATCGTCGCGCGCGCGACTCGCCGACCTCGACTACGACCAGGAAGCGCTCGGCGACCTCATGGCGCGTCGCGCCTGGACCACGCTGCACCTGGTCTGGCGGGAAACCGGGACCATCTTTCACGCACGCGACCCGTTCCCGCCGGGCGGGGTCATCGAGGATCCTGCCACCGGTGCCGCCGCCGCGGCCTTCGGCGCATACCTGCGGTCATTGAAGCTCGTCACCCCTCCGGTCCGGGTCACGATCCGCCAGGGCGAGGACATGGGCCGGCCAAGCCGCCTGCTCGTCGATGTGCCCCCTGGAGACGGAGACGGGATCAAGGTGAGCGGAACCGCGACGCCGCTCAACCGCTGATACGAACTGGCCAGGCCTCGGGCCGTTCCGGCCGGCGCGACGATCGCGAATGCCCGCTATGGCCGCCCGCCCTGCGGGCGGCCGGCCCGAGGCCCTAGCCTGGCGATTATCACTAGGAAAGAAGGAGGCGAAGGGGCTTGACGGTCAAGCTGCCGGATGTCAGCGAGTTCCAGTCCCCGGCGAGCGGCACAGCCCCCAACTGGGCGGGGATTAAATCTCAGAACGGCGGGGCGGCGATCATTCGTGTCGGGTACGGAAATGGCCACCTTGACGGAATGCTGGTGTCGAACCGGGCGACGATCAAATCGCTCAAGTTCGGGTTCTGCGGCTTGTACCAGTACCTGCGAGCCGGTCAGGATGTGCGCTCGCAGGCCGATGCATTCATCAACTGGATTGGGCCGAACCTTAACGAGGGCGAGATTCCCATACTTGACCTGGAAGAGGGATCGGGAGACCAGTCAGGCCGGGCCAACCAGTGGCTCGGCATCATCGACAACGCGTACCACCTCGCGTCCCTGCCGCTCAGCCAGCGTTCGTGGCTCTACAGCGGCCAGAGTTTCGCGGTCAGCGCGGGGCTCGCGCCCATCTTCAACTCAGCCCGTCGTACCTGGA
>Ga0335083_10009149_pt1 | contig 12041 bp, 7 predicted proteins | sample Lox_Sample_42_FD_206716 | JGI IMG/M metagenome (GOLD analysis project Ga0335083, IMG submission 206716) | Soil microbial communities from Loxahatchee National Wildlife Refuge, Florida, United States - Lox_Sample_4.2 | ecosystem: Environmental > Terrestrial > Soil > Wetlands | place: USA: Florida... | reverse complement strand
ATCTGGAGCACCCGCGAGGAGATCGGACTCGAGGGCGCGGCCCGCGTCGCCGCCGCCCTCGGCACTCGGCCCACGCGCGTGCACGCGATCGACACCTTCGTCTCGGCCGACGCCCCGCTCGAGCGGCAGAACTACGCGGTCGCGCGGCTCGGCGCCGGTGCCGCGGCCCGGGCGCTCGACAACTCGTCGGTGACTCCGGCGGCGTACGTCGATTCGCTGGTCGCGGTGGCGCGCGCCCGCGGGATCGCGCTGCAGGTGGGGACCACCAGCGGCGGGAACGACGGATCGACCTTCACCCCCTACGGCGTGGTGGACGTCGCCCTGGGGTGGCCGCTGCGCTACTCCCACTCGCCCGCCGAGGTCGTGGACCTGAAGGATGTGGCGAGCCTCGCCGACCTGATCCAAGCTGTCATGGAGACCTGGTGAGAGCCTTACTGTCGGTATCGGACAAACGCGGCGTACTCGAGTTCGCCCGCGGCCTCGTGAACCTGGGATGGGAGATCGTCTCCACGGGTGGCACCGCCGAAGCGCTGCGACAGAACGGCGTGCCGGTCATTCCGATCGAGCAGGTGACCGGATTCCCGGAAATGATGGATGGCCGGGTGAAGACGCTGCACCCGAAGGTGCACGGCGGCCTGCTCGCCCGGCGCGATCATCCGGGAGACGTGAAGGCCCTCGCCCAGCACGCGATCACACCGATCGACCTCGTCGCCGTGAATCTGTATCCGTTCCGCCAGACGGTGGCGAAACCGGAGACCACCTTCGAGCAGGCGATCGAGCAGATCGACATCGGCGGTCCCTCGATGCTCCGCTCGGCGGCCAAGAACCACGCCGCGGTGATCGTCGTCGTCGATCCGGACGATTACCCCACGGTCCTGGCGGGCCTCAAAGCCGGCGGCGTCACCCCGGACCAGAAGCGCGCGCTCGCGGCCAAGGTCTTCGCCCACACGGCGGCCTACGACGCCACGATTCTCGCCTATCTGACCCGCACCGCCGAAGTGTTGCCGCCCACCCTCGCCCTCGTGCTGCAGCGCGGGCAATCGTTGCGCTACGGCGAGAACCCGCACCAGCGCGCCGCGCTGTATCTGACCGACGAGCCGGGGATCTCGCAGCTCTCGCAGCTCCATGGGAAGGAGCTGTCGTTCAACAACCTCCTCGATGTGGACGCCGCCGTGACGGCGGTGCTGCCGTGGTCCAACCGGGTGGCCTGCGCCATCATCAAGCACACGACGCCGTGCGGGATCGCGCTGGGACGCAGTCCCGCCGAGGCCTACCGCCGCGCGCACGCCACCGACCCCGTGTCGGCTTTCGGCTCGGTGATCGCGTTCAACACGGTGGTGGACGCCGAGGCGGCCGAGGCGATGCACGAGCTGTTCGTCGAGGTCGTCGTGGCGCCGCGGGTCGACACCAAGGCCCTCGAGGTGTTCAAGCGCAAGAAGAACCTGCGCGTGGTCGAGCTGCCGACCCCGGATGGACAGCCGTCCTGGGATTTCAAGCGGGTGCGGGGCGGGTTCCTGGTGCAGGACCGTTACCAGTACGGCGGGACCGCGGCGGAGGCGTCGTGGAAGGTGGCCACCACGCGCGCGCCCACGGACGCGGAATGGAACGACCTGCGCTTCGGCTGGGCGGCGGTGGGGATCGTCAAATCGAACGCGATCCTCCTGGCGCGCGACGAGGCGGCGATCGGGATCGGCGCGGGACAGATGTCCCGGGTGGATTCGTCCTTTCTGGCCGTGCACAAAGCGCAGCGAGCCGGCCACGACCCGGCGGGCGCCGTGCTCGCGAGTGACGCCTTTTTCCCCTTCCGGGACGGGGTGGACGAGGCCGCCCGGGCGGGGGTGCGGGCCATCATTCAACCCGGCGGCTCGGTGCGAGACGACGAGGTCGTCACCGCGGCCAACGAGCACGGGATCGCCATGGTGCTGACGGGGGTACGACAGTTCCGGCATTAGTCCATTACCTTATAGGCCACTCAAACCCCGATCGCATGACCGACCCCGAACAGCTGACCGACGACCAGCGCCCTCCCTATCTGCTCGCCCTCGCGGTGAGCGTGGCGACGCTGGCCCTGTACGTCGCGACCCTGGCACCCACGACCCAGTTCTGGGACACCTCCGAATACATCGCGGCGGCCAAGGTCCTCGGCATTCCCCATCCGCCGGGCAACCCGCTGTTCACGCTGATGGCGCATGTGTGGGGGATGATCCCCTTCGCGGCGGGGTACGCCAAGCGGATCAACCTGTTCGCCGCCACCACCAGCGCGGTGGCCGCGGGGTGCTGGTTCCTCGTCACCGAGCGCTGGCTGCGACCGATCATTTCCCTGACGCTGGTGCGGCGGCTGACGGCGATCGCCGGCGCGATCGTCTGCGCCACCGCGTTCACGGTGTGGAACCAGTCGGTCGTGAACGAGAAGGTGTACACGCTGTCGTTCCTCTCCATTGCGCTGATTCTGTGGCTCATCGTGCGCTGGGACGACCAGCCGGCCGGCGAAGCCCACGATCACTATCTCCTGCTGATCGTGTATCTGCTGGCCCTGACTTCCACCAACCACATGATGGGCGTGCTGGTGGGGCCGGTGGTGGCGGTGCTCCTGTTCCCGCCATTGATGGATCGCCGCTCCCCCACCGACGAAGGGCGCTCCACCGAGTGGTCCACCTGGGCCGCCTTCTGTGCCGTGTTCACCGTGCTCGGCGCGTCCGGCATGGAAAACGTGACGATGCTGGAAGTCGCGGGCGCCGCCTACGTCGGCGTGCTCATCTGGACCGCGCTCACGGGGAATTGGCGCACGACCGTCGCGTTGCTGCTGGTCGCCGTCGCCGGCGTGTCGGTGGACGTGTTCCTGCCGATCCGCGCCGCGCACTATCCGGCCATCAACGAGGGCGAGCCGACCACCTGGAGCGCGCTGTGGGCGGTGCTGACCCGGGTGCAGTACGGCAAGCCCCCGGTCACGGAGCGGCAGGCCGATTTCGCGGCCCAGCTCTTGATGTGGGTGCAGTACTTCCGGTGGCAGTGGGGGCGCGATTTCTCGGATGCGATCCAGGCCGGCCTCGCCGTACTCTTCTTCTTTTTCGGCGGGCTGGGGGCCTGGCGGCATTTCCGCTCCGACCGGCGCCACGCGCTCGCGATGACGGCCCTGATGTTCACGCTGACCCTGCTGCTCATCTTCTACCTGAACTTCAAGTACGGGTACTCCGAGTACCTGCCCCGGCAGCTGGCGCGTGAGGTCCGCGAGCGCGACTACTTCTTCATCTGCTCGTTCGGGCTGTGGGGGATCTGGGTAGCGATGGGACTCGCCACGCTGATGGAATGGCTGCAGGAATCGTTGAAGGAGCGGGTTCCCGAGGAGGGGCGTCGCTGGCTCCTCGCCACCCCCGTGCTCCTGGTCGCGCTGATTCCGCTGTACGGGAACCATCTGACGGCGTCGCGTGCCAAGGAGACGCTGGCCCGCGACTTCGCCGCCGATCTCCTGAACTCGGTCGAGCCCTACGGGATCCTGGTCACGGCCGGCGACAACGACACTTTCCCGCTGTGGTACGCGCAGGAGGTCGAAGGGATCCGGCAGGACGTGACGGTCATCAATCTGTCGCTCGCCAACACCGACTGGTACCTGCGGCAGCTGCAGCGCCGTCCCCTGGCCGACTACGACGCCGCCAAGGGCCCCGCGATCTACCGGAACCAGGTCTGGACCAAACCGAGCGGCAAGCTGTTCAACATGAGCGACGCCGAGCTGGATGCGCTGCAGCTGTACTACGTGCTGGAGAAGAAGCAGACGGTGAACCTGGGCGGTGTGGTCGTCACCCTCGATCCCCAGTACATCCATCCGCTGCAGGGCGGCCAGGGCTACCTGGAGCGCGCCGACGTCGCGGTGCTCACCGCCATCAAGGACCAGTTGGGCCGCCGTCCGATCTACTTCTCGCGCACGGTCGGCACCTATGCCGACGAGTTCGGGCTCACCGGGAACCTCGAGGGTCAGGGGTTCGCACGGAAACTGCAGGCCCAGCCGATCATGGCGAGCGATTCGATCCAGCCGGTGGGTGGGTTCGGGTTCGTCAACCTCGCGCGGACCAAAGCGCTGGCGTTCGACGTCTACCATCCCGGTACCGCGGCGCGCCCGCGGCCGCGCGGCTGGGTGGACCGGCCCTCGGAGGGAATTCTCGGCCTCTACGGGCTCACCTACGGGGCGCTGGCGCAGGGGCTCGAGGCCAAGGATCGCGCGAGTGCGCTGCGCGCCATGATGATCGCCGACTCGACCAACAAGAACACGTCATTCCGCACGCCGCTCCTCCCGGAGCGTTGACCGGGGGAGACGGCGCCCGCTAGGTTAGCCCGGTCGGGAGGGCTGGCCGAATGGTAAGGCACCGGTCTTGAAAACCGGCGGGCGAAAGCCCTTGCAGGTTCGAGTCCTGCGCCCTCCGCTTTCCCTACTGAGCGCACGGCCACCGACGACCTCGGTGGCCGTTTCCGTCCCGGTCTCCAGATATGGCGAAACCTCCTTGATACACTTCAGCGTATCTCCAACAGGACGCTCTCTTCAGCCCCGTCCACCGAGCGAGGAAACATGAGCTCGACCCGTAATCCCGGTAGAGTAGCTGGACTGTGGTACCTCCTCCTCACCGTCCTCGGCCCCCTGCGCCTCATGTATATCCCCAACAAGCTGTTCGTGGAGGGGAACGCGACCGCGACGGCCGTCAACATCGCCGCGCACGAGTGGCTCTTCCGGTTCGGCGTCGTGGCCGACCTGGCTTGCGCGGTGATCCTGATCTTCCTCGCTCTGGCTTTCTACCGATTGTTCAAGGGCGTGGACCAGAACCTCGCGGCGCTGGTGGTGATCCTCGGCGGCGTGATGCCATCCGTCATCATCTTCGTTGGGGTGGTGAGCGACCTCGGCGCCCTCATGGTTGTGCGCGGGGGCGACTTCCTGTCCGTGTTCGACAAACCGCAGCGGGACGCGCTGGCCATGCTGTTCCTCCACCTGCGCGACCATCAGAACACCGCCGCCGAGATCCTGTGGGGGTTATGGCTCTTCCCGTTGGCGACGCTGGTCTATCGGTCGGGCTTCCTCCCGCGATTCCTGGCCGTATGGCTCACCCTCAACGGCTTTGCCTATGTGATCCTCAGCCTCACGGGCGTATTGATGCCGCAATACCAGGATCGCGTGTTTGCCTACTCTCAGCCCGCGCTCTTCGGAGAGCTGGCGATCATGCTGTGGCTCGTGATCAAAGGGGCCAGGCCGCCGGCGGAGGCGACGGGCTTGGCACCGGCGACCGCGTGAGTACGATTCGCGCTACGCCGGCCGGAACAGGTCCTCGAGGTCCAGCACGCGGGGCCGGCTGACAGGGCCGGAATCGCGCGTACATGGACCGGTGGCGCGGCGCCCGAGTGGAGGACATTTTCCCGCCCATGCTCGATGCCGGTGCCCGCTTCGCGTCGCTCGTCGCTCTCCTGCTCTCCGGGCCTCACACCCCAGCCACCTCGGCGGATCATCGCACCACCGATTCCACCACCATCGTCCTGCTCGGCACCGGAATGCCGCGTCCCAACCCCCAGGCATCGGGTCCGGCGACGGCGATCCTCGTGGGCAATCGCGTCTTCCTGGTGGATGCCGGTGCCGGCGTCATGCGCCAGCTCGCGGCCGCCGGCCTCCCGGTCAACGGCGTCACCGCGCTCTTCGTGACGCACCTCCACAGTGACCACACGCTCGGATATCCGGACCTGATCTTGACCTCGTGGGTGATGGGACGTCGCGCGCCCCTCGAGGCGTACGGTCCGCACGGATTGCGCGGCATGACCGATCACCTGCTCGCCGCCTGGTCCGAGGACATTCACATCCGGACCGCCGGACTGGAACGCGAATCCCCAGAAGGGTACCGGGTGCACGTGCACGAGGTTGCCCCCGGAGTGATCTACGATTCCGCCGGTGTCCGGGTCACCGCCATTCCCGTCGAGCACGGCAGCTGGCCGGAGGCCCTGGGCTATCGCTTCGACACGCCGGACCGCTCGATCACCATCTCCGGCGACACCCGCCCGAGCGAGGCGCTGGCGCAAGCCGCGGCCGGTACCGACGTGCTGATCCACGAGGTCTATCCCGCTTCGCGGCTCGCGCCGGAGCCTCGGCCCGGCGGCGAGCATTGGCCCGAGTACATGCGGGCGTTCCATACATCGGACCGGGAGCTCGGCGCCCTCGCGGCGCGCATCACTCCCCCTCCGAAGTTGCTCGTGCTCGTGCACATCGTCCGGATGGGTGGCACCGATGAGGAGCTGTTGGCCGGCGTCCGCGCCGGCGGGTATAGCGGCCGAGTAGTGATCGGGAAGGACCTGGACCGCTGGTGAGGAGGTTGACCTCGTGAAACCGATGGACTCGATCTCGCGACGTGGATTCCTGTTGGGCGCGGGGGCCGGCGGCGTCGGCCTCGCGCTGCCCCCCGTCCTCGTGCGCGCGCTCGCGGCGACACCCGTGCGGGACGGCTCTCGACGCCAGTTGAGCGCTCCCATCCCCGAGGGCGTTCTCTCCGGCCTCGCCTGGCGCATGCTGGGCCCCTTCCGCGGCGGCCGCTGCGATGCGGTGAGCGGTGTCTCCGGCCGACTCAACGAGTTCTACTTCGGCCACGTCAACGGCGGTGTCTGGAAGACGCGGGACGCGGGGCGCACCTGGGATCCCGTGTTCGACTCCCAACCCGTCGCGTCGATCGGTGCGCTGGCCGTGGCCCCCTCCGCTCCCGACGTGATCTACGTAGGCAGTGGGGAATCCACGCTGCGGGATTCGACGGGCTACGGCAACGGGATGTACAAGTCCACCGACGCCGGAAAGACCTGGACGCACATCGGCCTCGACGACACGCACCACATCGGCAAGGTCGCCGTGCACCCCGCGAACCCGGATCTCGTGTTCGTGGCGGCGGTCGGGCATTACTACGCGCCGAGCGCCGAGCGTGGCGTGTTTCGCTCGAAGGACGGCGGCAAGAGCTGGCAGAAGGTGTTGTACAGGAACGAGAACGTCGGCGCGATCGAAGTCGTGATCGACCCGAGCAACCCGCAGGTCGTGTACGCGGGACTCTGGAACACCCGCCGACCCCCGTGGTTCGTCTATGCGCCCACCAATGGCCCCGGCGGCGGCCTCTACAAGTCCACGGATGGTGGCGACACCTGGCAGCAGCTCACGCAAGGGTTGCCCCCTGACGGGATCGGCCGGACCGGCATCGCCGTGGCCCCCAGCCAACCGCAGCGCGTGTACGCGTGCATCGATTGCCTGGTCCCGGAGCCAGGAGCTCCTCCCCAACCCGCACCCACTCCCGGCGCTCCCCAGCGCGACACGACCCCGCGCCAGGGAGGGTTCTTCCGATCTGACGACAGCGGAACGACCTGGAGTCGGTTGTCGTCCGATCCGGCGTTGTGGGGTCGAGGCTGGTACTTCGAGCACGTCGTCGTGGACCCCCACGATCCCGACGTCGTGTACGTGTCCAACGTCTCGGTCTCCCGCTCGACCGACGGCGGCAAGACCTGGGTCCCGCTGCGCGGTTCGCCCGGCGGTGACGACTACCATCAGGCGTGGATCTCTCCCGACGACCCGAACACCGTAATCGTGGCGAGCGATCAGGGATGCATCATCACCCGCAACGCGAAGACCGAGGACCCGCGGGCCGTCACCTGGAGCTCCTGGCTCAACCAGCCCACGGCCCAGCTGTATCACCTGTCGGTGGACTATCGCTTTCCCTACTGGGTCACGGGCGCGCAGCAGGACTCGGGCGCGGTCGCCGTGCGCTCGCGTGGCAAGTTCGGCCAGATTTCGCTACGCGATTGGGAGCCGATCGGCGCCGGCGGCGAGAGCGGGTATACGGCGGGAGATCCCCTCCACCCGGGGATCATCTTCGGCGGCGCGGGAAGCCGGTGGGATCTGGAGCAGAACCGGCGGATCCCGGGTACCGCGCTGCCCGCGCCGGCCGACAAGTCCCCGGTACGCCGCGACTGGACCCAGCCGCTCGTCTTCTCCAAGGCCGACCCGCACGCGCTCTACTACGCCGACCAGTTCCTGTTCAAGTCTTCGGACGGCACTCGGACCTGGACCCAGATCAGTCCCGACCTGACGCGACCCGATCCTGGAGTACCGCCCACGCTCGATGCCGCGGCCGCCGCCGACACGGCCCAGAACGAGCAACGCGGTGTGATCTACACGATCGCCCCGTCGCCGCTCGTCGCGGCCGCGGTGTGGATCGGCACCGACGACGGGGCCATTCACCTGACCGTGAATGACGGTAAGTCCTGGGAGGACGTCACCCCGAATGCGATCGGTCCCTGGAGCCGGGTGACGATGCTCGAAGCGTCACATTTCGACATCCGGACCGCCTATGCCAGCGTGGACCGTCATCAGCTCGAGGATTTCGACCCTTACATCTACCGCACTCGGGATCAGGGCAAGACCTGGCAGCGCGTCACCACCGGCCTCCCGGCGGGGGTGTACGTGCACACCGTCAAGGAGGATCCGGCGCGGCGGGGGCTGTTGTTCGCCGGTACCGAGCGGGGCGCCTTCGTGTCGTTCGATGACGGCGACCACTGGCAGCCGCTGCAGCTGAACCTCCCGGTCACCTCCGTGCGGGATTTCGAGATCTACGGCAACGACCTGATCGTGGCGACCCACGGGCGCGGCTTCTGGGTGATCGACGACATCAGTCCCCTGCGCCAGCTGAACGATCAGGCACTCGGAGCCGACGCCTGCCTCTTCAAGCCGGCCGACGCGATCCTCGTGGATCAGGGGGACGACAACGGCACGCCGTATCAAATGGACGAGCCGCAGGCGGAAAACCCGGACGATGGTGCGTACATCTACTACTACCTGAAGGCGACCGCAGCCGGCCCGGCGACCCTCGAAATTCTCGACGCCAAAGGCACGAGCCTGCACACCTTCTCCACCGCAGCGACACCGGCCCCAGCTCGAGCCCGACCCGGCATTCCGAACACCACCGCCCTCTGGCGCCCGGAGCCCAAGTCCTTCTCGGTTGCCGCCGGTCTGCATCGCGCCGTGTGGCGTCCCAACACCGGCAGGGCTCCCGACTTCGAGGGTGGCGGGGGGCGACGCGGGCCCCAGGAGCCGGTCGTTTCGCTGCCGGGCGAGTTCACCGCGAAACTCACGGTCAACGGGAGGAGCTACACCCAGACCTTCACGGTGCGACCGGATCCACGAAAGCTGGACGAGTAGCCGTGGTGAGCCTGCGGTGCATTCTGAAACCGGCCCCTGACCCCGGGTACCGACACCTGGCCGTAACCCCTGCCCTTCTCCCTTCTCCCAGATGGCTGTAGAATCGGGGTGCCGAATCCGGCACCCCAGCCCCGCTCGGTACGACCCAATCGGAGATCGTTCTGGATGAAACGCCTGTCGCTGCTCCCCGTAGTCATGGCGATATGCCTGGCTACGCCGTCCCTCCGTGCTCAAGCCAAACCCGACAGCACCAGTCGGCTTTCGACCTACACGCGGGGGGACGTGGACTTCATGTCCGGGATGATCTACCACCACGCCCAGGCGGTGATGATCGCCGGCTGGGCCCCGACGCACGGCGCGAGCCAGTCCGTCCAGGCGCTGTGCGAGCGGATCGTGGTGGGCCAGCGGGACGAGATCCTGCTGCTGCAAACCTGGCTCCGCAACCATCATGAACCAGTGCCCGATCCCACGCAGGCGATGATGCCAGGGATGGCGGGGATGGGCGGGGCCCACACGATGATGCCGGGGATGCTCACGGCAGAACAGCTGGCTCAGCTCGACAGCGCCAAAGGGCCGGCGTTCGACGAGCTGTTCCTGCGGTTCATGATTCAACACCACCAGGGCGCCATCACCATGGTGAACCAGCTCTTTGCCGCGCGCGGCAGCGGTGAGGAAGAAACCGTCTATCGCATGGCCGCCAATATCTTCGGCGACCAGACCACCGAGATCGCCCGCATGCAGAAGATGCTGGCGCCACTCCTGTTCCAGGGCAACAACCCCTGATGCGCCACCCGTCCTACCACCGATCACTCGTTCGTCACCTTTCACAGGAATCCGCCATGGAATCTGGAACCACCTTCGGCCATCCCCTGCGCTCCCTCACGCGCCTCCTCGCGACCGTGTCGCTCGCCGCCTGCGCTTCGTCGTCCTCCGGCGGGCACATGGCCGCGGCGCCCACCCCCACGGCGAACAAGTCCGCCGCCAATGCGGATCCGCGGGTCGGACTGCGTGCGGGCGTGACCGACGCCGGCCAGGCGGCCTGGAACCTGAAGCTCGTGACCAATGTGCCGGAGCCGGAGAAGTTCGCCGGCGTGACGAACTCGGACATGGCCTTCACGGGGAATTACGTGATTCAGGGGAACTACAACGGCTTCCAGGTCTGGGATGTCTCGAACCCCGCCCAGCCTACGCTCAAGATCGGCTACGTCTGCCCCGCCTCGCAGAGCGACGTGTCGGTCTACAAGAACCTGCTCTTCGTCTCGGGTGAAGGGATGGGCGGCCGCCTCGATTGCGGCACCCAGGGCGTGCATGACTCGGTCAGCGCGGAGCGGCTGCGCGGCATCCGCATCTTCGACATCGCCGACATCGCGAACCCGAAGTACATCGGTAACGTGCAGACCTGCCGTGGGTCGCACACGCACACCGTGGTCGTCGATCCGATGGACACCGCCGACGTCTACGTGTACATCTCCGGCCAGGCGCCGGTACGCTCCCCGAACGAGCTGGCCGGCTGCGTCAGGCAGTCGCCCGACTCGAACCCGAACAGCGCGCGCTTCCGGATCGAGGTGATCAAAGTCCCGCTCGCCGCTCCGCAGACGGCGGCGATCGTGAGCTCACCTCGCATCTTCGATTCTCTGACCGAAGCCCCCCGCCACGCCGAGGCGCCCGAGGACATCGCCGCCGCCGCCGAAGCGGCCAAGGCGTGGCGCGCCAAAGGCGGCTACACCGCCACCGTGCAGGGCATGGAATACACGCTCGGACCCCGGTTCATCACCCCGATGCTGGACAGCATCGTCAAGGCGCGGAACGGCACCGGTGCTCCGACGGCCGCCGATAGCAATGCGCTGCGCGGCGCGCTGCAGGGCATCGTCGACAAGATCGTGGGGGCGGGTCCCGCCGCCGCGGGCACCGTACGCCCAGGCCCGGATCAGTGCCACGACATCACCGTCTATCCGGCGATCGGGTTGGCCGGCGGCGCCTGCGCCGGCTACGGCCTGCTCCTGGACATCCGCGATCCGGCCAACCCCAAGCGGCTCGCCGCCGTCTCGGACTCGAACTTCTCCTACTGGCACTCGGCCACATTCAACAACGACGGGACCAAGCTGCTCTTTTCCGACGAGTGGGGCGGCGGCGGCCAGCCCAAGTGCCGCGCCACCGACAAGAAGGAGTGGGGCGCCGACGCGATCTTCACGATCGACAACGGCCGGTTGACGTTCAAGAGCTATTACAAGATGCCGGCGGCGCAGACGCCGTATGAGAACTGCGTGGCGCACAACGGGTCGCTCATCCCGATTCCGGGACGCGACGTCATGGTGCAGGCCTGGTACCAGGGCGGCATCTCGATCTTCGACTTCACCGATCCGGCGCACCCCAAAGAGATCGGCTTCTTCGACCGCGGCCCCATGGACTCGACCAAGATGGTCGACGCGGGCTCGTGGTCGGCGTACTGGTACAACGGCAACATTTACAGCTCCGAGATCGCGCGCGGACTCGATGTCTTCGAGCTGCAGCCCTCCGCGTACATCTCGCAGAACGAGATCGACGCGGCCAAGTCAGTGCACCTCGCGTATTTCAATACGCAGGATCAGCCGAAGATCACCTGGCCGGCGAGCTTTGCCGTGGCAGGGGCGTACCTGGACCAGCTGGAACGGTCCGGCGGCCTCTCGGCCGACCGCGTGAAGGCGGTGCGGAAGAGCCTCGCCGACGCCCAGAAGGCGTCGGGTCAGGCGCGGAAAGACGCCCTGACGCAGCTGGCGACCTCGCTGCACGCCGACATGGGGGGCTCCTCGGACGGGGCCAAGGTCCATACGCTCGCCAACACGGTGGGCGACCTGGCGAACGCGCAGTAATG
>Ga0335083_10009148_pt1 | contig 12042 bp, 2 predicted proteins | sample Lox_Sample_42_FD_206716 | JGI IMG/M metagenome (GOLD analysis project Ga0335083, IMG submission 206716) | Soil microbial communities from Loxahatchee National Wildlife Refuge, Florida, United States - Lox_Sample_4.2 | ecosystem: Environmental > Terrestrial > Soil > Wetlands | place: USA: Florida... | reverse complement strand
TTCAGCAGCGGCCGAATAATCGCCATTAGTGAACTGTGCCTGGCCAATCCAATAAGTATATTGGTCTCCCAGGCTGCCGGCGGAAGGTTCATTAGTTTCAAGCAGGGCAATCGTTTGAGAAAATTTTCCCTGTTTGTATTCTGCCTGGGCCTGCATTAAGGCAGCCTCGGAAAGGCGCGTGGACGCCGGATATTTTTTAATGAAATCCGCGAACTCCGTTTCCGCACGATTCCACATGCCGTCCTGGAACGCCGCGGCGGCGGTGGCGAAATCGCGCTGCTCGGAGGCAACAAGCCGCCCGGCGCTGAAAAACAGCGCGAGCAAAACCAATAATGTTATCCGACGAAAAGCCACTGCCTTGAGTTTAAACAATCCCGACCAATGTGGTAAACGTTGAAACGTTGAAATGTTACAGCGTTGAAGCGCGGCAGCGTTGCCCCCCGGGGGCCCTTCCGCAACCTTCCGTAGGCTTCCGAGGCGGGGAATTTTAACCACGAAAGACACTAACGACACGAAATTAGGTTCGTTTCGCAATTTTACCTTCTTGTCTGCCGGTCAATTTCTTCCTAAAGGCATGCTCCCGGGGGGTCTTGCCTAGGGTTACATAGCCTTGCCTAGGGTTGCCTGGGCTTGCACTCGTTTTCACTCGCTCCAATCCAAGCTCCGCACGCGAAACGGACGAACTGAGGTTGTACTCACCCCTCACCCTTGATCCCTCTCCCCATTAAGGGGAGAGGGTGACCCTCCTTCGCAAAGAAAACCACGAAGAGCAGGCGGCTCCCAGATAGCGTGATACGTTATGTCAAAGAACAATGTTTACCATCTTTGAGAAGGCAAACATGAGCATTTTAACAGAGGGATGGCGAAAGTCATAGTTAGTGACTACCGCTATTTTTTATTGACGATTCACGATATGCGATTTACGCAACCCCTTAATGACGAATGTTTAATGAGAGGAAAACATTCGGTTACTTTCGCTTGCCGCGAAATAATAATAAGGAAAAAGTGCCAATAATTATTTTAACCCTAACGGGAGCCGCAGCCCCTCCTCATCGTAGATGAGAACGAAACCAGCCAAAACCGCGAGTGATTGCAAAGCCGGGACTGAACCTACTTTTTCAACACCGTTTTCAAATACTGGCCGGTGTAGCTATTGGCGCATTGCACGATCTTTTCACGCGAGCCGCCGTCCGGACCCAGATCGATAATCCAGTCCGCAGTTTTAATGACGTCAAGATTGTGCTCGATGATGAGCAGCGTATTGCCGGATTCGCGTAATTTGAACAACACCTCAAGCAATTTGGCCACGTCATGAAAATGCAGGCCGGTGGTTGGTTCATCAAGGATATAGAGGGTCTTGCCCGTAGCTTTGCGACACAGTTCCGTGGCCAGCTTCACGCGCTGGGCTTCGCCGCCGCTCAAGGTCGTGGCCTGCTGGCCCAGATGAATATAACCAAGGCCGACTTCGGCCAGGGTCAACAACGGGTCATAAATCTTCGGCACCGCGCGAAAGAAATCCACGCCTTCATCCACTGTCATATCCAAAACGTCGGCGATGTTTTTTCCTTTATAGGAAATCTCCAGCGTCTCACGATTGTAACGCTTGCCACCGCATGCTTCGCACGTCACATAAACCGCCGGCAGGAAATTCATTTCGATTTTCAGGACGCCGTCGCCTTCGCATTTCTCGCAGCGGCCGCCTTTGACGTTGAAACTGAACCGGCCCGGCTCGTAACCGCGCACCTTGGCCGCCGGCAATCGCGCGAACAAATCACGAATATGATTGAACATGCCGGTGTAGGTGGCCGGGTTGCTGCGGGGGGTACGGCCAATGGGCGTCTGGTCAATCACGATGACCTTGTCCAGGTTTTCGTATCCTTTCAAATTGCGATGTTCGCCGGGAATCTCTTTGGAGCCGTAAAATTTACGGAACAAGGCCCGCTGCAAAATATCGTTCACCAGCGTACTCTTGCCCGAACCGCTCACGCCGGTCACGCAGGTCAGCGTTCCCAACGGAATACGGACATCAATGTTTTGTAAATTATTTTCCTTCGCGCCGATGATTTCAACCCAACCTTTTTCTTCAGACGGCGCATTTCGCTTTTTAGGAACAGGAATGTTCAGTTCACCAGTCAGATATTTTGCCGTAAGCGAACTCTTATTCGCCAAAATTTCCGCATACGTTCCGGCAGCAACCAGTTCGCCGCCATGGACACCAGCGCCCGGCCCCAAATCTAAAATGTAATCCGCATGGCAGATGGTATCTGCGTCATGCTCGACCACGAGGACGGTATTTCCCAGGTCGCGCAGGCCTTTGAGCGTCGCCAGGAGGCGGTCATTATCGCGCTGGTGCAGGCCGATACTCGGCTCGTCCAGGACGTAAAGCACGCCCACCAGCGCCGCGCCGATTTGCGTCGCCAGCCGAATGCGCTGTGCTTCACCACCGCTCAGTGTGCCGCTCTCGCGGTCGAGGGTGAGATAACCTAAGCCAACGTTCTTCAGGAACCCGAGTCGCGCGCGAATTTCTTTAATGACTTCGGCGGCGATTTTTTGCTGGAACTCGGAGAGTTTCAACGTGGCAAAAAATTCATCCGCCCTCTCTACAGACAGGGCGCAGATGTCCATGATGGAAAGCCCCGGTATTAAGACCGAGCGCTTGCCCGGCCTGGGCGCGCCATTTACGTGAAAACCATCGTTCGTCAAGGTGACGGCCAGGATTTCCGGTTTGAGCCGTTTGCCTTTGCAGGCGTCGCAAAATTGCGGGCTCATGTATTGCTTGAGCCGATTGCGGACAAACTCGCTTTCACTTTCGGTGGCCAGGCGTTCAAGATTTGGCAGCACCCCTTCAAATGGCCGGGTAATGGTGTTTACCTTGCCTGCGCGCCAAAATGAAAAATCAATATCCTCTTCGCCCGACCCATTCATCAGGACATTCTTAAACGTGTCCGGCAGGTCTTTGTACGGCGTTTCCAGGCTGACGCCGGAATGAGCAGCAACGGAACGCAGAAGCGCCTTGTAATAGATGTTCATGCGCTTGCCGGAACGACGCCAGGGCTGGATGGCTTTTTCGAGCGGTTCCTCCGCGTTAGGCACGACGAAATGCTCGTCAAAAACCATCTTTTGGCCGAGGCCATGGCAAACCGGGCACGCGCCGGCAGGTGCGTTAAACGAAAAATGCTTGGGCGTGGGCGGATCGAAACTTTTGCCCGTGGCAGGGGAGCACATTTTATTCGAGTGCAATGTCTCAATCCACCCGGTATTCGCTGCGGTGGGCAATTGATGGAGCGCGAGCAAAACCCCCTCCCCCCAACGCAGGGCGGTTTCCACGGAATCGCCCAGGCGGACACGGATTTTGTCGTCAATGACCAGCCGATCAACCACGGCTTCAATATGATGAAACTTCTTTTTATCCAACTTTATGGGGCGATTAGTATCGCCCAGCTCGACAAATTCGCCATCCACGCGGGCGCGGACAAAGCCTTCCCGGGCAAGGCGTTCCAGAACATCGCGAAACTCTCCTTTCTGGCGACGCACCACGGGTGCCAGCAACATGACCTTGGTTTTAGGCGGCAATGCGAGGATTTTATCCACGATATCGCTCGTGCTTTGGGGAACGATGGCTACGCCTGTTTCCGGGCAATGCGCCTGGCCGATATGGGCGTAAAGCAGGCGCAGGTAATCGTAAATCTCTGTGGTGGTGGCGATAATCGAGCGCGGGCTGCTGCCGGAGCTGCGTTGCTCGATGGCAATGGCCGGGGAAAGGCCCTCGATAAAGTCCACGTCTGGCTTTTGCAATTGGTCGAGGAACTGCCGGGCGTAGGCCGAAAGGCTTTCGACGTATTTGCGCTGGCCTTCGGCATAGATGGTGTCAAACGCGAGCGAGGACTTCCCGCTGCCGCTTAAGCCAGTGATTACCACCAGCTTATCGCGTGGAATCTGGAGCGTGAGGTTTTTGAGATTATGCTCACGCGCACCGCCGATTCGAATAAATTCTTTGCTCACAGTTGTAAATTTCAGCTTTAACCTAAACAAACATCTTACTCCATATTTTTGAGAAGGCAAAGAGGCGGGTCAAAAAAATGGAGTAAAGAATCTTTTTTTTTCTAAAAACCCCTTGAATAGCCTTGCGCCGCTTTGATCCGGATTGATTAACCTCAAGACGCAGCCAAGTTTTCGTAATAAGAATTTTATATGCCTGTGAATTAACCTAAGGCCGGTTCGACAGAAAAAATGGTTTGGTTTGGTTTGTTTTTGGTTTTGTTTTATAGTTAATTTGGCTGCCAAAGTTAATTTACCGACCGGGAGGGCACTGGTATTCATGCAAGGACCCCAAGAGGAAGGGGCACGGGAATATTGAAACGAAAGCGCCAGAGGACTGGCGCACTCCAAGACGCAAGCGGCTTGGTTCGAATAGGCCTTTTCAACCAACATCCGGGCATTTTACCAGATGGAAGGCGAAAGTCATAGTTAGTGACTACCGCAATCGTACGTGCGAGGATTGGGAAAAACGGCCGCGACGCAGCGCGGCCCTACCCCATTGCACAACACCGTTTAATAAATTCTTTTTCGGCGCTGCCCAAATGGCTCAAGTGACTTAAATTAATTCTTAGCACATCAGGAACCTTCTTTGCTTGAAAAACGTCTCATTCCCGGATAAGCTTAGAGCCTAACAAGGTTTCAGCGAGAATTTCGCGTGAAAACGTCCGATTTCAACAAACGTTGCGGAAAATGGCCTTCCGTGATGGGGGGATTTACACTCATTGAGTTGCTGATCGTCATCGCCATTATTGCCATTCTTGCGGCGATCATCCTACCGGTATTGGACAAGGCCAAGCAGACGGCCATTAATGTGGAATGCCTGAATAATGAACGGCAGCTTCAGCTTTGCTGGCATCTTTACGTAGGCGAAAATAACGATCACCTGGTGCCGAACAATTCGATCGCGTTTATCGAGCCGGGGACAAATACCTCGACGTCGAATACGGGCAGTTCCACTTCGTGGCTGCCTGACATGGATGCGAAAACAGAAATCAATCCCTCCAACATCATGAATGGCGCCCTGTTTCCTTTTAACAGCCAATTGGGGATTTATCATTGCCCGGGGGATATGTCCACACTGCAGACGCCGAACGGCCAGCCGCTGGCCCAACTGCGCTGGCGCAGCTACAACATGAGCCAGTCCATGAATGGCTGGCCAGATTGTCCTTCGCCGGGTTATCCCCGCGGGCTGTCCCAGGTCCTTCCCATGTGGGCCACCTTAAATGCCATCAAGACGCCACGGCCCAACAACGCTTTCATTTTCATTGATGAAAATTCCGATTCCATTATTGACGCGCAATTTGGCTGCCCGCCCATATCCGAAAACTGGAGTGTCTGGTGGGATATGCCGTCCAGCCGCCACAATCGGGGCGCCAATCTCTCCTTCGCCGATGGCCACGTCGAACACTGGAAATGGGCCGTACCGAAAATTTTTTACGGCGATTATGTCCAGCCGGTGGCTAATAACGAAATGCCGGACTACCAAAGAATTCAAGGGGCCATGAAACAGGACTGGAACGACGAGCCCAACTACAACTACTAAGGCAAGGGCAACCAAATGAGGCGGTAGAATTTCATGGCTACCGGTTTATTGGTATCGGTAAAGCTGAAAGAGCCGGTGGTGGATGTAATCGTCGGCGGGAATGTGCTCCACACTTGTACGGGGATTAGGTTCGTAGTCCATTCCATCTGGAACAGATCATTGGTCGGGGCAACCCAGCTCAAAGTCGTATTCGTAGCAGTGACCAGGGCATTGGTGATGGATGGCGCCGGCATGACAAAGACGGTGAAGGCATTCGTCGCCTTCAATACAGGCGAGCTATTGTTGGTGACGACCGTAGTAAATTTAAACTCGCTTCCAGCTTCCGAGGCCGCCGGTATCCAGTTGATAATTCCAGTGCCACTATTGATCGCCGGTGACGGTATCGCCGCCGGGAACACTGCCAAACTATAGTTCAAGATAGCCGAGGGGTTCGAATCCACAGCCTTGTTAGTGACGGCCATGGCCTGTGTGTTGTTTACGGTGTAATTAGAAAGAGCCGGCAGTGTCAGCGATTCGCCCGTACCGGATGCCAGCAGAAGCTGATAAATGCGTATCGGTCCAAATGCAAATTGTGAGCCGTTATCGAAGAACGTGAACAGGCCATTGGTCATCACCTGCGGCCCGGTATAGGTGATGATATTGCTGAAGGTATTCCACAGTACCGGCTGGAGACTGGAGGTTTCCTGTACCTGGAATACTTCAGCGGTAGGCGCATACCATGTGAGCAGGAAGCCGTTGTTCGTATAGGTGATAGTGTTAAAAGGAGGAATGACCGCCGGCGGAGGCTGAACGAGATCAAAATTCACTGTGAAATTGTAGGTAGCCGCCGAAGCGCCAGTGTTGGCCAGGCCAATGTAATAAGTACCGCCCGGAGCGATGTTCGTGGGCGCGGTGGCGGTGTTCGTCCCTAAAATGCTGACGCCATTGGCGAGGCCGGACATTAAGACGGTAGCGCCGCTATTGGTCGTTGGCGATGAGTTCGTCGTAAACCAAACATTCAGCGGCGTGGAGGCAGATGACAGGATGTTGGTTGCCCAAATGGCATTGGTCGGGACATTGATGGTCAACCATCTGACCGTGCCGGTCGGAATGGTATTGGATTGCGACAAGAGCACTATTTGATAATAGCGGAAGGTGCTGAATGGATATTCCGAACCGTTATCGAAGAACGTGAACAGGCCATTCGTCGAGGTGAGCGGGCCGGTATAGGTGACAATATTGCTGAAGGTGTTCCACGACACCGGCTGCAGGCTGTCGGTTTCCTGCACCTGGAATACTTCATCGGTCGGCGCATACCACGTGAGCAGGAAGCCATTTGTGCCGCCGACGTTCGTATAAGTGATGCTGTTAAAAGGAGGAATAGCGGGTGGCGGAGACTGGACGAGGTCAAAATTCACCGTGAAATTGTAAGTGACCGTCGTAGCGCCAGGGTTAGCGATACCGATGTAATAGGTGCCGCCCGGAACAATGTTCGTGGGAGTGGTGTTCGTTCCCAAAATACTCACGCCACTGGCGAGGCTGGACATTAAGACGGTAGCGCCACTATTGGTCGTTGGCGCAGAATTCGTCGTAAACCACACATTCAACGGCCCGGTGGCCGAAGATAGGATATTGGTCGCCCAAATCGCGTTCGTGGGGACATTGATGGGCAGCCAGGTGATGCCACCGGGTGGAACAGTATTGTTATTGGTTTGTGTCAACAACACGACCTGATAGAAGCGCATCAGGGTGTTAAACGGATATTGCGAGCCGTCATCAAAGAACGTGAACAATCCGTTGGTCGGGGTGAGCGGCCCGGTGTACGTAACGATATTGCTGAAGGTATTCCATGACACCGGCTGCAGGCTGCCGGTTTCCTGCACCTGGAAGCTGTCGTTGGTAGGCGCGTACCATTCGAGCAGGAAGCCATTCGTGCCGCCGATGTTCGTATGAATAATGGTAATGTCGAAAATGGTATTGGTATTCGGCGGCGGCTGGACGAGGTCAAAGTTCACGCCAAACACATAGCTGACGGCCATGCTATTGGTATTTTGGATGGCCAAATAATACGGGGCGCCCGGCACCAATGGCGGTGTGCTGCTGGCGGTCAAGATGTTCGAAGTGCCGCCGAAGACGCCACCCAGGAGCAGGAAGTCCGGCGGAGTGGCCGGTTGCGGCAAGTTGGTTTGATTAAACCAAATGTTCAGCGGGGCCGTATCAAAGCTGAGCAGGTTGGTCGCGGCGATGGCATTAGTGGGCACCGGGACGATGTAATAGATGACGCTGTTCGCGGCGATGGTATTGGTCTGGGGCACGCCGTCGATAATGGGCGTGATGTTCAAGTTGATGCTGAGAGGCGATTCCAGCGCCATGCTGAAATAATTGCCGCCGGAGATGGCATAGATATTGGTCAGGCCGGCCGGAACAGTGGCTTCACCATAAACATTGTTGCCCCAACCGATGGCGTGGCCGTTCTCCTTCAAAGCCAGCGAGTGGTAGAGGCCATTGGCAATATCCACAACGCTGTTCAACCCGGCGGGCACGTTGGTTTGGTTAAAGTTATTTTCACCCCAGGCAATGACCGTACCGTCCGACTTCAGCGCGGTGGTGGTGTAACCGTATGCCGCGATGGCTACGACATTGGTCAGGCCGGCCGGGACAATGGACTGGCCGTAGTTCGGGAACGTGCCGGTATTGCTCTTGCCGCCGCCCCACGCGACCACGGTGCCGTTGTTCAACAAGGCGAGGCTGTTGACCGAACCGGCGGCGATGCTCACAACATTGCTCAAGCCCACAGGCACGGTAGTCTGACCGTAGCCATTCGCGCCCCAGGCCACGACGGTGCCATCATTTTGCAAGGCAAGACCATGGAACTCGCCGGCAGCCATTTCCACAACATTGCTCAGCCCGGCAGGTACATTGATCTGACCGCTCGAATCATCGCCCCATCCGGTGACGATGCCATCCTGCAACGCCAATGCATAGGACCCGTTGCCAGCGGCGATGCTGGAGACATCGGTGAGGTTCGTGGGAACTTCGTTTTGGCCGAAGGTATCATCGCCCCAAACGGTCACCTGGCCCTGGTTGTTAAGCGCGACACCGTTCTGAACTTCCGCCGCGACGGCGACTTCATTGGTCAGGCTAATCGGGAGGTTCGTTACTCCGCCAAGGTTCTCGCCCCAGACAGAGACGCCGCCAACGCCGAACAACTGATCCGGGCCATAGGCCACCCCGAGAGCATTGCTGACATCCAGCCGATAATGATAAACCTGTTTGGCGAGAAGCCCACTGATCGAGTTGGTCACAAGCAATACGCTGTTACCTCCACTGACGCTTTGCAGGGGCGTGCTAAACAGGTAGTTCGTGCCCGGTCCCCACTCAAACCAAGCAGTCGCCAGGGTGGCGCCCGGTGTAGCAAAACCGTTCAGTTGTGCGCTCGTGCCGGTGACATGGGTGGCGGGCAGCGTTTGTGAGAACGGCGGACCAAATAAAACATTCAGGGCAAAATCAACCTCAATGGCGTAATTGACGGCGACATTATTGGTGTTTTGCACACCAAGATAATAAGTGCCACCCGGGACAATATTCGTAGGATACGTATTAAGTCCTAAAATACTGATGCCATTGGTTTCATCGAACATCAGCGTGTACGCGCCATTAGTGGACGGCGGGAAATTCGTGGTGAACAGGACATTAACCGGGAAGTTCGTCGCATAAAGCAGGATGTTGGTAGCCCAGATCGCATTGGTGGGAACGTTCACAACGATCCAATTGATGCTATTGGTCGGGACAGTATTCGTTTGCGGGCCGGTGCCGCCCCCTTCCGGAATCACTGTAACCGTGAAACTGTTGGTCGCGGATTGAGCCGTGAAGGAGTTGGTCACAATGGTCGTAAAGAGAATATTCCCGGCCGGCTGGTTCGTCGGGACATTCCAGGTAATAATTCCGGTGCTACTATCAATGGTGGCGCCCACCGGCGGTAGCGTGGTCAGCGAATAGAACAACGTACCTGCATTCGTGTCCGTGGCTGTGTCGTCCACGGTGAAGGTCGTTCCGGCCACGGCAAATTGATTGGTAATATCCGGCAGGATCGGCGGCGTGTAGTACAACAAAAAGTCTACTTCGATGGCGTAATCGACTGGCGAACCACCGGTATTATTCACGGCGAGATAATAGGTCGAGCCGGGGACTAACGGCGGTGCGCTGGCGAGGGTCAAAATGGGATTGCCAATGCCCGGGGTTGTTCCGCTAAAGCCGGCAAGCAGTTCTGAATCGCCCGGGCCACCAAAGGTAGGCAGCACTGTTTGGTTAAACCACAGATCCACCGAGCCGCCGGTTGCATAAAGGAGGATATTTGTCGCCGCGATGGCATGGGACGGCACGGTAACCGAGTAATACTGGGCAGTATTGCCAGGAACAGTATTGGTCACCGGCGAACCCCCAGTCAAAGGCGTGGCGCCGATCAAATCGAAATCCAGCCCCACGGCATAGGTGGTGGAGACGTTGTTGGTGTTTTGGATGCCAAGATAATAGATGCCACCCTGTATCAACGAAGGCACGTTGTTGGTGTAGACAATTGCGATACCATTGGTCACACCCGTTAAGAGTTGGGCGGAACCAGGACTCAGGACCAGCGGCGGGTAATTGGTATCGTACCAAACGTTCATGGGCGACCCGGCAAAGAGCAGGGTGTTGGTAGCCGCGACCGCATTGGTGGGAACGTAAATCTGATACCATTGGATGGTGAAGGGCCCGATGTTATTGGTGACTGGATCAGGCAGCAAAGTACCTACAATCTGCGAAGAAGAGGTCCCGACGGCGCTGACAAAAACGTTTACCGTAACCGGACCAAAATTCGCGACGGTATCATTGTTCGTGACATATACGTCAAAGGAGGCGAAGCCGCTGTAGTTCGTCCCGGAGCCGGCCACATTGGTGGGATAGAACATGGCGATACTGTTGCTGTACGGACCGTTGTTAGTGTACGTGTCCAAAACGTTGGTGAGATAGGCAAAGCCATGGATGCTGTTGGTGAGGAAGAAGCTTAAATTACCGGTCTTGCCGAACAGTTTCTGCAAGTTCACTCCCACCGGCTGGTTGGTGATGGTCAACACGTGCGGTCCCGCCAGCCAGTTGTCGAATTCTTCCAGTTCCGAGTAGCCGGAATTATCGAGCGCAAAGTTATTGTATGTATTGGTCACCACCTGGCCAAAAGTGATCTTCCAGAAATCCGGAATTCCGTCCTGGGAGGTATTGACGTAAATGAGCGTCGAAGTGTTGGTCGGCAAGAGCCCGGGAGCGCCGACGATAGAGCCAGCCTGGCGGCGGACATTTTCGACGATGTTGGTCTCGGCCGGTTCACGCCGGAACATGGAGGTACCGGCGAAGTCCAGGACCTTTTCGTATGCCAGGTAAGTCTCGTCCACAGAAACCGGCGGCAGGAGGAATTGATTGGTCTGCGTATTCAGGCCGAGGTAGCCGGGCGAATTAGTGAACATGTTCCATTGGATGTTCGCGCCATTCAAGAAGCCGACCTTGTCGCCATCGATTAAATTATTGGTCTGGAAAATCCAGGTATTAGTCGTGTAGCTCCAGAAGGCGATATTGGTACTAAAGGTGTTCGGACCAGCGATGAGATAATTGCAGATATAATTTAGATAGTTGGTATAGCCGCTCGGGTTGGCCGCGATGTCATTGGTCGCATATCCCGCGTTCGTGACCCAGTTGTAAACGACGTTATTAACGAAATCGAGAGTGACATTATCGCCAAGGTGCGGGCTGCCGGTGTAATTATCGGCAAAGAGATTATGATGCAGGCTCACCGGTCCGCTGCCATAGCGCACCAGCGCGCCGCTGGAAGCCGGCAGGTTTGTCCCGGCGAACGTGTCGGAAATGACCGACCACTGGACGGTGACGTTCGTGGAATTGAGCACGGACAAATCGTTATTGGAGCTCCACATGGCGGAAATGTGATCGGCAATCACATTGGACACGGTATTGAATTGCAACCCATCGCCGCCGAGGCCCGTGGTCAATCCGGGCATAGACATAGGCTGCATGACCAGCCCAACGGGTCCATTTAAGCCAGTGGTGAAAGTGCTTTCGACCCCAGAGGGCGTGAACTGGTTGACAGTCCCGGCGCCACTATCGGTTTCAAACAAGTCGCCAGCGTCGTTAAAGGCCAGTTCGCCGATATTGCCCAAACCCGAGGCAAAAGTGCTTCGCACTCCCACCGGCGTGAACTTGTAAATATTACCGCTGCCGCTGTCCGCTTCAAACAAGTTGCCCGCGCCGTCAAAGGCCAGCCCGCCGATGTAACCCAATCCCGTGGCGAACGTGCTTTGTTTTCCGTTGGGCGCGATTTCGGTGATGGCTTCGTTACCATTGCCAAATCCGGTCCCCACAAACAGGTCACCAGAGCTGTTAATAGCGATTGCCTGGGGTGCAGGATTCACCGTGGCGAAGAGGCTAAGCGGGCCGCC
>Ga0335083_10009146_pt1 | contig 12042 bp, 10 predicted proteins | sample Lox_Sample_42_FD_206716 | JGI IMG/M metagenome (GOLD analysis project Ga0335083, IMG submission 206716) | Soil microbial communities from Loxahatchee National Wildlife Refuge, Florida, United States - Lox_Sample_4.2 | ecosystem: Environmental > Terrestrial > Soil > Wetlands | place: USA... | reverse complement strand
CCGGTTCACCTGCGCGCCGTCATGTCGAATCGCAGGGGTCGAATGTCGGCGAATCAGCCCTTGAACATTGCCCGCCTCTGTAACGACGACTTCTCCAGACCGCAGCCCTTCATCGAGAGTCAGGAACTCCCCGGTGGGATAGCTCTTCGCCGCGACCACGGGAAAAACCGTCAGATTGCCATGCCGGATTGGTTCCAGAACTTTATAGCCTGCTGGCGGGGTAACTTCACCCGCGCGCGCATCATGCTGATCGACAACGATCACGCTCGCCGCCGTTACCAGTAACGCAATTGCCAAGAAACTCTTCGGATTCATGGACGCCCTCCCAGCCGGACGGGCGAAGGTGCGTGAGGAACGGGGCCCATCTCGGCTCCGTCGGGAGAACGACAGTGCCTATATGGCTTGCGAGCTAAATTCGCACTTAGGTGCCTTCCGCAGGGGTTCGTTTTCGGCATTCGAGGCCCCGAAATCAGCTGACACGATCTCTTCTGCGGCTATTCCCCTGTAAAATTGAGTCAGGCATTCTGGAGCCACGCCCGCATTGTCTTTTCTCGACCAACTGAACCCGCAGCAGCGCGAAGCCGTTGAAACCACTGAGGGACCTGCGTTGATTCTGGCCGGCGCCGGCAGCGGGAAGACGCGCGTCATCACGTTTCGCATTGCCTACCTGATCGAGCACAAGGCCGTCATGCCGGAGTCCATCCTGGCGATGACCTTCACCAATAAGGCTGCCGCCGAAATGGGCGAACGCGTCGAGAAACTGGTGGGCGGGCTGAGCATTGCCAAGCCGGTCATCTCGACGTTCCATTCTTTCTGCGTGCGTGTGCTGCGGCGAGACATTGAAGCGATGCGGATCCCGTCGAGCGTCCCCGGGCAGCCGCCAATCGGACACACGAAAAACTTTGTCATCTACGATGAGAGCGACCAGCAAGCCGTGGTGAAGAGCGTGATGAAGCGCCTCGGGCTCGACGATAAGCAACTCACGCCCCGCACCGTTCTTGGCCGTATTTCGTGGGCGAAGAATCACATGCTCGATCCGCAGGAACTCTACCTGCAATCAGCAGATCCCAAGACCGAAAAGATCGCGCACCTGTACGAGGAGTACCGCAAGGAACTGCGCAAGGCGAACGCTCTCGACTTCGATGACTTGCTGCTTGAAGCCGTGCGCCTGCTGAAGTCTGCGGCGCAGGTGCGCGAATACTACAACCGGCGTTTTCAGTATCTGCTCATCGACGAGTATCAGGACACCAACCGTCCGCAGTACGAACTGATGCGCATGCTTGCGGGAGATCGGCACAACGTGTGCGCGGTCGGAGACGAAGATCAGTCGATTTATTCCTGGCGCGGCGCCGACATTCGCAACATCCTCGAATTCGAACAGGATTTTCCCGAGGCCAAGATCATCCGCCTCGAGCAGAACTACCGCTCCACGCAAAACATTCTGCAGGCGGCTTCGGCGGTGGTTGCAAACAATATCCGGCGCAAAGGGAAGAATCTCTGGACCGCGCGACAGGGTGGGACGAAGATCGGCTACTACGAAGCGCCTGATGGCGAGAATGAAGCTCTCTTTGCCGCCGACCACGTCGCGAAGTATCTTCGCGAGGCGACCGAAAAGGGCGAGACTCCGCGGGCCGCTGTGCTTTATCGCACGAACTCGCAGTCACGATTGTTTGAAGAAGCGATGCGGCGTTACGGTCTGAAGTACAAGGTGGTGGGTGGATTCTCTTTTTACGAGCGGTCCGAGATCAAGGACATGGTCTCGTACCTCAAGGTCATCCACAATCCTGACGATACGATTTCGCTCTTGCGCGTGATCAATACGCCTGCTCGCGGCATTGGCAAAGGGACGATTGATACGCTGGAGAACCTGGCGCTTGAGACCGGCTTGTCGCTCTGGGGCGCGATTGACGAGGCGATTCGACGGCAACTTCTTCCGCAGAGGGCGCTGTTGTCACTGAAGAATTTCCAGCAGCTGATCGTAGACGCACGCGCGATGTTGGCGGGAAGCTTCGAAGAACAGCTGGAGGAAGGTGTGGCGTCGACGCACGCGAGTGCGCAAGACGTTGCAGAGGGAGGCGAGCAGTTTGACGCTGAAGGTTCCAGCGAAACGCAACTCCAGGATGCCACTGGCTTCGACCCTGCCGAATTCGAAAACTTCTCTTTCGACTTCGGTGCCGCGGAATCGGAGCCTGCGGCTTTAGACTCAGAACTCGCGGCATCTAAGACTCTACCTACTGTGGAGGCGGGACGCCTCCACGACAGCCGGCGGGACGCCGGCGCTACGCCCGAACCGGAGGTCGGCGCTGCGCCCAGTGATTTCCCCGCTCCCGCCGTCTCCACCGCCGACATCCTTAAATTTCTTATTGACCGTACCGGCTACATCAAACTGCTCGAGGACGAAGATACGCCGGAAGCGCTTTCGCGGATCGAGAACCTGCACGAACTGGTGAATGCCGCCATGGACTCGCGCGACCGCGCCGAGACCCTCGATCAGTTCTTGGATCACGCCGCCTTGGTGGCCGACGCCGACGATTACGACGAGCGCGCGCAGATCACGCTTATGAGCCTGCACGCCGCCAAGGGTCTGGAGTTTCCTCTGGTATTTCTGAGCGGCCTGGAGGAAGGACTATTTCCGCACTCGCGAACCATGCTCGTCCCTGAAGACATCGAGGAGGAGCGTCGGCTGTGCTACGTGGGCATGACGCGCGCCATGGACCAACTAATCCTGACGCGCGCCGTCTACCGCCGCCGGTACGGCACCGACTTGCCCGAGGCCAGCGTGCCGTCACGATTCTTGGAGGAAGTTCCGGCCCCACTGCTTGAAGAATTGGGAACAAGGCGGCCGAGCACGGCTCGCGTAGGCACGGGCACATTCACTCGTCCGGCCGGTCGAAGTCCCGCCTACGAATCCGAAGGGACCCATTACTCCTACGAGGACGAAGACCAGAGTACTTCGTGGCACTCTGGAGAGGCGAACCGCGGCCAGGCGCGCGCACAGAAGCCGACGGTACCCGCCCGCCCCTACAACTCAATCGAGAACATCGCCGAGTTTTTCGCCAGCCGCGGCAAGAAGTTTACTTTGCCCAAGACCCCTGTTGAAGAACCCACGGGCAAGCGCGGATTCCGCCCGGGCCAGAGGGTGCGACATCCTAAATATGGGGAAGGAACGGTCTACCAGCGCGAAGGAGAAGGCGAAGAAGCCAAGATTACGGTACAATTTCCTCGCTTCGGCTTGAAGAAGCTGGTGGAGAAGTACGCCCAGTTGGAGCGGGCTTAAAGAAGAGCTGAGTAATTGGGAAAATTGGATCACCTGGAGATTTCCCAGGGCCAGCCTCGCGGGTTTTCAAATTACTCAATTATCGAATTACCAAAATTACACAATCAAAAAGGATTCATGGCAAACACATCAAAGCTGACCAAAGAAGAACGCAAGAAAGCCAAACGCAGCGCCCGCAAGAAACGCAAGGCGGAAAAGCCGCTCAAGCCCCGTGACTATCCCCGCGGATCGAAGAAACCCAAGGTGAAGAAACTGGCCCGCGGCCAGGCGAAGCGGTAAGGCATAGCTGGCGCCGCGCTTGCTGAATATCAGACCCCACCCTGCGAAAACCACGTAGGGTGGGGCACCTGCTGAAGTCTGACGGCTGATCGCTGAGTTCAGGAGACCACAACCGCTTGCCACAATCATCGACGGAACCCGCCGAAGTTATCCGAACCTCCGACAAACAGATCTTCTGCTGCAAGTCCATCGACAAGCTGATCTCCGAATCGGAGGCGCCGGGCCAGCGCCTGCAAAAAACGCTGGGGCCATGGTCGCTGACGGCCTTGGGCATCGGCGCCATCATCGGTTCCGGAATTTTTGTGCTCACCGGAACGGCCGCCGCCGGAGAATATTTCCAGGCGCCTTCCATCCTGCATGCGCAGGCGCTGGACGTCATCGTGAACTTTCTGCGTACCGGCAGCACGGCCGGAGCGCTGATGCACGGACGCCCGCCCGCCGGACCATCGATTGCGATTTCATTCTTCCTGGTTGCGATCGCCTGCAGTTTTGCCGGATTGTGCTATGCCGAACTGGCATCGATGATCCCCATTGCGGGCAGCGCCTACACGTACTCGTATGCCACGCTCGGAGAAATCTTCGCCTGGATTATCGGCTGGGACCTGATCCTTGAATATGTAGTCTCCAATGTTGCGGTCGCGGTCGGCTTTGCCGGTTATACGAAAGCGCAATTGGCGGTATTCGGGCTCAACTTACCAGAAAAATGGGCGAGCCCGGTCTGGGCTAGCGGGCAATGGACGGGTTCTTATTTCAATCTGCCCGGGTTCCTTATCGTTTTTGTTCTGACCCTACTGTTGGTGCGGGGAGTGAAAGAGTCGGCGGAGACCAATAACATCATGGTCGCCGTCAAGATCGGCGCAATCCTCACGTTCCTGGTCGTCGGTGCGACGCTCGTGAAGCCCGCGAACTGGTCGCCCTTCGCTCCCTCTGGCTTTGCCGGAATTGTTACCGGAGGGGCCATCGTTTTCTTTACCTACATCGGATTCGATTCGGTCTCGACGGCCGCCGAAGAGTCGCGCAATCCGCAAAAAGATTTGCCCTTCGGCATCATCATGTCGCTGATCGTGTGCACGCTGCTGTATGTCGGCGTCGCCGTCGTACTGCTGGGCATGATGAAGTACACGACCTTCGTATCGGGGGAAGCAGCCGAAGCGCCGGTGGCCTACGCCATGAAATATCTGGGGGTGCATCCGTTCTTCCGCTCGGTCATCGTGATTGGCGCGCTGACGGGCATGATCTCGTCTTTGCTCGTTTTTCAGTACGGACAGGCGCGCATCTGGTATGCCATGTCCCGCGACGGATTGCTGCCCAAGTTGTTCTCGGCGGTGCACCCGGTATTCAAGACGCCGCACTGGTCGACGTGGATCGCGTGTTTCGCGGTCGGAATTCCCGCCGGGCTTGTCGACATAGGGGACGCGGCCGACCTCGCCAACATCGGGACCTTATTTGCCTTCGTTCTGGTTTCTCTGGGCGTGATCTTCCTGCGCCGCAAACAGCCCGATCGCAGGCGTGCGTTCCGCGTACCGTTTGTGCCGTGGTTCCCGCTGATCTCCGTGCTGCTGTGCGGAGGATTAATGTTCGGGCTTACGCTGATTACGTGGCTGCGCTTCGTGATCTGGCTGGCTTTGGGCCTGCTGATCTACGTCTTCTACAGCCGGCATCGGAGTGAGTTTGCGAGGAAGTAGCTTTCAGCTGTTAGCTCTTAGCTCTTAGCTCTTAGCTCTTAGCTCTTAGCTGTTAGCTGTTAGCTGTTAGCTGTTAGCTGTTAGCTGTCAGCTGTTAGCTGTTAGTACCCTTGTCATCCTGAACAAGCAGCCCGACTCGCGAATGCGAATCGGGCTGCGTAGTGAAGGACCCCTAGTACCACGATAGCCACCAGCGGCTTCCCAGGGAGTTCTCAGTCAGACTCGCGCCGGCTTGTTACTTTGCCCACGCCGCCGCCAGAAACAAATATCGATCCCTCAACTCATCCTTGCGCGCCTCCGACTTCGCATCCAGAAACATAACTGGCCATCCGTCCGCTGCGGAATAGACCGGCCACTTCGGCAGGCCGGGCCCGTTGGGATCGCCGCTACGGGCGAAGTTCGCCCAGTATTTCTGCATCGTTTCGCTCAGTTCGCGATGCTCCGATTTCCATGCGACGCCAGCCTTGGAATCGAGTTGTCCAAAGACATACTCAATCTCAGCCGAGTGAAACGCGCCTAACTGCGGGCCGTTGGGATCCGCGGGTGGTCCCAGATCGAAGCGGAAACGATAAATCGGGTGCTTTCCCGTCTTGCTCTGCGAGTCCATCCACTGCCAGGTGGAGAAGGCAATAAAGCGGTCTCCAGCGAAATCCTGCGCGGAGCGCAGGGCTTGCTCGGGAGTTGCCGAAGGATAAAGCCGTAAGAATTCCGCCGACTTGTCGCCGAATTCTTTTTGCGCGGTCGCCTGTAGGCTGTCCGCAGTCGGCTTCAGTGGCGAGAATGCGATTTCGAAGCTGCCCTCGTCGTGGTTCCATCCCGCCAGCAGGGGGACGTCGTTCTGCTTGCCGGCCGCAAAAATCGCCGGTACAGGTTCCGGAAGAAAATATCCATCGACATCCGGACCGAAATCAAATCCCTGCGACTGCGGGGGCGAGAACGCATCCAGCAACTTCTGCGCGGGGACAGCCCGCAACTCAGCGAGAGTGCTCACTCCCAGCTTCGTGCTAACCACCTTTACGTCTTTTTCTTCCCGCTCCGACCGCGGCTCAAAAGATAGGCCTCCGCTATAGAACGCGCCACCACTCTCCCCAATTGCCTTCTGGAACAGCCCCTTGGCCAGCGGCGAGGCCATCTGCGCGCTGACTGAAAATGACCCCGCGCTCTCCCCGAAGATAGTCACGTTGCCCGGATCTCCGCCAAAGGCTGCAATATTGTCATGCACCCAACGCAAGGCCGCGACCTGGTCGAGCAAACCATAATTCCCTGCGGCGTTGCGGCCCGACTCTTTCGCGAGTTCTGGATGGACAAAAAATCCGAAAACGCCGAGCCGGTAGTTCATGGAAACGACGATCACGCCTTGCTGCGCGAGATGCGTGCCATCCTGCCGGGCTTCAGAAGTGGTTCCGGCAACGAAGCCTCCACCATAAATCCAAACCATCACCGGCAGCTTTGCCCCGGCGGTCTTTGTGGGAACCCACACGTTCAAAGTCAGGCAATCCTCACTGCCACCGGGGTCGCGAAAGCTCATATCGCCGTAGACTTTTCCCTGCATGCAATGCGAACCAAAATCCGTAGCCTTACGCACGCCATCCCAGCCCGCTGGTGGCATTGGCGGCTTCCAGCGCAAATTGCCCACCGGCGGCGCGGCGTAAGGAATCCCCAAGAATGCTTTGACGCCTCCATCTTCCTTCCCTTCGACCGTGCCGGAAGCGGTTTTCACTTGCGGCCCCGACGCTGCCGCAAACAACGCCAGAGGCAAGGCCACGAGCGCCCAAACGCCCAACGCCCAGCGAACCATTTTCGCGTTCATACACTCTCCCTAAATCGGATATGAGAACAGCGAATTGTACCGAAAAAATCGCGACCCCGAGGAACCCGGCTCTCTCGCAAATCCTGCGTCGAGAAACTACAATCAAGGAAATGACTTCAGTACCGGAGCGCCCGCCCAATTCCTTCATCCGTCAACTCCCCAAGGCGGAGCTGCACCTGCACCTCGAGGGCGCGGTTGAGGCCGCGACCCTTCTCGAACTGCGCAAGCTCCACGGCGATCGCGCCACCCTGGCCGAGGTCGAGTCTCTTTACGGCTACACCGACTTCCAGAGTTTCCTGATGGCCTTCAAGGCTGTCGGCGCCCACCTTCGCGGACCCGACGATTACGAACTCATTACCTACCGGCTTATGCAGCGCCTGAAAGAAGAGCACGTGCTGCATGCCGAGGTTTATGTTGCGGTGGGCGTCTGCCTTTTTCGCAAGCAGGACTTCCCTGCCGTCTTTGAAGGTCTCGAGCGCGGACGGGCCCGCGGCGCGCGTGATTTCGGCGTCTCGCTGCTCTGGATCTTCGACGCCACGCGACACTTCGGAGTCGAGGAGGCGCAGAAAGTGTTCGAATTGGCGGCGCGTTATCGCGACCGCCATGTCGTTGGAGTTGGCATTGGCGGGGACGAGGTGAAGGCGCCGCCAGAACTCTTCCGCGGTGTTTACGCCTATGCGGCCGATCAGGGCTTACGCTTGACAGCGCATGCCGGTGAGACCGGCCCTCCGGAATCGATCTGGGGAGCGCTAAACCTGCGGGCTGAGCGAATCGGCCATGGCTTCACCGCTGCCCAGGATGCGGACCTGGTCGAAGAGCTGGCCCAGCGCCAGATTCCGGTCGAACTCTGCATTACGAGCAATCTTCGCACCGGAGTCTGCAAGACAATCGCCGAGCATCCGGCGGAGAATTATTTCGATCAGGGCATCATGATCACGCTTAACACCGACGATCCGGCGCTGTTCGGCACAACTCTGTCGCGCGAATACCAGATTGCCCAGGAGACTTTTGGATTCACCGATGAGCATCTGCGCGAACTAGCTCGCAACTCTTTTGAGGCTTCGTTTCTGCCTGCGGAAAAGAAGCTTGAGCTTCTGAGCCTGTTCGACGCCGCCGCGGCCAGGTGATCGTTACTGAACTGAGAACCGAAATGCCCATCCGCACCGTCCTCCAACTCGGCAACCCGCTCCTTAGGGAAAAGGCTGAGCCTGTCGAAGATCCCAGTGCGCCCGAAATCCGCAGCCTGGTGCGGGATCTCTCGGACACGCTGCTTTATTGGCGGTCGACCACCGGCTACGGACGGGGCATCGCAGCGCCTCAGCTCGGCGTGTCGCTTCGAGTAATCTTCCTCAAACTCCGCGGCGTGGAACCGTGGCCATTGATCAACCCTGAAATCATTGCTTGCAGCGACGAAAAGATTATTGTCTGGGACGCCTGCCTGAGCTTCCTCTCGATCTTTATGCAGGTTGAGCGGCACCGAAGAGTCAGCGTCCGTTATCAGAATCTCGACGGCGAAACTCTCGAGTTCGAAGCTGGCGACGACCGCAATCTCTCCGAGCTCGTGCAACACGAGATCGACCACCTTGACGGCGTGCTCGCCATCGATCGCGTCCTCGATGTCAGAACTATCTGTACCCGCGAAGAGTTCGAGAAGCGCTACCGCGATGCCAGCCCCTACGCGCTCGCTCCGGCTACAATCAAAGGCTAAATTAGGTCGCAGGTCTTAGGTCTTAGGGGATTCGCACCGCGGCCTCTCATCATTGGTGCTTACGACCGAAGGCCTACGACCTAAGACCTTATTGGGAACCAAATGTTACACATTGGCATCGTCGCATCGAGCGCGGAAGGCGCGGCGCTCTGCTATCGCACTATCTGTGTTGAGGGCGCAGATTTGCTCGGCCCTTATAACCATCCTGAAGTGTCGATGCACGGACATCCGTTCGTTCTATACAAGAACTACATCGACGCCGGAGATTGGGCCGGTGTCGCGGAACTCGTGCTCTCGTCCGCTGAGAAGCTGGCGAAGGCGGGCGCCGACTTCCTGATCGCTCCTGTTAATACCGTGCATCAAGCCTTCGATCTGGTCGAGCACCGTTCTCCGCGTCCGTGGCTGCACATTGCCGTCGAAGTCGCGAATGAAGCGAAGCGGCACAATTACAAGCGTCTCGGAGTCCTCGGCACGCGCTCGCTGATGGACGGGCCGGTCTACCGCGAGACTTTGAACGCAGCGGGGATCGAACACCGAGTTCCGGGTCCGGAGCAGCGAGAACAGATCCACCGCATCATCTTCGATGAACTGGTGCAGGGAATATTCCTGCCGCGCACGCAAACCTATTTCACGGAAGTAATCCGCGGTCTCAAGGACGAAGGCTGCGATGCCGTGGCGTTGGCCTGCACCGAGATTCCGTTGCTGATGACGCAGGAGCAATCGCCGCTGCCAATGCTGGACTCCACCCGGATCCTGGCGAGAGCGGCTCTGCGCAAAGCCGTGGAAGGCTAGCGTTCTAAGATAGAGAGGGACGCATACGTCCGTTCGCCCGCTCCGGGCGTTGTTTACAATTGTCCAATAACTTTGTCATTTCGAGGGAGCCGGAGCGAACGCGACGGCAAGTCGAGAAACCTCGTGCTTTCGCTTGCGTCTTATGACTTTCGCAAATCAAGAACAAGACAGACGTCAAAGTCACCAACTCAAGTTCCGCTGGATGCCAGGCCCCTACGCCATCGTGCGTCTCGCCCCCGACGCATCGATTCCGGAGTGGGCGACGAAAGGCGAGTTCACGTCGGTCACCCGCAGCGCCGACGAACTTTCGATTGTCTGCCCAACCGAAAATCTTCCATCGGAGGTGCACTCTCCGCACCGGTGGATCTGTCTAAAGCTCGAAGGCCCGTTCCCCTTTGAGCTGACTGGAGTACTGCTTTCCTTTATCGAGCCGCTGTCTCGAAACGGCGTCCCAATCTTCGCTATTTCCACCTACGACACCGACTATGTACTGGTCCCGGAGGAACATGCTCGCGCCCTCGACATTCTGCGTGAAGCCGGCCATGAGCTCTGGCCGAGGGATGAATCGTGGCGAAAGGTGATCGAATAGAAAGACCGACAATGAACTCTCTCACCAAGAAACTCACTTCGGAATTTAATGTAAACCCTCCCGTCAGCATTGAGGCAATCCGCCAGTTTGAAAGAGAATCCGGTATGTCACTGCGCGAAGACTATGCCGCCTTTCTCATGCATTCGAATGGCGGCGAAGGCTTCATCGGCAAGAGCTATGCAAGTCTCTGGCCTCTGGAAGATCTTGCCGAAAAGAATCGAAGCTATCAAGTTGCGGATTACTCGCCTGGGCTGTATTTATTCGGGTCTGACGGTGGAGGCGGGGCCTTCGCGTTCGACATACGATCGAATGAGCAGCCAATTGTATGCGTGCCTTTTATCCCCTTAGATTCGAGGGAGGCACAGATTCTTGCCTCAACATTCGAAGGATTTCTCGAAGTGCTCAGCAATTCGTAAGTTCCGACCGCTCCGACGACAAGCATTCCCCGTTCGCCCTGCAAATATCGCCAACCACTGTCGCCACGCATGCGTTAAAGCCCCAGCCTGTGATGTAATAGTGGTTAACCCTCATGCCATCTGTAATTACAACCTTGCGCCGTCGCGCCAAAGCCCTGCACCGGAACCTGCGCGGGGCGAACATGGCGGTCCGTGCGCTCGCTTCCACCGACCACCCGCTGCTGGCGCACATTATTCCCATGCGGCGCTGCAACCTGGCCTGTACTTATTGCAACGAGTACGACGATTTCTCCAAGCCCGTGCCGATCGACGAGATGTATCGCCGCATCGACAAGCTGGGATCGCTGGGCACTGCCGTGGTGACGATTTCAGGCGGCGAGCCGCTTATGCATCCTGAGCTCGATGATGTGATCCGCCGAATTCGCGCGAACGGCATGATCGCCGGACTCATCACCAATGGATACCTGCTGGTCGCCGATCGGATTCAGCGTCTTAATCGCGCTGGTCTCGAGTGGCTGCAGATTTCCATCGACAACGTGAATCCCGACGAAGTGTCGAAGAAAAGCTTGAAGGTTCTCGATAAGAAATTGCAGTTATTGGCCGAATATGCCGACTTTCACGTGAACATTAATTCCGTGGTCGGCGGCGGCATTTCCCATCCGCAGGACGCGCTCGTGATTGGCAAGCGTGCCATCGAACTCGGCTTTACTTCGACGATTGGAATCATCCACGACGGCAGCGGGCAGTTGCAGCCGCTGGGAGACGAAGAGCGCCGCATCTACCACGAAATGCAGGCGCTGGAAAAAAGCAGTTTCACCCGCGTCAACTCATTTCAGGACAACATTGCGAAGGGCCAGCCCAACGACTGGCGTTGCCGGGCCGGCGGACGCTATCTTTACATCTGCGAAGACGGATTAGTTCATTACTGCTCGCAGCAGCGCGGATATCCCGGAGTCCCGCTCGCTACCTATACGCGCGACGACCTCCGCCGCGAATACCTGACCGAGAAATCCTGCGCCCCGCACTGCACTGTTTCGTGCGTGCACCAGGTTTCCATCTTCGATTCCTGGCGCGCGCCGCAGCATATTGCAACGGCCGCTCCCGCCCATCCTTCCGCGGACGAACTGGTCCAACTTAAGTAGCGGCCGAAAGCCGAGAGCGGAATCCGGGCTTATTTTTTCGGCTGCGCCGACGGCGGCAGAATGCCGTTCAGGCGCAAGTACATCGCAGCTGCGCTGTAGTGATCGGCCCACCCGCTGGACAGGATCAACGCCGCCATGGCTCGGGGAGCCTGCCGTCCGCCGAAGAGTTCAATGGTGTCGCCCAGTTTCGAGTCATCCATCTTGCCTAGTGCATCGGTGCAGAAGCTGTAGGACGCTTTGACGGCCGCCACAAGCTGATCCTTGGAATCGCTTTCTTTGGGTTCGGCCATTTTCGGTGCGGGGACATCTGCCGCTTTGGAGCAAAAAGAGTTGTTGAACTCGAC
>Ga0335083_10009145_pt1 | contig 12042 bp, 10 predicted proteins | sample Lox_Sample_42_FD_206716 | JGI IMG/M metagenome (GOLD analysis project Ga0335083, IMG submission 206716) | Soil microbial communities from Loxahatchee National Wildlife Refuge, Florida, United States - Lox_Sample_4.2 | ecosystem: Environmental > Terrestrial > Soil > Wetlands | place: USA... | reverse complement strand
TGGCGATGACCGATTGAAGGTCGAGTATTGAATTGAATGGTTGCCATGACGCCGGTTTAATGCCATGCACCTCATTCCTTTCCATACTAACCATACCAGAATCCCATGCATGTTTTGGAATAACCGTGTCTTTGTTACCCGTTATGCCATCCGTCCAAAAACGGACGCGAACTTCAATCATTTTTTCGCCATGTTTGGCGACTCGTGCTGTTGGTGTAGTGGTTTCGTTCATGCGGCGATAGCTGCCAAATCTTGCAAACGGTGTCAACTTTTAATAAGCCTAAGTAAATGAAGCGTTCGGAAAAGATTCAGATGATCGTCGCGGCCATGCTCGGTTGGTTTTCCCAGAATGCCCGGGATTTGCCGTGGCGGCGGACGCAGGACCCTTACGCCATCTGGGTCTCTGAAATCATGCTGCAACAAACGCAGGTGAAAACAGTGTTGCCGTTTTGGGAACGATGGATGTGCGAGTTGCCGACGATCGAAGCGGTTGCCAAAGCCACCCCGGATAAAATCCATAAACTCTGGGAAGGGTTGGGGTATTACACACGGGTGAGGAATTTGCAGAAGGCAGCACGGCAAATTACAGAAAAGCGGAAAGCGGAAAGCGGAAACAAGTCAGAGTTTCCAAACAAATTTGATGAAGTCCTGGCGTTGCCGGGGATTGGGCGTTATACGGCAGGGGCGATTTGCAGTATTGCTTTTAATCAGCCCACGCCGATTTTAGACGGTAATGTCATGCGCGTGCTGACGCGGATTTTTGGGATTGATAAAGATCCGCGTGAGAAGGGAACGAATGAAAGGCTTTGGGAGTTAGCGGGGGAGTTGGTTTTTAACGCAAAGACGCAAAGCGCGCAAAGGCGCAATAAAGGCAATTCCTGTTCTTATTTAAATCAGTCTTTAATGGAGTTGGGGGCGCTGGTTTGTACGCCGCGGAATCCGCAGTGCCTCATTTGCCCGGTCAAAAAGCTCTGCGTGGCGTTTAAGGAAAATCGGACGGAAGAATTGCCGAACCTAGGCAAGCGCGAGGCGGCCACGGCGCGGCGGTTTGTGGCGTTTGTCCTGGAGCACCAGGGAAAATTCCTCATTCGACAACGGCCGGAAAAAGTGGTGAACGCACATTTGTGGGAGTTTCCCAACGTCGAACTAAACGGTCAGGCGCTTACACCGGCGGAGGTTTTTAAATCTGAGTTCGGATTTGTGCCGCCGGAACTGGAACCATTGCCACCGGTCAAACATTCCATCACGCGTTATCGGATCACGCTGGAGGCGTTTCGGGTTTCATTGAAACGCGCCCCAAAAATGGGGCAGGGGATGTGGTTGTCGCATGCGGAAATGAGTTCACTGGCGTTTACGAGCGCGCACCGGAAGATTTTATCGGGGTTGAATAATGGCCTAATTTAAAAAATGGGGATTCATTTGGCTCTCTCCCGTGAGCCGGCGCAGGCTCTTGGTTTTTAAATCATCCGCAGATCAGATTCGCGCTTTCGCGCGGCTTCGAGATCAGCGGCTTATTTTTTGCTGACACTACCCGGGGTGGCGCGCTCACAGGCTCGCGCTTACCCCGGGCTAATATCGTGTGCCCCTTCAGGGCACTCAGTTTGCGGCTGCGCCGGATTTTTCGAAGGTTGGCGGCGCACAAAAAACTCGCAAACTTCGAAGTAAATCGTATGCTGGCAGGCCGATGATTTATTTCGATTATAATTCAACCGCGCCAGTGATGCGTGAGGCGCGTGAGGCGTGGCTCGAGGCTACCGAAAAAATCAGCGGTAATCCGTCCTCGATGCACGACTTTGGCGCACGCGCGGCGGCGGCCTTACTGGGCGCACGCCAAAAGCTGGCGTCGTTTCTCGGCTGCCAGCCGGCGGACATCATCTGGACGTCCGGCGCGACGGAGGCGAACAACACCGTGATGCATCATTTCTCGCGCACGCTCGATGCGAAGGCCGAGGTTTGGGTTTCGGCCATGGAACATCCCTGCGTCATGGAATCGGCGCAACATTATTTCGGCAAACGCCTGCGGCTGATTCCCGTGACGCACGACGGGGTGATTGATTTGGAATGGCTCACGATGGAGCTGGCTGATCGCCGGCCCGGCCTCGTGGGCGTGATGGCGGCGAATAACGAAACCGGCGTCATCCAGCCGTGGCGCGAAATCCTCGCGATTTGCCAGAGTTACCAGGTGCCGTTCTTTACCGACGCCGTGCAATGGCTGGGCAAGATGCCTGCGAAGGGCCTGGGCGATTGCGATTTCGTGAGCGGCGCGGCGCATAAATTTGGTGGCCCGCGCGGCATCGGTTTTTTAAAAGTCCCGCACAAGACTCATCTTACGCCGCTGTTGCTCGGTGGCCACCAGGAGCGTGATATGCGCGCCGGGACGGAAAACGTGGCCACGATTGTCTCGATGCTCGCGGCGCTGGAAGTCCGCGAGAAACAAATCGCGAACAACCAGCATCTGTTGCGCGGCGTGTGGCGCGATAATTTTGAGCGCGAATTTCTTCGCGCAGTGCCGGACGCGGTCATCGTGGGCGCTAAATCACCGCGTCTGTGGAACACGGTCTCGGCCCTGATGCCCGAGGGGGACAAGCGTCATCTCTGGGTGGTAAAGCTGGACAAGGCGGGCTTCGCGGCCAGCACCGGTTCCGCCTGCACGACGGGCAAGGAAGAGCCGTCGCACGTACTCGCGGCGATGGGTTTCAAACCCGCGCAGGCGATTCGCGCGGTGCGTTTTAGCGCCGGCTGGGAAACGACCGAGGCGGATTGGGAGTCGCTGGCCAAGGTGTTGGTGAAAGTGCACGCAGAGTTTCATCACGGGTAGCACCCGTGGGCCTCTCTTGAAGACGTCCGCGACACAGCACCGCCCTATCCATGCCCCCCACCGTCGCCGCCATGTCCTCCTCCATCGCAACCGCCGCCATGGTGACCTCCACCATCGAACCCACCACTGTGATGGTGACTATGGCCATGATGGTGACCGTGCCCATGATGTTGATCGTGGTTGTTTAAACCGGAATCAGAACTTCCAAACCATCCTCCGCCTCCATTACCTGAAGAGCCAGAATTGTGTGGGTTTTTTTTGCGGTTCGCAAAAAATACGACCACAATAATTAAAGCAACAAAAAGGATTATGGAAAAAATCATAATCTTTTAGATACGGTATCTTATGTTATCTAAACTAACTATGATTGTCACTGTAGTCATTCAGGTTCATTAGCGCAAAATAGAAAAGATTTCTTTCATGTCGGGGAACGTATTGGCGAAGAGAAAAAAGCTGGCGGCACAATACAGGAACGTCAATATCACCGCGATGACATGGATGCCGCGGTTTTCATTGTAGGCTTTGAATTTCTCCCGACCCAACCGTTTCTTTAGGAAGATTGTATAGTAATGGTTGGCCGCCACGCCGATGGCGTGCATCGCACCGAAGGCCGCAAAGTTCCAGCCCACACCATGCCAAATGCCGACCAGCAAAAATACGAGAAAAATGGTTAATGCGATGGCGTGATCCGCATTGGCCGATCCAAACAATCGAACGAGGTATTTAGACAACGGCGCGAAGACGACGTCACGCATCCATTGGGACAGAGTGATGTGCCAACGGTTCCAGAAATCTTTCACGTTGCGGGCGGCAAAAGGATTATCGAAATTTTCCGGCACGGGAATGCCAATCAGTCCTGCCGCTCCAATCGCCATGTCGCAAAAGCCAGAGAAGTTGCAGTAGAGAAATAGATAATAGAAAACCATCGCCACGGGCAGATCGATCCAATGGTGCGTGTTGTCATCGAACAAAAGCCCGGAGTAGGTCAACTGATTGCACAAGCCGCCAAGGAACTGGTATTTGACGAGGCCAACGAGGATGCGGAGGACAGCGCGGCCCACTGGTACGTCCCAGGGTTTGTCTTCAAAGCCACGGCGATAGTTGGCGTAAGTATTGATGGGGCCCACGGGCATAGTAGGCAGGAAGAAGCAGAAGTTCAGATACTCACAAAATGTTGGTTGTTTCACTACTCCGTTGCGGACTTCCAGGACCAGCCGGCTGGCGCGGAACGCCAGATAGGATATGCCAATGAGAGTTAAACCAGACATCCAGGCCAGGCCGGGGATGTGCGGTAATCCAGCGATGGGTCCATAGCGAAAGATAATGAGGGCGACGATGGGTGTGAAGAAGGCCAGCCAGGGCAGGCTGCCTTTCTTTTCGGCGAAGGCACGGAGCATGAGGTATTGGAAACAGACCAGCGCTACATAGATGGTGAAAAGAAAGTTGCCATTGTTCAAATGGTTGAAGAGGAAACGATGCAGCGCGGCAAGATTCAAAAATGCAAAAAGGATTTCTCGCGAGGTGCCTGCAAACCATCTCATCACACAACGGCCTGCAAAAATGTAGAGCAGCAGGCCGATGGCGAGGCGCACGATGTGGACCGATGGCGATTCGTCCTGGACGCTCAGCAAATGATGCAGATAAGCCATGCGTCAAAAGCCCTGATAAACGACCTGGGTATCCATAAAGCCCGGCGCGAGGGCGACCAATCCCAGGGCGATAAGCGAGAGCACAATCACCAGCGCGTAAACGAGACGTTCAAGGATTCTGGGATTCATAAAGTTTCAGCAAGGCCGGCATCATCAGGGTCGTAAAATATTTTTGGCCATTTTCGTTGAGGTGAACGGGGTCGCTGTAAAGCTCGCGGATCTCGTCGTCGGTCAGGCCTTTGAACAACATGGCCGGCGGGATACCAATCATTGTGACGTTCGTCCCCAATACATCCGGCCAGAAAACGGGTTCGGTAATGACCGTGGAACGGCGTTCGTCATAGAACGGGATGTGGACGAGGACGAGTTGGCAGCCGTGTTCCCGCACAAGCGCGGCGAATTTTTGCACGAAATGAAGTTGCAGCGGCGGAATGGCAGCGCCGGTGAACGCGAAGTTTGTTTTTGTGTCCCCCGAATAAATGCAAACACAGGAAGGCTGGGCACCGGTTTGCGGGGTGTATTCCACGAAGGGAGGATGCAGGTAATAGTCCGCAAGAAAATCGGGGGCATAACCGAGATGTTCGGTCAACGCGCCAAGTTGTGTCACTGGATTCAATGCGCGATCATGAATTTCAAAATGGGTGGGTTTGCCGGGATGCAGGTTCGGGGCGAAATTGGTGCGGACAAGTCCCATCAGGTTATGCGGCATGCCTACGACGGCACCAAAATAATAGGACGCCTTGAGCGACCATGGCAGTCCATCGAGCGAGGCGGCATCGTCGCCAAACCGGAACATATGCGGCGCGAGGATGTGGGGTTTGTCGGTCTGGCTGTACAGGTCGTCGAACACCAGCATCCGGACCTGGCGATGGACCAATAAATCACGTGTAACAAAATAGAGGTTATCGTAACCGGGCCAGCCCCAACCGAAAGTGCGGGCGACAGCCGGCCGGCCCAGTTCGCGGATTAATTGTTCCTGAACGTACGGCGTGCCAAAGGCCGTATGGATATGGGACGCGCCGATAAAGAGAATGTCGATGGGCTCTCTTTCCTGAAAAATCTGGTGATAAAAGAATGGATAATCCCCGCTGGCCCACCAAATGGAGGAATAAATCTGCTCGCGTGACGGAAGAAATCTTTTCCCTGCTAAAGCCGGCGCCAGTAATAATGCCAGCAACAATAACGCAAACACCGCCGCCTGCCGGCTGGAGGAAAAGGCCGGGCGCATCAGGAGCCCTGCTTTGGTTTTAAATGCGCCAGGTCGCGCAACGCGGCGCGTTTTCCGCGTTCTTCCGCCAGTTTTAACCGCCGTTCTACTGGATCTGTTCCGCGAAGGCCGCCGGCCAAGAGAAAACTCTTGATTGTGCTTTTTGCCTGGCCTGGTGGGCGCGTTTCTTTGTCGTGAATAGCGGCCAGAACTACGCCGCAATAACCAAATCCTTCGTGAATACCTTCGAGATATTCCAGGGTAACGCGCCGCGCGGGAATCAGGTGGGTCAATTCCAATTCGGGGAAGCGTCCGGTCCCGAGATCGAAGGCCCGGCTGCACATGGCCATGTCGCTATCTTCCCCGGCGGCAAGCCTTTTGCCCGTGCGCCCGAGGGCCTGCCGCAGCGGGTCGCGCAACACCTGTTCGCGATAGTGCACGGCCACATTCCGGCGTACGGCCATACCAGCGCCAGGCGGCAGGGCTGGACCGCCCTGGGGAATTTTGATCCAAACGGGCTTGTCTAATTTTTCCACCAGCAGGCCGGCCAGCCATGGGCGCACTTCAGCGGACGGTTCCACTTCAAACTCCGGAAGGCAACTGCCACCCCAGGCGCCCAGTTGCGGATAATCGGCGCTGATTTTCTGGCAGGCTTGAAGATAATCCGCACGCAGGACGTTGTCGTCGTCTACAAAAACGAGGAGGTCTCCTTTGGATTCGGCAATGCCTCGCAAACGGGCGGGCGTCAGGCCAATTTTGTCTTCGCGCATATGCCGCCCATTTGGATGCCAGGACAGGTCAAAACGGCCGGCGAGCGGCTCAGCGGAGGCGTTATCAATTAATAGCAATTCCCATTCTTTGGCCGGCAGCGTTTGGGCCCGGAGGGCATCCAGGACGCGGCGCAAATAGTTCTCGCGCGGATTGTGCGAGCAAATGATGACTGAAATGGCCAGCATGGGCGCGCTTAGCTTTATTGCAGGGCGCTGAAAATTCAAGGAAAACAACCCGATTAATTCGCCAATTGGACTTGCCAAGCGCGCCTGATGTCCTAAACTATCCGGCCATTTTCATTATGCATTGGAACGTCTTTTTAGCGGATACCACCGCGCCGGTTTCAACCACAGCCGCCTCATCTACGGCATCTGCCGGGCCGTCCGCCCCGGCTCCGCCACCGCTTTTGGGCAGTCCGATTGTCTTCCTGGTCCTGATCGGCGTGATGATGTATTTCATGCTGTTTCGCCCGCAGCAACAACGCCAAAAGCAACTGGCTAAATTGATGGCGAACCTTAAGTCCGGCGACCGGGTGGTCACCTCCAGCGGCATCGTTGGCATCGTCATCTCGGTCAAAGACAAAACAGTTTCCTTGCGTTCTGCTGACGCAAAAATGGAAGTCACCAAATCCTCAGTCACAGAAATCCTCGAAAGCGGCGACGCTACCTCTTCTCCGTCATGAATAAAAACGACCGTTGGAAATTTATCTTCGTCATCCTGGTAGTCCTTTGGTCCCTCTACCAAATCAATCCGCCGACTTCGCGCAACCTGATTGAGCAATTCGGGAGCCGGGCGCAAATGCCGGACGCGACGTTTACGAACATTTTGCGGCAGGCGGAAGCCTTGAAGGCGGCTAATACGAACAGCTCGGATTTTGCCGTTCTGCGCGAGGCCATCGGTACCAATGATATCCAGCTTTATTTTCCGTTTATCCCGAACGTCAAAGCGCAGTTGGATCCGTCGACGTTTATCTTGAACCAGCTTCAACGCGATGCCTCGGGCAAAATCAAGCTGGGCCTGGATTTGCAGGGCGGCACGTCGTTCCTGGTCGAAATGGACACGAATTACCTGGCCACTGCGCCGGGCAGCACGAATAACATCATTCGTTCGCAGGAAATCAGCGGCGCGCTGGACCAGGCGGTCAGCGTGTTGCGCAAACGCGTGGACAACCTGGGCGTGGCCGAGCCAATCATCCAACCGCAGGGCGAAAATCAAATCCTCATCCAGATGCCGGGTCTTTCGCAATCCGTGAAAAGTGAGGCGTTAAAGGCGATTACCAATTCCGCGTACCTTGAATTCCGGATGGTGAATGATAACAGTGATCAAATTCTCGCCAACCATATGCCGATTCCGCCCGGCTACCAGGTGATGCAATGCGTGCAAATGCAACCTGACCAGCAAACGCCTTCGCGTTATGTCGTCAAACAAAAAGCCGAAAACGGCCTGGCTGGTGATTTTATCCAAAACGCGCGTGTCGTGTCGGATCCTTTGGGTGCTCCGCAAATCAGCTTTACACTGACGCCTGACGGCGCGAAGCGGTTCGCTGAAGTCACGACCCAGTATCAACCGGATCCGCAAACGGGCCAAAAGCATCTTTTAGCCATTGTCCTGGACGGTGTGCTCTACGAAGCTCCGTATATTAAGCAACCAATTGTGGACGGAACTTGTGAGATTGATGGCACTTATACGGCGGAGGATGCGCAAAACATGGCCAGCATTTTGCAAAATCCCCTGCGTGCGCCGCTGAAAGTTATTTCTTCGTCTGACGTCGATCCGACCCTGGGCAAAGATTCCATCCATAGCGGTATCCTTGCCTCCGTTTGGGCGGTCATCGGTGTTTCCGTGTTTATGTTGCTGTATTACCGTGTGGCCGGTTTGACAGCGAACATCGCGCTGGTTACGAACATTATCATTTTGATGGGTGTCATGTGCAGTATCGGGGCCACGCTGACGCTGCCGGGCATCGCTGGTATCGTGTTGACGATCGGTATGGCGGTGGACGCTAACGTGCTGATTTACGAACGCCTCCGTGAAGAACTGGAAAAAGGAAAATCCCTGCGCGGCGCCATTGCGGCAGGTTATGGACGGGCGTTTGCCACGATTTTTGATACGCACGTCACAACGCTGATCTCGTCCCTCATTTTAATTAAATTTGGCACCGGCGAAATCCGGGGTTTCGGTGTCACGCTCACCATCGGTGTCGCTGCCAGTTTGTTCACCGCATTGGTGGTCACGCGCATCATCTTCAATTTCTTGTTAGACAATAATTGGCTGTCGTCCCTGGGCATGATGCACATCATCCGAAGTACGAAAGTCAATTTCATGCGGGTAGCCACGCCTTTGGCCATAGCCACCTGCGTTTTCGCTATTGTTGCGGTCATTTATGGCGGCGCCGTTCGCGGCAAACAACTCTTCGGCGTGGACTTCATGGGGGGCGACAGCATCACCTTCAGTTTCGCCCAGAAGATTGACGTGGATAAACTTCGCTCGGCCATGGTGGCGATTGGGGAAAAAGATGCGGGGCTGCAATACCAGCAGCCCGCCAGTGGCGCCCAAACATTGCGCGTGACGTCTTCCAGCGGCACGGCCGATAAAGTTGAACAGGCGCTGGAGTCCCAATTCCCTGACGCTAAGTTTTCGCCGCTCCAGGTACAACAGGTTGGAGCCGTCGTCGGCAGCGAGATCCGCCAGTCGGCGGTCATCGCTTCGCTGCTGGCCATGTTCGGCATCTTGATTTACCTCGCTGTGCGTTATGAATTTTCCTTCGCACTTGGCGCCATTGTCGCCGTGGTTCACGACGTCGTGCTGACCATTGGGTGCTATTGCCTGGCCAACCAAATTTCCGGGAGGCAGTTTAACGCGACGGTTCTGGCTGCCCTTTTGACCATCATCGGCTTTTCGATTAACGACAAGGTCGTTATCTTTGACCGTATCCGTGAAAACTTGAAGCTTGGTGCGCGGGGCACTTTTGTGGAAATCATCAACCAGGCTATCAACCAGACGTTGAGCCGCACGATTATTACCAGCGGCACGGTCTTCCTGGCCACCCTGGCGCTGTACATTTGGGGCGGCGGTGAAATCAACGACTTCGCCTTCACGTTCCTCATCGGCATCATCACGGGCACCTATTCCTCCATCTATATTGCCAGCGTCTTCGTCCTCCGGTGGCATAAAGGCCAGACCCCGAATATCGGGGCTTCACAGGTGACGATGCAGAACAATGTCCCGATGGCAAAGGCGTAAGATTTTACGATTGGATTTGCAGTTCGCGCGCAAATCGTAAATCGTAAATCGAAGATGAGAGAAATCACGCCATGGCATTGGCTTGGCTTCATCCTTTGCATTTTATTTTTCCTGGCGCTTGACCTGGGTGTGTTTCACCGGCGGTCTCACGTGGTAAAATTCAGGGAAGCCATCGCCTGGAGCATTTGCTGGTTCTGTCTGGCCATGCTGTTTGCGGTGGCCATTTTCTATTGGCGCAACCGCGCGGAAGCGCTCCAATTCACCGCCGGCTACGTCATCGAACTCTCCCTCTCGATGGACAACATCGTGGTCATCGCGTTTATCTTCTCTTACTTCCATGTGCCGCGGGAATTCCAGCATCGCCTCCTTTTTTGGGGAATCCTTGGGGTATTGGTGATGCGGGGTATCATGATTGTGGCAGGCCTTGTGCTCATCAGTGTCTTTAGCTGGATTTTATATATCTTTGGCGCAGTCCTCGTCCTGACGGGAATAAAAATGCTCCTTGCAAAAAAACAAATGGAGCTGGAAAAAAACTGGGTGCTGCGCATGGCCAGGAAGTTTTTCTCCATCACGGAGAATTACCAGGGCTGGCAATTTCTCGTCCGGATCGACGGCAAACTTTTCCTGACACCGCTGGCCCTGGCGCTACTGCTCATCGAAACCTCCGACATCATTTTCGCCATCGACTCCGTGCCTGCGGTGTTTTCCGTGACCCAGAACCCCTTTATCGTTTTCACTTCCAACGTCTTTGCCATTCTCGGCCTGCGCTCCATGTATTTCCTCTTGGAGGGCGCGCTCCGCTATTTTCGTTATTTGTACATCGGGCTGTCTGCCGTGCTGGTATTTATCGGCGCCAAGATGCTCATTGATCCGCACGGGGCGCAGGAACCCAAATGGTTCCAGGTGGAACTGCCCACGACAGTTTCGTTGCTGGTCGTTGCCGCCATTCTTTCAATTTCGATTGCGTTGTCCGTCACCGCGGCGCACCGGGAAAAGGCAAAGGCCGCATGAAATACTGCTGGTCGCTTGCGCCAACGCAGCCGCTGCTCGCCGGGCGGCTGGCATCGTCGCTTAAAATTTCGCCGCTGCTGGCCCAGTGCCTGCTCAATCGCGGCCTCAGCGAACTTCCCGTCCTGGAAAACTTCCTCCAGCCGCGCTTGAAAAATCTGGCCGATCCTTTTCTGCTGCCTGACATGGCAATAGCCGTGGAGCGGTTGTTTCGCGCCCGTGAGGCAAAGGAAACGGTCGTGATTTTTGGCGATTACGACGTGGATGGCGTTACGTCCACCACACTGCTTGTGGAGGTCCTGCGGCCGCTGGGCTGGCGTGTGGAATTTTATCTCCCCAACCGAATGGAGGAGGGTTACGGGTTGAGCGCCGATGGCGTGGAAAATTGCCTGAAGAAATTCCCCACGACCTTGCTGCTCGCAGTGGACTGCGGTTCGACGGCCACCGAAACAATCGCCGGAGTTCGCGCCCGTGGTGTGGATGTCATTGTCCTGGACCATCACCAGATTTCAAATCCGCCGCCCACTGCCGTGGCACTCGTGAACCCGCAAAATCAACCGGGTGCCACGCGAGCGTTCACTGAACTTTGTTCTGTCGGACTGGCTTTCAAGCTCGCACACGCCCTCGTCAAACACGGGCGCGAAAAGAACCTTCCCGGCATGGCGGAATTTGATCTGAAGCCACTGCTGGATTTAGTTGCGTTGGGAACGATTGCCGACCTCGTTCCACTTTCGGGGGAGAATCGGATTCTGGCTTGCGCCGGCCTGAGGCAGTTGAACCAAACGCAACGTCCGGGAATCGTTGCCCTAAAAAACGTCGCGCAAATAACCGAGGCCATCGGCGTCTACGAAGTGGGTTTCCAACTCGCGCCACGCCTCAATGCCGCGGGCCGTTTGGAAACGGCGGAGGAATCGCTGCAATTACTGCTCGCGGACAGTTTGGAAAAAGCCATGCCGCTGGCGCAGAGCCTAGATTCGCGCAACCGTGAGCGCCAGAAGATCGAGAAAAGCATCGTGAAGGAAGCCGTCGCCACGCTGCGCATGAAATTTGATCCGGACAATCACTATGTCATCGTAGAGGGACAGTTGCTATGGCACATCGGCGTGGTCGGTATTGTGGCCTCGCGCGTGTTGCAGGAATTTTACCGCCCCACCATTATCATCGGCGGCGAGAACGGCGAGATGCGCGGTTCCTGCCGCAGCATCGCGGGGTTCGACATGGCCGCAGCCCTGCGTGAGTGCAACGATTTGCTTGTGCGCCACGGCGGCCATGCAATGGCCGCAGGACTGAGCATCCTGCCGGACAAAATCGATTTGCTGCGCGAAAAGCTCAACGACCTCGCGCGA
>Ga0335083_10009144_pt1 | contig 12042 bp, 10 predicted proteins | sample Lox_Sample_42_FD_206716 | JGI IMG/M metagenome (GOLD analysis project Ga0335083, IMG submission 206716) | Soil microbial communities from Loxahatchee National Wildlife Refuge, Florida, United States - Lox_Sample_4.2 | ecosystem: Environmental > Terrestrial > Soil > Wetlands | place: USA... | reverse complement strand
ATCGCAACATCGCTGGGATTGCTTTCCTGCCCTGTCACGTTTGTCCAAGTTACTACGACATAGTAAGTCGCACCGTTGCTTAAACCAGCCGCTGTCGACAACAGCGGAACGGCCGGCTTCGGCAGCGGGTCCGCCACTAAACCAACGCCGATCTGAAGATAAGTCTCCGAACTCGCCTTGGCAAGATGTTCGTACTCGTTCCACTTGTTCAAATACCGGTCATTCAGTTGATTGTTGTAGGCGTCGCGATAGACCATCGCCAATGTTTTCTGCACGTGCCACTGTTTTAGCGGTGCGGTGACAACCACGTCGCTGGTTCCTCTCACCCGCCTTTGGTTCCACTGGAAGTCCCAAACCGGAAGTCGCCGCAGGAGAAAGAGCAGTAATTCATTCGCAATCGCATCCTGTGCCAGCTCCATTTTTCCCGATAGGTCGATTCCCTCCGTGCTGGCAACGCTGAGAATACTGCTTTCGTAGTTCTGGAGGTCCAGCAGGCTGCTGAGGGGCCCGTCGTTGTATAGCGCCATGGCGAGCTGTCTCTAACGCTTTTCTGCCTTGGACGCACCCTTAATTGCCCGAAGATCCGCGTCCGTGATCAGACTCACTTGGACCTTTTCCGACATGGCCCGTTGCTCCGCCTCCCGCAACGTCGTTTCGACGCCAGCGCGATACTCTAAGGCCTCTTCCGATGTGGCGAGGCGTGCGTGCCCTTCTAAGATCAACCTGGCCGCGTTGCTTCGAGACACTTCCGCCTTCTGCCCCGCACGCCCGCCATCTGGCGTCTCATTGCTCACGACAATAACGTGTGCGTCAGCGATTTCATGCTCGATCTTTCGCAGTTTCTGGTAGAACATTCGCAGATCCATGATTTTTCCTTATAAGAACCTGAGGCGCGAGCCTTCTCGATCAGCCCGCGCCCCGAGGACACCAACCATCAACGCGCTAGCAGTTGACTTGTACTCCGAAGGGATTACGAAGAACCGCTGTGCCATATAGCACATCCACAGTAAACTGCTGTGCTAGCGTGTTTGGTTGATAGCTCATGACCACGCGGATTCCAAAATTCCCCATCTCCGCATACTCGGCGATTGCCCCGGTTCCGGGCAGCGGCTGCGGCAACCGCCGGATTACCAAACCTATGGCATCGCGCGAAAACGCCAAGTTGTGCGTCGCCACTGGCCCACTTCCAGTTTTCGGTACCAACTGCGATCGGAACACGAAGAAGTCTTTGATTTTTCCGACCGCACCCTCAATCAGAGCGCGCAATCCCGCGTCTCCCGCCGAATAGTACTCGCTAAAGCGCGGAATTTGCCTCAGTACCGAATACGTTCCGGGGTCCACCACCAGGTACTTCCCCGAGCTTGCCGGCACTTTCGCCTGAAACAGCGTTGTTTCCGCCGAGTCGATCGCCGCCTCCGTCAACGGCATGCCAGCCGTCCCGATCGCGCCGTTCGCCGTGAATTGAGAATACAGGCTGAGTATGTCCGCCTCGATTCGCTCGGCGATGGCAACCACCGCTGGCTGCATGTATAGCTTTAGTAAGTCGGGCACCGCCAGAACCTTCGTTACGTCAGGAATCTGAAAGGTCGCTTCCGCATGCGTATTCAAAACAATCTGGGCGTTACCTAAGTTCGGATTTTGCGTCTGAACCGTCCCGCCCTCCGCAATGTTGTTGGCCACCAGAGTCGGTGGAATTGGCACGTTGACCGTGTCGCCAGCGTGTGCCAACGTTGGCTCGTAGTCTCGGTTCACCAAGTTGCCCATCACCAGGTTGCTGACCAGGGCTGGCAAGGCATCTACTGCTACAAGTTTCACAATCGCATTCGCGACATTTGCTGAAGTAATTGCTCCCATTGAATTGTTCCTTCTCCTTTTTCCAGTCTCGCGGTTTCTATTTCTCTCTGGCCGCGCCGCCTATGTCAAAACCCTCGCAGCGCCTGACTGGCTACCCGCGAAATTTCCTGCCGAACCTTCGTCAGTTCTTCTTCGCTCATTCCCGGCCGAATCTTATCCAGATCGACTCCGGATGGTTGGGCCGGCGCTTTTGTTCCGGACCCCATGCCCGAACCTCCAGGGATGCGAGCCGGCAAGAGTTCCGGATTCTCCTGTACGAAACCCGAGAGATAGTCGCGCAATGGAACCTCGCCCTGCTCCCCTCGAGCAATTAGGCGCCCGTCCTCGCTGCGCTTTACATCGTCTTTCACCGCGCGATAAGCCAGATCGACTTTGGCAACGCCCAGTCGTTGTAGCTCCGTGCGAATCGACGCACTTCGCTCCGCTTCGTCTGCAACCTGCCGCGTTCGCTGATTTTCTTTCACTAGTTCGTTAACCCGTGTTTCTAGCTCCTCTCTCCGCCTGCGTTCGTCAATAAGTTCAGCCTTGTACGCAGGCTCAGACTTAACCTGCTCCGCCTTCACGAACTCCTCAATTACTCCCCGGATTAGGGAGCGTATCTCCGTCCCATCCGCGCTTGTATCGTCCATAATCCTCCTAGGATTTCCCTCATGTTGCACCGCCGCACTGAGCGCCAGCCTAGCTGCCTTCATCGATTTCACGCCCAATTCGGTCTTTGACTTCTTGTCTCACGTCGCACAGAAACTGAAACGCGACTTTCTTGAACACCTGTTTCTTCAGTGTCGGCGAGTCAATCCCCAGCGCCAGCAAACTCTGCGCATCTGCCAACTCTGTTCCAAAGTCCCCAATGTCGAACTCATCCATGCCTGAAACATCGATGCTCAAACCGTCTTCCCGCGCTCTCTCGATCGCCCGCAGCACACGTTTCATTGCATCCTTCACCGCGTCCCCGTACGCCCGCAGCACCTCCTGCGTGATGGCGAAATCCCTCTGCTTGCTCGCCCCCGACTGTGCTACGCTCCCGGAAATCGCTCCGCCCGCGTGCGTCACGTAACATACGCGATAAATTTCTTCTTGCAGCCTCGTCAGGTTTTCAGCCGCGATCTGATACACGGTCCCTTGCGGCTCGGTCCATCCAAAGCGATCTTGCGGGCCGAGCTGGATGTAATACGACTCGCCCATCACTTGATTCCAGTCGCGCTCGGAATAAATCACCGGCATCGCGAATAGCCCCATGGTCAGCGCCCATCCCAGAGCGTTCGATTTGTTGAAATGCTCCAACTGCAGCGTGCCTGCTTTGTTCAAGAGCCACAGTCCTTCGCTCACGCGAAGCTCCACTATGGGCACTCGCTTCTGCTTGGCCAAGCCGTGCCGTCCCTCCGATACCACCTCAATTCGCCCCTGCTCATTGCCGCGCTCTGCCTGCTCATAGATCCGGAAGTTCTCCTTGTCGTAATACACCCAGCGAGTTTGTCTCTTCCACGTCGCGTCCTCAATCCGTTCCTTCCGCAGGCTTTCGGTCCGAAGCACTACCCACTGATAGTGTCCATGTTCGTCGTAACTCCAGTTAGTAAGTTCATCTGCCGAGTAACCCACTAAGTAAGCTCGCGAGGCGCCCCGCTCGTCTTCTTCCGCCCTCGTTTCGGCCGGCTCGCTCTGCCGCGGAAAATCGACCAGAATATAACTCCTGCCGCAAATCAGCGCCTCGACAAATTGGCGACGGAAGAACTCCGCGACGCTTCCGCCCTTCAAGTCGCAGTCGTCGATGAACTTTCCGAAAAACTGCCTGGCCCGCTCGTTGTTGCCTTCGAATGTCAACACCGGTTCCCGCCTGAACAGCGTTGCCGTGTACCAGTCGACAATCGACCCGACGTAGTTCTCGTAGAAGCTCCGGCTCAACCGTTCGGCATATACGTCCAGCGGTTCTTTTTGCCGGCGCACCAAATAGCGGTCCGCGCGCGCTTTGAATTGCTCTCCCCCCACATACAGGTCACGGTATTGCTGCCAAACCCTCCGCCGAAAGGCATATTCGGGATGCTCCTGGTTGATGTCGAAACTGCTGCCGGTGATTGGTTGTGTTAGTTGCATCAAATCAGTCGCCTGTTCTGTTCCCCAAACGTGGCTTGCGGCCGGCATTCTTGCCAGATCAGGTACCCCAAGGCGTCCGACAGATGCGTCCGCCGTGGATCCCGGTCTTTGTCGATCACGCTGCTATCCGGCTTGTACATGACCTCTTCGAAATCGGTGATCAGCCCTTTACACCGCGCATGCACCCATAGATGCACTTCTTGGCTGGCCGAAAACAACTTTGCATTCACTAGGCCCACACGCTCACGGACACTCGGGTTGCTCGCTGGCACGCGGAATTTCACGTGCTCGTAACCCGTCCTCCTGAAAAAGTCGCGAATGATCTGATAGTCTGTTGTTCCCGCTGTCTGTAGCCGCTGGCCCGACGCGTCCCCATAGATCACCAGACCGCCTTGATGGTTGGGATAGCGCGCGTGAAATTCTTCGCATGCCTCCAACGTGCTTGCCCGGCTCAACGCGATCTCATCCAGCACCTGGACGTCCTCGCCGCTCTTCTGCGCCACAATCGAACTCATCGGGTCCACGTTGAAATCCAGCGCCCAAAGCAGCGTCGCATTCCGATCAACCACCGCCTCTCGCAGATTCCTCGCCCGCTTGAATCCTTCGTACACCAACCCGGCCTGAACGCTGAGATACTCCCCCAAAACTTCTTGCTCGAAGAACTTCGCGTCGTAACTGCTCTTCAGGCGATCGTAAAAATCAGGAACTCTGTCCAACACATGCCGGTTCTCATAGGGTTTCGCGAGCACCACATCGTACCCGTCCACCCGGTTCCGAATGAACCGCTGATAAACCCAATCGAACCCCTTCGGCGTCCATACCGCGAATCCGCTCAGCCGCTTCGCCAATGGATCGCGCAACCGACCTTCTAACCGCAGCCACGCATCCTCGCTCGTGTACGTCAGTTCATCGACGCCAAACCACGCCAGGTTCGTCCCTCGCAGTCGCTCAAAATCGTCCACGGCCCGAAAGTAAATTCGCGACCGCGTGTCCTTCATCAGCAGCACTAACTCGGACTTGTTCAGCTCGTACCGGATCCCATTGCTTCCCAGAACCTCTAGAAAGCTGGTCAGCGTCGCGTCCCTCAGCATCGGGTACGTCGGCGCGCCAATCAGCCCTTGCCTTCCCGCATTCAAGTAACTCAGCCGGATCGCTTCCTGACACAGCGCCTGGCTCTTGCCCGATCCAATCGGCCCCGAAAACCCTTTGAACCTCGCCGGAGAATCGTGAAATCGACGTTGCGATTCGAGCGGTACGTAATCTATTTCGAGTCGGAGTGTCCCCCCGCTGCGTCTTTCCACGTAACGATGATCTCCCTCGGCTGCTCGTCCTGCTCCAGCTCTCTTTCAAGCTGCGTCAGCCGGATGAAATCCGCCAGCGTGACCTTCTTCATCTGCTCCGCCGTCAGCTTCTTCTCTACCTCTGCCAGCAATCGCGTGATACGTTGCCTGCGCGTGCCACCGTTTCGTTCCTGCTTCTTTGCCACAAAAAAATGGGCGCTCCTTTCGGAAGCGCCCTAAACAACTCTCTCCTGCCAGAAATCTATCAGCGATCAGTTCACACCGATCACGCTCACCCCGTTAACCGCTTGAAAACGCTCCGCACATTCTCCAATCAATTCTTGTCATCGCTGTTTCGATGCCCGTAAATCATGCGGTCTGAATATGCGCCACCGCCTCCAGCCCCCGCTCTTGTACCTCCTGCTCGCGCATTCGGAACTTTTGAATCTTCCCCGTCACCGTCATCGGAAATGCATCCACAAACCGGATATACTGCGGAATCTTGAAATGCGCGATCTTTCCCTTGCAAAACTCGCGAATCTCCTCCTCCGTCGCCGGCTCCTTCAGGCGGATCCACGCCGCTACCGTCTCACCCAACTTCGCGTCCGGAATTCCGACTATCTGAACATCCGCCACCTTCGGGTTGGTATACAAAAATTCCTCCACTTCGCGCGGGTAAATGTTCTCCCCGCCGCGGATGATCATGTCCTTCGCCCGGCCCGTCACGCGAAAATATCCATCCGGCCGCATCGTCGCCAGATCGCCCGTATGCAACCAGCCTTCTCCATCCACCGCCCGCCGCGTCGCCTCCGGTTCCTGATCGTAGCCCTTCATCACCAGGTATCCGCGCGTGCATAGCTCGCCTTGCTCGCCCACCGGAACCGTTTCGCCCGTCCCCGAAACAATCTTCACCTCCGTGTTCAGGCAAGCCTTCCCCACGGTCGACACGCGTAACTCCAGGCTGTCGTCGACGCCCGACATCGTGATCACCGGCGAACTCTCGGTCTGTCCGTACATGATAGTCATCTCGGGACAATGCATTTCCTTCACCACGCGTTTCATCACTTCGATCGGACACGGCGCTCCCGCCATTACGCCGGTCCGCAGCGAACTGAAATCGATTCGCGAAAATTCGGGATGCTCCAGTTCCCCGATGAACATCGTCGGAACGCCATAAATCGTCGTGACCCGTTCTTCCTGAATCGACTGCATCGTCGCTAGCGGATCGAACGTCGGCGCCGGCAGAACCATGGTCGCGCCCGTCAGCATGCACACCAGCGTCCCGCCCACGCATCCGAAACAGTGATACAGCGGCACTGGCACGCAAACCTTGTCCTGCTCGGTGATCTTCATCCCCTCCGCGATCACCACTGCGTTGTTCAGCAGGTTACGGTGCGTCAGCAACACTCCTTTAGGCGACCCCGTGGTGCCAGACGTGTACTGGATATTCGTGACATCGTCCGCTCCCATGCTTGCTTCTGAAACAGCGACGCCCCCCGCCAACATCTGCTTCCAGCGCTCTGTCTCAAAATAAACCACATGCTCCAGCGGCAGTTGCTGCCCCGTCATTGCCTCCCGCAAAATGCCCGCATAATCCGACCTGGCATCCTTCTCCCACAAGAACAACGCCTTCATCCCTGACTTGCGAAGTACAAACTGCAGCTCGTAAGCCCGATACGCTGGATTCACATTTACCAGCACCGCGCCGATACGCGCGCAAGCTAAGTGCAGCATCACCCATTCAGCACAATTCGTCGACCAGACTCCAATGCGATCCTGCGATCCCAACCCCAGCCCCGCCAGCCCTCGCGCCACGCGCTCCACTTCGCCAGCCAGTTCCGCGAACGTGAACCTCGCCTTCTGATGCCTCACTACCAGCGCATCGTTGTCCGGTAGTCGCGCCGCGGTCTGCTGGAAAATTTCCGCGATGGTTTGCTCAATAAGTGGAGCTTCGGGCCCTTTCGTATAGCTCAACATGCAACCTGGTGCCTCCAAATCTGCGTCCAGTGTATAACAATTAAGCTATGAACTCCCGCATTTTGCTGGCGTTTCTCATCGCCGCCACCTTCATATCTGCCGCTCCCGCCAAGCGCTTCACACTCGAACAAGTCATGAGCGCCCCCTTCCCCAGCGACCTCACCGCGGCACCCAAAGGCGGCGCCGTCGCCTGGGTTCTCGACCAGCAAGGAGCCCGCAACATCTGGGTCGCCGAACCGCCCGCCTATAAGGGCCGCCAGCTCACCAACTACCGCGCCGACGACGGCCAGGAAATCGATCAAATCACCTGGACGCCCGACGGCCGCTCTCTCATCTTCGTCCGCGGCGGCGATTTCGAAATGCATCGCGACAATCCCAACCCGGCCAGCCTCCCGCAAGGCGTTGAACAGGACATCTGGATCATCAACCTGGCCGGCGGCTCGCCCCGCAAGCTAGCCGAAGGAAATTCCCCCGCCGTCTCTCCCAAGGGTGATCGCATCGCGTTTCTCAAAAAAGGCGAAGTCTGGTCCATCAGTCTCGAAGAAAACGCCAAGCCGGCGCAAATGTTCCACGCCAAAGGCCAAGCCGATGAACTGCGCTGGTCACCCGATGGCTCCCGCCTCGCTTTCTCCAGCACGCGCAACGATCACGCTTTCATTGCCGTCTACAACTTCGATCAGCCCAGCCTCACCTACCTCGATCCCAGCGTGGACCGCGACTCCAACCCCGCCTGGTCGCCCGACAGCAAGCAAATCGCGTTCGTGCGCATCGCCGCCTCCACCCGAGCCTTCTCTTTCGGACCGGTTCGCACCGCCGAGCCTTGGTCCATCCATCTCGCCGACGCCGCTTCAGGCAAAGGCCGCCAACTCTGGCGCGCCGACGAAGGCCCCGGCAGCGCTTTCCACGGCATGGAAGCGGACAACCAGTTGTTCTGGGGCGCCGGCGATCGCATCGTCTTCCAATGGGAAAAAACCGGGTGGATGCACCTGTACTCGATCTCCACGCACGACGACACCCCCACCCCTCTTAACGCTAACGCCGAATTCGAAATCGAACACGTCTCGCTGTCCTCAGACCACCGCACCGTCCTGTTCTCCTCCAACCAGGACGACGTCGACCGCCGTCACCTTTGGCGCGTCTCCGTTACCGGCGAAAACCTGACTGAGCTTACTCCCGGCCAAGGACTCGAATGGTCGCCGGTCGAAACCGGTGACGGTGCAGCCGTTGCAATGCTTCACTCTGACGTTCGAAATCCGGCGCGGGCAGCCATCAAGATCAACGGAGGAACCGCCCACGACATGGCTCCAGACTCCATCCCCGCCGACTTCCCCGTCTCAGCTCTGGTCGCCCCACAACAGGTCATTCTCTCGGCCGCCGACGGTCTCCGCATTCACGGCCAGATTTTCCTTCCGCCCGATCTTGCACCAGGCGAAAAACGTCCCGCCCTCATCTTCTTCCACGGCGGATCGCGCCGCCAGATGCTCCTCGGCTGGCATTATATGGACTACTACAACAACGCCTACGCGATGAACCAATATCTCGCCAGCCTGGGCTTCATCGTCCTGGCTGTGAACTACCGCAGCGGCATCGGCTATGGCCTCGATTTCCGCGAAGCCGTCAACTACGGCGCCACCGGCGCAAGCGAATTTAACGACGTCATGGGCGCGGGCCTCTATCTCCGCGGCCGTCCCGACGTGGACCCCAAACGGATCGGCGTTTGGGGCGGTTCCTACGGCGGCTACCTGACCGCCCTGGCCTTAGCCCGCGCCTCCAATCTCTTCGCCGTCGGTGTCGATTTTCACGGCGTTCACGATTGGAACGATGTCATCAGCAATTTTGTCCCAGCTTACGACCCGGGCAAGAATGCCGACGCCGCCCGTATCGCATTCGAATCCTCACCCATGTCGTCCATCAGCACCTGGCGCTCCCCGGTGCTACTCATTCACGGCGACGATGACCGCAACGTCCCATTTCACGAAACCGTCCGATTGGCCGAAGCCCTCCGCAAGCAGCACGTCGAAATGCAAGAACTAATCTTCCCTGACGAGATCCATGGGTTCTTGACCGAAAAGCGCTGGCTGGATGCCTACCATGCCACGGCCGACTTCTTAGCAAAGCACTTGCAATAGCAGACTCGCGCGTCAGCCCTGAAACCGGCACCTGGCCACAGCCCTCTTCCAGCCGGCAAACAACTCCTCGCGCTGGTCCGCACTCATCCGCGGCTCGTAAGTCCGTTCCGCCCTCCAAAACTCCTCCAATTCTCCGAGCCCCTTGAAGAACCCCGTCGCCAGCCCCGCCAAATAAGCCGCGCCCAGCGCCGTCGTCTCCGCATCCGCTGGCCGCACAATCGCGCGCCCCAGAATATCGGCCTGAAACTGCATCAGAAAATCGCTCGCCGCGGCCCCGCCATCCACGCGCAGCTCTTTCAACTTTTCTCCGCTATCCGCCTCCATCGCCTCCACCAGTTCCCGCGTCTGATAGGCGATCGCCTCCAGAGCCGCTCGCGCGATATGCGCGCGACCAGTCGCCGCCGTGACTCCACTCAGCACCCCGCGCGCCGCTGAATCCCAGTGCGGCGCTCCCAATCCCACGAATGCCGGCACGAAATAGACGCCGCCCGTGTCCTCCACCGTGTTCGCCAGTTCGCCGCTCTCGGCCGCCGTCCCGATAATCCCCAGTTTGTCGCGCAGCCACTGCACCACGGCGCCCGCGATGAAAACGCTTCCTTCGATCGCAAACTGCGGACCATCCGTCGACGCCGCCCGGGTTGCCAGCAGCCTGTTCTTCGACACCGGCCGATGCGATCCGGTGTGCATCAAGGCAAAACATCCAGTCCCGTATGTGTTCTTGGACAAACCGGGCCGGAAGCACGCCTGCCCAAACAGCGCAGCCTGCTGGTCGCCGGCGATCCCCGCAATCGGGATCTCATATCCCAAATGCTCCGCCGCCGCAACGCCCACCACTTCACTCGACGAAACAATTTTGGGGAGCATCGCTCGCGGTACACCAAAAATTTCCAACAGACCTGCGTCCCACTCCCCCTTTGCCAGATCCATAAGCATAGTTCGCGACGCATTGGAATCGTCCGTCACATGCACGGCCCCGTTCGTCAGCTTCCAAATCAGCCACGTATCGACATTCCCGAACAGTAGCTCCCCGTCGCGTGCCCTGGCCTTCGCGTCTGAAACATTTTCCAAAATCCACCGGACCTTGCTGCCCGAGAAATACGCGTCGATCACCAGCCCGGTCTTCTTCGTGATCTCCGCGGCCTGCGGTCCGGCCGCAAGCGCGTCGCAAAACGCCGCGGTTCGCCTGCATTGCCACACGATCGCCGGCGCCACCGGCTGACCCGTCCTGCGCTCCCACACGATCGTTGTTTCCCGCTGGTTGGTCACGCCCAGCGCGGCAACCGATCGTGCCCCCGCCGGCGCCTGCTCTAAAACCCGCCGCGCCGCTTCAACCTGCGCGCACCAAATCGCTTCGCCATCCTGTTCCACCCATCCCGGCTGCGGATAGCGGCACTCGATCGGTGCTGACTCCATCGCCACCCGCCGTCCCTGTTCGTCATACAGCGCCGCGCGCGCGCTCGTGGTTCCTTCATCCAGCGACAAGAGAAAAGGCACTCTGGCATTATAGTAAGTGACATGTTCTTCCGTAGAGAGAAACCGCATGAGTCGACCTTCGCCGAGCGAATCGCCGGACTCAAGACCCTAGGCTTCTCGAGCAAGTCTCTGGACTCCCAGCGGGCCCAATTAACTCGCGATGGAATTGCGGCCATCGTCGAAGACCGCCCCACTCAACATCCACACGTCAACAAAGCCGGCCTGCTGATCGGCGACGAAATCGCGCTCCTGGTAAATCGCGGCTATCAGGTGTTCTGGCGAACGCCTTCCTCGAAGCAAGTGCCGGCGAACGCAACCCAGCTCAAGGCGCTGCACAACTTCGAGGAGGATTTGAAGGAAGGTCTCGGCCTGCCTAGCTTGTACAACGAGAGCCTGGGCACCACCTCGGACCTGCATCTTTACGATCGCGTCGAGGATCGCGATCAGGGAATCCATAAACCCTGGGAAGGCAAACCGGCCCGCGCGTAGAAACTACAGCGCGCTCAAATTTTTCCGCGCTGTCGCCTCATCCCCAAAGATGTCCGGCACATCGCCCGCATACTTGAGGAACAGCTCGTAAGCAGCTTTCGCCTCGGCGCGCCTGCCTTGGTGCTCGAGAACAACTCCGCGAACAAACAAGAACCTCGGGAAAATCAGGGAAGCGAACAAGGGCTCGCCTGACGAAAGCGGGATCGGATACGTCCTCACCAGCCGCGCCGCATCCGCCACGCGATTGGTTTCCACATAGGTCCACGCGAGCAGCGTTCGAATCTGTCCATCCCCGCGCGGATCCGTCTCCCGATATAGCGTCTCCAGCAGCGGTAGCGCCTCGGCGAATTTCCGCGCGAACAGCAGACTGTAAGCCAACGTGAGCGGCGAGCCCGAAGGCACGCTACCGGTGGAAATGAAGCTGCACAGTGCGGCCGCGCTGCGGGCTCCCGGACTCACCGCTGCCCCCCCGGCTTGATTCGCCAACTCCTCCGCAGCCTTGGCGTCACCCGTCTCCAGTTTCCAAATCGACCATTGGCTCAGCGCCAGCGACCGCCCGTCTCCCTCCAGCGACGGAACCAATTTCTCCAGAGCCGTCATCGCAGCCTCGCGTCGCCCGGTCAAAAAATCCCATTGCGCCCGCAAATATCCCGCCCGCCCGCGCTCCCGGGCCTCAATGAAACTCGCGTATTTTTGAAACAGTGCATCGCCCGCGGAAAGATCCCCCGCGAGCAAACGGGCCTGCGCAGCTT
>Ga0335083_10009142_pt1 | contig 12044 bp, 10 predicted proteins | sample Lox_Sample_42_FD_206716 | JGI IMG/M metagenome (GOLD analysis project Ga0335083, IMG submission 206716) | Soil microbial communities from Loxahatchee National Wildlife Refuge, Florida, United States - Lox_Sample_4.2 | ecosystem: Environmental > Terrestrial > Soil > Wetlands | place: USA... | reverse complement strand
ACATTTTCATGATCTGGACCCTCGCATTGACGGCAATCGGATTCACCTGCGTCAGCAAGGTCAAGAAGGGCACTGCCTTCGCAATCGTGTTTGGGTGGTGGGCAATCCTCACGCTCGGAGCAACCGCATTGAGCGCCGCATTCTCATAGGAGTTGCGGGTTTTTTGAGTGAACGCAATCCGCCCCGCTGTGACAAAAGTCATAGCCAGCCACCTGCCAGAAGGAAATAATCCGCCGTTCAGGAGGCTCTATGTCAATGTGTGCTCGTCTACGGGCGCGGCTTTTCGCGTCCCTGGCTTCCTTTCTCTTTCTCTCATCCCTCTCACTCATCGCGCAAACCGCAACTCCGGCGCAATGCGTCGAATGCCACAGCCAAGTCACTCCCAACATTGTCTCCGACTGGAAACTCAGCAAGCACAGCGGCGCCGAGATCGGTTGCATCAGCTGCCACGGTGACCTGCACACCTCTGCCAGCGACGTTGCCAAAGCGAAAATTCCCACTCCCGAGACCTGCGCCCAATGTCACGAGACCCAAGTAGCGCAGTTCAAGAAGGGCAAGCACGCCTTGGCCTGGGCCTCTATGAAGGCGATGCCGACCATCCACTGGCAACCGATGGCAATGACACAAGGCGAGAAAGGCTGCGGCGGATGTCACAAGATCGGCGACAAGAGCGCGGCTGAGATTGCCGAGCTTCGCCAGAACAGCTCCGGCACGGAATTCGGCGCGGCGCAATGCGACGCTTGCCATACGCGTCACACCTTCTCTGTCGAGGAGGCCCGTTCCCCGCAAGCCTGCGAAACTTGCCACATGGGCTTCGATCATCCGCAGTGGGAGATGTACTCTGCCTCCAAGCACGGCATTAGACATGACCTGAAACAAAAACATATTCTCCCGACTGACGCCTCGGCGCCCACCTGCCAGACCTGCCATATGCAGGATGGCAATCACGAAGTCCGAACCGCCTGGGGATTCCTCGCCGTCCGTCTGCCCCTGCCCGAAGACAAGCAATGGGCCGCCGACCGGGCTACGATCCTGCAAGCCCTCGGCGTGCTGGATCCCCAGGGACAGCCGACGAAACTCGTCGATGTCGTCAAAGCCGCCGACCTCGCGCGCCTCACCCAGGAAGACTGGCAGCGCGAGCGCGACAAGATGATCAAGACCTGCAACCAGTGCCACTCGGTCAACTTCGCCAGGCAGCAGTTGCAGCAGGGCGACGACATGATCAAGAACGCCGACCACCTGATGGCCGAAGGCATCCGCATCGTGGCCGATTTGTACAAAGACGGCGTCCTGCCTAAACCGGCGAACTATGCCTATCCGTTCCCCAATCTGCTGACCTTCCACGATGCGCCGACAGTGGTCGAGCAGAAGTTGTTTGTGATGTATCTCGAGCACCGTATGCGCACGTTCCAGGGCACATTCCACGCCAGCCCCGACTATGCGTTGTGGTACGGCTGGAGTGAAATGCAGCGCGACTTAACGGAGATCAAGGAACTAGCCGCCCAGATGCGGCGGGAGAAGCGAGGAGCCACGCTCAAACCCGCAGTTAAATGAACACGTTGGGGACGCTTTGGATTTGCGCTTCATGATCTCTGCGGTCTTCTTAACGTTCTCAGCGGTTTAAGATTTTCCTTTTTACAGCAGATCGGGTCGACCGATCCTCATCCAGCCAACGACTCAATCGCGTACACAGCGGCGGCGGGAAGATCAAGCTGCAAGCTGCCAAGGTCCTGCGTCATGTGCTCGGCGTTTGACGTGCCCGTGAGCGGCAGCATGCCTACTATCCGGGCGAAAACAAATACAAGCTGCGCTGGGTTTACGCCCAGCGTATTGGCAAGCTCGACGATTGCGGCATTTTGAACGATATCTCGATTCGCCGTAAGCAGGGAGAATCCCTGATAGACAATCTTCCGTTCGCGACAGAACATTCGAACTTCGCGATCCCATCCGAATCGCGCAAGACAGCGATTCTGAACGAAACGCGGCATTTCCGATCCGCTTGCCTCCATCGCCTGCAACTGCTCCAGCGAAATATTGCTGATCCCCAACAGGCGCGTGCGACCGGCATCGCGCTCTTTTCGCATGGCTTCCCATACTTCGACATCGGCCTCGTTCCATCCGTAATTGGATGACGGACCATGCAACACAAAGCTGTCGATGTAATCAGTCCCGAGATGCTCGAACGAGCTCGCCAAAGACTGGCTCACCTGCTCGGCAAGCGACGAGCCCGGATCGTAGGGAAGCCGGTGATCCTGCCCGTCCTGGTAGGTGTACTTGGTTTGAAGGAACAAGTCTGCGCGAGTTACCACGCCCGCGCGACAAGCGGCCGCCAGCCCCTCGCCGACTCCCGCTTCAAAGTAATGCCGCCGCTGGTTCGCCGTATCAATCCCGCGAAACCCCGCTCGCAGCGCCAGTTCCGTGAGGCTCGCAGTGTGATCTTCTTTCCAGGCAGTTCCATAAAGGAATGGGGGCATGGGCAGATCCAGTGGCATCGTGCCATTGTGCCATGAATGCCTGTACAACTCGTGTCCTCGGTGATAGACATCGACGTTCTCAGCGATCTCAGCGTATTTTCTCAAAGATCTCAGCGGTGAAAGAGACCGCGGAGTTCGCAGAGAACTTCAGAGATCTCAAAGAAAGGCATCAGGGGGCGTCGAGTAGGTGACCTCTCATTCCCGCCCGTTATATCCTTGAACTCCTCAGGAGGCTTTCCGTGAAATTAGCTCTAACCATGTTATGTCTCGTCGCGTGCTCCACGGTCTCGCTCGCACAAAATGCAGCAGCGAAACCCCCAGCGCCCACCAAAGACCCCGTCTCCAGCTCATTGCGTATGCAGTTGCAGCGGTCGCAAAATAACATCGTGGGCGCGGTCGAGGCCATGCCCGCCGACAAGTTTTCCTACAAGCCCACCCCCGACCAGATAACCTTCGCCCACCTGGTGGTTCACATCATCGGCTCCAACAATACGCTCTGCGCCAAAGTGGCTGATGTCCCTGCCCCAAAAGCAGAGGAACCTAAGGAGACCGACTCGAAAGACCAACTCGTAGCTGCCGTCAAAGCATCTTTCAGCTTCTGCAGTGAGGCCTTGGCCAAGATGGACGACTCGAAGTTAGGCGATGATGTCGAACTCTTCGGTGGACGCCACTTCCCGCGCGCGATGGGCGCTCTGGGACTCGCCGGCGGATGGGCCGACCATTACGGCGCGGCGGCGATGTACCTGCGCCTCAACGGAATCCTGCCTCCGAGTGCACAACCGAAGCACTAAAACTTCTTCGATTTGGCCTTGAAGGGGCCGTATAGCCGCGCCGCACTCTGCGGCAAAAGAAAAAATGAGCGTTAGCCCCTGAGGTTGGCTTACTCGATTTGAACCAACTCGTTGGCGGGAACTGCCGTTGGAATCGGCTCAGCCGGCCGCTGCGGAGCCCGCCACGAATCGAAGATCGACACCTGATGCACGCACGAAACCGTGCAGTGCGGTGCGCATCCTTTCTCGGTCAGATACTCGCGCCGCAAATCCTCGCGCGTGTATTCTTCGAGCGGAACCCCTGGATACCCGCGCTGCTGCGAGCAGTAGTGCACCAGTCCATTCTCACAAATGTACAGGTACCGCGCCCCCGCGCGGCAACGCCAGTCGTTCGTCAGTCCTTTGGCGATATTGTCCTGGAACTTGTTCACACGGGTGAAGCTGCGCTTCTCGAGCGCCTGCATCTCGTGATAGATGCGGCGTTCTTCATCTCCGAGAGGCTGCAATTGCCCGCTGCCATCGTGGATGATGCCGATCGTGGAGCTGAAGCCCAGTTCGACGGCGCGCTTGCCAATCACCAGCGCATCCTGCGGATGCGAAATCCCCCCGCCCACAACGGAATTGATATTCACATGAAAGTCGGCATACTCGGCCAGCAGTTGCAGCTTCTTGTCGAGCACCTTCAGGCTCTTCTTCGAAACCTCGTCCGGATTCACGTTGTCGATCGAAATCTGCAGCCACTCGAGCCCCGCACGGTTCAAGCGCTGAATGCGCTCGGCCACCAGCAGGTATCCGTTTGTGATCAGCCCGGCGATCATTCCATTCTTGCGGATGCGCCGGATGACGTCGTCGAGCTCCGGATGCATCAGCGGCTCGCCGCCCGAAATCGTAATGATCGATGTCCCCAGCGCACCCAGCTTGTCGATTCTCCGGTACATCTCCTCGATCGGAACCGGCTTCGAAAAATCGTCGAACTCGTTGCAGTAGGTACACGCCAGATTGCAGCGACGCATCGGAATAATGTGCGCCAGCAGCGGATGGTCCGTCGAAGCGAATGCTTTCGCCACCATCTTCGCTCCCCGCAGGTTGCGGTGCAGGGACTTCAGATTGCGGCGTAGAGTTGTCAGGAGCGATGGCATGCGTATTGGTTAATTCGTTATTACAACACAAGAGCGCATGAATGTGCCCCTGCACTGCAGCATTCGGTCAATTCCAGGGGTTAGATGGCAAGAAATGGCGACAGGCATCCCAGGATTTTCTTAGCGTTCCCTGGCTGCATCTCTGCGATCTCTGCGATTCAAGCCCCTGACTCGCTGCCCGTCTGGTCGGTCCTCACCCGAGTCATTTAGCCACAAATTCGTGACCTGCTCCCCGTAAGGCACTGATCGCGGCGCCAGCCCACTCTTCCGGGATCAAAACGTAATCTGTGTCATACGTGGCAATTGCGAAGATAGGAATCCCATTCGATGATAGCGGCTCGATGAATGACAACAACACTCCGGTCTGCGAAAACGGAAACGGCCCCTCCAGTTTCAGGCAAATCCACCGCTGTGAAGAAACGTCGGCGGGAAGATTCTCGAGCGGGCACACGATAGAGAGCTCATCGCTTGTTCGCGTAATTGAAGTGAACTCCCCGCGAGTGGCCCACTCAGGAACAGCAGAGTCCGCCGAGTGCCGCACGATCGCGTAGAGCGACTTTAACCGCCGAAACTTCAGTCGATGTGATTCTGTCATCAATTCAATTCAGACGGGTGCCCCACTTCTGGCCGCTTTTGCCAGAAGTGGGGATTTTGACTTCCAATATAACGACGAGAGCCTAAATCGGTCCGGTCCGTTCATCCCTCCACCGCTTTCCGCACCGCCGCCTTCGCCAACAACCGAGTCGAATCCAAAGTCGGCAGCGGCGACGTTTCCGGCGACACCAGCAGCGGGATCTCGGTGCAGCCCAGCACCACCGCGTCGCAGCTTTCGTCCTTGAGCCCGCGAATCACTTCGACGTGATAGGCCAGCGACCGCGGCAGAAATTGCCCGTTCACCAGCTCATCGAAAATAATTCGATTGATGCGTTCGCGCTGCTCAGCACCGGGCACACGATGATCAATCCCCGCAGCTCTCAGCGCCTCGCGATACACCGGCCCCTCCATCAGATACTTCGTCCCCAGCACAGCCAGCCGTTTATGCCCGCGACTCTTCGCCTCCGACGCGACTTCCCGCGCAATATGAAGCCATGGCCGCGGCGACCGATGTTGCACCAGCTCGAATGCCTGATGAATCGTGTTGTCCGGACAGATCAGAAAATCCGCGCCAGCCTTCGCCAGCTTCTCGGCGGATCGCAGCATCAATTCGGCCACTCCCGCCCAATCTCCCGCATCAATGCTCTTCATGTACTCGGCGAGCGAAAACGAGTGCAGCGAAACCTCGGGATGATCGTGTTTCCCGATCGTCTTCCCGCCTTCAAGCGAGATGGTGCGATAGCAGAGCGCTGCTCCTTCAGTGCTGCATGCGACGATGCCGATATGGAGCATAGAAATGAAAAACGTCGTTAGTCGTTGGTCCTTGGTCGCTAGCGACTTGCTCGCGTCGTACTCGCCAACAACCAACGACTAACGACCAACGACCCCCACTGCATACGGACTTGCATCCCGATACCGCTTCTCAAACTCTTCCCGCGTCACGACCGTCTTTACGTCTGTTACGCGGTCGATCGCGAGAATGCCATCCAGATGATCAATTTCATGCTGCAAAAGCTCAGAGAGATTTCTCTCCTCGCTCGCGCTGAACTCGCGAGTATCGGCCTCAAGAGTCTGATAATGCACACTGATCTCCCGATGCCGCTCCACCTGCATGAAGATCGACAGGAAACTCAGGCATGCATCCCAGACGACGATCTTGTCTTCACTGCGCCGAGTGATCTGCGGGTTGATTAGCGGCCAGGGCTTCTCGCCCGGCAATCTCAAAAAGATCACGCGCTGCAGTACTCCAATCTGTGGCGCCGCAATCCCGCGCCCGTAGCCCGTTTCCGCACGCCAGTGAGCTAGAGTGTCGGCCAGATCGCCCACCAGTTCGCGGATCTCTCGCGAGACCGGGTCTGCGACCGGCAAACATTTCTCTCGTAGAATCGGGTTCCCGAGCTGCAAAATCGGTCGGACGGCCATTCACAAACTCCAGGGTAATATCAGCGGGCCATCGCTGCGTCGAACAGGCTCAACAACTCCAACTTCTTATCCGCGGCCAAAAATGACGCTTCAAACGAATTCCGCGCCAGCTCGCGCAGATGCTCATCCGTAAACCCGTAGGTTTCCTGCGCGAACTGATACTCGCGAGCCAGTGACGTCCCAAATAGCGCCGGATCATCCGTATTGAGTGTAATCATCATGCCTTGATCGAAATAATTCTTCACCGGGTGCTCGGCCGCGGTCTTGCAGCATCCGGTCCGCAAGTTGCTGGTCAGGCAAATCTCTATAGGAATCTGCCGATACGCCAGTTCCTCGATCAAATCCGGATCCTGCACCGCACTTAGCCCATGCCCGATGCGTTCCGCATGCAGGTTGAGCGCTCCCCAAATTGACTCCGCCGGACCGGTCTCACCCGCATGCGCCGTCAGGTGCAAGCCGTGATCCTCCGCGTAGGCATACACGCCGCGAAACAACTCCGGAGGCGCTTTCACCTCGTCACCCCCGATTCCGACCCCGACAACGTGCCGGTCCTTGTAGCGGACCGCAAGCTCGAACACCTTTTGCGCTTCTTCCACGCCGAAATGCCGCGTCGCGTCGAAAATCCAGAGCAGGGATACCCCGAAATCCCGCGCCCCGCGTATCCGCCCCCGTTCCAGTCCTTCGAAGATCGCAGCAAAATCCTGCTTGCGATAGAGGCATACACCCACCGCGACGTAGACCTCGGCGTGCAGGACGTTTTCTTCTTTGAGTTGCTGCATCAGCCGGTAGGTGACGAGTTCATAGTCGTCGGGCCCCACCAGGTGCGCGCTCACATCTTTGAATGCCATCAGGAAGCTGGAAAAATCCGTATAGCGATACAATGCCGCGGTTTCGTCGAGCGTAGTGTTCTCGCCATGCCGCCGCCGCAACTCCAGGAGCGTCGCCGGCTCAACCGCTCCCTCCAGATGCAAATGCAACTCCGCCTTGGGGAGTTGACGAATAAAAGCCTTCGGCGGATTTACTCCATTCATGATTTGTTGATTGTAGAGCAGATTTCAAATTTGCGAGCGACGCGGGTTGGCCGTTCTTAGTGAACTTGCGACTTCTTGAGCTCTCTGCGGCTCGAGTCTATTGCACCCGCGCGGATTGCGTTTCCTTCGCCCGGATTTTCCTTTAGAATCCGGAGTTCTCATCGCCACCCCGGAGACCTACATGCGCTCGCTGAACGCCTTAGCCTCATTCTTGGTTTCGATCCTGATTCTTGCACCGATCGCCCTGATGGCTGCCTCATCTACCCCGCAAGTGAAAACCCGCTCGGGTGTTGTCGAAGGCAAAGACGACGGCAAGGTTAAGTCGTTTGTCGGAATCCCCTACGCTGCGCCGCCTATCGGCGATCTGCGCTGGAAGGAACCTCAGCCGATTGCGAAATGGAGCGGCGTGAAGAAGGCAACCGAATTTGGCTTCCACTGCATGCAAGGTAACGTTTTCGGCGACATGGTCTTCCATGATCCCGGCGCCAGCGAAGACTGCCTCACGCTGAACGTTTGGGTTCCCGACAAGCATGCGGATCCGAAAATGTCAGTCATGGTCTGGATCTATGGCGGAGGCTTCGTCGCTGGCACCACCTCCGAGGCCCGCCAGGATGGCTACCATCTCGCCCAGCAAGGCGTGATCGTGGTCTCGATGAACTATCGCCTCGGCATCTTCGGATTTTTCGTGCACCCGGAGCTCGCGAAGGAGTCCGGGCACAGCTCCGCTGGCAACTATGGCCTTCTAGACCAGCTTGCCGCGCTGAAATGGGTGCACGACAACATCGCGGCATTCGGCGGCGATCCGGGCAGCGTCACCATTTTCGGGGAGAGTGCCGGATCATTCTCCGTCAGCGCGCAGATGGCCTCGCCCCTGGCGAAAGGACTTTTCCAGAAGGCAATCGGCGAAAGTGGTGGCGCGTTCTCGCGCGGCGGTCTCCCGTTTGAATCGATGTCGGCTCGCGCTGAAAAGGATGCCAAACTGCTGAAAGACAAGCTCGGCGCATCCACACTCGCCGAGTTACGCGCCATCCCCGCCGAGAAGCTGGTGCAGACGTTTGGAAGCCGCCCCGACGCATTCGCCTTCGGTCCTGACGTCGACGGATACTTCCTGCCCGAGTCCGTTCCCGCCATCTTCGCGGCAGGCAAACAGAATGACGTCGCCCTGATCGCCGGCTGGAACCACGACGAAGGCAGCTTCGAGATCGCCTTCGCTCCGCAGAAGAAGCCGAACGCGGAAAATTTCAAAGCCACCGCACAAAAGGATTTTGGAGACAAGGCAGACGAGTTTCTGAAGCTCTATCCCGCCGACACCGACGAGCACGCGCTGCGCTCGGCCCAGGATTACGCCGGTGACAAGTTCATCGCGCTCTCCACCTGGGACTGGATCGAAGCCCAGGGCAAGACCGGCAAACAGCCGGTATACCGCTATCGTTTCGACATGGCCCCGTTCAACAAGAACCCCAACGCCCCGCGGATGGGTGCGTACCACTCGGCCGAAATCGAATACGTCTTCGGTCAGCTCGATTCTAAGACGGACGTCACCTGGCGCGAGTCCGACCGTCAGATCAGCGATATGATGCAGAAATACTGGTCGAACTTCGCGAAGAGCGGCAATCCCAACGGTGCCGGCCTGCCCAGCTGGCCGGCCCACACAGCAGCCGACGGCTGGCCGGTCATGATCCTGAGCGCCCAGCCCGCAGCAAAGAAAGACGACCTGCGCGAGAGGTATCTCTTCTTATCAAGAGAGTGGAAACCGAAGGAATAGAAACGGCCCCAGGGGTTTGTGATCCTGAGCGGAGCAGACTGGTGAGCGTAGCGATCCGGTCTGCGTAGTCGAAGGATTCCCACCGGAGACGGCCGTCGCGTCACCCGGCGCTACTTTGTGCGAACTCGCTGTGACGCCGGCTGTAGAGCACATAAATCATCAGCCCCAGTACCAGCCACACCAGGAACCGCACCCACGTGATGACCGTCAGTCCCATCATCAGTCCGCCGCAAAGAACAATCGAGATCAGCGGGAACCACGGCACGAAAGGCACCCGGAACACGCGTGGGCGGTCCGGCTGTGTACGCCGCAGAATGATCACACCGAGCGACACCAGCGCAAATGCGAACAGCGTTCCGATGTTCGATAAATCGGCGGCGTCGCTGATCGCGAAGATTCCCGAAGGCACTCCCACCACCAGCCCCGCAATCCAGGTCGACCAGTGCGGCGTCTTGAATTTCTTATGAACCGCTGAGAAGAACCGGGGGAACAATCCATCGCGCGACATCGCGTACCAGATGCGCGCCTGCCCATACTGAAAGACGAGCAGCGACGAAATCATCCCCATCAGCGCGCCCACGACGATGATCGATCGCGACCATCGGCTAGCGCCCAGCATCTTCAGCGCATAGGCCACAGGAGCCTCGGCCGCCTCGCCCGAGACGAAGGTTGTGTACTTCATCATGCCCAGCAGCACGACCGAAACGCCGACATACAGAACAGTGCAGACAATCAGAGACGCGATGATTCCAAACGGCAAATCGCGCTGCGGATTCCTGGATTCCTCTGCTGCCGTCGACACCGAGTCAAATCCGATATAGGTAAAGAAAACAATCGCGCCGCCCGTCACGATGCCGCCGAAGCCCGACGGCGCAAACGGCTTCCAGTTCGATGGATTAACCAGCGCTCCACCCACAAACAGGAACACCAGGATCGCCCCGATCTTAATCGCGACCATGATGTTGTTGGCCTCAGCCGATTCGCGAATGCCGCGCACCAGCAGCACGGTGAGGATAAAAATGATCAGAAACGCCGGGACGTTGAAATACGATCCGGTCCAATGCCCCGCCTCCCAGACAGGGGTCGACCATCGATCGGGCAAATTTATGTTGAACGACGCAAGTTGCGCCTTGGTGTACGCGCTGAATCCGATCGCAACCACCACGTTGCTGACCACGTACTCAAGAATCAGGTCCCACCCGATGATCCACGCAAAGATTTCGCCAAGGGTGGCGTATGAGTACGTGTACGCGCTGCCGGCGATCGGAATCATTGACGCCAGTTCCGCGTAGCACAGTCCTGCGAAGCTACACGCGACCGCGACCAGGAAAAACGAAATCGCAATCGACGGCCCGGCCGGCGGACGCCCATGCATGAGCACGCTGGCCGTGCCGCCTCCACGCAGAACATTCCACAGGATGTCCAGAACTTGGGCATGCAGGAGCGAGGGCGCCTGAAAATTCTCGCCGGCAGCGGCCGTCCCGGTCAGAATGAAAATGCCCGACCCGATCACGGCGCCAATTCCAAGAGCGGTCAGCGACCACGGACCCAACGATTTCTGCAGTCTGTGCCCGGGCGCTTCCGATTCCGATATCAGCTTGTCAATCGACTTGCAGCAGAAGACCTGCTTGTCGGAGGTACGCACAACTTGATTCGATGGAGGCTCGCTCGTCGTGGGTTGTGACAAGAGGTGTGATTTCTCCTGAACGGAGGAATTCTCGAATGACCTGAGTACCCCACCCTTCGTGCCTTTCGAAGGGTGGGATTCCCAAATGCCGACAGCTGACTGCCAAGCTCGGCTCTACCGCTTCGCCTGACCGCGAGCCATCTTCTTGACCTTCGGCTTCTTCGACCCGCGCGGATAGTCCCGCGGCTTCAGCGGTTTTTCCGCCTTGCGCTTCTTGCGCACTGCTCGTTTAGCTTTCTTACGTTCGTCTCTGCTCAGTTTTGCTGTATTGGCCATGAACTCTTTCTTAGGATGAAAGGATTTTTGTTGTTCCAGAACCTGCAAGTCTGGACCGTAGATCTCAGCTTCTCGATCTTAGATTAGAAGCCAGCGCCGGGCTATGAATTCTGCAATCTGAAATCTTCAATCTACAATTGGCATCTTTAGGCTTGCTCCAGCTGGGCATACTTCTCCACCAGCTTCTTCAAGCCGAAGCGTGGAAATTGTACCGTAATCTTGGCTTCTTCGCCTTCTCCCTCTCGTTGATACACGGTTCCTTCGCCGTATTTCGGATGGCGCACCCGCTGTCCCGGCCGGAACCCACGTTTGCCCTTGGGCTCCTCCGCGGGAGGCGATTTCGGAATACTGAACTTTTTCCCACGGCTGGCAAAGAACTCGGCAATATTCTCGATCGAGTTGTAAGCCCGCGCGGCAACCGTCGGCTTCGCGGCCCGCGGCCGCCCTAAGTCGTGCCACGAAGCGCTCTGATCTTCGTCTTCATAGGAGTAATGGGAAGAGTCATCGCCGGAACGAACTGAACTCGTGTAGGGGCGGGCACCGTCGCCCGCCCGGCGGAGCGAAGCTCCACTGCTGCGGCGCGTGCCTGACTCCTCAATCAGCGATCCCGGCACTTCCTCGAGGAAGCGAGAAGGCACGCTGGCCTCAGGCAGATCCGTCCCATATCGCCGCCGATAGACGGCCCTTGTAAGGATCAACTGATCCATCGCCCGGGTCATCCCCACATAACAAAGCCGACGTTCTTCCTCGATGTCTTCCGGCACGAGCACTGTGCGCGAGTGCGGAAATAGTCCCTCTTCCAGCCCGCTGAGAAATACAAGAGGAAATTCCAGTCCCTTGGCGGCATGCAGACTCATCAAAGTGATCTGCGCCCGTTCATCGTAAT
>Ga0335083_10009141_pt1 | contig 12044 bp, 11 predicted proteins | sample Lox_Sample_42_FD_206716 | JGI IMG/M metagenome (GOLD analysis project Ga0335083, IMG submission 206716) | Soil microbial communities from Loxahatchee National Wildlife Refuge, Florida, United States - Lox_Sample_4.2 | ecosystem: Environmental > Terrestrial > Soil > Wetlands | place: USA... | reverse complement strand
GCAAGGCGAACCATCCCAGACATCATCGACGAGATCGGAAACGCCATACCGCTCTGCAAACCAAAGCACTGCCGTGGATACTTCAGAAAAGCAGGCTACGCTTCTACCTGATCGGATTCCGCTCTAGGTGGCCCGCACTCCGGCGGGCCATGACAGGAGGGGACTGCATCGCTCTCACCCAAACCGGAAAATGTTGCGTTCGCCCGCTGTCACCTCTCCCACGCGGCCGAGCATCTCCTCCGCCATCATGGCGTCGAGGGTGGCGTCGTCGTCCGGCGTGTTGGCGAGGAAGCGGCGGTTCTGCGCGTCGCGGCCCACGACGAGGCCGAAGCGCTTGCCCTTGCGGTCGGTGACGACGGTGTAGGTTTCCACGGTCGCAGGCCCGCCCGGCCGCTCGATCGCTTCGGGATGCGGCTCGGCGTCGATTTCCTTCTGGTAGGATCCCGGATCCTCGCGCCGCCACGCGCCTTCGGTGGGCGTGGTCGAATAGATGCCGGCGGAGTGCTTGGTGACGTACCAGCCATTGCCGGTGCACAGGCCGAAGGTGCCGGGCGCCGCGCGCAGATTCTCCATCATCGTCACGATGGAATGCATGACGTAGTCGTTGCCCGCGCCGCCGAAATAGGGAAGCCCGCCGGTGATCGTGAGTCCGCGCGGATCGTCCTCCGCGATGCCCAGCTCCTTGCAGCCCAGCTCCACCGCGCTGGGGAAGCACGAGTAGAGATCGATATGGGCGAGACCGGCCGGCGTCTTGCCCGCCATCGCGAAGGCCTTGCGGCCCGCCATGCGGATCGCCGGCGAAGAGTGGAAGTTCACCCGCTCGGTGAGGTTCCAGATCTCGTTGGCGTCGGCGCAGCCATGCAGGAAGATCCAGCGCGACTGCGGGATGCCGAGCTCGCGCGCCCTGGCGACGCTGGTCATCACCACCGCCGCCGCCATGTCGACCTCGATCACGGCGTTGAGATATTTGGTGTACGGGAAGCCGACGAAGCGGTTCTTTTCGCTGGGCGTCGAAATCTCCTCGGGCGCGCGATAGACCGGAAACCAGGAATAGGGATTTTCCGACGCCACCTTCGAGAACGGGGAGAAGAATTCGCCCAGCCATTTGAGATGTTCGGCGGGAGTGCGCCGCTTCTGTCCGCGGATGGCGTTCTCGAACAGCGGATAGGCGTTCACCGGGAAGTGCAGCCCGTAGGCGCGCTCGTAGGGCGAGACGCCCTCGCGCTGGTTTCCGATCTCCTCGGGATCGCTGCCGGGATCGGGCTCGTTCTGCCAGCCGAGATCGATGCCCTGCTTCATCGCGCCCAGCAGCGTGGCGATGTATTCCGCGCCCACCAGAAGGGCTGCGTCGCATTCGCCGTTGGCGATCTCCTCGGCGGTGCGGTTGACCAGCCATTGCGGCGTGTTGCCGCCCGTCGCGGTGTAGAGCGCGCGGCGCGGGCTCGCGCCCAGATGCCGCGCCAGCGAGCCCGGCGGATTGCGGAACATGCGCTTGGGCAACCGGCCCTGCTCGCCCGGCGAATCCGCCGTGAAGCGGACGACCGCGACGGTATCGAGCGTACGGATCAGCTCGTCCGCATGGCCGGTGTCGGCCAGCGCCAGCCGCGCCGCCTTCTCCAGCATGGCGATGGGCGACAGGCTCTCGTGGATGCGGTTCTCGCGCGCGGTGCGCTGGGTGAACTGCCCGCCGCCGACGAGGATGGGGGTGCGGGGATCGATGGTCATGGCGCTACCGTTGCGAGGTTCCGAAATATTTGTCCAGCCGCCCCAGCGCCTCCTCGATCACCCCGCGCTTCTTGCAGAAGGCGAAGCGGACGAGGTGGTCGGGCTTGTTGCCGGTGAAGAAGACGCTGAGCGGGATCAGCGCGACGCCGGCCTCGCGCACCAGCCGCTTGCAGAATGCGGTGTCGGGCTCGTTGGTGAGGCCGGAGATGTCGGCGGTGAGGAAGTAGCTGCCCTCGCAGGCGAGCGGGTGGAAGCCGAGCCTGGCCAGACCGGCCGCCAGCACGTCGCGATTGGCCTGTAACGAACGGGTCAGCTCCAGCGTGAAGTCCATCTCGTGCTCGAGCGCGTGCGCGATGCCGAGCTGCAGCGCAGGCGGCGTGGTGAAGGTGACGAACTGGTGCGCCTTGGCCACCGGCTCGATCAGCGCAGCCGGTCCCGTCACCCAGCCGACCTTCCAGCCGGTGAGCGAGAACATCTTGCCAGCCGAACCCACGCGCACCGCGCGCTCCGCCATGCCCGGCAGCGTCATCAGCGGGATGTGCGCGCGGCCGTCGAAGATCAAGTGCTCGTAGACCTCGTCGCAGATCACCGCGGCGTTCGAGCGGGCGACGGCGCGCGCCAGTTCCTCGAGCTCTTCGCGGCTGAAGGCGCGGCCGATGGGATTGAGCGGCGAATTGAGCAGGATCGCGCGCGTGGCGGGCGTGATCGCTTCCGCGAGCGCGGCCTCCTCCAGCCGCCAGGCGGGCGGCGACAGCACGACGGAGCGCACCTTCGCCCCCATCGCCTCGCAGATCGGGCGGTAGGAATCGTAGGCCGGCTCGATCAGCACCACCTCGCCGCCCGCGCCCACCAGCCCCATGATCGACGCGGTGAGCGCCTCGGTGCCGCCGGAGGTGACGACGATGTTCGTGTCGGGATCGAATTCCAGACCGTAGAAGCGCCGGGCGTGGCCCGCGATGGCGCGGCGCAACTCGATGCGGCCCCTCATCGGCGGATATTGGTTGGGCCCGTCGCGCAGCGCCTTGACCGCGACTTCGCGGATCGACAACGGCCCATCCTCGTCCGGGAATCCCTGCCCCAGATTGATCGCGCCATGCTCCACCGCCAGCGCGCTCATCACCGTGAAGATGGTCGTCGGCAATTGCGCGAAGACGGGATTGGGCATCGGTCCGGGCATGGCCGCACCTTCAAGGGCCGGCCGCGGTTTTTCAAGTGCGGCTCCGCTGGCGCCCGGGGAAGAAGGCCCGCAAGGCGCTCTTCGGCATCGCCATCGTGAACGCGAAATCGGGCGAGAAGGCGCCGCCGTGGGGGCTCGCCCTGCGCGGCCTTCTTCCCCACGCTCCACCTGATCGTGCTCGTGCCCTGTATTGCCGCTCGAAGCGCCGGGGCGGCCGAGAAGGAAGGAATGGTTCGAGACCATCGTCGGCGTGGCGAAGCTGCGCCAGCAATTCATCGAGGAACGCACCCCCCGGCCACTACAACACCGAAGGCAAGCCCAGCGCCGCCGCCGTCCGCAACGGCCCCGGCTCCATCGCCTTCGTCAAGCTCCTCGAAGACTGGCGCGCCGAAGGCTCGCTCAAGGAGCTGGAGTTGAACTGAGCAGTGCGTGGCGCCGGAATGACCGGCCTGGTCCTGGTCGTGCAATCGTTCGGATCGCAACCGCTTTCGCGCCATAGGATCTCGCGCCCGGCATCAGCCACGCTGCCCGGGAATGCCTCGTCGATACGCACGAAGCCTTCTTTCACGAATTGCTCGATCTTGCTGCTTGTCAGCGTCACGGCCTCTCATGCCGTGGCTGGTAGAGTCCCAGCGTGCCGCCGCCGGGGAGTTTGATCCGGGTGAGGAGCCCCCAGGTTTGCCGCTGCGGCGTCTCGCAGGCCACGCCCGCCTTCTTCAGCGCGGCCATCTCGGCGTCGAGGTCGTCGGTCATCAGATAGAATTCGTGCATGTCGTTCTCGTCGGAAGGATGCACGGCGACTTCGGATGGCGGCAGCGCGAAGACCAGCCAGCCATTGTTCACGTCCACATATTTGAACTTCAGCACATTTCTGATGAATGCCCGGTCGGCCTCGGCATCCTTCGAATAGACGATGACATGCGCGCCGTTGGTCATGGCCCCCCTTTGGCGGGGCATTGAACACCGCACCGTCTGGGTCCGCCAAAGGCCCGAACGTCGCCCCGCCGACTGGTAGTGCGCTTGCCCAGCGACAAGGCGGAGTGCTTAAAATTTAGGCACTCCGGTGCGCCCGGAACCGGAAAACGCCCACTAACCCACTGAAATAGCTTGTGGATAGTCCGGGCGGCGGTGGCACGGCGCGTGCTAACGGGGCTACGCAAGCGAGCCGCATTCAAGCGGTCGCGGGAGTTCGCTCGCATGAAGAAGATCGAAGCCATCATCAAGCCGTTCAAGCTCGATGAGGTGAAGGAAGCGCTGCAAGAGGTGGGTATCCAGGGCATCACCGTGACCGAGGCCAAGGGCTTCGGGCGGCAGAAGGGCCACACCGAACTCTACCGCGGCGCCGAATACGTCGTCGATTTCCTGCCCAAGGTGAAGATCGAGATCGTCGTGCCCGACGAGCGGCTCGAAGCCGCCGTCGAGGCCATCCAGAAAGCCGCGCGCACCGGGCGCATCGGCGACGGCAAGATCTTCGTCCTCGACGTGGCGGACGCCATCCGCATCCGCACCGGCGAAACCGGCGCGGATGCCATCTGAAACCAGGGGATCATCTGAAGGGAAAGACCATGGCCGAGACCAAAGACGCCAATTCCGTTCTCAAGCTCATCAAGGACAAGGAGGTGAAGTTCGTCGACCTCCGCTTCACCGATCCGCGCGGCAAGTGGCAGCACGTGACGTTCGACCTGTCGCTGGTCGACGAGGAGATGCTGACCCAGGGTACGATGTTCGACGGCTCCTCCATCGCCGGCTGGAAGGCGATCAACGAGTCCGACATGACGCTCTTGCCCGATTGCTCGACCGCGGTGATCGATCCGTTCTTCGCGCAGACCACGCTGTCGCTCACCTGCGACGTGATCGAGCCTACCACCGGCCAGCGCTACGGCCGCTGCCCGCGCTCCATCGCCAAAGCGGCGGAGAAATACGCCGAGTCCTCGGGCGTCGGCGACACCGCCTATTTCGGCCCGGAAGCGGAATTCTTCATCTTCGACGACGTGCGCTACGGCACCGAGATGAACAAGGGCTACTATTTCCTCGATTCCATGGAAGGGCCCTACAACACCGGCAAGGAATATGAAGGCGGCAACCTCGGCCACCGCCCGGCCGTCAAGGGTGGGTACTTCCCGGTCCCGCCGGTCGACAGCGCCCAGGACATGCGCAGCGAGATGCTTGCGATCATGGGCGAGATGGGCATCCACCCGGAAAAGCACCACCACGAGGTCGCCGGCTCGCAGCACGAACTTGGCTTCAAGTTCACCACGCTGACCAAGTGTGGCGACAACATGCAGATCTACAAATACGTGATCCATCAGGTCGCCGCCGCCTACGGCAAGACCGCGACCTTCATGCCCAAGCCCGTCTACGGCGACAACGGCTCGGGCATGCACGTGCACCAGTCGATCTGGAAGGGCGGCAAGCCGCTCTTCGCCGGCTCGGGCTATGCCGATCTGTCGGATACCTGCCTCTACTACATCGGCGGCATCATCAAGCACGCCAAGGCGCTCAACGCGCTCACCAACCCGCTGACCAATTCCTACAAGCGCCTGATCCCCGGCTTCGAGGCGCCGGTGCTGCTGGCGTATTCCTCGCGCAACCGCTCGGCGTCGTGCCGCATCCCGTTCTCGGCGTCGCCCAAGGGCAAGCGCGTCGAAGTGCGCTTCCCCGATCCGGGCGCGAACCCCTACCTCGCCTACGCCGCGATGCTGATGGCGGGACTGGACGGCATCGAGAACAAGACCCACCCGGGCGATCCGATGGACAAGGACCTCTATGCCCTGCCGCCGGAAGAGCTGAAGGAAATCCCCACGGTGTGCGGCTCGCTCCGCCAGGCGCTGGAATGCCTCGACCGCGACCGCGCCTTCCTCAAGAAGGGCGGCGTGTTCAGCGACGACTTCATCGACAGCTACATCGAGCTCAAGATGCAGGAAGTCTACGCCTTCGAGCACACCCCGCATCCGGTCGAGTTCAAGATGTATTATTCGGTGTAACGGTGGCTCTCCTCACGTTTACACGGGAAGTGCAGAGCGAATGCAATGAGTGAAGCGGAGGGGGCGGACATGATGCCCGCCCCCTTTATCGCCCCGCGCCTCACCCGAGAACAAAGGTAATGGAGTCCGGTCGTGGAGCGTCGCAGATGTTACACAACTTTTACTTGAAGAGCGTGGCTCGAAACATAAGCCCCACCACCATCTACAATTGTTACCTCAGCTGGGTTCGTTAGGGCAATGCAGCAGTACACGTCGCCTTCTTTTTGAATTGCCAACGAGTGAAAGCGCTTGCGATTTGTTTTTTGCCACTCATCCATTTTCGAATAAAGTTCTCTAAAGGACGGACTGTCGAAGAACAGCATGTTCAACTTGTTGTCGTCAGACATGTGATATCTCCTTTTTTCAAAATTTGCCCACGCTTGATGCCGCCGCTCTCGTCGTAGAGGTTTGACCAAAGGCAGGCTCGGGACGCAAAAACTATTGTGGAGGACTTGGTTCGGTCAATATCTGAGGTAAACGCGCATCTGAACCACATAGGGCATCGCATGGGAATTCAATAGTGGTCACGCGGGGTCAGAGACAATCTCGGAATTGTCAAACGACCCTGAGCCCAAGATGTGTTTGCATCGGCTCGAAGTCGCGGTCGGCGTGGAGCAGCGCATGCCCGCGCTCGATGCAAAATGTGCCGATGATGAGATCGGCCGTCTTGCGGATCGTGACGCCCAGCCCCCGCAGCTTGCGATAGTTGCGGGCGGCTTTCGACGCCAGATCGGCGCCCAGCAACGGCACGACCGTGAATTGCCGCAGCGCGCGCTCCATCCGCGTGGCATGGGCCCCGGTGCGCGCGCCCTGCAGCACTTCGAGCAGGATCAGGTCGCCGATCAGAAGCGGCTGTTGCACGGCAACCTGCTCGAGCTTTGCGGTTTGGGGCGTCGCCTGTCCCTTCAGGTGCGCAATCCAGACGGAACTGTCGACAAGGATCACGTCTCGGGCCTGACCGGGCGGCCCCGGCGCATCTTGCCGAGATCGCCCTCCCACCCCAGGCCCTTCAGCGCCGCAACCGCCCTGGTTTGCCTGCGGACCCGCACCAGCATCCTGAGCCCTTCTTCCACCGTCGCCTTCTTGGTCGCCAGCCCGGTCGCGGCCATGGCGCGGGACAGAAGCTGGTCGTCGATCTCGATATTGGTGCGCATGGCTCGCCTCATGTGTATATTTTTCCACAATATACACATCGGCGCCGGACCGCAACGGGCGGCGTCCCCGAAAGTCCCGATTTTTCGACGCCCTTTTCTTTTTCTGCTTTGTGTGAATACTTGCCCAGTCTTGGGGGATTTCAGCATATGCCGGATTTTCTCAGCAATATGACGGCCACCACCGCCGCGGCTGCCCGGGCTCTCACGCCGGCGGTGAGGCGGGTGCTCATCGGCCTGTTCCTGATCGTGGCTTTCGCGGCGACCAGCACGGTGCTCCTCTTCGTGATCACCGCCGAGCGGCTGCAGGACTCCCTGAACGCGCCCGCGCTCACCAACGTCAGCGTCTCGACCGGCTGGATCCGCCAGGACGTGGCGGCGATCGAGCATTATTGGACGGTCTATCACTCGATCGAGAAAAAGCAGGACGACGCCAACGAGCTTCTGTATCAGGCCACCGTGCGCAACGAAGCCTCGCGCGCCGAGATGGTGCGCATTGCCGCCGAGATCAGGGACTTCATCGCCCTCAACGACACGGTCTACATCAGGCCGCCACTGAAGGTTCATCCCTTCGTGGAGCGCGGTGCCGTCGAGGCACAGCCCACCGCGCCGGCCCCGGCAGCCACGCCGGCGGCCCCCGCCCCCGGCAGTGCTTCGGCGCCCGCCAGCGAAACACCCGCCGCGGCTCCGCCCGCTTCCACCAATGCCGCCGCGCCGTCCGCTGCCGCGCAGCATTCGCGCCATCCCGCGCCCGAGCCGCAGCAGGCCGCCCCGCCGGCGGCGAGCGCGCGCGCGGCGCTGCCCATCGAGCTCGGCAAGGACGTCGACGACTACCTCGACACCTACTATTCGGCGCTCGGCCCGGGCGACACCGACGCCCGCAAGTCGCTCGACGATTTCAAGGCGCAGATCTACAAGAAGCTCGCCAAGTATTTCTCCGCCCGCGCGCAATACGATGCCGACACCTCCAGCGTGAATTCGCTGCGGGCGCTCATCGCCTCGCTGCGCAGCGACGCCCGGCAGCTCGACACGGACGTCGTCACCGAGAACACCAATCTCTCCAACGACGCCTACTGGAACCTGTGCGAGGACTTCCTCGCCTTCAAGTCGCTGGCGGGCGAGCGTGCCTACGACATCGTCGCCTTGCCCCGCATGATGCTGGTGCTGGTGCTGGCCATCTTCATGGGCATCCTGGGCAGCCTGATCTACATCAGCCAGGACTACCTGCGGAATCCCGACGGGCGCGGCTTCTGGGACATCCTGTTCCGCATCGGGTTGGGCGCCGGCGTGGCGTTCGCGCTGTTCTTCTTCGCGGCGGCGGGCATGCTGGCGCTGGCGCAGACCTCCAGCAGCGGGCAGACGGAGATGAGCCCCTATCTCATCTCCTTCCTCGGCATCACCGGCGGCTACCTTTCCGACCGCGTGACTCAGTGGATGCGCGAAGTGGGCGAGAACGCCTTCCGCATCAAGTCCGACGGCCCGCCGGACCGCTGGGGCGTCGGCATCGCGGCGGCGCTCGCCGCCGCCGGTCTCGACAACGCCGCGCTCGCCAAAGCAACCGGCGCCGCGCAGGCCGATGTCGATGCGTGGGTGTCGCTGTCGAAACCCGTTCCCGGCGACAAGCAGGCGCTCATCGCCGCCTTCCTGCGCGTGCACCCGAGCAAGGTCTTCACGGATATCGCGCCGGGATAGTTGGCGCGGAAATCAATTCGGCGGCGAACAAACAAACGCGAATTTTCCGTCATGGCCGGGACAAGCCCGGCCATGACGATTTGTATTGAACTGGCTGGCTCGCGCGCCGACCTCGCGCATCTCAAAATACGCGTTGCCGCGATGTGCGAGGCGAAGCGACGGCTCCCGATTCTTAAGCCGCCGCCGCTTCGGCGCGTTGGGGAAGCACGACGTAGGCGCGGCAGCCTTTTCCGTATTCGCTTTCGATCCAGGCGCGGCCGCCATGGAGTTCGGCCAGCCCGCGCACCAGCGCAAGCCCCAGGCCGGTACCGCCGCCCTGGCGGTCGTAACGATTGTCGACCTGGCTGAACGGCTTGAAGATCTTGTCGATCTTGTCGCGCGGGATGCCGGGCCCGTTGTCCTCGACCATGATCTGGAAGCCGCCGTCGCGCGCGCGGCCCGCGACCACGGAAATGCGCCCGCCTTCCGGCGTGAACTTCACGGCATTGGAGACGAGGTTGATCAGCACCTGCTTGAGCGAGCGCTCGTCGGCATAGAGCGCCGGCGCCGCGGGATCGATTTCGATGACCAGCTCCTGGCGGCGTTCGCGCGCCTTGGTGCCGATGATCTTGAGCGCGGTGTCGAACACCCGGCGCACGTCCAGCTCCTCCGGCTCGATCTCCATGCGCCCGGCCTCGATCTTGGCGACGTCGAGAAGATCATTGATCAGGCTCAACAGATGCGCGCCGGAGGAATGGATATCGCCCGCATATTCCTTGTAGCGCGGCGAGCCCGCGGGCCCGAAGCATTCCTTGGCGATGATCTCCGAGAAGCCGAGGATGGCGTTGAGCGGCGTGCGCAGCTCGTGGCTCATGTTGGCGAGGAACGCGGTCTTGGAGGCGTTGGCGGTCTCCGCCTCGAAGCGCTTGCGCAGCGCCTCGTCGCGCGCCTCTTCCAGCTCGCGCGCGAGATCTTCCACCTCGAAGCGCAGGCGCGAGTCCTCGTCGAGCCGGTGCGTGAGCCGCCGCGCGTCAAAGAAGAGCTGCAGCGCGAAGAGCGGCAGGAGCGCGGCGATGCATCCGTCGAGCCATGTCCAGCCGAAGACGAAGCGTAGCGCCGACAGCGCCGTCACCGGCACCAGGCCGGAGAGCAGCATGTCCATGTGATTGGCGCGGCTGACCACCAGCCCCGAGAACACAACCAGCAAACAGCACGACAGGAAAAGATGGTTGGTCGGGTTGCCAGCGTCCCACAGCAGCCAGGGCATCAGGCCCCATGCGCCGGAGATCGCCACCTGCATGCCCACGAAGCGGGGGAACCAGCGCTCAAGCTGCTCGAAGGTGGCGCGTCCGCTGGCCTCGCGCTGATAGAAGCTCACGAAACGCGAAGCGGCGAACGCGACGACGCCCACGATCAGGGGGAGGATGAGGCACGAGGTGAAGGAGCGCGAACCCAGGCGGCCGCCGGACGCGCCCCACGCCATGCCCAGCGCCCACAGCGGCGCGGTGAAGCGCGCCGAATGCACAACTTCCGCGATGAGGTCGAGCTGCGCCTTCAGAACGCGGACGTCCGCGCTCCGCTGAACACGCAGCCGCTGGCCATAACCCACGGCGTTTCCTCTATTTCCCCCGGGCCGCAACGCCGGCCCACGCGGGAATGGTAAAGGACGTTTCCCTAAAAATTCGCTTAGAGGTTGGGCGATTACGCACGCGCGCGGATGTGAATCGCATCCCGATTTGCTACCGGGAAGTAAACATAGGCCCTCACCCCCGCGCCCAGGTCGCTCTCGATCCAGGCACGCCCGCCATGCAACTCGGCGAGCCCGCGCACCAGCGAGAGCCCCAGTCCGGTGCCGCTGATGTCGCGGTTGTATCGGTTGTCCACCTGATTGAACGGCCGGAAGATGCGCTCGACCATGTCGGGCGCGACGCCGGGGCCGTTGTCCTCCACGCAGATTTCATAGCCGCCGCCGGCGGTGGGCCCGCCGGTCACGGCGACGCGGCCGCCCTCGGGCGTGAATTTCACGGCGTTGCTGGCGAGGTTGATCACGATCTGCTTCAGCGCCCGCTCGTCGGCTTCGAGAAGCACGTCCGGCGCCGCGATGTCGACCGTCAGGTGCTGGCTCTTGTCCCTCGCCCGCCCGGCGACGACGATGAGCGCCTTCTCGATGACCGCCTTGGCGTCGAGCGGGCGCACGTCGATGTCCATCCGGCCGGCCTCGATCTTGGCCACGTCCAGGATGTCGTTGATCAGGCTCAGCAGATGCGCGCCCGATGTGTTGATGTCGGTGGCGTATTCCCGATAGCGCGCCGTGCCGACGGGCCCCAGCGCCTCGTGGGCGATGAGCTCGGAGAAGCCCAGGATGGCGTTGAGCGGCGTGCGCAACTCGTGGCTCATATTGGCCAGGAACGCCGTCTTGGAGGCGTTGGCCGCCTCCGCCTCGTAGCGCTTTTTCAGCGCCTCGTCGCGGGTGGCGCGCAGCTCGGCGGTGAGCTTGTCGTTGTCGACGCGCATGCGCGTGACGTTTTCGAAATAGCGGCGGGCGCGATGAGCGAAAAGGAAGCTGAGGCCGAACGTGACCGCGAGAAACAGCGTCAGCGGCGTGCTGGCCGGGCCGCCTTCGCTCCACACCCTCAGCGCCGTCACGGCTGCGCAGGGCGCGATGCTGGCGAGCAGGACGGTGCGGTCCATGGAGCGGCCGAGCGAATAGGCCCACAGGACCGTCACCAGGCTCATCACCACCATGACATGATTCAGGGTGTTTTGCGGCACCCACAGGAGCCACGCCATCGCGCCCCATTCCGCGCTGACAAGGCCCTGATACCAGATGATGCGGCGAAGCCAGGTTTCGGGCTCGGCAACGCCGGCGCGCGTGGCCGAGCGGTACACCACGCCCGCCGTGACGCTGTTCGCCGCGTGCAGGCCGAGCGCCAACGCAATGCGCCACCACGCGAGTTGGCCGAAGGCCGGAAACAAGCCGGTGAACGGCAGCGCCGTCAGCATCGCCCAGGCGGGATTGATCCACACCACGCCGGGCAGTTGCTGCAAGGCGAGCTCGACGCGCGAGCGCGCTGCGCGCGTGGCCTCGCCGGGCGTCTCCAGGGCTTGCCCACCCATGTTCGTGCATCCCGCCGCCCCGGCGCCCCCATGGCGCGCGGACGTTGGTAAATCTAGGGTGTGGACCCATAAAGATCGAGGGATTCCCAGTGGGTTAGGTTTGTGATTCCATATTTGGGCTGATTCTTTGGGGTTGGCCCATGAGCAACCTGTTCTGGCTGAGCGAAGAGCAGTTCGAGA
>Ga0335083_10009140_pt1 | contig 12045 bp, 4 predicted proteins | sample Lox_Sample_42_FD_206716 | JGI IMG/M metagenome (GOLD analysis project Ga0335083, IMG submission 206716) | Soil microbial communities from Loxahatchee National Wildlife Refuge, Florida, United States - Lox_Sample_4.2 | ecosystem: Environmental > Terrestrial > Soil > Wetlands | place: USA: Florida... | reverse complement strand
GAGCTGGCGGAGCTGCTGACCGTCCACTATCCGCAGCAGCACTTGTCCCAGATGGTGCTCTCGCCTGCGGTGGAACAGAAAATCGCGCGGGTCATCAAGGAGCAGCGCAATCACGAGACACTGAGCGGCCACGGTTTGGAACCCAGGCGGAAACTGCTTCTCGTCGGGCCGCCGGGTACTGGAAAAACGCTGACCGCCAACATGCTGGCCACGGAGCTACGCCTGCCGCTGTTTGTCGTTCGGTTTGATTCGCTCATCACCAAATTCATGGGTGAAAGCGCATCCAAGTTGCGCCTGGTGTTCGACGCACTGAAGACCACCCGTGGCGTGTATCTGTTCGACGAATTCGACACGTTGGGCCTCCAGCGTGGCAGCCAACACGACGTCGCAGAGATGCGTCGCACGCTGAACATGTTTCTGCAGTTGATCGAGCAGGATCGCTCGGAGAGCCTCATCATCGCGGCGACTAATCATGGTGCATCCCTCGATGCCGCGCTCTTCCGGCGTTTCGACGATGTCATCCAATACGAGCTTCCGGATAAAGCGCAAGCTGAACTGTTGCTACGAAACAGCCTCGCCCTACTCGCGCCGAAGGACTTCGATTACGTGCTGCTGGCCAAACAGTGCGCCGGTCTTTCCCATTCCGACATCGTCAAAGCCTGTAGCGATGCCATGAAGGACGCCGTGCTGGAACACAAGGACGTGCTGGAGCCCGCGCAGGTTTCGCTGCATCTGGAGGAACGTGCTTCGGGCCAGAAGCATCTTCTGTAACGCGTCCTGGTACCGTCTTGGCGGCCCGACAATAGGTTCGGTAGAGTCCTCGATACAACAATGACACGCCGGTTGATGGGGAAATATGCCCGATCTCGATCATCTCTTCGTCGTCGGCGCTGTCGAGGGGCAGGAATTTAAATCGCCGCTCTCCGTCAGGCCGCGAGCCCTCCCGGATCGTGACCGCAACATTCACGGCAATCTGCTACTAACACAATTAGGGCGGATGGCCGAGGAGGCTGCGCGGCTGCGTTTGCTTCGCGCGGCCAGCGGAACCCCGGAGCACCAGGGCATGGCGATCGCCCTGGAGATTTCCCCGCCAGGCGCCCTTGATCCGGGCAAGAAGCTGGAATGGAAGCGGGACGGCATCGAGGTTCTGAGCGTGGTGGCCGCTCCCAACGCTAACTCCGAAATAATCAATTTGTACGTGCCTCCCGGAAAGCTCAGCGCTCTCGAAAGTCGGGTACGCGAGTATCTGACCAAAGAGAATGTTCCAAAGAAGGAGGGCCAAGAACCTCAGCCAAAGAACGCCAGACTGATCAACGCCATCTCTTCGATTCGGCGTGCGGCGTTCACTGAATTGTGGACGGACGTAGATGCTCCTCCTGACCAGAACCAAGATACGGTCTTCCAGATCTGGCTGCGCCTGGGATCGGAAGCACCGAACCAGGCGTACACGTCGTTCAGAGATGCGGCACAACGACTGGACGTTGCCCTGGAGCCGGGCTACCTCACTTTCCCCGGAAGGGTAGTGGTTGCCGCGCGCTCGACACGTGCGGCACTGGAGCAGGCCATCGATCTGCTGGATTGCATCGCGGAGATCCGAAGGACATCTCTCCCCGCCGAATTCTTTCTCAGCAATCTTCGGCCTTTCGAGCAAGCCGAGTGGGTGCGTGATATGGCCGGTCGAATGGAGATTCCACCTGCGAATCGGAACACGCCGCTCATCGCACTGCTCGACACGGGAGTGAACCGCGGGCATCCACTACTCAGCCCTTTGCTTGATCCGGCGGACATGCACGCCGTTCTTGATGCGTGGGATACAGCCGATCACCAGGGCCATGGTTCTGAAATGGCCGGCCTGACATTACACGGCGATCTGAAAATGCCGCTGGCATCGCGCGATCTACATCGGATCCCACACCGCCTGGAATCAGTAAAGATTCTTCCCGACACGGGCGATAACCTGCCACACCTCTACGGATGGACGTGCGATGAAGCGGTACGTCTCGTGGAACACGCCAAGCCAGACGCCATTCGTACATTCTCGATGATGACCACCGTCGTCGGGGCTACTGCAGGATGGCCTTCAGAGTGGTCCGCTACCGTGGATCGGTTGGCCTTCGGCTTACAAGGTCCGAGTACTGGCACTCTCGACTTGCCAGCAATGGATGACGATGCTCCTCGCGTTCAGCCGAGATTGTTCGTGGTTGCCGCCGGGAACGTCCCTTGGTCAGAGTGGATCGACTATCCCGGCAAGAATGATCTTGCGCCTATCGAGGACCCCGGACAGGCATGGAATGCTTTGACAGTCGGTGCCCACACAGCCCTGGTCGATTTCAACCACGACCAATGGCCCGATCTCCGGTCCATCGCGTCAGCCGGTTCGCTATCTCCATCTTCTCGCACATCGCTGATGTGGCCGGATCGGTGGCCGGTCAAGCCCGACGTGGTTGCCGAAGGCGGCAACGGGTGCGTCGATGGAGCTGCGGCACCGCAGGTCACGGTTGGTCCCGAGGACCTGCGGGTCATTACCACGTCTCACGAGCCGACGAGGGCCTTGCTGGCGGAAGCCGGCGATACGAGTGCCGCCGCGGCTGACGTCGCCCGCGTCTGCGCGCACCTGCAGTCAAGATATCCGAGTTATTGGCCCGAGACTATCCGCGCCCTAATCGTGCAGGGCGCCGGATACACGCCGGCAATGCGCGTGGACCAGGGTATCGTGCCGACGCAGGCAGACCGGCGAACTCTGCTTCGTCGACATGGCCACGGAAGAGTCTCCATGGAATCTTCGCTGAATTCGGCGCTGAACAAGCCGACGCTGATTCAGCAAGAGACGATCATTCCCTATGTGCTGGAAGGCGGCACTTGTCACCTTGGCAAGATGAATGTCCACAGCCTTCCATGGCCCAAGGCTGAATTGGAGCGGCTCGGTGAAGCGGCAGTGGCCCTGAAAATCACTCTGTCATATTTCATTCAGCCTAACCCCAGCCGGCGGGGCTGGCAGAGCAAGTTCCGATACCAGAGTCACGGCCTACGGTTCGCCGTGCGCGGCGCGAGCGAAACTACTGAGCGATTCCATCAGCGCATCAACGGCATCAAGCGCGATGAGATGGGCGACGACCGCGAAGAATCAATGCCAGATCCAGACAATGACGGCTGGCTGCTTCGCCGCCCGCTCCGATCACAGGGGTCACTGCACTCCGACACTTGGTACGGGCTGGCGTCCGAATTGGCCAACAAGTCCGAGATCGCGGTGTTTCCGGTCGGCGGATGGTGGAAGGAGGTTGCGAATCGAGCTCAACCGAATCGGCGGGTGCGCTACGCGTTGGTAGTCTCTCTGGATGTTTTGACAAACGTGGACGTAGACATCTACACGCCTATCGCCACTCAGATCATCGTTCCTGTGGGACTCCCTTGAAGCAATCAGAGACCAAAGCATGGGTGCGGTGATGGGCTATCTGCGCCCGCGTGCGTAGCTATGCACCATGTCAGTCGATCCACCCTGATCATCCACGGGCGCCTCGCCATGCGAACCGCACGGTTAGATGCCGCGCGGGATGGCCGACATGGCTTGCAGGTGATGACGTTCGAGCAGGCCGCCGTGCGTCTCGCCGGAGGATTCAGCCAAGCGATCGACACCGAGACGCTGCGCACCGCCATCCAGTCGGTACTGCCGACGACGGACCTCGGCGAGTTGGAGAGCATCAAGTGGCTACCCGGCATGGTCGCTGCGGCGATGGATACGCTGCGCAAGGTCTGGAATGCAGGACTGGATCTCACCGATCGTGCGTTCTCGGCAGCGCCGCGATTGGAGGCGATCGCCCGTTTGGAAGCAGCCGTGATCGCGCAACTCCCGGCCGGCATGCTACGTCCCGGCGATCTACTGGCGGCGGCAATGGCGCATCTGCCTCACGCCAAAGCGGTCCTCGGACCCGTCGAGGTGTCCGGTTTGACGGAACTGGAACCATGCTGGCGCCCGCTGCTGCTGGCGCTCACTGGCCACGTGCCGGTGCAGTGGACCGCCGGGGCGCGCAGCGTGCCCGATTGGCTCAGAGGCGGTGCGGTCGACATCGTCACAGCGCCAGCGGCAGCGCCTGAGCGCCAACTTGTCAGCGCCGCCACCGCCTACCACGAGGCCATCGAAGCACTGCGCTGGGTGCGTTCGCTATTGGCTTCAGGCGTGGCACCGGCTGACATCGCGATCGCTGCGGCATCGCCTGCCGAGTACGACGATCACTTCCTCGCGCTGCGCGCCGAGGCCGACCTCAACCTGCACTTCGTCCACGGTGTGCATACGGTCACGACGCGCGAAGGTCAGGCTGCAGCCGCTCTAGCCGACATCGTCGTACGTGGGATCTCCCGCAGTCGGGTGCGGCGCCTCGCCATCCTATGCAAGGAAGCCAAGGCCTTTGCCGAACTGCCCGACCGGTGGCTGCGCGTACTGCCACCCGATGCACCGCTGACAAACCTCAAAGCCTGGGATCGTGCGTTCGCGCGTCTGAGGCCCGAGGACTGGCCGGACGGGGTGGATCACAACGCAGCAGCACGCGCGGCTGTCCTACTGCTCAGCCAAGGGCCAACCGCTGCCGAGCGATTGGGCGAAGCCTTCCTTGAGGGCCGGGCGTTGACGATCTGGCGCAAGGCGCTCGGCACAGGGCCGGCCACTGCCATCGACCTCACGCTCGCCAACCTCAAGCATGACGATGGCCTGGAGGCATGCGTGTCGGTAGCGTGGATGCCGGCGGCGGAGCTGGCCGCCTGTCCGCGCCCCAATGTGCGACTCGTCGGAATGAACTCCGGGCGCTGGCCAAGAGGCATTTCCGAGGAGCGGCTGATTCCGGATCACATCATCCCCACGAACCAGATAGACCCGCTGCCGGTGAACCTCGCCGACCGGCGCGACTTCCAGACCATCCTAGCCACGAGCGCCAGGCAGATCGTGCTCTCGCGCGCACGGCGTGACCGGGAAGGACGCCTGCTTGGCCGCAGTCCGCTGCTTTCCGGCCTCGGCGAGGAGCAGTACCTACGTCGTTACGCGGTTCCCGCGCACGCCTATGGCGAAACGGACCGGCTCATGGCCCGTCCTGAGGAATTCGCACTCGATCCCCAGGCTACCAGCGCGACGGCCTGCTGGCGGGATTGGCTACGACCGCAGCTCACTACCCACGATGGCCTCGTTCGTGCCGGACATCCGCTTCTGCAGCAGATCCTGCGTCGGCGACATTCGGCGAGTTCCCTGAAGCTGCTGCTGCGCAATCCGCAGGCCTTCGTCTGGAAGTACGCCTTCCACTGGGAAGCTCCACAGGTGGGCAGCGAACCGCTGGTGCTCGATGCCCTGGACTTCGGCAATCTGGTCCACCACACGCTGGACCTGGCTCTGCAGGAACTGGAAGCGGCAGGCGGCTTATCCGCTGCCAATGAAGCAACAATCACCACGGCAATCCGGCACGTCATCGATCGTGCGGTCGTGGAATGGGAAGCCGATCAGGCCATCCCTCCGACACTGATCTGGCGCCACACGCTAGAGGACGTGGCGGAGACTTCAATCAAGGCCCTCTCATTTGGAAGCGGGGCTTTGCCGGGTGCCCGCGCCTACGGTGAAGTGCCGTTTGGCGGCATGGAACCGAAGTCCGGAAGCGCCATTCCGTGGGACGCCGCCACGCCCGTGACCATTCCAGGAACGGATTTCCAGATTGGCGGTTACATCGATCGTCTGGATCTGGCACCCGATGGCAAGCAGGCCATCGTGCGCGACTACAAAACTGGTAGAGCGCCAAGGAGACCCTCGCGTCTGAATGGTGGTAGCGAGTTGCAGCGTTGCCTGTATGCGTTCGCGGTCAAAGCCCTGCTGGGCGAGCAGGTGACTATCAGCGCTTCGCTTTTATATCCGCGCTCGGGTCTCGACCTGCCGCTCGACGATCCGGAAACTGCGATGGCCGACCTCACCACATATCTACGCATCGCAGGAGCGAGCCTCAACGCCGGTTGGGCGATCGCGGGACCTGACGCCGCAGGCGTCTTCGATGACTTGGCGTTCGCCCTCCCGGCCAATGCCGGTGCGACCTACTGCCAACGCAAACAGGCCGCGATGCACGAACGGCTCGCAAGACTCGCGCCGCTCTGGGAGCTTGAGTAGTGGCCGCCGTTGTAAAGGAACTGAAGGACAACGCCGCGCGCCTCGCCGCGATCACGGCCCACGGGCGATCCATCTTGGTCGAGGCCGGAGCGGGCTCGGGCAAGACCGCCGTGATGGCTGGGCGCATCGCGCTGATGCTCGCCGAAGGAGTCGCACCACGGAGCATCGCCGCCGTGACGTTCACGGAGCTTGCGGCCAGCGAGCTGCTCTTGCGTGTGCGCGAGTTCGTGGCGGACCTGCTGGAAGACAAAATCGCTCCCGAGCTGCGCATCGCGTTGCCGGCGGGCCTGTCGGAAGCCCAGCGCGCCAATCTGGCGCACGCGGCCAGCGCCATTGACGAGATTACCTGCTCGACGATCCACGGATTCTGCCAGCGGTTGATCAAGCCCTATCCTGCCGAGGCAGACATTGATCCGGGCGCCGGCATCATCGACCGTGGCCAGGGCGATCTGGCATTCGCGGAGATCGTCGATAACTGGCTGCGGGAACGTCTGTCGGGCGATCAGGGTGGGCTCATTGCCGAGATGGTGCTGCGAGACGCTGGCTCCACCGTCGATCTGGTCCATCGCATCGCCCAGACTCTGCGCACCCGCCGGGATCTGGTGGCACCGCCCGGTTCAGCGCTGTCGTCGCTACTGGCGGGGTTCCGCGACGCAGTAGCACGGATCGTCGCCTTCCAGCGAAGCGCCACCGCAAACGAGCCCGAGACGAACGAAATCGTTGCGCAGTTGCGCGATCTTGACCAACAGATCGCTACCCTCGACATTGCAACGCCGGCCGGACTGGTGGGCTTGTTGCTAACCAAGCCCACACTGGTGTTGGTCACGAAGGACGGGGATTTCCGCAGTTACCGCAAGAAGGGCAAATGGGTCGATGCTGCCAAGCGCGCTGGATTGTCGAAGATCCAGGGCGAACAACTCAACATCGAGGCGGGCTCGCTGTACGAGGACTGTGGCACGGCCTGGATGGCGCTGCCGCAGGCGGCGGCCAGCCAAGCGCTGTCCGTGCTCATCGTTGAAGCAAAACTCATCCTCGAACGCTACCGCGACTACAAGCGCAACAGCGCCCAGCTCGACTTCGATGATCTGATCTTCGCGGCACGCGACCTACTGCGCGATCACGATGCGGTGCGCCGCGCCCTCGGTGAGCGGTTCCGTTACGTGCTAGTGGACGAGTTCCAGGACACCGATCCGCTGCAGACCGAGATCCTCTGGCGCCTGTGCGGCGATCCGCCGGAGCCTGGCGCCAGCTGGCGGCAGTTTCGCATCCGGCCCGGCGCGCTGTTTCTGGTGGGTGATCCCAAGCAGGCCATCTATCGCTTTCGCGGGGCCGACGTCATGGCCTACGTCGAAGCGCGCGCGGCCTTCCACGCGCAGGACGGCGAGAGCCTACTGTCGATCTCGACCAACTTCCGCTCGCGCGCTTCGATCCTCACGTTCGTCAACGAGCGCTTCGAGCTGCCTCTTTCGGCGCCACCCCAGCCGGGGTTCAAAGCCCTGGATGCGTTCCACGAGGATCCGGCCAAAGGCATCTGTGTCACGGCGTTGGACGTCAAAGCTGCCGATGAGAATGGTGAGGCCTCCGCTGAGCAGGTGCGGGATGCCGAGGCGGAAACCGTGGCCGAACTCTGCGCACGGTTGATCGGCCACCATCCCGTGATCGACCGCCGCACCAGCAAGGAGCGTCCCTGCCAACCGGGCGACATCGCCTTGCTGGCGCCCACCGGCACGGACCTGTGGCGCTACGAGGAAGCCTTGGAACGCCGGGGAATCCCAGTGGCCACGCAGGCGGGCAAGGGGCTGTTCCGCCGGCAGGAAATCCAGGACCTGATCGCGCTCACGCGCGTGCTGGCCGACCGGCGCGACACACTCGCCCTCGGCGCGCTGCTGCGTGGACCGCTGGTAGGATTGACTGAGGAAGAGCTGCTCGATGTCATCTGGAACCTGCCGCGATCAGCGGAAGCCCAGGAGAGGGTTCCCCGGCTGGACCTGCTTACCGATACGGCGAACATCGCCCATCCGCTCGCCGCTAACGTGCTGGGAAAGCTCCAGGCGCTCTACAAGCGCGCCAACAGCACTACACCGCATGAACTCCTTTCCAACGCCGTGGATCTGCTTCGGGTGCGGCCGATCCTGCTCGAACGCCATCGCGGCCAGGCCGAGCGCGCGCTCGCGAACGTGGACCTATATCTGAGTCTCGCCAATGGTTATGCCGTCCGCGGCCTGCAGGCGTTCACCGACGCGATGACGGCGGCTTGGTCGGACCAGGAGCGCACCGTCGAGGGTCGTCCCGATGCCCTGGAGGAATCGGTCTCGCTCGTCACGATGCACTCGGCCAAGGGCCTGGAATGGCCCGTCGTGGTCCCGATCAACACGATGACCGAGGCGTTCCCACCGAACAGAGCCGTGGTCGATCGAACGACCAACACGTTCTATTGCCCAATCTTCGGTATTGCTCCGCAAGGCCACGAAGACGTGCTCACTGCCGAGCGAGCCGAGCTAGACCGCGAGCGCGTAAGGCTTTGGTATGTCGCCGCAACGCGGGCGCGCGAACTCCTGGTCCTCCCGCGCTTCGATGTGCCCTCCGGACGGACAGCATGGAGTGCGCTGATCGACCTCAACCTGCCGGGTCTGCCCGCACTCGACCTCGCGCAGCTACCTGAACCTATCGCACAGACTCAGCCGCGTTCGTCGAACACGCAGACACACGAAGCATTTGCCGCCCAGACGAATGCCATTCACGAGCAGCAGCCGCACCTGGTATGGCGCGCACCGAGTCGTGACGAAGGCACGGCCGGGCAAGTCCTGGCACCGGAGCAACCTGACATCTGGCCGGCCGGAACGGACGAAGCGGCACCGGACCTGAAATCGCCTCCACTCATCCAGGGCGGCATGGAGCGTGGCCTGATCCTGCACAAGTTGATGGAAGAAATCCTCACCGGCGAGATCACCGACGACACCGAAGCCGTCGCGGCACGCGCTGGACAATTGATCGCCTCCCTGGGCAAGGCTCCGGCAGCCGATCCGGCCACCGGGTTGTCTCCCACAGAACTCGCTGGCTGCGTTGCACGCACGCTGGCGCTGCCGCAGGTTGTCGCCCTTCGGCCGCGGTTGCTGCCCGAGTTCCCGGTGTATGGCATCACGCGTGCAGAAGATGGCCAGAGCGCCACGGCCGGCATTTCGGACGCTCTCGCGTTGGCCGAATCTGGCGCACCTGAAGTGGTGATCGACTGGAAGAGCGACGTAGATCCTTCGGCAGCCACGCTCGATCACTATCAGGCCCAAGTCAGGGCTTATCTAGAAATTACCGGAGCACGTCAGGGGCTCATCGTGCTGATGACCAGCGGGCGGGTCGTTCCCGTGGTTCCTGCAAAGTGATGCGTGTCCCTAACCTAGGCAACGCGTGATGGCTCCGCTGAGCGCTCCAGTTCTGTCTGCCTATGATCCCCTCACTTCGGCCGAGGGCAGCATCGATCCGTTGGGGCTGGCGAGCACCTACGAACGGCTGGCGGATGCCGTCTTGCCCGGCATCACTGTGCGCATGCGCCGGCCGCGATTTCTGACTGCCATCGCCGTCGGTGCCTATATTTGCAGTGATTTGCCTCCCGAGACTCTCGCAAAGGATGGTGTCTCGCCACCGTGGCAAGTGTTCGAGTGGTGGATCGTCGAAGCCCACGCCCGCTCCACTGACCTGTTGCCCGTCCGTGGTGGAATTCCTGGAATCCAGAAGGCTCAAGCCGCCGTCAGCAACAAGCGCCCACTGAATGCCGCTGCCTATCTTCGGGTGCCCAGCGTGTTCGGTTATACAGGGATCTACCGGAGGCTCGCCCGCCGGACGCGTGTGCTGACTACACAGGGAATGCTGGATGATGCCGGATATCGGTTACTCGTGGCGTGGGTGACTGACCAGAAGCTGGAAGGATTCCTGCATGGAGAAGGACCTGGAAAGGAGTTCGCGCGCCGTCTCTCCCGGGCCGTTCGAGACGGCCTTGCGAAAGGAGGCACAGAGTACCGGCCCAAGACCTTCTGGGACGAGATTGTCACCCACCTCAATCCCTTCCAACCTGACCTACGAGAGCGGGCCGCGTTACGCACCATCATCGAAGAAGGCGCTGGAGACCCCGAGGAGCTGTCTTTCCTCGTCCAGGCGCTGAAAGGGCGGGGTGCTCCCCTTGAATTTGCACAAGAGGCGGACTTTCTCCGCAAGAGCACCAGGAAAGCACCTGCCCACCTAACCAGGCTTTTCACGGCCATCGATGCCTACGAATCCTTTTGCCGGCCTCTCACTGATCTATTCGACCTGATTCGCTATCTGGCTTCGACTTCCCCCATCCAAGGCGTTGCGCCAGCCGAATTTGAAGGCGACTCGCGTGCCGAGGCGCTGACAACGAAGCTTCGCGAGGCCCTTGTCCGCGCCGGGGATGATCCGCTACTCGGGGATTATTGGCCGGACCGTGGCGATGTCCTCACGCTGCTCAAGGAAGGACATACATCTGCCCAGATGCTCGAAAGAGTGATTGAGCACCACGAGCACGCTCAGCAACACAAGCCCCCTGCCCCTGATGGCAAGCGCCCCTGGCTAGAACGCGGCACGCGCGGCCGGGTGTTAGTGCGTGCAGGCTATCGCCTCGAGGACGAGCCGAATCCTGTTGCACCTTACGTCCATGAATACCGCATGCCGACGCTGTCTCGTTTCCTCGAAGACCTCGGAGCCTTTGGGTAATGGCAAAGCGGCGCAAAGAACAGGCTACCGAAGGTGCACGTCTCCTTGATCTCTGGTCGCCGCCGGATGGTTCTGGATGCGCCGTCGGCTGCATCACAACTACCTATACGTTCGACGCGGCGCATTTTGAGGAACAATGCCTGGCGCGGTTCGTGGCCATGGAGACCAGCCCCGATGAAAGCGCCAAAGCCTACCTTATCGAACGCGAAGAAAAATTCTCGCAGGTGTTCTGCTCCGTGTTGGTGGATCAGAACCATGCCAGAGCCACGCGCAGCCTTCGTTGGCACCTGCTACCGGTGCGCATTCCAGGTGCCATCCAGCATGCCAAGTTGACACTCTTGCTGTGGGAGAAGCATCTGAGAGTCCTCGTTGGTTCTGCCAATCTGACTGCCCCGGCTTACCGCACCAACTACGAATCCGTTGCTTCCCTGGACTTTTCGGCTGAAGGCGGTGCGCCGCTTGCGATTGCCCGCGACAGCCTGCAATTTCTAGTTGGCCTCGCGGAATGGGCTCCTGGTGCACTTGAGAGCATCGGCCCGAGGAGTCAGTTAATCGCATTCCTCGGGCGGGTACGCCAGCACATCCGCGACTGGCCGGAGAACGAGTCCGGGCGTGGGCAGCCGCGCCCGGCACTGATTCCGCTATTGCCGCGCAAAACGGGCCGCCCTGAAAAGGTAACTAGCCAACTCTCCGGCCTTTGGCAAGGCTCATTGCCCGACTCCGCGACCGTAGTCAGCCCGTTCTTTGACCAGACCGAATCGGCCCTCGATCTGGTCTACCAGCACTTTGTGTCGCTCATTACGACTCGCGGAGACCGTTCCATCACCTTCCGTTGCGTTGGTGATCAACGACCAGACAAGACGATAGAGGCGGCGATACCTCGCCTGCTGTTCGAGTATCCGAAGAAGCACTCGCGTACACAGCACATACTGGAGTTGGTTGCCCCTCGTACCACGGGTGAAGAGGCTCCCGTTCGACCGCTGCACTCCAAGGCCATTGTGCTGGAGGGGGTTGGTTCTTCTGTTTTCTTGCTCGGATCTAGCAATTTCACGGTCAAGGGCTTAGGGCTCGACTCTCGACCCAATGCAGAGTTGAACCTGGCCTACGTGGTCCCCGCAGCAGTGAGCAAGTTCTTCGATGCGTGCCTGGCTGCCCTACCGCCTGCGGAGGCAATCGACAACTCGCGGGACGTC
>Ga0335083_10009139_pt1 | contig 12046 bp, 10 predicted proteins | sample Lox_Sample_42_FD_206716 | JGI IMG/M metagenome (GOLD analysis project Ga0335083, IMG submission 206716) | Soil microbial communities from Loxahatchee National Wildlife Refuge, Florida, United States - Lox_Sample_4.2 | ecosystem: Environmental > Terrestrial > Soil > Wetlands | place: USA... | reverse complement strand
ATCAGCTGGCATCACGGCTCGCCGTCGTTCGAGGTGCACTGGTCGGCCTACAAGTTCCTGTTCACCGACTCGCTGTACGTCAGCTCCTACCTGTACTCGCTCAAGGTGGCGGCGGTATCCACCCTGTGCTGCCTCCTGATTGGCTACCCGATGGCCTACGCCATCGCGCACGCCAAGCCCTCGACACGCTCGGTGCTGCTGATGCTGATCATCCTGCCGTTCTGGACCTCGTTCCTGCTGCGCGTCTACGCCTGGATCGGGCTGCTGAAGAACAACGGCGTCATCAACAACGCGCTGCTGTACCTGCACCTCATCGACCACCCGCTGGCGCTGCTGCAGACCGACTTCGCCGTCTACATCGGCATCGTCTACTCCTACCTGCCGTTCATGATCCTGCCGTTGTACGCCAACCTGGAGAAGCACGACCCGGCGCTGCTCGAGGCGGCCGCTGACCTCGGAGCGCGGCCGTTCACCGCGTTCCGGCGCGTGACGCTGCCGCAGTCGCTGGCGGGAATCCTGGCCGGCTCGCTGCTGGTGTTCATCCCGGCGGTGGGCGAGTACGTGATCCCGACGCTGCTCGGTCGCACCGACCAGCTGATGATCGGTCGCGTGCTCTCGGATGAGTTCTTCGAGAACCGCGACTGGCCGGTCGCGAGCGCGGTGGCGATACTCATCCTGCTGCTGCTGGTGATCCCCATCATGCTGTTCCAGCGCGCGCAGCGCCGCGAGCTCGAGGGTGCGGCATGAAGTCCCGCGGCCTGTTCACGCGCGTCATGCTGGTGCTGGGACTGATCTTCCTGTACGTGCCAATCCTGTCGATGATCGTGTTTTCCTTCAACAACTCGCGCCTGGTGACAGTCTGGGACGGTCCCAACTCGCCGACCCTCAAGTGGTACGGCGCACTGGTGCACAACGGTCAGATCCTGGGGGCCGCGTGGCTGTCGATCCGCATCGCACTGGTGTCCGCCACGGCGGCGGTGATCCTCGGCACGCTCGCCGGCATGGCGCTGGCGCGCTTCGGCAGCTTCCGCGGCCGCACGCTGCTCGCCGGCATGACCACCGCGCCGATCGTGATGCCCGAGGTGATCACGGGCCTGTCGCTGCTGCTGCTGTTCGTGGCGATGTCGCAGCTGATCGGCTGGCCCAAGGGCGTCGGCGCGGTCACGATCACGCTGGCGCACATCACCTTCTGCATGGCCTACGTCACGGTCGTGGTGCAGTCGCGGCTCACCGGCTTCGACGAGTCGCTGGAGGAGGCGGCCATGGACCTCGGAGCGCGGCCGCTGAAGGTGTTCTTCCGCATCACGCTACCGCTGATCCTGCCGGCCATCGCCTCCGGGTGGCTGCTGGCCTTCACGCTCTCCTGGGACGACCTGGTGATCACGCAGTTCGTGGCCGGCCCCGGCTCGAGTACCCTGCCCATGGTGATCTTCTCCAAGGTGCGCTTCGGGGTGACCCCGGACGTCAACGCCCTGGCGACCATCATGGTGCTGCTGGTGGCCACCGGCATCGCCATCTCGACGGTGTGGATGCGCTACCGCGAAAGGCGCCACGCGCGCGACCTGCAGCTCGCGGCCGCCGCCAACCTGTGAGGCAGTCATGGCAGCGCAAGTCCTCGGCATCGACGTGGGTGGTTCCTCGGTCAAGGCGGGCAAGGTCGACGTGGCCAGCGGGCGCATCGTCGGCGAGCAATGCTCGCTGCCGACCCCCCGCCCGTCGACGCCGGCGGCATTGACAGGGGTCATCCGCACCCTCGCCGAGCGCTGCGGTCCGGGCCGCGGGCCGGTAGGGGTCGCCTTCCCCAGCGTCATCAAGAATGGCGTGGCGCTCACGGCGGCGAACATCGATCACGGCTGGATCGGCACCGACGCCCAGGCACTGGCCGCGCGCGAGCTCGGGCGGCCGGTGCTGTTTCTCAACGACGCCGACGCCGCGGGGCTCGCCGAGGTGCGCTGGGGCGCCGGGCGCGATGCGACCGGCACCGTGATCATGCTGACCTTCGGCACCGGCATCGGCTCGGCGCTGTTCAACCATGGGCGGCTTTGGCCCAACAGCGAGTTCGGCCACATGGAGGTTCGCGGGATGGATGCCGAGAAGCGCGCCTCGGCACACGTGCGCACTGCTGAGAAGCTCGATTTCCCGGCCTGGGCGGAGCGCGTCAACGAGTACCTGGCCGCCATGGACCGGCTGTTCTGGCCCGATCTCTACATCCTGGGAGGCGCGGTGAGCGAGCGCTTCGCAGAGTTCGCGCCGCTCCTGCGTTCGCAGGCCGAGCTGCGTCCGGCGCAGTTCGGCAACCAGGCGGGCGTTATCGGTGCGGCGCTGGCCGCCTCCGATGCCCACCCTTAGGAGCAAGCTGCCCGAGGTCGGCACGACGATCTTCACCGTCGTCTCGCGGCGTGCGCGCGAGCTGAACGCCCTCAACCTGGGCCAGGGCTACCCCGACTACCCGATCGATCCGCGCCTCACCGAGCTGATCACCGAGGCCCTCGCCACCGGGCACGCGCAGTACGCGCCGATGGAGGGGCTCGTCGAGCTGCGTGAGCGGATCGCGGCCAAGCTCGCGCGCCACTACCGCATCGAGTCGGACCCCGGGAGCGAGATCACGGTGGCACTGGGGGCGACCGAGGCGATCTTCTCGGCGATCCTCGCCGTGGTGCAGTCCGGCGACGAGGTGATCGCCTTCGATCCGGCCTACGACTCCTATGAGCCGGCGGTACGCCTGGCCGGCGGCCGCTGCGTGCGCATCCCTCTCACCCAGCCGGGGTTTGGGTACGACTGGGAGCGCATCGGCGCGGCGGCCGGGCCGCGTACGCGGCTGGTGCTGTTCAACAGCCCCCACAACCCTGCCTGCACCGTGGCCGGCTCCGCCGATCTCGAGCAGCTGGCGGCCCTCGCCGAGCGCCACGACCTGCTGGTGCTCTCCGACGAGGTGTACGAGCACATGGTGTTCGACGGCGGCCGGCACCACTCGGTACTCGCACACCCCGGGCTCGCGCCGCGCAGCTTCGCGGTGTTCTCCTTCGGCAAGACGCTGCACGCCACCGGCCTGCGCATCGGCTACTGCGTGGCGCCCGCGGCCCTGACCGCCGAGCTGCGCAAGGTGCACCAGTTCAACACCTTCAGCATCTCGCATCCGGCGCAGTTCGCGATCGCAGGCTACCTCGCGGAGCGCCCGGAGTTGGGGAGCGAGCTGGCGGCGTTCTTCCAGGCCAAGCGCGACCGGCTGTGCGCCGCCCTGGCCGGCAGCGGCTTCGTGCTGCCGCCGGCGCAGGGCACGTACTTCCAGCTGCTCGACTTCTCTGCCTTCGCCCCCCCCGACGACATGGCCTTCGCCGAGCGCCTGCTGAGCGAGGGCGGCGTCGCGAGCATCCCGCTGTCGCCCTTCTACGAGCAGCCGCCCGCGCTGCCCTACGTGCGCCTGTGCATCGCCAAGCAGGACGCCACGCTCGATGCCGCCGGGGCGCGGCTGCGCGCGTTCGCGGCGCGGCTGCGCCGGGGTTGCTGATGGGTGCGCTGCGGGTCACCCTGCTGCAACAGCCGCTCGTGTGGCACGACCCGGCCGCCAACCGCGCCCGGTTCGCTGACCTGATGGCCGGGCTTGCCGGGACGACGGACCTGGTGGTGCTCCCGGAGACCTTCACCACCGGGTTCAGCATGGAGGTCGAGCTCCTCGGCGAGCAGGCCAACGCGGTCACGGTGGCGTGGCTGCGCGCACAGGCCGCGGCGCTGGACGCGTCCGTGACGGGCAGCCTCATCACCCGCGCGGACGGGCGCTACTACAACCGCCTCGTCTGGGCGATGCCCACCGGGGAGGTCTACCAGTACGACAAGCGGCACCTGTTCCGCATGGGGCGCGAGCACCAGCACTTCACCGCCGGCGGCGGTGCCCTCACGATCCCCTGGCGCGGCCTGCGCATCTGCCCGCTGGTGTGCTACGACCTGCGCTTCCCGGTCTGGAGCCGCAGGCGCGCGCAGCTCGAGTACGACGTGCTGCTGTATGTCGCCAACTGGCCGGCCGCGCGTGTCGAGGCGTGGCGCGCGCTGCTGCGGGCCCGCGCCATCGAGAACCAGGCCTACGTCGTCGGCGTGAACCGCACCGGGCCCGACGGCCTCGGGATCGCTTATCCCGGGGCGAGTGTCGCGCTGGACTTTCTCGGCCGTCCTTTGGCCGAGCTCGGGGACGCACCGGCCGTGGCCACGGTGATGCTCGAGCCCGAGGCCCTCGCACGCTACCGCGAGGCGTTCCCGGCGCACCTGGACGCGGACCGTTTTACGCTTGAACCATGAAGGCCTGGAACCGATCCCCATGAAGAAGCCGACTCGCGTCAATCATCCGCCCGAGGTGCCGCTGCCGCCCGGCAACCGCGCACTCGTGGCGCCAATCTACCAGTCGGTCAAGTTCGAGTTCGAGACGGTGGAGGAGACCGAGCGCTTCCTGCAGGGGCAGCGCGACGGGTTCTTCTACTCGCGCACGGCGAACCCGACGACGCGCCAGCTGGAGCTGCTGCTCGCCGAGCTGCAGGGGCGCGACGACTGCCTGGTGACCGCGACCGGCGTCGGGGTGATCGCCCAGACGCTGCTGGCACTGACCAAGCAGGGCGACCACGTGCTGTGCTTCGTGGAGACCTACAACCCGACGCGCTACCTGATCCGGCGGCTGCTCGCCCGCTTCGGGGTCACGCACACCATGCTCTCGGTCGAGGACCTCGACGGCGTGGAGCGGGTACTCGCCTCCCAGCCGACGCGCCTGGTGATTTTCGAGAGCCCGACGAACCCGGTGACCAAGATCGCGGACGTCGCCGCCCTCACGCGCCTGGCGCACGCCGCCGGCGCGCTGGCGGTGATGGACAACACCTTTGCCGGCTTCCACCAGCACGGCGAGTTCGAGGTCGACCTGTATCTTCACAGCCTCACCAAGTATGCCTCCGGGGCGGGGGACGTCATGGGCGGCGCGGTGATCGGGCGCAGCGAGCTCATCCGCCGGCTGCGCACCGACTTCGGTGTGCTCGGCGGCGCACTCGACCCGCACGCCGCGTTCCTGGTCCTGCGGGGCATGAAGACCTACTTCGCCCGCTACCGTGCCCAGTGCGCGAGCGCCGGCCGGGTCGCGCAGTTCCTCGCCGGCCACCCGGCGGTGGCCCGGGTGCACTACCCGGGACTCGCAAGTCACCCCCAGCACGCGCTTGCGGCACGGCAGATGCAGGACTTCGGCACGATCGTCACCCTGGATCTCAAGGGCGGAGCGGACGCCGCACGTCGCTTCGCCGACCGGCTGCAGTACTTCGCGCTGGCCGTGAGCCTCGGGTCCACCGAGTCGCTGCTGGTCACCGCGCAGATGATGGCCGGACGCGAGCTCAGCGCGGAGCAGCAGCGCATCTCGGCGATCACAGAGGGGACGGTGCGGCTGTCGATCGGGCTCGAGGACGTAGAGGACCTGCTGCAGGACCTGGAACAGGCGCTGCCCGCCGCTGCCGCCTGAGGGCGCGCGCAACAGTCGCGAGGCTGCGGCGGCGCATACGGCGCCGCGTTCGTCCCAAATTAGCAACTCTTAATGAACGCGCGTGGCCGCGCGGCTGCAATGCGGCTGCGGCAAGATTCCTGAAGAAAACTGCCCGCGGCGGAACTGCGGCGCGCGCGGCGGGTCGGAATTCTCAAGTGACTTCGCACGGCAGAAAGGATTCCGCATGATGATCGAGTCGCCCGTGATCCCCTACAACTTCGCCGACCTCGAGCCGGTGATGTCGCGTGACACGCTCGTGTTCCACTTCCTGCGTCACCAGCGCCTGTGCTACGACCGCCTGCAGGCGTTGATCCGCGGCACCGCCTTCGAAGCGCTGTCGCTGGAGGACCTCATCCGCGCCACCGAGGGCAACCCGGCTCACCACGGAGTGTTCCGCTGGGCGGCGGAGGTGTGGAACCACAACCTCTACTGGCGCTCCATGCGCCCACGCGGCGGTGGTCCCGCCCACGGGCTGGTGGCGGACCACATCCGGCGCCGCTTCGGCTCCTTCGAGCACTTCGCGCGCGAGTTCCGCGAGGCGGCCGCCGAGCATTTCGGCAGCGGCTGGCTGTGGCTGGTCTGGCGCCGTGATGCGGTGCAGCTCGTGTGCACCGGCAACGCGGGCACCCCGCTGGTGCGCGGCGATGTGGCGCTGCTTGCGCTCGATCTGTGGGAGCACGCCTACTATCTGGACTTCCAGAATCGCCGGGCCGCCTACGTCAACAGCTTCCTCGAGGACCTGGTGGACTGGGAGTGCGCCAACCGCCTGCTCGCCCAGATAAGCACCGGCACGCGCGTGCGGGCACCGCTGGCGGTCGCCGAACGGCGTCTGGGGGGCAGCTTCTAGGGCAGCGCAGCGCTACAGGCTGCTCGCCACCCGCACGCGGTGCGGGTGGTAGGGCAGCACTTCGACCACCTCGCCCTCGCGCAGGCGCTGCTGCACCGAGCGCCAGAAGGCCGCGGTCAGAATCTCCCCGTGCACGCGCAGCAGCGACTCGCGCTGCTCGTCGCTGAAGGCCAGGAAGCGGATGAAGGTCTCGGGGAAAATGTCGTTGTCAGCGACGTAGAACCAGGCCTCGCCCCGCAGCTCGTCGTCCTCATTGGTGGCCTGCGGCACGTCGCGGAACACGCAGTCGGTCACCTGGCACAGCTCGTCGTAGTCGTAGAAGATCACCCGCCCGTGGCGCGTGACCCCGAAGTTCTTCAGCAGCAGGTCGCCCGGGAAGATGTTGGTGTAGGCGAGGTCGCGGATGCACTGGCCGTAGTCGAGCACCGCCTTCTCGGCCGCCTCCGCCGGCGCGCTACGCAGGTACAGGTTGAGCGGGGTCATGCGGCGCTCGATGTACATGTGGTCGAACACCAGGTCGGCGCCATCGACGTGTACCGTCTGCGAGGCCTCCCGCTGGAGCTCCTCGAGCAGCTCCGGAGCGAAGCGCGCGCGCGGGAAGCGCAGGCGCCGGAACTCCTGCGCATCCACCAGCCGCCCGGCGCGGTCGTGGATGAACACCAGGCGGTACTTGGCCAGCACCTCGTCGCGCAGCACGGTCTTCGGGTAGGCGAAGCGGTCGCGGATGATCTTGAAGACCACGTCGAAGGAGGGCAGGGTGAAGCACACCATCACCAGCCCGCGCTCGCCGGCGGCGTGCGCGAACAGGTCCTCGGTGTGCTCCATATGCCGGATGAGCTCGCGGTAGCGCTCGGTCTTGCCCTGCTTGGCGCGGCCGAGCACGGTGAACAGCTCGCTCACCGGCTTGCGCGGCATGATGTCCTTCAGAAACAGCACCGCCTCGGCGACGCGCTCCAGGTCGACGTGGAAGTAGGAGCGAGTGAAGCCGAAGATGATGCTGATGTCGTCTTCCTTCAGCATCACCGCATCCACCAGCACGCCGCCGTCGCTGTTGCGCAGGGCGATCACCAGCGGCAGCGTGAATCCCCGGCCGACCACGCGCCCGACGACGTAGGCGCGCGAGATCTGGTAGAAGACCGGCCGGATCACCTCGACCTTCTCGACCTCGCGCCGCTCGCCGTGCTCGCCGAGCGCGGCCTGCACCTCGCCGGCGACGTAGGCGATGCTCTTGTCCAGGTCGCGCCAGGGGGAGCGGAAGCGCACGTCCCCCAGCAGGTCCTCGAACAGCAGCGGCAGCGAGCCGTGGTTGGCGTAGGTGTTGGTGACCACGGCACTGCGTACGTTGGCGAGTGGGTCCAGGTCGGCTGCCACGAACTCAATGTCCGGTGCCACACCTACGGTGCCGAACAGACGGCGGCTGATGGAGCTGAAGAAGGTCTTGGTGAACTCCGGGTCCGGGAGCCCCGCGATGCGGGCGGCGAACTGCGCGTGGATGCGGTGCCAGAGCTCCCGGTCCCGGGCGTTCGGGCCGAGCGACTGCTCCAGCTCCGCGACCGTCTGGTTGACGAAGCGGTCGTAGAGCTCGATGCGCTCCACGGCATCCTGCTGGCCGCCGTGCGCGTCGCGGGTGTCAAAGCGCACCGGCGCCCGGCGCGTGATGGCGCGGAACTCGGCGTTGTAGCGCGCGAAGGCCTCGACGATGTGCGCGGCGCACTCGGGGGCCGGGTCGCCGCGCGGTTCCTGCGGGCTGCTCATGGGGTGCTCAGTCGAAGTCCGCCGGTAGCGAGGGGTCGAGCAGGTGCTGGTGGAGCCGGTGAATCTGCGAGTCGAGGATGCGGCCGCGCGACAGCTCCGGCAGACCATCGAGCGCGAAAAACTCTACTGCGTCGGTCTCGATCGAGGTCGCGGCCGCGCCGCCCTCAAGTTCGCACAGGAACAGCAGCTTGTAGATATGGTGCACGCTCGGGGGATGCGGGTGGCGGTTGCGGTCGATGAGCCCGGCGAGCTTCACGGCCCGGGCGCGGTAGCCGGATTCCTCGCGGATTTCGCGTTCCACGGCGTGGGCCGGCGAGTCGTTAACGTCCACCCAGCCCCCGGGCAGCGTCCAGCGCCCGTCCGCGCGCTCGCGCACCAGGAGCACCCTGCCGCGGTCGAAGACCGCGCCGCGCACCTCGACCTTGGGGGTGGCGTAGCCATATTGTCCTTCCCAGAACGCCTGCGCGGTTGCCTCCGGCACGCCAAGTTCGCTCGCCAGTACCTCACCGGCGAGCGCACTCAGCTGGCGGTAACGCTCGAGGTCGTACGGATCCTTGGTGAAGGCGAGGCCGTTCTGGGCGATGGCCTGCACGCGGCGCGCCCACTCGAGCAGCGTGGCGGTGTGCGGGCGGCCGCTCATGCCGGGTCGCCCCGCGCCGCGCGCAAGCCCACGCGGCCCTCCCGGATAGCAAGCTTGCGGGCGAGCGGAGTGCCGGCGCGGCCGCTCGCGGCACTCACGCCGGATCTGTCCCCGGGGCGCGCCTGTGCCGCCGCACGGTGCGTCAGAGGTTCCTGATCAGCGCGTCGCCGAAGGCGCTGGTGGACACCTCGGTGGCGCCCTCCATCAGGCGCGCGAAGTCGTAGGTGACGGTCTTCTGGCCGATGGTGCGGTCCATCGCGGTGATGATCGCATCCGCCGCTTCGGTCCAGCCCATGTAGCGGAACATCATCTCCCCGGAGAGGATCACCGACCCGGGGTTGACCTTGTCGAGGTTGGCGTATTTCGGCGCCGTGCCGTGCGTGGCCTCGAACACCGCGTGCCCGGTGAGGTAGTTGATGTTGCCGCCCGGGGCGATGCCGATGCCGCCGACCTGGGCCGCCAGCGCGTCCGAGAGGTAGTCGCCGTTGAGGTTGAGGGTGGCGATGACGTCGAACTCGTCCGGCCGCGTCAGCACCTGCTGCAGCGTGATGTCGGCGATCGCGTCCTTGACGATGACACGTCCCGCTTTGCGGGCGGCATCCATCTGGGCGTTGGCCTGCTTCTCGCCCTGCGCAGCCTTGGTGCGCTCCCACTGCTCCCAGGTGTAGGTGTGCGCGGCGAACTCACGCTCGGCGAGCGCGTAGCCCCAATTGCGGAACGCGCCCTCCGTGAACTTCTGGATGTTGCCCTTGTGCACCAGCGTCACGCTCCTGCGCTTGTTGGTGATGGCATAGTCGATAGCGGCGCGGATGAGGCGCTCCGAGCCGTCCTTGGAGACCGGCTTGATGCCGATGCCCGAGCTGTCCGGGAAGCGGATCTTGGCGTAGGCCTTGGGGAAGGCCTGGCGGAACAGCTCCAGGAACTTCTTGTTGTCAGGCGTACCGGCCTCGAACTCGATGCCGGCGTAGATGTCCTCGGTGTTCTCCCGGAAGATCACCATGTCGACCTTCTCGGGGTGCTTCACCGGGGAGGGCACGCCCTTGAACCAGCGCACCGGGCGCAGGCACACGTACAGGTCGAGCATCTGCCGCAGCGCAACGTTGAGTGAGCGGATGCCGCCGCCGACCGGTGTGGTGAGCGGGCCCTTGATGGACACCAGGTACTCGCGGCAGGCGGCCACGGTCTCATCGGGCAGCCAGGTATTGAAGAGCTTGTTGGCCTTCTCCCCCGCGTAGACCTCCATCCAGCGGATGCGGCGCTTGCCGCCGTAGGCCTTGGCGACCGCCGCGTCCATGACCCGCACCGAGGCGCGCCAGATGTCCGGCCCGGTGCCGTCCCCTTCGATGAAGGGCAGGATCGGATTGTCGGGCACCACGAGCTTGCCGTTGCTGACGGTAATCTTCGCACCGTCGGCGGGGGGCGTGGCCTGGGGAACTGCGGCCGTGGACATCGGGGAATTCTCCTCAGAGGATCTGCCGGACAGCGGGCGCGGCCGGGCGCGCAATGCTAGCACAGGGGCGCGGCCGCACCCGATGCGTACCAAGGGGGTGCGCGGCTGTGCGAAACTCGGCGCCAGTGCGCGCCCGGCGGGCGCCTTGGAGCTGAAAGTACCTATGTCCAGTGCTGCGACCGAGGGCAAGCCGGCGCCGCGGAAACCGTCGGTGCTGCGGCAGATGTGCGCGGTGCGGCCGGTGGATACGCAGGAGAGCGCCGACAAGAGCCGGCTGAAGCAGGTCCTGGGGCCCTGGGCTCTGACCTCCATAGGCCTCGGCGCCACCATCGGGACCGGAATCTTCGTGCTTACCGGGCAGGTCGCTGCCACCCAGACCGGTCCTGCCATCACGCTCTCGCTCCTGATCGCGGCCTTCGGCAGCATGCTGGCGGCGCTGTGCTACTCGGAATTCGCGGCCTTCCTGCCCGTGCCGGGCAGCGCCTACCGCTATACCTATGCGACGCTCGGCGAGGCACTGGCCTGGTTCATCGGCTGGAACCTACTGCTCGAATACGCGATCTCCGCCTCCACCGTGGCGGTGAGCTGGTCGGCCTACGTCGTCAGCCTGTTGAACGATGCCCACATCCACTTGCCGGAGGCGCTGGTGAACGCACCGCTAGGCCTGGTGCAGGATCATCTGCGCCTCACCGGGGCGCTGGTGAACCTGCCCGCGGTGCTGATCGTGCTGGCGATGACGGCGGTGCTGTACGTGGGCGTGCGCGAATCGGCCCGCGCCAACAACCTCATGGTGGCCCTGAAGGTCGGCATCATCGTCATCGTCGTGGTCGCTGGGCTGAAGTACGTGGACCCGGGCAACTTCCGGCCGTTCGTGCCCGCCAACGCCGGCACCTTCGGGCACTTCGGCGTGAGTGGTGTGCTGCAGGGAGCCGGCATCATCTTTTTCTCCTACGTGGGCTTTGATACCGCTTCCACCATGGCGCTCGAGGCGCGTAACCCCCAGCGCGACCTGCCGCTCGGCATTCTCGGCGCGCTGGCGATCTCGACCGTGCTCTATGTCGCGATGGCGAGCGTGCTCATCGGCATGGTGCCGTACCAGAAGCTCAACGTGGCCGCCCCCGTAGCGGTCGCCCTGGACATGCACCCGCAGCTCGCCTGGCTCGGCTGGCCGGTCAAGCTCGGGGTGATCGCCGGCATGACCTCCGTCATCCTCACCTCGCTCCTCGGCCAGCCGCGCATACTGCTGTCGATGGCGGACGACGGGCTGCTGCCACTGTCGATGGCGCGCTGCCACCCGCGCTTCAAGACCCCGCACGTCTCCACCATCATCACCGGGCTCGGGGCGGCGCTCATCGCCGGGGCGTTTCCGCTTGATGTGCTGGCGGACCTGGTCTCGATCGGCATCCTGCTCGCCTTCGCAGTGGTGTGCGTCGGCGTGCTGGTGCTGCGCCACACCCGCCCGGACGTGCACCGCCCCTTCCGCGTGCCGTGGGCGCCGTTTACCTGCATCCTCGGCGCACTGGTGTGTCTCGGGCTCACGGTCACGCTCTCCAACGGCACCTGGATGCGGCTGCTGGTGTGGACCATCATCGGCATGTCGATCTACGCGCTGTACGGCTTTCGCAACAGCCGCCTGCGCAAATGACGCGCACGCTCAGCGGCACGCCTGCCGCCGACGGCTTCCGCATGCCGGCGGAATACGAGCCGCACGCGGGCTGCTGGCTATTGTGGCCGGAGCGTGCCGACAACTGGCGCGAGGCGGCGCGACCGGCGCAGCGGGCCTTTGCGCAGGTGGCCCAGGCCATCGCGCAGTTCGAGCCGGTCAGCGTCGGTGTCTCGCGCGAGCACTTC
>Ga0335083_10009138_pt1 | contig 12046 bp, 6 predicted proteins | sample Lox_Sample_42_FD_206716 | JGI IMG/M metagenome (GOLD analysis project Ga0335083, IMG submission 206716) | Soil microbial communities from Loxahatchee National Wildlife Refuge, Florida, United States - Lox_Sample_4.2 | ecosystem: Environmental > Terrestrial > Soil > Wetlands | place: USA: Florida... | reverse complement strand
CGAGCCCGAGCCACCCTGCACCTGCAGGCAGCGGCCGGTGTTCGAGGCCTTCATGATGAAGTTGCCGCTCTGCGAGTCGGCCGAGATGGTGAAGGCCTGCGAGGCGCTGCCGTTGCAGGACGCGACGACCAGGTCCTGACCGTTGGTCGCGGCGCCGGCGTCCAGGCACATCCCCGAGCTGTTGGTGGGCGACAGCGTCCAGTTGGCGCCGGAGGGCGCCATCATGAACATCGACGACGCCAGGGCAGCCGAGGCCGGGTACAGAGACACCGCGCTGCCCGTGTCGATCGCCATCGAGCTGGCCGTGCTGGGCATCAGCATGTACTGGTAGCTGGTGTCGAAGACCGGCGTGTAGTTGTTGTTACGCCACACGGTGATCGAGTTGTTCCAGGGCGTGTTGCCGGCGGTGTTCAACACGCTGTAGCCGTCGGGGCAGCCGTTGGCCGGCGGGTTCGAGATGCCGGTGCAGCTGGTGCTCTTGCCGCCCGTGTACTGGCCGGTGGCGTTGGGGGCGTTCTGGCAGAGAGCGGCCGTGCCCGAGGTGCCGAACGGGTTCGAGTAGGGGGCGTTGGCCTGGCTGGCGCCCAGGCGGCCGGCGACGACGCCCGCCGCGCCAGCCGGGAAGCCGGCGCCGTCACAGTAGTAGGCGACCGGGGCGGTGACGGTGGGCTTGCCGATGTTGGACAGCGAGCCGGTGTCGAGGATGTCGCCGAAGAACGTCCCCTCCTGCATCGGGTAGTTCGTGCGGTCGACGCCCCAGCCGATGGCCGACATGTTCGAGTCCAGCCAGACGGGGACGTGAACGCCAGCGGTGTTCACGTGCGCCATCATGCAGGCCGAGATGCCTTCCATGCACTGCGAGTTGCCGCTGACGCCCCCGTTCTTCCACGAGGGGCAGAGACCGAAGCTGCCCGCGAAGGTGTAGTTCGAGCCGTTCTGGTCCTGCTTGACCAGGGTGTCGCCGGAGGCCAGCGCACACTTGATCAGGTAGGCGACCGTCTTGCGGCCGGCGGACGTGGTCATCAGGCCGTTGATGGACGACAGGCCGTTGATGGACGAGAGGCCGTTGATGGACGATAAGCCGTTGATGGACGAGAGGCCGTTGATGGACGACAGGCCGTTGATGGACGACAGGCCGTTGATGGACGACAGGCCGTTCTCCGTGGAGACGGCGTAATCGTCGTGAAGGCCTCCTGCGGTGGAGGCAACAGGGCTCGCCTGTTCGCTACAGCCTACGAGCGTCACGATGGCGCCCATCGCGATGCCAATGCGGATTGTTCGTTTCCCGGTTTCGTTCATGGTTTTGCTTCCCCCTGAAGCAGCCCGGCCAGCTCGGAGAGCTCCGTTGGCTTTGCGTCGCCCGATCGCTCGGGGTTTGCCGTTGGTTGCAGGTGAAACACCTTGGCGATTCCTAAAGCAGTAATCAAGCCAACATAAATTTGGCATATAGTAAATAAATACAGCTAGTTACGGACGCGGAAAACCATCCGCTGTTGCCGCCAGCGCAACATGGCTGTGGCCCAGACAACGGAGGGGCCTGCGGCCCCCGCGCCTCGGGCCTCAGGCCGGAATCTGATCCGGATCTGATCCGAGGTCCGACGCCGAGGCCCGAGGCCCGAAGCCCGAGGCCCTTTCTGTCTCAGGGCCCACAGGGACGCCGTCTCGATAGACGACGCTGTTGGTCAGCGTCGCCTGGACGCGCGGTCCGGGCGTCAGGATTCCGACCAGGTTCAGGGGATCGCAGGCCGACAGGCGCACCAGCTCGCCGCGCTTCTCCTGGCGGCGCGTGGCCCGGAGCGCGTCGACCGCCTCGGGCAGCGCGAACTGCTCCCCGACGAAGCCGGCCACCAGCCGCCCGCCGCGGAGCTCGCCGCTCATCTCCAGCCGGCGGTAGACGCGGACCAGATCGCGCCAGGCCGGCGCATGCGCTTCGCGCGCCAGCAGGTCCCGGAACACGACGCCGTATCGTTTGACGTACTGGCGGGCCAGCGCTTCGTGGCGGGTCTCCTCGTCGCTGGGCGCAGATGGAGCTGCGGCGCGCAGGATCGACCAGCGGCCGGCGCCGACGGGACCGCCCGTCCGCCGCACCCACCGCGCGTGCCAGCGGGCGCGGGCGCCGCCGCTGGTCTGCGTGGCCGAGATGAGCGCCCGCAGCCCCGAGAACCCATCGCCCGTCACGCGACCGGCGGAGACCAGCTCGCCCAGCGCGTCCTCGACCTCGCTGCGCAGCCGCCGGGTCCGCGAGACGATCTCGTCCAGGAAGCTGGCGCCCTGAGCGGTCAGGTGCGCCAGAACGTCCCGCGCCACCGTCGAGAGCGCCAGGTCGGGTGCATCGCCTTCGGGCGGATTTCCTTCGGGCGCCAGCAGCCACCCCAGATCGGCCCGGCGCACCAGCGCGATCGGCGCCGCGCGGCTGGGCGTGCCGCCCGCCGCCCGCGACGCCAGCCGGCCCCAGGCCGCGCCACCCGACAGGCAGAGCGCGTCCAGCCAGCCCGCGTCGTAGCCGACCAGCCGCGCGGGCAGGATGAACCGCTCCCAGGCTCCGGCCGCCGCCTCGAACCCCTGGAGCTGCGCGATGACGCGCGCCAGACCGGGCTGGCCATGCAGCTGTGTCCCGGGGCGGACGTTCTGCCACCCGAGCAGGAACCGGATCAGGTCGGCGGCGGTCACCGGCTCGATTTCGCGCCGCAGCCCGTCCAGCATCCGCCGGTTGATCCGGGCCAGCACGCGCCGCTCGCACCACTGGACGCCGTCGCCCAGCTCCGGGACGAAGCGGCCCCGCAGCGCGCCGCCCGAGAGCTCGATCTGGGCCAGCGCCGCTTCGACGTCGTCCGCCGCCACCCCCAGCCGAGCGGCGATCTGCGTGGCGGTCGTCGGCCCCAGGAAGGGCAGGTGGCCGCGCACCACCTCGGCCAGCGCCGTTCCGGCGTCCGACCAGGACGGCGCCCGCCGGGCCGGTGGTTCGACGATGTCGGGCACGAAGCAGCGCCCCGGCCAGACCTGCGCCGCCAGCGATCGCCGCTCGGCGGGCACCCACAACACTGGAGCGCCGTGCAGCCGCGCGGCCCGGCGCGACGCGACCAGCTGGTCGAACAGGTCGCCGAACCCCCGCTCGCGCCCGATGGGCTCGGGAAGTCCGCCCACGTCCAGCAGCAGGTCGTGCAGCTCGTCGGCGTCGCGCGCCTCCATCGCCGATTCGGCCAGCACCGACTCGACCGCCGCCGGATCCAGGCCGCCGATCCGCTCGACCACCGCCGCCGGCAGGCCGCGCCGCACGCTGACCGCCCGCGTCCGCCGCTCTTCCAGCGGGGCGTCGTCCAGGAACGCATACGGGTTCGCGTTCAGGATCTCGTGCGCGAACACGGACGGTTCCGGCAGCTCGCGCGCCCGCGTCTCGATGCGCCGCTCCTCGATCGCCTCCAGGACCGCCCGCAGGCCAGCCGCGTCCATCGCCTCGATCAGGCAGTCGCCCACGGTCTCGCGAACCAGCGGGTGATCCGGCACCTCGATCGCCCCGCCGCCGTGGTTGTCCTGGCAGGCGGTCTGCGCCGGAAACACCGCCGCGATCAGGTCCTGCGCCCGCATCCGCTGCAGCGCCGGCGGCACCCGCTTGCCGCCCCGGCTGCGCAGCAGGGCCAGCGATCGGGTGGCGTTCCAGCGCCAGCGGGTCTCGAACATCGGCGCCTGCAGCGCGGCCTGGACCAGCAGCTCCTCGACGTCGCGCCCGCGCAGCATGGAGAACACGCTCTCCAGCGGGAAGCTGTGCTGCGGTCCCAGCGACAGCACGATCCCGTCGTCGGTCGCCGCCGCCTGCAGCTCGAAGTCGAAGGACCGGCAGAAGCGCTTGCGCAGCGCCATCCCCCAGGCGCGGTTGATGCGCCCACCGAACGGCGCGTGGATGATCAGCTGCATCCCACCCGCGTCGTCGAAGAAGCGCTCGGCGACGATGCTGGTCTGGGTCGGCACGCCACCCAGCACCGCCGCCCCCGCCAGGACGTAGTCGCGCAACAGCTCGGCCCCGCGTCGATCGAGCGCGCAAGACACCTCCAGGCCGGGAGCCGGATCCTCGCCGCGCGCCTGGGTCGCCGCCACCTCTTGGCGCAGCGCCGAGACCTCGGCCGACAGCTCGCGGGTGCGCGCCGGGCCCTCGCCCAACCAGAACGGGATGGTGGGAGCCTGGCCGGCCGCGTCCTCGACCCGCACGCGTCCCGGCTCGACCCGCCGGATGCGCCACGACGAGTTGCCGAGCAGGATGACGTCGCCCGCCATCGATTCGATCGCGAAGTCCTCTTCCAGCGTCCCGATCAACGTCCCGTCGGGCTCGAGCAGCACGTCGTAGTTGGCGTTGTCCGGGATGGCGCCCCCCGACGTCAGCGCCGCCAGACGCGCGCCGCGCCGGCCCCGCAACCGGCGGTTCACGGCGTCGCGGTGGAGCAGGGCGCCCGACCGGCCGCGGCTGGTCGCGATCCCCTCGGCGAGCATGTCGACCACCGCCTCGTAGTCGGCCCGCGGCAGCTCGCCGTAGGGGGCCGCCCGCCGGCAGAGCGCGTGCAGCTCGTCCTCGTCCCACTCCTCGGCGGCGCAGGCGGCCACGATCTGCTGCGCCAGCACGTCCAGGGGCGCCTGCCGCAAAGCGATGGCGTCCAGCTCGCCGCGGCGGGCGGCGCGCACCAGGGCGGCGCATTCGACCAGCTGATCGCGCGTGAGCGGGAACAGCCGCCCCTTTGGCGTGGCGGCCAGCGCGTGCCCGGAGCGCCCGATCCGCTGCAGCCCGGTGGAGATCGACCGGGGCGACCCGATCAGGCAGCAGAGCTCGACCGCCCCCACGTCGATGCCCAGCTCGAGCGACGCCGTCGCGACGACCACCTTCAGCTCGCCGGATTTGAGCAGCCGCTCGGCCCGGTGGCGCCGCTCTCGCGACAGGCTGCCGTGGTGGGCGGCGACCACCTCTTTGCCCAGGCGCTCGGCCAGGTGCAGGGCGACCCGCTCGACCAGCCGGCGGGTGTTCACGAACACCAGCGTCGATCGGTGGGCGCGCGCCAGCTCCGCGACGCGATCGTAGAGCTCGGTCCACTGTTCGTTGGTGGCCACCGCCCCCAGCTCGTCCTCGGGCACCATCACGGCCAGGTCCAGGTCGCGCCGCTGCCCGACATCGACCACGGTCGGCAGCGGCCGCGCCGCCCCGACCAGCAGGCGGGCGGCCACGTCCAGGGGCCGAACGGTGGCGGACAGACCCACACGCTGCAGCCGGGCCGGCGCCACCAGGTGTCCCAGCCGCTCGACCGAGAGCGCCAGGTGGGCGCCCCGCTTGTCGGCCGCCACGGCGTGGATCTCGTCGACGATCACCGTCCGGACGTCGCGCAGGGCCCTCCGGCCGGAGTCCGAGGTGAGCAGGATGAACAGCGACTCCGGGGTGGTCACCAGGACGTGGGGCGGCCGGCGGGTCGCTTCCCGCCGCTCCCGGGCGGTGGTGTCCCCGGTCCGGACGGCCGTCCGGACCTCGGGCGCCGGGTACCCCAGCTCGACCGCCAGGGCCCGGAGCTCGGCCAGCGGCTCTTCCAGGTTGCGGCGGACGTCGTTCGACAGCGCCTTCAGGGGCGAGACGTAAAGGACGCTGGTCCGGTCGGGCAGGGGCCCCCCCGCTTCGATCGCCTGCCGGACGAGCTGGTCGAGGGCCCACAGGAAGGCGGCCAGCGTCTTGCCCGAGCCGGTCGGGGCCGTGACCAGGACGTCCTGGGCCCCCGCGATGAGCGGCCAGGCCTGAGCCTGGGCCGGGGTTGGGCCGCCGAAGCGCCGCCGGACCCACTCGGCCACCACCGGGTGAAACATTTGTTCAGTATACACAGACAGATAATTCGTTGACGTCAGATCCGAGGTGTTTACCGTGACCCGCGAAAACCGGCGGGCCAAGGGGAAACCCGTGGCGCCGGAAGAGCTGAGCGAGAAAAGCGAAAAGAGGAAACCAAACTCATGGGCAAAATCATCGGCATCGACCTCGGGACCACCAACTCCGTCGTGGCGATCATGGAGGGCAAGGACCCGACGGTCATCGCGAACGAAGAGGGAGGGCGGTTAACCCCCTCCGTGGTGGCGTGGGACGATAAGGGCGAGGTTCTGGTTGGCCAGATCGCCCGCCGCCAGGCCATCACCAACCCCGAAAACACGGTCTACTCGGTCAAGCGCTTCATGGGCCGTCGTTATGACGAGGTCCAGGACGAGACCAAGCGCGTGCCTTACAAGATCACCCGCGGGGGCAACGGTGAGGCGACCATCGAGATCCGCGGAAAGAAGGTCTCGCCGCCCGAGGTCTCGGCTCGCATCCTGATGAAGCTGAAGAAGGCGGCCGAGGACCATCTGGGCGAGAAGGTCACGGAGGCGGTCATCACCGTCCCGGCGTACTTCAACGACGCCCAGCGCCAGGCGACCAAGGACGCCGGCCGCATCGCCGGCCTGGACGTCAAGCGCATCGTCAACGAGCCGACGGCCGCCGCCCTGGCGTACGGCCTGGACAAGGGCAAGGATCACCTGATCGCCGTCTACGACTTCGGCGGCGGCACCTTCGACATCTCGGTCCTCGAGGTCGGCGAGAAGGTCGTCGAGGTCATCTCGACCAACGGCGACACCCACCTGGGCGGCGACGACATCGACCAGGTCGTCATGGACTGGCTGATCGCCGAGTTCAAGAAGGACCAGGGGATCGACGTCTCGAAGGACAAGATGGTCATCCAGCGCCTCCGCGAGGCGGCCGAGAAGGCCAAGATCGAGCTGTCGTCGGTCGCCGAGACCGAGATCAACCTGCCGTTCTTGACGGCGGACGCCAGCGGCCCCAAGCACATGCAGATCAAGCTGTCGCGGGCGAAGCTGGAACAGATGATGGGTGACCTGATCCAGCGCACCATCGAGCCGACCAAGAAGGCGCTGGCCGACGCCGGCAAGAAGCCGGCCGACATCGCCGAGGTCGTGCTGGTCGGTGGCTCGACCCGCATCCCGATGGTGCAGAAGCTGGTCAAGGACTTCTTCGGCAAGGACCCCCACAAGGGTGTCAACCCCGACGAGGTCGTGGCCCTGGGCGCCGCCGTGCAGGCGGGCGTGCTGGCGGGCGACGTCAAGGACATGCTGCTCCTGGACGTCACGCCGCTGTCGCTGGGCATCGAGACCCTGGGCGGCGTGATGACCACGCTCATCCCGCGCAACACCACCATCCCGACCAAGAAGAGCGAGGTCTTCTCGACGGCGGCCGACAACCAGAGCTCGGTCGAGGTCAAGGTGTACCAGGGCGAGCGGCCGATGGCGGCCGACAACCGCCTGCTGGGCAAGTTCGGGCTGGACGGGATCCCGCCGGCGCCGCGCGGCGTGCCTCAGATCGAGGTCACGTTCGACATCGACGCCAACGGCATCGTGAACGTGTCGGCCAAGGACAAGGCCAGCAACAAGGTCCAGCACATCACCATCACCGCGTCCTCGGGCCTGTCCGAGGCCGAGATCCAGAAGATGGTGAAGGACGCGGCCGAGCACGAGGCGGAGGACAAGAAGCGGCGCGAGGCGATCGAGGCGCGCAACAAGCTGGAGTCGCTGACCTTCCAGGTTCAGAAGCACCTGGACGAGAACCGCGACAAGATCGCCGAGGGCGACCGGACCGAGCTGGAGGCGGCGTTGAAGGACGCCAAGGACACGGTCGAGAACAACCGCGACCCGAAAGAGGCGCAGCTGTTCGAGAGCGCGTTCGAGCGGCTCCAGAAGTCCTCCCACAAGATGGCCGAGACGCTGTATCGGTCGGCGGCCGGGGCTCAGGGCGGCGGCGAGGCGCCGGCGGGCGGTGAGTCGCCCGGCGAGGGTGGCGCCGGCGGCAAGGACGACGTCATCGACGCCGAGTACACCGAGGGTCCGAAAACCTGAGGGTAGGGACAGCGAAGCATCCAAAAAAGGCGGCTCGGGCTTCCGGGGCCGCCTTTTTTCTTTATCGTTGGTGAATGACGGCGGCCCGGGCAGCGCAGGATCGTCGGCTCCTCAGACGGGCCGTCGCGCTCACGTCGCTGTTCCTGGCGTACGTGGTGACGGCGCGGATGGGGTTGACGTTCGACGCGCTGGGGGGGATCGCCACCACGGTCTGGCCACCCACGGGCATCGCCCTGGCGGCGGTGGTGCTGGGTGGGATCCGGCTGTGGCCGGCCATCGCGGCGGCGGCGTTCGTGGCGAACGCGATGAGCGGGATCCCGCTCTGGGGCTGCTTGGCGATCGCGGTCGGGAACACGCTGGAGGCGGTCGTGGCCGCCGTCCTGCTGCGGCGGGCCGGCTTCGACCGGCGGCTGCAGCGGTTCGGCGACATCCTGCTGCTGATCCTGGTGGCGGCGACGGGAAGCACGACCATCAGCGCCGGCGTCGGGCTGGCGGTGGCGCGGCTGGCCGGCCTGTCCGCGGCGGCGCGGCCGGCCGGATTCTTCGCGGTCTGGTGGATCGGCGATGCGCTGGGCGATCTGCTGGTGGCGCCGCTGATCCTGGCCTTCGCGGACAACCCCCGCCCGTCGCACCGCCCGCTGCGCTGGCTCGAGATGGCCGCCCTGGCCGTCGCGACGACGCTGTCGGCGATCGTGGTGTTCGGGAACGAGCCGTCCTGGGACGTGCTGCGAAGCCTGGGGCGCGGGACCTACTTGCTGGCTCCAGCCCTCATCTGGGCCGCGGTGCGGTTCGAGCAGCGTGGCGTGACGACCACCCTGATGCTCGTGTGCGCGATCGGGGCCGTCAGCGCTCGCCACGACACGGGAACGGCTGCCGGGCAGAGCCTGCACGACCGGCTGCTCTTCATGCAGGCGTATGCCGCCGTGACGGCGGCCAGCATGCTGATGCTGGCCGCGGCGCTCTCCGAGCGGCGGGCGGCCATCCGCGCGCGCGATGAGTTCATCTCGATCGCGTCCCACGAGCTGAAGACGCCGCTCACCGCCCTGAACCTGCGCCTGGGCGAGGCGCTGCGCACCGCGCGGCGGCTCCCCCGGTCAGAGGCCGACCCGCTGCCCGACAAGCTGGTTCACGCCACTGCCGCCGCGCAGGTCTCGGCGGATCACCTGGGCGACCTGGTCGAGGACCTGCTGGACGTCTCGCGGCTGACCGCCGGTCATCTCTCGTTGCGCATCGAGACCGTGGACGTGGGCGGCCTGTTGACGGATCTGGTCGCCCGGATGCGCGATCAGGCGACCCAGGCCGGCTCGACGGTCGACGTTTCATGTCCCGCCGCGATCTCGGCGTCCTGGGACCGGGCCCGGGTCGAGCAGGTGCTGACCAACCTGCTCTCGAACGCCATCAAGTACGGGATGGGCCGGCCGATCCGCCTCTCCGCGCGCCGGGTCGGGGAACGGGTGCGCGTCTCGGTCGCCGACGAAGGGCTCGGCATTCCGCGCGCCGACCAGGCCCGCATCTTCCGGGCCTTCGAACGGCTGGCCACGGTGCAACGGATCGGTGGGCTGGGCCTGGGCCTCTACATCGGCCAGCAGATCGCCACGGCGCACGGCGGCTGGCTGTCGGTCGACAGCGAACCTGGCCGCGGATCGACGTTCATCCTGGAGCTCCCGCGGGTCAAGGAGTAGCCGGACCTTCAGGGCCCTTTCAGCGTGCGGAGCTGGGTCTGCGCGGAGGCGACCCACCGCTTCTCGCCCGGGCGCTTCTCGAGCGCCAGGTAGTTCTCGTAGGCCTTCTTGGCGTCGGCCTTGCGACCGAGCTTCTGCAGCGACCGCGCCAGGCCGTAGTAGGCGTCCGGATCGCTGGGGCGCAGCTTGATGTATCGCTGGTAGGCGTCGACCGCCTCGGCTTGCCGATCGCGGACGCGCAGCGCGAAGGCCAGGTCGTACAGCGCCTGCAGGTAGGTCGGGTTTCGCTCGAGCGCCGCGCGAAAAGCGTCGATCGCCTCGTCGTCCCGATGAACCTGCAGCAGCAGCTCACCCAGGGTGGTGCGCACGCCGAGGCGCTTGGGATCGGCCTCGATCGCCTGCTGGTACTTGGCGATGGCCTCGTCGATGTGGCCGCGGTCGCGCAGCGTCCGCGCCTCGGTGAGCTCGGCAGGCGACGGCTTCTCCGCCTCGGTCTTGCCGGCGGTGCCACCTTTTCCCCCCTCGCCCTGCGCGGTGGGGGCGGGCGGCGGCGGCGCTGGCGCCGCCGCTTCGTGAGCGCCCAGCTCGGTCAGGATCTCCCGGGCGTTGTCGACCCACTTCTGTGAATTCGGTTCCTTCTCCATCGCGATGTACCGCTTGAGCGCGTCGATGGACGCCAGCTTGTCGCCGGTCTCGCGCAAGCAGAGGCCCAGACCGTAGTACGGCTCCGGCTTCTGCGGCTCCAGCAGGGCATAGCGCCGGTAAGCGGCGATGGCGCTCGTGCACTCGCCGAGCCGCCGGCGGGCCACGGCCAGCGCGTACCACGCCGCGGCGGAGCCAGGGTCCGAGGCCACGGCTGCCTCGAACTTCTGCGCGGCTTCCGGGAGGTGCTTGCCGGCCATCAACGCCTGCCCCTCGGCGTAGGCGGCATCCGATGCCGGCGTGGCGGCCCGGGCCGGAACCGCCAGCGCGATCGATAGTGCGACGAGAACGCTAAAGTAGCGGCGTGAAATCAACGAATGCATTGTAACGGAAATTGCGAGAGATCTTGACGGTGCCTACAAGTAGGATAAGGTGGTCAGCCGTATGATTCCAGTCATCGGCAGTCTGGTCATGGGATCGTTCGCAGGCGCCCTGTTCTGGGCGACCATCTCGATGGGCCGTCCCGCCGCCGGTACCCCACGAAAACGCTGACCGTTCCCCCCGTCGATCGTTCTGGCGGTCCCACGGCGTAGGACCTAAGCTCCACGCCGCCGCATGCGGACCGTCCGGTACGAGGACTTCACGCTCGGCGATCTGACCGCCATCCGGAACCTGCTGCGCGGCGGGTCGGTCATCGACTGGCACCGGCTGTATTTCGCCGACCGCGACGAGGTCGACCGGTTCCTGCGCGTCAACGAGCTGGACCCCAACGACACGCACGACATGCGCCGGCTGGGCGAGCTGCGGGCCTCGGCGGTCGAGTACCTGGACCGGCACCTGGGGTTCGAGATCCCCGACGAGCTGGCGACCGGCGTGCCGGCCCGGGACCTGCTTCTGATCGCCTCGCAGAAGGGGCGCCGGCGAACCCACGCCTGCGTCGTGCTGAAGGTGATGCACGTCCTCCACCACCTGGCCGGGCGGGAGCTGCTGACCAAGCTCCCCGTCTCGGACGACCAGATCTTCCACCTGGTCGAGGAGAAGGTTCTCCGCACGGTCGAGGAGATCAAGGCGGTCGGTTGCCCGGTGGTCGAGTTCGAGTGGAGCCGCAAGCACGCCGACAGCCTGATCACCAAGCTGCTGGCCAAGAAGGAATCGATCGCCGCCGACGTCTACGACTATCTCCGCTTCCGCATGATCACGAACACCGAGGAGCAGCTGGTGTTCGTGCTGCGCGAGCTGACCCAGCGGTTGGTGCCGTTCAACTACGTCATCCCCGGCCAGTCGGTGAACGACATCATGAAGATCCGCGAGACGCTCTCGCGCTCGCCGGCGCTGCAGCGGTTCCTGCCCGACATCACCGACCTGGCGGCGGTCGCGGCCGACAAGCGGCCGTCACCCCAGAACGAGTTCTCGGGGCCCGGGTATCGGGTCATCAACTTCGTCGGCGATCTGCCGGTGCGCATCGACAAGTACCTGTGCCGACTGCCGGACGACCCGCTGTTCGCCGAGCACGGAACCATCGTGTTCGTGCTGACCGAGTTCCAGGTCATCGACGCGCGCACCGCCGAGAACAACGAGAGCGGCGAAAACAGCCACGACCGTTACAAGGAGCGCCAGATGGCACGCGTGAAGGCGCGCCTGATGCACGGCATGAAGGACGACGGCGTCGGCGATTGAGGGCGGCGGAGCAGATCGCGTGGACGGAGCTGGGCTGAGCCCAGCGGAGTCCGTCGCGGGAGGAGCGGAACCCTCCCAGGGTTCCGAAGTAGATCGCAGGCGCGCCTGATGCACGGCATGAAGGACGACGGCGTCGGCGACTGAGGGCG
>Ga0335083_10009136_pt1 | contig 12047 bp, 9 predicted proteins | sample Lox_Sample_42_FD_206716 | JGI IMG/M metagenome (GOLD analysis project Ga0335083, IMG submission 206716) | Soil microbial communities from Loxahatchee National Wildlife Refuge, Florida, United States - Lox_Sample_4.2 | ecosystem: Environmental > Terrestrial > Soil > Wetlands | place: USA: Florida... | reverse complement strand
GGCCCGGCGCCGCCAGCTCCGCCCGCTGCGGGGCGCCCCCGCCGCGCTGGCCTTCGCGGCGCTGGCCGTCGCGGTGGGCGCCGCCGCGCTGCCGAACCTGGCGGTCGTCCTGCTGGCGCTGACCCGCGACTGGTACGGCGCCGTGTTCCCGACCGGGCTGACGCTGGACCATTTCCGCGCGGCCGTCAGCCACGAGATGGTGATCCCGTCGATCGGGAACAGCCTCCGCTACGTCGGGCTGTCGGTGACCGTCGACCTGGGGCTGGGGACGGCCATCGCCTGGATCGTCGTGCGGGTGCGGACACCGATCGCGCGCGCGATCGACACCGCGGCGATGCTGCCGCTGGCTGTCCCGGGGCTGGTCATGGCGTTCGGCTACCTCGCCATCTCGCGCGAGGGGCGCCCGCTCTACTTCCTGAACCCGGTGCGCGATCCGACGCCGCTGCTGGTGATCGCCTACGCCATGCGGCGGATGCCGCTGGTGGTGCGCTCGGCGGCGGCCGGGCTCTCCCAGATCAGCGTCACCCTCGAGGAGGCCGCCGCCAGCCTGGGCGCCCGCCCGCTGCAGACCTTCCGTCGCGTCACCCTGCCGCTGCTGGCGCCGCACCTGTTCGCGGGCGCCGTGTTCGCGTTCGCGCTGTCGCTGCTGGAGGTCTCCGACTCGCTGATCCTGGCGCAGCGCCAATCGACCTACCCGATCACCAAGGCGATCTACGAGCTGTTCCAGCTGCTGGGCGACGGCCGGCAGGTCGCCGCGGCGCTGGGCCTGTGGGCCATGCTGTTCCTGCTGATCTCGTTCGCCTTCGTTCGTTCGGTCCTGGGCCGGCGCCTGGGCAACCTGTTCCGCCTCTAGCTACATGGCGGCGCAGAAATGGCGGTGAGCGAGGCGTGATCCGCGGGCGGGGAGTTGAGGCAGGGGTTCGAGCCCGCGTTCTGATCCCCTCGCCCCGCGAAGCGGGGAGAGGGTCAGGGAGAGGGGTCCGCGGCGAGGTACCTCTGCAGCGATCGACGCCGTGCCGGCCGCGATAGCGGCTGCGCTGCATCCCGAAGGTATTCTTCAGTCGCGAGATGCGGGCCTCGCCGCCGGCGCGCCACGCGCGTCCTCGTTTGAACCAGCGTTGTCGTTCGTGCGCCACGCGCTCTCGGGTGCGGTGGCCGGGCCGGGGTAGGACCGGGTGCCTGACGCCCATCTCGCTCAGACGGCGTTCGCCGCGACCTGAGTAGAAGCCGCGGTCGGTTGCGACGGTCCGAGGCTTGCCCGCGTCGATCCGGCAGAAGCGCCGTTAAACGAGGCTCCCGGTCACCTCCCGCTCCAGCTCGTCGTAGCTCCAGTCGCGCAAGTGCTTGAGCGCCAGCATCCGCAGCACCACCTCGGCGGGCGTGCCCGCGCGTCCTCGCCCGGGCGCTCTGCTGCCACCGTCCGCGCATCGCCGTCACCAGCGCTTCGACGATCTCTTCGTCTCTGCGACAGCTCCATCTGTGCGTGTCGTCGCCGAACCATGCCTCCCTTTGATCATGGAGCGGCCTCTCTCCTTGCGGGCCCCTCTCCCTAGCCCTCTCCCCGCTCCGCGGGGCGAGGGGATCGGAAACGTTCATTCGGGTCCGGTCCTCTCGAGGCTACGCCCTCGATCAGAGCCTTAATCGGCTCATTTTTGCACCGCCGTGTAGCTACCTCTGGCTACGACGCGGGGCGCTGGAAGACGCGGATGCCAGTCAGGTCGACGCCCGGGGCGCGGTCGAACGTGTCGTGCGCCAGTGACATCACGATGTCGGTCTCCTCGTCGGCGAACTCGCGCGCCTCGGCGCTCTGGTCGACCTGGTAGCCGAGCTTCTGGAACAGGCGGCGCGAGGCGGTGTTCGCCGGGATCACGGAGATGTAGATCCGCGCCAGGCCCAGCCTGCGGAATCCGAACACGTGGAGCATCCGCCCGAACCGCGTGCCCAGCCCCCGCCCCTGCTCCGCCCGCCCGCCGATCATGATGGCGAACTCGCCGGTGTCGCCGTCGGGGTTGCGAAAGTCGGCGTCGCCCATCAGCGCGCCGTCGCGATACAGCAGAAACGGCCGTCCCTCTTGGGCGCGCAGGTCCTCGTAAACGGCGACCACGTCGTCCGCGGTGAGCGGTTCCGCACGGTGCCCCATCATCCGCCGGTTGTGGTCGTCGTTGTAGAACGCGGCCAGCGCGGGCGCCGCCTGGCGCAGCTCGGCGGCCGTGGGCTCGATCGCCAGCAGCGTCTCGGGCCCTTGCTTGTGCTCGACGGCCCACAGCGGCGCGCTATTCATGGAAGCTAGGATATTCGATGGCGCACCAGCTTGATGGCCTCGAGGACGATCACCGGGATGAAGCCCAGCAGCGCCGCCACCAGGTCGGCCTTCAACGAGGCGTTGGTCAGCTGAAATAGCCCCTGCCCCACCCGGCTGAGCACGATGACGAGCTGGATGAGGCCGGAAGCGCCGATCACCAGCAGCAGCCGGCGGTTCGTGAGCAGACCCAGCTCCCACACGGTCTTGGCCGGGTTGCGGAAGGCCAGCGCCATGATGGTGTGGCCGAAGACCAGCGTCGTGAACGACAGCGAGCGGGCCAGGTGAACGCCGCCGTGCGAGAGCGTCCAGGCGAACACCGCGAAGACGGTTCCAGCCAGGATCGCCCCGGTCAGCAGCACCACGCCCCACTCCGGGCGGCCCAGCATCGGCTCGTCGACGCGGCGGGGCGGGTGTCGGAGCACGTCGCGATCGGGCGCGTCCAGGACCAGCGCCAGCGCGGGCAGTCCGTCGGTGACCAGGTTGATCCAGAGGATCTGCAGCGGCAAGAGCGGCGTCGGCAGGCCGGCGATCGCCGCGCCCAGCATCAGCATCAGCTCACCGCTGTTGCCGCCCAGCAAGTAGAGCAGGCTCTTGCGGATGTTCTCGAAGATGCCCCGCCCCTCGCGGATACCCGCCACGATGCTGGCGAAGTTGTCGTCCGCCAGGACGATGTCGGCAGCCTCGCGGGTCACCGCCGTCCCCGCGCGCCCCATCGCGATCCCGATGTGCGCCTCGCGCAGCGCCGGGGCGTCGTTGACGCCGTCGCCCGTCATCGCCACCACCGCGCCGCGGCTCTTCCAGCGACGGACGATCCTCAGCTTGTCCTCCGGCGTGGCGCGGGCGTGGACCAGCTCGGCCGCGTCCTCGCCGGGTTCGACGATCCCCATCTCGCGCGCGATGGCCGAGGCTGTCACCGGGTGGTCGCCGGTGATCATGACGGTCCGGATGCCGGCCTCGCGCGCCGCCGCCACGGCCGCCGTCGCCTCGGGGCGCGGCGGATCGGCGATGCCGATCAGGCCGAGCAGGCGGAGCGCCTCTTCCCGTTCGCCGCTGCCCAGGGCGACCGCCAGCACGCGAAGGCCGCGGCCCGCCATCGCGTCGGCGGCCGGCGACGCGCCCTCGGTCCCCTCCGTCGCGCGGGCCAGGATCACCTCGACCGCCCCTTTCACGTAGAGACGCCCGTCGCGGCGCAGGATCGACATCCGCTTTCGCTCCGAGTCGAAGGGGGACTCGGCGACACGCGGGTTCTCGGCCTCGATCCGCTCGCGGGCGACGCCTCGCTCGGCCGCGGCGACCAGGATGGCGACCTCGGTCGGATCACCCACGCCGCCCCCCTCGCCCGGCCCCAGCTGCGCGTCACAGCAGGCCGCGGCCGCGGCGAGCATCGGGGTCTGGTCGGGGCCCCACAGCTCGCGGACGGCCATCCTGCCTGCCGTCAGCGTGCCGGTCTTGTCGGTGCAGATCACCGTCGCGCAGCCCAGCGTCTCGACCGCCGGCAGCTTGCGCACCAGCACGTTGCGCGCGGCCATCCGCCGGACGCCGATCGCCAGCGCGATGGTCACGATGCTGGGCAGCCCCTCGGGGACCGCCGCGACGGCCAGTGACACGGCGGACATGAAGACCTCGAGCACGCCCAACCCGCGCGCCAGGCCCAGCGCCGCCACCGCCAGCACGATGCCGATGGCCAGGAACAGCAGCGTGCGGCCGAGGCGGCGCAGGCGCCCCTGCAGCGGCGTCTCCGTCTCCTCGGTATGAGCCAGCAGGTGGGCGATGCGCCCCAGCTCGGTCCGCATCCCGGTCGCCACCACCTCGGCCCGCGCCGTTCCGGTGGCCACCGACGTCCCCATGAAGACGCTGTCGCGGCGCTCGGCCAGGGGCGCGTCGGCGCGCGCGGCGGAGGTCTGTTTCTCCACCGGCAGGCTCTCGCCGGTCAGCGCCGCCTCGTTGGTGGTCAGCGCGTGCGCGTCCAGCAGGCGCGCGTCCGCCGCGACCACGTCGCCGGCCTCGAGCAGCAGCAGATCGCCCGGCACGACCGCGGCGGCGGCGACCAGGGCCGCGTGGCCGTCGCGCAGGACGCGGGCCTCGGGGGCGGTCATCTCGCGCAGCGCCGAGATCGCCTTCTCGGCGCGGTACTCCTGGAAGAAGCCGACCAGCGCGTTCAGCAGCAGGATGACCCCGATCGCCACCGCGTCGATGGCGTCGCCCAGGACGCCCGAGACCACGCAGGCCGCCATCAGCAACCAGATCAGCGGGCTGGCGAACTGCCCGAGCAGCATCGACCAGGGCGAGCGCGAGCGCTGCTGGGCGATCTCGTTCGGCCCGGCCTCGGCCAGCCGCCGGGCCGCCAGGTCGGCCGTCAAGCCGTTCGTCATCGGACAGGATGATGGGGGCGACCGCGCCTGTCACCGACGTAAGGAAAGCCCGCAAATGCCCGCGCCGCGTTGACCGGTCACCGTCGGGAACTACGGTGGTGCCAGGCTAGACGACGGCATGTTCCAGCAACTGCTGAAGATCCGGTTCCTGGTCCTGGTGCTGGTCGTCGTCGCCGTGGTGCACGCGCTGGCGTTCATGGCGCTGGGCATCAGGACGGCCCTCCACGCGTACGGTCTCATTCTCGCGGGCGCCAAGGACATCGGGGCCGGACGGCCCGGCGTGGAGTTGCTTCACTCGCTGGACACGCTGTTCATCTCGATGGTGCTCATCGTGCTCGCGCTGGGCATGGCCAAGCTCTTCTTGCGGAGCCCGGCGGACCACGACGACTCGAAGCTTCCTGTCTGGCTGCGAATCGAGAGCATCACCGAGCTCAAGGTCCTGATCTGGGAGACGGTCCTGACCACGCTGCTGATCGTCGCCATGTCCGACATCTCGTCCTCGCTCTATGAGCCGACGACCTGGACCATCCTGATCACGCCGGCCGCCGTGCTGCTGCTGGCGATCAGCCTGTTCTTCATCAAGAAACGCTAGCCGAGCGTCTTCACCGCTTCGACGATCGCGCGGGCGTCGATGCCGGCGTCGGCCAGCTGCTCTTCGGGCGTGGCCGAGCCCGGCATCGTCCGCACCGCCAGCCGCCGGATGCGCGGGGCCGGCGTCGAAGAGAACGCCTCGGCCACGGCGTCGGCCAGGCCGCCCTCGGGGTGGTGGTCCTCGACCACCACGAATCCACCCGGGCAGTCGCGCGCCGCCTCTTGCAGCGTCGCCTGGTCGACCGGCTTCACCGAGTAGAGGTCGATCACCCGGACGGCCAGGCCGCCCCGCCCGAGCTCCTCGTGCGCTTTCAGCGCCTCGTGCACGGTGATGCCGGCGGCCACGATGGCGACGCGGTCCTGGGCGGAACGGCGCAACACCTTGGACCCACCGATCGGGAACGGCTCGCCGGGCGCGTAGAGGATCTTGGTCTTCTCGCGCGTGGCCCGCAGGTACTGGATCCCGTCGCGGCCCGCCATCTCGACCAGGAGCTTGGCGGTGGCGTTGCCGCAGCTCGGGTACAGCACGACGCTGTCGTGAACGGCGCGCATCATCGCCAGATCCTCCAGCGCCATCTGGGACGGTCCATCTTCGCCGATCGAGACGCCGGCGTGCGTGCCCACCAGGTTCAGCCTGGCGTTCGAGATCGACGCCATCCGGATCTGGTCGAAGGCGCGGGTCAGGAATGCCGCGAACGTCGCCGCGAAGGGCGTCCATCCGAGCGCCTGCATGCCCACCGCCGCCGACACCATCTGCTGCTCGGCGATGTAGATCTCGAAGAACCGCCGCGGGTGCGCCTTGTCGAACCGGTCCGTGTAGGTCGAGTTGGAGACCTCGCCGTCGATCGCCACGATCCGCGGGTTCGCCGCCCCCAGCGCCGCCAGGGCGTCGCCGAACGCCGCTCGCGTGGCGACCTCGGTCCCCGGCGCGTAGGTCGGCAGCTCCAGCTTGCCCTGGGGTTCGGGCGCGCGGGGCTTGGAGGCGGGTGGGGCGGCCGGGGTGACCACCCGGGCCGGCGTCCCCGGCTTCCAACCCAGCTCGGCCAGCGCCTTGGCCTCCTCGTCGCGGGACAGCGCCTTGCCGTGCCAGCCTTCCCGGTCCTCCAGGAACGAGACCCCGGCCCCCTTCTTGGTCCGCGCGACGATCAAGGTCGGCCGCGCAGCCCGCTCGGCGGCCGCGTAGGCGGCGTCGATGGCGGCCGGATCGTGCCCGTCGATCACCTGCGCCTCCCAGCCGAAGGCCCGCGCCCTGTCGGCGTAGGCCTCGCCGTCCCAGCCGAGCATGGTCGGCCCACGCTGCCCCAGGCGGTTCATATCCAGGATTGCGATGACCCGCGACAGCTCGTAAAAGGCGCCCGCCTCGAACGATTCGTAGACGCTCCCCTCGGCCATCTCGCTGTCTCCCAGCAGGACCCAGAACCGCGCATCGGTCGCCTCGAACCGCTTGGCGGCCAGCGCCATGCCGACCGCGGTCGCCAGCCCCTGCCCCAGCGAACCGGTCGCGACCTCGACGAACGGAAGCGCCGGCGACGGGTGACCCTGGATCCGGCTCCCTCGCTTGCGCAGGGTCATCAGATCCGCATCCGTGATCCCGCCCACACTCTTGAGGACGGAGTAAAGCAGGGGCGCCGCGTGACCCTTGGAGAAGATCAAGCGATCATTCCGCAGGTTGCGCGGGTCACTGACCTCGTAGCGCAGGTGCGAAGCCACCAGGACGGCCATGAGATCGGCCGCGGACATCGAGGACGTCGGGTGGCCCGAGCCGGCCGCTGTCGTGGAACGGATGCTGTCGACGCGCAGCTGGGTAGCCAGCTCTCTCCAGATGCCCGACTCGCTCATGACGGCGGAACACTAACCACCTGCCCGCGATCTGCGAAGGGGTGGCGATGGAGGGTTTCAAAATCGACTGCACCTGGAATACCGGTAACGGCACTCACTTGCCGAGCATTCATTGCAGTCGACGTATAGCTCGATTCCCCGTCGTTTGCGTGGGCGCGCACGGATGCTCAACCAGCGGCCGAAATCGGTATCATCGGGAGCCCCGGGGTTTCATGCCGAGTTTGCTCGCTCGCCCAAAGCCGCTGACCTACGACGCCGTCGTCGAGCGGCTCTGTCGCGCCTTCACGTCGCTTCGCGCGCGCGTGGGCGAGACTCCGTGGAGCGTGGCAGGCGCCAGGCGACTGACCGGCCTGTTCAAGGAAGACGTCCAGCGCCCCTCGGATCCGCCCATGACCAAGCTCGCGCGGGCGATCGGCGCGCTCAGGCTCACCGTCAGCGCGTTGCGCAGCCTCGACGATCTCGACTCCTTCCTGGCGGAGGTGTTGAAACGAATGGCCGAGCAGGTGGGCGCTGCCTCTGCAGCGGTCTTCGTTGTGGACGAGGATCAGCAGGTGCGCCTCACCTGGGTCGTCGAGGATGGGCGGCTGGTCCGGGGCGCGGAGAGCCGGCACCCGAACGCGACCCGGCCGCTCGGCTTCGCGGACTACACGTCGCACCTGAAGTCGGCCGAACACCGCACGGGTGTCCCGCGCATCACCTCGGGTACGCTTGGCCACAACGAGCACGGACGGGTCTACCTCGAGGAGATGGGCGTGAAGTCGGTGGTCGCGATACCGGTCCTGCTGGACGACGTCGCCATTGCCTCCTTTCACCTTCGCCTGCACAGCGACGGCCGGCCGGCCGACGAGGACCTGCAGATCGCACAGGCCCTGGCCGATCAGACGGCGCTGGCGTTCCGGCTGACGCGGCTGGCGGGCCGCGCGCGGGCCGCCGCGCTGGCGCAGCAGGCCGAGCAGGCCGCCCGACAGCGCGCCGAGTCGCAGGCGCGGCTGGCCGACGCCAGCCGCCGCACGCTGGAGCGGCTGGCGGTCAGCGCCGACCCCGACGCGTTCCTGGGTCACGTGCTGACGGTCGCGGCGGAGCAGCTGGGAGCCTTCGAGGGATCGGTCTGGCGCGTCGAGGGGCGCCGCGCGGACCTGGCGGTGTCGTTGGAGGACGGCGTGATCCGCCGGGGCAACGACTCGCGGCTTCCGTTCTCGGTGATCGAGGGCGAGGACATCGATCCGATCCTGGCGCGCGGGCGCGAGCTGGGAATGGACGACCCACACGACTTCGCCACCCGCTCGGAATACGCACGCTTCAAGGGCTACCTGGCGCTCAAAGGGATCAAGTGCATGCTCCGCGTCCCGCTGTTCCTGGGGGACGAGTACCGCGGCTGCATGTTGCTCCGGTTCGCGATCTCTCGGCGCCTGTCACCCGAGGAGGTGGAGCTGGCCCAGACCTTCGGCAACCAGGCGGTCCTCGCCATCGAGCTGGCGCGGCTGACCCAGTCGGCCCGCGCTGCAGCGGTGAGCGGCGAGCGGAGCCGGCTGGCGCGAGACATCCACGACACGCTGGCCCAGGGGCTGGCCGCGATCATCCTTCACCTCGAGACGGCCGCCTCCGCGGGCGCCTCGCCCCAGATCATCCCGCATATCACCGCCGCGACCGAGCTGGCGCGCGAGAGCTTGATCGAGGCGCGCCGCTCGATCCGTGCGCTCCGCCCGGCCGGGCTCGACGGCCGCACGCTGGAAGGGGCCCTGAGCGAGGTGACGGGCCGGCTGGCGCGGCTGTCCCAGGCGACGTTCCGGGTGCGCACCTGGGGCGCGCCGGGGCGGCTGCCGGCCGAGGTCGAGGCGGCCCTGCTTCGTATCGTGAGCGAGGCCATGACCAACGCCGCCAGGCACGCGCAGGCCTGCACCATCGACGTCGAGCTGACCTACGAGCATCCGGCGGTGCGGGTGGTCGTCCGCGACGACGGGATCGGGTTCGACGCCGCCGCCGTGGGCCGCCGCAACGTCGGCCTGAGCAGCATGCGCGAGCGCGCCCACGCGATCGGCGCGGCGATCACCATCGCCAGCGAGCCGCGAGCCGGGACCGAGGTGCTGGTCTACTGGTCCGTCAGCGCCGCCCACGCCGTGATGTCATGAGCGAGACCGCCGAATCCGTCAGGATCATGATCGTCGACGACCACGAGCTGCTGCGCGCGGGGCTGGCCTCGGTGCTCTCCCGCCAGCCCGGGTTCGCCGTCTGCGGCGAGGCGGCCAGCGCCGATCAGGCCGTGCAGCGCTTCCAGCACCTCAACCCCGACGTGACGCTGATGGACCTGCAGATGCCGGGCGCCGACGGCGTCGAGGCCATCGGCCTGATCAGGGCCGAGCACCCGAACGCGCGGATCCTGGTGCTGACCATGTTCGACAGCGACGACGACATCGAACGGGCGCTCCGCGCGGGAGCCCGCGGATACCTGCTGAAGGACGCGGCCGTCACCGAGCTGGCCAAGGCCATCCGGGACGTGCACGCCGGGCGCACCTGCGTGGCCCCCGCCGTCGCCGCCAAGCTGGCCGATCGCGTCACCCAGGTCCAGCTCACCATGCGCGAGCTGACCGTCCTGCGCCTGATCGCCGACGGGAAGACCAACAAAGAGATCGGCGTCTGCCTGTCGATCGCCGAGAGCACCGTCAAGGTCCATTTGACGCACCTGTTCGAGAAGCTCGGGGTCTCCACGCGCACCGAGGCGATCGCGGTCGCCGCCCGCCGCGGCCTGGTTCGGCTCCGCTGACCCGCCCGCCTACGACTTTCGTCGTATGGCATTGCAGGCTCTAGTCGTAGGTCGGCGCCTTCCAACGGCGGATGTCTAGCCCGATGAGAATCGAGCACAGTCGTATGGAACGGGCCCGTACCCGCGGAGCCCGTCCGCCCGAGCCCTTGAAGTACTGGACACAACTCCCACTCATGCAGCTGAAGAGCGCGATGACCGCGCGCGATCACGCCCGCGGGCCCGCCACCGCCCGCGTGACACTGACCACCTATGGCGACTACGAGTGCCGCGCCTCGCGCGAAGCCGATCGGATCGTGCGCCGCCTCGAGATGGACCTGGGCGACGACCTGCGCGTCGTCTTCCGGCACTTTCCGCTGGCCGAGGAGCACCGCCACGCGCGCGCCGCCGCCGAGATCGCCGAGGCGGCGTCGCTGCAAGGGCGCTTCTGGGACATGCACGACGCCCTGTTCGAGCAGCAGGATCGCGTCCTGAACGGCGACCTGCTGGCCATCGCGCATGACCTGGGGCTGGACATGGCCCAGCTCCTCAGCGACGCCGGCAGCCAGGAGATCGCGCAGCGGGTCGACTTCGATCTGCAGCGGGGAACCGCCAGCGGCGTCGACGAGACGCCGGCGGTCTTCCTGAACGGCGTCCGTTATCTGGGGGCCTGGAGCTACGACTCGATGATGGGCGCCATCCGCGGCGGCGACGCCTGACGGGCGGCCCCGGGCAGGCTCAGGGGCCCCCGTCGCCGGGGATGCACGCGGTGCCGTCGCCCTTGCACATGCCCGACGAGCAGGCCTGATCCAGGGTCATGCTGCAGTTCCCGCTGCCGTCGCAGGTCGGGGTGCTCAACGTGCCGTCCGAGCACATCGCCACCCCGCAGACCGTGCCCGGGTCCTGGAACCCGTTCCGCGCGCACCGGGGCCCCGAGGAGCAGGACATCCTCCCCGCGTTGCAGGGGTTCGACATGGGGCAGGGATCCCCTTCGGTGCACGAGACGCAGTTGCCCGAGCTGCAGACCAGGTTCGTCCCGCAATCGGTGCCGTCGGATGCGTTGTTGCCGGTGTCCTGGCAGGTCATGTTCCCCGTCGCGCAGCTGTACACCCCCGTGTGGCAGGGGTTGTTGGGCGTGCAGCTCCCGGTGGGCGTGCAGGACATGCACTGACCCGCGCGGCAGTACTTGTTGGAGTTCGCGGTGGCCCCGCACATCGTCCCGTTGGACGCGTTGTTGCCGGTGTCGTTGCAGACGTAGGTGCCGGTCGAGCAGGACGACATCCCAAGATGGCACGGGTTCGGCGGCGTGCACATCATGTTCGAGATGCAGGGGTTGCACGTCCCGTTGTTACAGACGGCGGGGGACGCCATGGTCCCGCAGCTCATCCCGTTCTGGACGTTGGCGACCTCGACGCAGACGGCGGAGCCGGTCGCGCAGGAGTACATCCCGGTCCGGCACAGGTTGGTGGGCGTGCAGGTGCCGCCGGCCGTGCAGGCGGTGCAGAGACCGGCGTTGCAGACCTTGTTCGTACCGCAGGTGCTCCCGTTGGACAGGTTCTTCCCGGTGTCCGAGCAGGTGATCGCAGGCGAGCAGCTCATCGCCCCGGCGTGGCAGGGATTCGCCGCCGGGGTGCAGGTCATGTTCAGGGTGCACGGCGAGCAGGTCCCGTCGGCGCAGACCATGTTGGCGCCGCAGGTGGTGCCGTTGGCGGCGTTGGCCGACTCCGTGCAGACCGGGGCGCCGGTGTCGCAGGTGATGGTCCCGGTCCGGCAAGGCTTGCCGCTGATCGGGCAGGTCATTCCCGCCTGGCAGGCGACGCAGGTCCCGGCCCCGTCGCACACCTTGTTCGTCCCGCAGCCGGTCCCGGCGGCGGCCGGCGTCGTCTTGTCGTTGCAGACGGCCATTCCGCTGTCACAGGCGAGCGCGCCCTGGTGGCAGGCGTTCGCCGGAACGCAGGACGCGCCGGTCTGGCAGTTCGTGCACTGCCCGCTCAGGCAAACCATGCCGTTGCCGCACGACATGCCGTTCGGCTGATCGCCGTTGGCCGTGCACACGGGCGCGCCGGTGCCGCAGGTGATTCCGCCGGTGCGGCACGGGCTCCCGGTGACGGCGCAGGACATCCCCTCCACGCAGTCCGAGCAGATCCCATCGCTGCACACCTTGCCCTCGCCGCAGGCGGTCCCGTTCGGCTGCGACTTCTGGGTG
>Ga0335083_10009135_pt1 | contig 12049 bp, 11 predicted proteins | sample Lox_Sample_42_FD_206716 | JGI IMG/M metagenome (GOLD analysis project Ga0335083, IMG submission 206716) | Soil microbial communities from Loxahatchee National Wildlife Refuge, Florida, United States - Lox_Sample_4.2 | ecosystem: Environmental > Terrestrial > Soil > Wetlands | place: USA... | reverse complement strand
TAAACCTCTATGACCGCGGCGTTATGAACGCTGTCCTGATCGCCGAAGGAATCCGCAACGCACAGAAATTGACAGGCAAGAAGCTGATCGATGGCACAGATATGCGCCGCGGTTTGGAGTCGCTCAACATCTCTAATGCGCGTTGGAAAGAATTGGGTCTCTCCGGCTTTGCCGAGCCGATCCATCTGAGCTGCACCGACCACAACGGCCACAACAACGTCTTTCTTGTCCAGTGGGACGGGACGAAATGGAACAAAGAGTCCGGTTCGATCGCACCGATCCACGACAAGGTTCAACCGCTGATCGTTAATGCGGCCGAGCAATATGTGAAGGCCAATGCGGGTTGGCCGAAGCGTGCCGAGGCTTGCGACAAGTCATCGTGATGTGACTTCTTAGGAGGAGTTCGCGAAGAGCTAAAGCCGCTGCAGGTGAGGGGTTTCGAGTTGCCGGAACCCCTCATTCTTTTGGGTCGGCCGGCAATCGACCTTTTCCAACTCGCGGAAATGTGGATCAGGCCCGACCAACTGACAACGGCACAGATTGAAATTACCAAATCGCGACGAGACAAATCACCGCAAATGGTACCGCTGCAAGCCCAAAAAAGAGCCATACGCGATAGCCGTTGGCAGTCTTAGGTCCCTTGAAGAGCTGCGTTACCAGCCACACGCAAACCGCCAAGCCCAACGCCATGCGGACGAGATCGCCCCACTTGGCGTAAGCCGTAAACAGGGTCTCTTTTTCGGGCATCGTGACGCGCACTGTCATTATCCCCAACACGCAGAGAAACGCCCCCCGCAGCAGCGTACCCGCTATGCGAAGGCCAGCCGGAATCTCGGAGCCGGGTAATTTCGTGTCGTTAGAATTGGGTTCTGTCATGGCTCGGGGGTGCTTTTGCAAGACTATCGATTCCCACCGTAACCGGCATTTGACCTAAATCATCACCTGGTCATCGATCATTCTGGCGCCCGCCGTTTCTTGAGCTAGTTTTTTGTTGTCGCTTAGTGGCGCGATCACACCTCATTCGAGCCCGCCCCGAAACAGCCACGCCGCGGCTGACAGCGTCACCGAAGCGATGATAGCCATCGGCCATAGGTCCGGAACAAGTTGACTGAGGCCGGCGCCCTCCAGATAGACACGGCGGGCGAGGTCGACGGCATATCGCAGCGGGTTCGCCAGGGTCACGTATTGCAAGACTTCAGGCATGTTGCTGAGCGGCGTCGCCAAGCCCGAGAGCAGCGTGCTCGGCATGATGATGACGAAAGCATAGAGCACCGCCTGTTGCATGGTGGCGACGACTGCCGACAGCATCAGCCCGATCCCTACGGCGGCTGTGAGAAATAGGGCGAGCCCGACATAGAGCGTCCCATAAGCGCCTGCGAATGGAATGCGGAACCACAGTTCGGCGACCAGCAGGATCAGCGTCGCCTGGATGAGTCCGATCAATACCGACGGTAGCGCTTTGCCGATCATGATCTCTGGCGGGCGGAAGGGCGTGACGAGAAGTTGGTCGAAAGTACCTTGTTCGCGTTCGCGGGCGACTGACATTGCCGTAAGCAATAGCGTTTGCAGGAACGTCAACGTGCCGATCAGTGCCGGGATCATGTACCAGCGGGTTTCCAGATTGGGATTGTACCAGGCGCGCATAGTGACGCGCAGTGGCGGCGGCGCTTCGCTGTGGCTTGCGGCCCAATTGGAATTGAAATTATCGACGATGGTCGAAACGTAGCCCAGCGCCGTGCCGCCGGTATTGGAATTGCGGCCGTCCGCGATCACCTGCACGTTCGCGGGCAGGCCAGACGCCAGACGGCGCTCAAAATCCTGCCCGATCTGAACGATCAGAAGCGCGTGTTGCTCGTCAATCACAGTCTTGATGTCGGCGATGCTGGAGAGTTGGGCGACCCGATGAAACACGCCGGATCCGTCCATTGCAGCTAACAAATCGTGCGAGGCTGCGCTGCGATCCTGGTCCAGGACCGCATATGGCGCGTTGTTGAGGTCGTAGGTTGCCGCATAGCCGAAAATGAGACACTGCAGCACCGGCGGCAGAAACAAGCTGACCCGGCTTTGCGGGTCCTTGAGAATCGCCGATAGTTCCTTGCGGACGAGTGCGAAGATGCGTGCGATTGCTTCGAACATCGGCCGCCTCACACCAATCGCTTCTTTGCCACTCTGCGCGTGAGTGCGAGCAGCATACCGGCGATGCCGGCCAGGATTGCGGCGTCGGGAAGAACGATGCCCCAGATATTTCCGGCGAGGAACAATGTCTGCAGCAAAGTGACGTAATAACGCGCCGGCAGGATGTAGGTGATGATGCGGATCGCCGCCGGCATGCTGCGAATGTCGAACAGGAACCCCGACAAGAACACCGCCGGCAGGAAAGTGATAATCAACGTCGCCATGCTGGCGACAAACTGGTTCTTGGTGACTGATGAAATCAACAGGCCGATGGCGAGTGAGGCGATGAGATAGAGCATGGAAACGCCGATCAAGATCGGCACCGAGCCGCGAAACGGGACCTTAAAGAGAAATTCGGCGGCGAGGATGCAGAGAACAAGCCCGACCATTCCCAGAGCGAAGTACGGGATCATTTTTGCAAGCACGATCTCGCCGGCACGTACCGGAGTGACGAACAACGCTTCCAATGTGCCTCGCTCCCATTCGCGCGCCATCACCAGGGCGGTGAGCAACGATCCGATCAGGGTCATGATCAGGACAATGAGGCCCGGGACGAGGAAATAATGGCTGTCGTCGGCTTCGTTGAACCAAAGTCTGCTCTGCAGCACCGCGGTGCCGCTGGCCGCGCGCTGCTGTCCCTCGGCGGCGCGTTGCGCCACGAACTGAGCGATGGCGCCCTGGGCGTAGCCCTGGATGATGCGGGCGCGATTGGCGTCACTGCCGTCAACGAGCACCTGAACTTCGCCGTCACCCAAGCTGAACCGCCGGTCAAAATCCGAGCGGATGCGAACGATGCCGTCGACTTTTTGGGCGAGCAAAAGCTGTCGCGCCCTCGGCATCGATGTCAGCAGTCGCGTCTCGAAATAAGGAGAGAGCGCAAAGCGCGCGGCGAGCTCGGTTGCGGTCGGCGACGGCGCTTCCAGCACCACCGCCACGGGAACGTTCTTAACATCGAGTGAAAGCGCGTATCCGAACAGCAGAATGAGCATGGCCGGCATAAATAATCCGATGGCGATGCTGCTGGGATCGCGAAACAGCTGGTAGGTCTCTTTGCGTACCAAAGCTGCAACGCGGCGGAGCTTCACCGCACCCGGCGTCGAGCGCCCCCGGATCGAAGGAGTGGCCACCACCGTCATGCCGCACCCTTCGAACTGCCTAGTGCCGCCGGCTCATGCTGGCGAGCCTGTTCAACGATGGCGATGAAGGCGTCCTCCATTGTCGGCCGAGGATTCTCGGTCGACGTGGCGCGACTGCGCACGCTGGCGGGCGTTCCTTCCGCCAGCATACGTCCGGCATCGAGGATCGCGACACGGTCGCAATACTCGGCCTCTTCCATGAAATGAGTGGTGACGATCACTGTGACCTCGTGCTGCGCCAGGAGTGTGATGCGCTGCCAGAACTCGCGCCGCGCCAACGGATCGGCTCCGCTGGTCGGCTCGTCGAGGAACAGGATTTCTGGTGCATGCAGCAGGGCCGCCGCCATCGCCAATCGCTGCTTGTAGCCGCCCGGCAATTGTCCGCTGGCAAGGTGCACCAAAGGTTCGAGTTCGAACTGCGCCAGCGCCCACCCGATGCGCTCGCGCTTGCGGCTGCCACGCAGACCATAAGCGCTGGCGAAGAAATCGAGGTTCTCCGCAACCGAGAGCTGGCCATAGAGAGAGAATTTTTGCGCGACGTAGCCGATGTGCTGCCGCGCCGATGCGCGGGCCATGCGCAAATCGAAACCCGCCACGCGCAAAGTCCCGGCAGTGGCTGGAAGCAGGCCACACAGCATGCGGAATGTCGTTGTTTTTCCCGCGCCATTTGGACCGAGCAAGCCGAAGATTTCGCCGCGACGAACATTGAAACTGAGGTGGTCGACCGCGGTGAAAGCGCCGAACTTGCGAACCAGATCGTTTACATTAATGACTGTCTCGGCAGCGCCGGATGCCGCCGGCCGATCCGACGGGGCTGCGGTGGGCAATCTTCGATCCCCGCCGATTTGTCGCCGTAACAACACCATGAAGCCATCCTCGAACCGCGCTGGCACCGGTTTGGTCGTGATTCCGGTCAATGACTCCGGCAGCTTGACCGACTCGCGACCTGTGGCACGGTCGGCCAAGACTAGATGCACGCGACCTGCCTCCGGAACCGCGTCCACGATCATGGGATCGCCCAATAGCCGCGCCTGCAGGTTTCGCGCAGGTTGACCCGAAGCAGGTTCGGCTTCGAAGGTACGACCGGCGGCCATGTTTGTGACCTCGCTGGGCCGACCGCTCGCCAGCATTTTACCTTCACGCAGCACGAACACTCGATCGCAGCGCTCGGCTTCGTCGAGATAGGATGTGCTCAGCAGGACGGTCATATTTTGCTCGCGGACGAGCTTCGCGATGATTTCCCAAAGCTCGCGACGCGACAACGGATCGACACCGACGGTCGGCTCGTCCAATAGCAAGAGCGTCGGCGAACCGATTAAGGTGCAGGCCAAACCGAGTTTTTGCTTCATCCCGCCGGATAATTTTCCGGCGAGACGACCGGTGAAGGATGCCAGATCGGTCATTTGCAGAAGTTCCGGATAGCGGGTTGCGCGCGCTTCGTCGGAAATGCCATGCAGGCTGGCGTACAGATCAAGATTTTCTTTGACACTCAGATCTTCATAGAGACCAAACCGCTGCGGCATGTAGGCGATATGGTCCTGAACCCGCTGCGGTTCGCTGCCGACGTCGATGCCAATGACCGTTAGCGCTCCTGCATCGACCGACATTAAGCCGGCAACGAGCCGGATCAGCGTCGTCTTACCGGCGCCGTCGGGCCCGACAAGGGCCGCCAGCGCACCGTAGTCGACATCAAGCGAGACATTGTCGAGAGCCGTGACAACCTCGCCTGTCTGGCGGCGAAATTTCTTACAGACATCCCGGCCGTGGACGGCGGTATCGCTTCGCTCGCGATCGTTCACGGCCGGCGGCCCGTCGTCGAGTGTTGGCTCAGCATTTCGTTGTCGTCGAGCGGCAAGTAAACCGTCGCCGGCATGCCGAGCCGCAGTACATTGTCTGTATCTTTCACAAACACGCGAACCTCATAGACGAGGCTGGTGCGTAGTTCTTCGGTCTGCACGGTCTTGGGCGTAAACTCGGCGACCGGCGATATGAACCCGACCCAGCCGGCAAACCGGCGGTTCGGAAACCCGTCCACCATCACGTAACCCGTCATGCCGGGACGCACCCGAGCGAGATCGGGCTCCGACACATAAGCGCGCACCCATTTCGGATTGGTGATCGCCAGCGAAAACACTGGCCTTTGCGGCGATGCCATGTCGCCAGGTTCCATCAGGCGGGAGCGGATAACTCCATCCGTCGGGGCAGCGAGGTTAGCGTCCGCCAGTTGCTGACAGACGAGCGCGAACTGCGCCTCGTTCGCTCGCAGCTGCGCTTCGCCTTGGGCGACGTCCTCTGCGCGCGGCCCAGCGATCGCGAGGTCGAGAGCCTTCCGATTAACCTCGACCTTAGCGTCAGCCACATCCAATGCGGCTTTGGCGTTGTCCACATCCTGTTGCGTGGCGGCAGCCTTCTCGACAAGAAATTTCTCGCGCTCGTAGATTCGGCGGGCATTGGCCGCATCCGCCATCGCGGATGCGAGGTTCGCCCGCGCTTGTGCGATCTCTTCGGGACGACTGCCGTTGCGCAGCCGCTCTACCACAGCACGCTGCGCGGCTACTTGGGCCCTGGCTTGAGCAACCTGCGGCTCCAGACGACTGGTGTCCATTTTTGCCAGGAGTTCGCCTTTATGGACGACATCGCCTTCCTGGACGAGCACGACCGCAATTCGCTCGTTGCCGTTGAACGCCAAATCGACCTGTCTTAAATCGACGTTTCCATAGAGGACGAGCTGTTGAGGCCGGCTTGATGGTTGGATGAACCAATAAGCAACGCCGGCCGCCGCTCCGGCGATAAGGATCGCCGAGATAATCAAGACAATCCGGCGCCTCACGCTCGCCTCCGTTGCTCGGCTCTTAGCATTTTCATTCTGATCTTTGTGCGTGCGACATGTTTCGCAGACGGTGGCGGTTCCCTCGTAATCCTGCCATCCTAATTTATCCGCTACCGCCTTTCCGGCCGTCCGAAAGCCTCACGTTCGTTGAGAAATTCGCCGCAGGCTCATCACCTCGGCCACGACGCGGTCGGCAACTTCAGCGGCCGCGGCGGCGACTTCCGGCGTAATTGGGCCGTCGCCGGCGAAACAGGCGCCTTCGACAGCGTAGACGATGATGTCTTGCGGCGCCTGTTGAAGTACGCGAGCAAGCCCGATCGTTTCGGCGAGACCCAACGCATGGCTTGATGTGAGTGTCGCATCCCGCGGCAACTCCGTCGTCGCCAGATCGAAGCGATGGATGCGTCCGGGTGTCGTCAGCGGCGCCGCCGCATCAACAAAAATCAGCGCATCGAAATCCATCCACTCTGCCATGAGCGCCAGTACATCGGCGGGCGGTGTTGCAATGACGACATCGGCCGGCAAAAGGCCCGTCAATTTTTTTACGACGAGGGGGCCGATACCGTCGTCGCCACGGTCCGGATTTCCCAAGCCCACAACGAGCACCCTACGGGGGCACGCCTCCTCCTTCATGTCCGATGCACGGATAGCTTAAGGAAATGCGTAGAGCAGGAAATACACGGATCGTAATTGCGAATGCTTTGCTCGCAATGGCCGCGAATCACGTCATCAGTTTCCGACACCAGCGGTGCCGCAACGGCCAAAAGGTCGGCTTCGATGCTTGGCTGATTCTGCGCCGTCGGGGGCACGATACGCGCCGTTCGGATGGTGCCGTCGGCCTCGAAGGTATAGCGGTGCCAGCAGATACCACGCGGCGCCTCGGTGCAGCCGAAACCGACGGCGGCCCGTGGCTCAATTGGTGCCGCCGCCACATCCGGCCGCTCATAGGCGTCGATCAGGCGGAGTGCCTCGTCGCAAGCATAGACAATCTCGATTGCGCGAATGACGATGCTGCGAAACGGGTTGTTACACACTGCACTAAGTCCTGCCTCCGCAGCTAGTTCCTGGACCGAGGAGGGAAGACGATCGAAGTTGAGCGCGTAACGGGCGAGCGGCCCAACGAGATAGGGGCCGCGCCGTTTCAGAACCGAGTGCAGCGCCGTCGAATGCGCGACATGTCGCTCCTCGAACTCGCTTTCATAATCGGCAATGTCGATATCGATGTCGCGGTTTGACACGATCGATCCTTCATTGAACGGATACTCGTCGGGATGGCGCAACGCGACAAATTCGTAATCCCGCTCGAATTCCGGAAACGGAAACGTTGCAACCCACCGGACGAGATGGATCGCCTGGTCTTTCGCTTCCTTCAACTTTTCAGCGATTGGCTCGAGTTCTGAGCGCTGCGGCACCCGATAAAACCCGCCGGGCTTTACGTTGACCGGATGGATTTCGCGCCCGCCGAGAAGGCGTATCAAATCGTTTCCCGTTTTCTTCAGGGAAAGACCATTACGAACGACATCGCCATGATCGCGCGCCATCGCGATCGCGTCTTTGTAGCCAAGAAAATCCGGCGCATGCAGCATTACGACATGCAGTGCGTGGCTTTCGATCCATTCGCCGCAATAGATTAGGCGCCGCAGCGCCCTGAGTTGCCCGCCAATCTTGGCGCCGAAGGCATTTTCGATCGCATGGACGGCGCTCATTTGATAGGCGATTGGGCAGATGCCGCAGATGCGGGCCACGATATCTGGGGTTTCGATGTAGCCGCGGCCGCGCAAGAATGCCTCAAAGAACCGCGGCGGCTCGAAAATGCGAAGCGCGGCCCCCACGAGGCGGTCGTCACTGATGTACAGGTCAAGCGCGCCTTCGCCTTCCACGCGTGCCAGGTAATCGACCCGGATAGTCCTAGTCGCCATGCGCCGCGCTCTCCTTGAAGAACGGTTCCGCCATGGCGTTGAAGGTACGGAAGACCCGCTTGATGTCGCGTGGGCTTGCACCCAGGCTACTCCATTCGCGCGCCAAGGCCGCGGTATTGGGCGTTTCCATCGGCCCATAGCAGCCATAGCATCCGCGCCGGTACGACGGGCAGATTGCGCCGCAGCCCGCATGCGTGACCGGTCCGAGGCAAGGCGTACCCTGCACCATCACGCAGACCGTACCGCGCTGCTTGCACTCGATGCAGACGCTATGAGCGGGGATCGCCGGCTTGCGTCCGGCGAGAAACGCGGAAATCACCTCGAGTAGTTGCGCCTTGTTGATCGGGCAACCTTGCAATTCGAAATCGACCGGAACGTGGGCCGAGATCGGCGTCGATGTCGCGAGGGTGCTGATGTATTTGGGCGAAGCATAGACGGCTGCCACGAACTCATTCACATCGGCAAAATTGCGCAACGCCTGTATGCCGCCGTGCGTGGCGCAGGCGCCGATTGTGACGAGGTGCTTCGATTGCCGCCTTACCTCGCGAATGCGCTGGGCATCGTGCTCGGTGGTGATAGATCCCTCGACCAGCGAAAGATCGTAAGGGCCGGCCTCAACGGCACTCGACGCTTCCAGGAAATTGGCGATCTTGATCGCGCCGGCGAGATTCAGGAGTTCGTCTTCGCAATCAAGCAGCGAGAGCTGGCAACCGTCGCAAGACGCAAATTTCCAGACAGCAAGGCGCGGCCGCTGACCGTCATCCATGTCAAATTTCCCGCATGGCGAAGATATTGGCAATCCGGTCAAAGCGCATGACCGGTCCGTCCTTGCAGACAAAGGTCGGTCCAAATTGACAGTGGCCGCAGAGGCCGATGGCGCATCTCATATTGCGTTCCATCGAAACGTAGATGCGGTCAGCCGGCAAGCCGGCATCGATGAGCGCGTTAACGCTGAAGCGCATCATCACTTCGGGTCCACAAATAAGACCAAAGGCGTCATGTCGATCGAAGGTAGCCACGGAGATGAGCTTCGGCACAACGCCCACGTTGCCGCGCCACTCGGGATCGGCGTGGTCGACCGTCACTTCGATGTCAACATCAAGGCGCTGGCGCCACTGTTCGAGTTCGTGGCGATAGAGGATGTCCTTGGGATTTCGGCTGCCCAACAGCATAACGACGCGGCCGTAACGCACGCGATTGGCAAGTATAGCGTAAATTGCCGGGCGCAGTGGCGCCAGACCGAGACCGCCGGCGACAATGATGACGTCCGATCCTTCGGCTTCTTTGACCGGCCACGCCGTTCCGAACGGTCCTCGTAGTCCAATGGTTGAACCTGGCGCGATTTTCTCGATCGCACCGCTGACGGCACCAACGTTGCGCACCGTATGTATGAAGGCGCTTTCCGTCGGGTCCCCGCTCATGCTGATCGCTACTTCGCCGACGCCGAAGACGTAGAGCATGTTAAACTGTCCTGGTTCGAATGATGGTCGCGAACCGGTCAAGGGTGTCAGATTGAGCGTGATCGTATCAGGCAACTCGCGGCTTACGCGCTCGACACGATAGATTTGCGGCACGAACGGATCGGGATGCCGCAGTGCGCTTACGTCAGTGCTGGCCGTAGACATCGAGGATCTGCAACCTGGTTGCTTGCAGCCGTTTCACGAGTGCTGGCAAAAAGCGCCTCATCATGTCGTAGCCGAGATCGTGATCGGCTTCGCATTTTCCGCGCAAGCAGGCAGCATCGATGCCAGTGGTGCGCGTCAACTCGACGGCACGCGCATCGAACACCCAGCGATAAGGCGGAATGAGCCAGGAGGCGCCAGCAAATTCACCTACACCCAACGTCTCAAAGATTATCGGAGCATGGCCGGGTGCGTTGATTTCAAGCGCCACTTTGCCTTCGCGGATGAGAAAAAACTCGTTGGCCGATTCACCCTCATGAAACAGATATTCGCCAGCATGAAAAATATGATTACGTGCACAGCCGGCGACGAGCCGGATCAATTCTGCGGGTGCGTCGGCGAAGAAGGCGTGCTCATGCAAAATTTCTTCAAGATTCGCCATGCTGGCGTCCAGTCTGTGGCTGCGGGTTTGCCCTGATGGCTGCGGCTTCTTCTGTGATGTCGATGCCGACAGGGCACCAGGTGATGCAGCGGCCGCAGCCGACGCAGCCCGAGGTGCCGAACTGGTCGATCCAGGTCGCGAGTTTGTGGGTCATCCATTGTCGGTATCGCGAACGGGGCGTTCCGCGGACGCTGCCGCCATGAATAAAGGAGAAATCCATGGTGAAGCAGGAATCCCATTTCCGCACCCGCTCGGCGGATGTGCCGTTCAGGTCGCTGTGATCTTCGACCGTCGTGCAGAAGCAGGTAGGGCAAACCATCGTGCAATTGCCGCAAGTGAGGCAGCGCTCGGCGACGTGATCCCATCGTGGATGATTAAGATTGCCAAGGAGCAGCTCCTTGATCCCGTCGGTCTCCAGGTGGCGGCCCATCTGTTTTTCTGTTCGGGCGACGATGGCGGCTGCTTTCGCAATTTCCTCGTCCGTTGCCGAACGCTGCGGAACTTGGCTGAGTACCTCCACGCCCGCCGGACTACCAACCTCGACCAGGAACTGATGTCCGTCGCCGTCAATAAGTTCGGTGAGCGCCAGATCAAACCCGGATTCCGCTTTCGGTCCCGTTTTCATCGAAACGCAGAAGCATGTTTCTCCCGCCTGGCCGCAATTGATGGTGACAATGAATGCACTCTGCCGGCGCCTCGTGTACTCCATATCGACATAGGGTCCCTGCGAAAGCACCCGATCCTGGATGCCAATCGCGTGTAACTCGCAGGCACGCACGCCGATGAAAGCAAATTTAGGTGCGACACCAGTGTCGTTCTCGATCGCTACGCCGTCCTTGCCTTTTCGCATCGTCCAGAGAATCTCGACGGGACGATGGAGAAAGCGTTTCCATGCCTGCGGGCCGACCGTAAATCCGAACAATGCGTCGTCATGGCGTCGTTTGAGGCGATAGCGTCCTGGAGCCTGAGAGTCCGTCCAACCGGCCGGCAAATCGGCAAGTCCTGTGATCCGGTCATAGACGATCGCGCCATCCCGCACTGTCGGTCCGATAACCTCATGGTTTTCCGCGAGCACGTCGAGCAGCGTCTGCAGCGCATCACGTGAAATTATTGTTGTTCTCTGCGCCGCGGCAATGTCCATTATTCTACCCTTGGCAACCGTGGATGCTCGCGGCCGAATCCGTATACAATTTTTATCCCTCACATTTCAGCAAATTCTGGGCAACGGATCGTCCTCCAGTTCTTCGAGGAAGCGTTCGCCACCAATTTCCGTTTCCAGAATCACCCGGCCGTTGCCACCGTGCAGCGTGCCAATCATGCTCGCCTGCTCGCCGCCCTGTATGCTGCGCCATATGGCTAAAATGTCGCTCGTTGCATCCGGCGCCACGACTGCGACGACGCGGCCTTCGCACGCGAGATAGTATGGATCGTAGCCGAGCATTTGGCAGAATGAACGCACCGAATCCCGCACCGGAACCCACGCTTCATTAAGCCGCACATTCAAGCCGGTCGCCCCAGCAATTTCGTGGGCAACCGTCGCCACCCCGCCGCGCGTTGGGTCGCGCATAAACCGCAGGCCTTCTATCGCAGCCAATGGCGCGGTCAGCGGCGTGACGGCCGCGCAATCTGATTGTACCGACCCTTTGAGTTCGAATTCCTCTCTGGCCAGCATTACGGCGATGCCGTGATCGCCGGCCGGTCCGCTGACCAAGATTACGTCGCCCTCGCGAATCCTATTCATGCCGAGCCGATTACCGGGCGCGCGCCAGCCGACACCTGTGGTCGCAAAATAGAGTCCGCCACCCTGGCCGCGGGGCACGACTTTGGTGTCGCCGGCGACTACCCATACGCCGGCGGTCCGTGCCGCGTCGGCGAGGCTCTTCACAATGCGATTGAGGCACTCCACTTCGAGGCCTTCTTCGATA
>Ga0335083_10009132_pt1 | contig 12051 bp, 12 predicted proteins | sample Lox_Sample_42_FD_206716 | JGI IMG/M metagenome (GOLD analysis project Ga0335083, IMG submission 206716) | Soil microbial communities from Loxahatchee National Wildlife Refuge, Florida, United States - Lox_Sample_4.2 | ecosystem: Environmental > Terrestrial > Soil > Wetlands | place: USA... | reverse complement strand
TGGGTACGGGACTTGAAGGGGATGGATTCCGGTGGGTTCGTGCTACAACGGCCCGGGCCGGCCCCGTAGCTCAGGTGGATAGAGCGGCGGTTTCCTAATTCGGTCGGCGTGAGCGCTGGCATCCAGTGTAGCGCTCACGCCCGCAAAATTTCGCCCGAACCTGAGCCAGCGCGAGCGTGGATGAGCGCTGGAGAGCGCCCTCAGGCGGTGCGCTTGGGTGCAGCTGAGGTGCAGGCAGGGTAGCTCGAGATCATGGAGGGCAGGGTGGCGCTCCCCCCGAAACCCGCGCCTGACGTAGCCACTGCGCCTCCAGCGAGCGCGGAAGCCCGCGGCCGAGCGCCCGAGCCGACCGCCCGAGATCGCCTTACAGAGCGCAAGCCAGGCGTTCGCCGGATTGCTCGCCCGCGGCTCCGTCGCGACTACATCAGGCCGGACTGCTGGACGACGCTGATCCCGATGAAGAGGATCTGGCCGTCCGTCTGGTCGTCGACGCGGACCTCGTACTTCGTCTGCGCTGCGAGGGCGCTCATGAGGTGGGTCGAATTGATCTCGGCTGCACCGATGGGGTCGTCGTTCACGAGGTCCGAATCGGTGAGGGTCACGAGGATCCGCACGTCACTATCGATCGGGATGTTTACGTACCGCCACGTCTCAGGCCAGGTTGGCATGTAGTTGTCCTGAACGGCTTCGCTGGGTTGCGCCAGCCAGTATTCGTCGCCTGAAACGCCGAAGGTCGTCGCTTGGGCCCAACCGTAGGCATCTGGCTTGTCCAGTGAGCTGATGGCGTTGTTGAGGTCTGGCCCCGCCAACACGGCCAACGATCCGCCGACGGGGTCGCCCCCCGCGAGCGCGGTCCCTAGCGCGTTCAATACCGAATTCGGGATGGTAACGGTCCCGTCCCAAGCCGTACCGTCTGCCTTTCCCGGGGCGATGATCGCGTCGACGATCTGCACGCTCACCCATCGGCCGCTGTAGCTACCTCCGGTGCCGGAAGAAGAGACGCTCCCTCCGGTGCCGATTCCGGCACCAGCTCCCCCCGCCGTCCCGCCAGTTCCAGCTTGGCCAGCAGCCCCCGAAGTCCCGCCCCAACCAGCGCTGCCCGGCGTTCCACCGGTCCCCGCAGTACCTCCGGTCGCGACGATGCCCCCGCTTCCTGTCGACCCTGCGGCGCCTAACGTCCCCGCCGAACCGGAGGTTCCGGCGCTGCCCGGCGTTCCACCGGTCCCCGCGCCGCTGCAGATGCAGGAGCCGTAGCCCGATCCGCTCGCGTTGCAGACCTGGGCGCCCATCGCGCCCGTGGTGCAGGTGCAGGACACAGACGCGCCCGCGACGCACACCGCGCCCGAGGACCCGCCGGCCCCCCCTTGGCCGCCGTCCCCCCCACAGCTCGCCACGAACAATGACGCGACCGCTACCAACCTGCCCACGGGTTTCACGATCGGCCTTCTCGGTCCCTCCGGCGAACTTCTGGAGTCGGAGCGGGCGCGGCGGGCGGCCTTCTTCCGGCCGGAGTAGCCGACAGGGCCCAGCGGGGTGCGACCGGGCTATCTGGGGTCGTCGCGCCGTCGACCGCGCGGGATCTCGTTGATCGTACCGTCGGCGTTGATCAGGTCGGCGCGGCCGGCGGTCACGATGTCGAGCAACGGTCCGCCTTCGCCCTCGTACTTGCCGCCTCCCCCTTCGCCGATCACCCCGACCAGGTGCCACGACAAGATCGGCCCTCGGTCCACGTAGAACATCGGCCCACCGCTCATTCCGCGGGTGTCGTAGTAGGGAGCAGGGAATCGCAAATCCGCGATCGGCATCGCGTCGTCGGGCCTGAGGCACGAGATCGAGGCGGCATTGATGTTGTCGACGCGAGCTGCCCCGCAAAAGTGCTCGAAGGACAGCAGGCCCGGCGCCTCGATCCTCCGATCGACCCCTGGGAATCCGGTGAAGACGACGGCCTCGCCCTCCTTCAACGACGCCGGCGGCCAAGCGGTTTCCTTCACGACCTGAGCGCCGGTGCGGTCGATCTCTTCGCGCGAGACTTCGTAGGTCGCGATGTCCGGCCAAGCGCTGTGCGTGATGATCCGCTCGCGGAGGTCGATGTGCTTGTTTCGCCCGCGTGGGCCGAGTCCGATCTGACACAGCACTCCGCTCGCGTTAGCGCGGTCCCGATGGTCCGCGTACACGTGGCCAGCGGTGACGCCAAAGACCTTCTTTCCGCTGTCGAGGAAGAACGTCGTGCCGCTGTTGACCTTGTCGTCCATCCCACCGACGGTGTCGCCGGCCAGCCAGACGATGGGGACGGCGTACTTCAGGATCGCGACGGTCAGCTCCTTGTTCAGCTTCCGGAGGTCCGACGCGGAAGGGTCCTGAGCCATGCGGGGAAGTTAGCTCAACCACAGACACCTGCTGGCGGTGCCGCCGCTGGTCCGCCAGGCCCAAAATCCGGCCCTCGCCGTCTCTTCGAGCCCTCGCCCCCCCCGCGTTGGAGGTAATGCGCTAATCACGATTCGTGGCTCTCTGCACGGTCGTGAACGCGAAGGGGTGGCGGTGCGGGATTGCGGCTCGGAAGGGGTCCAACCTGTGTTTCATCCACGACCCGGCGACCGCCACAGCGCGCTCGGCTGCGCGGGCACGGGGCGGGGCCGCGAAGGCGACGGCGCACAAGCGGCCCTCGTAGCGCACCACGCCGGCGGCGACTGCCTCCGCAGCGTTCAACATCGGGACGATCGAACACAGAAACGACATCCCGGACGCGATTCTGAGGGTGACGCGAGCGGTTGCCCCGCGGCGAGCTGATACGAAGCGCGGGCGGTTGTTGATCGAATCCCTTCGCATGGCTGCGGCCGCGTTCGAGACCTTCTCGGAGGTGCCGGACGACGAAGATGGCCGGCCGCCCGGCGCGCGCGAGGCGACAGACCTCGAGCTGCGGTACATCCTCGGGCACGACGGCCTGCTCCCGCCTGGGCTGGACCCGGTCCACACCCAGTTCTGGGTGCGAGGGGCCGAGTGGCACCCGCCCGCCCTGGAACGGTTGGACGACATCCGGAGGGTGTTCCTGGCGCTGCCCCAGCGGTACGGGGTGGCGTTCGCGCTGGGCGCGCTGGCCGGGCTGCGGCCTGGCGAGGTGCTCGGCCTAGACTGGCGGGACGTCGACCTTGCGACCGGCCGCATCCTGGTGCGGCAGCAGGTCCACCGCGGCGAGCTCCGGCCGGTGAAGGACGACGACAGCCGGATCGTCCCGATCCTGCCGCCGCCGGCCCCTGTCCTATCCGAGTGGCGGCTCCTGACCAGAGGCACGGGGTTGCTCTTCGCGCCGGGCACACGCGGCGGTCGCCCTGGCAGCCCGCCGCGGTTCGTGCGGGACCACACGCTCCGGGCCCAGCTCCGCAAGGCACTGCGGTCGTGCGGCCCGCCCGAGACGATGACGGTCTATTCCGCGACGCGGCACACATTCGCCGCGCAGTGGGTCCTCGGCGGCGGCTCGATCGAGAAGCTGCGCGAGGTCCTCGGTCACGCATCTGTTACGACGACGGAGCGGTGCGCCCACCTCCGGACGGATCTCTTCCGGGAGTCGGACCTTCGCGCCGGCGCGGTGGATCTTTCGAGGCCGGGCGGCCAGGTGCTACAACTGCGGGCCGATAGCCGGCCGATAGGTGCGGCTCGGGTGCAGGGGGTCAGGGTCCAGATCAGGAACGTCAGGTAAGTTAGCGAAACAAAAAAAGCACGGCCCCGTAGCTCAGGTGGATAGAGCGGCGGTTTCCTAAACCGTAGGTCGCCTGTTCGAATCAGGCCGGGGTCACGACGAGCGCGGCGACCGCAGCGCGGCGAGCGCAGCGCGGCTCTGCCGGAGTCGCGTCGACACGGATCAGCTTTTCATGCCGGCGAGGATTGCCCCCGCGTGTTCTCGGATCTATAGAATCCTCGAGAGCGTCCGAGTGAGCCCAATGTCCTCGAAAACCTCGTCCGCCGGGCCGGGCAGCGGCCAGGGGCCCGCCAACCAGAAACAGCGTCCGGCGGTGCTGATCGTCGAGGACGACCGTGAGATGGCCGCGACGATCATCGACGTGGTGGAAGACCGCGGCTACCGGGCCATCGGCGCCGAGAACGGGCGGGAGGCGCTGGCGCGGCTGGAGGACGAAACGCCCGCGCTCTTGCTGATCGACCTCTTCATGCCTGTGATGAACGGCGTCGAGCTCTTGAAGGTCATCAAGAAATCCCCCAAGCTGTCGGCGATCCCGCGCATCATCATGACGGCCGCGAACGACCAGATGATCGGCGTTCGCGAGGACGTGACGGTCCTCTACAAGCCGGTCGACTTCGACGCTCTCACCCAGCTCCTGCACAGGTATTGCGACCCCACTTCCCCCGCCCGCATGCACTGATCGCCGTGGCCCTCGTGGCCGCGGCCGCGGGCTGCCATCGGGACCGATCGCTCGGGCCTCCCGACTCCTTCCTGGTGTACGCGCCGGCCGAGGGTGGGGGCGCCCCGCCGCCGGGCATCGGGCCGGTGGTGGCGGCGCTGGCGCCCGACGACCCGCGGGCCGAGCCGCTCTACAAGCAGCTGGCGGTCGGGTTCCCGGGCGAGGTGCTCCGCACCGACTACCTGGCCAAGCAACTGGTGCGCGATGCCGGGACCGCCGGCCGCCGCTATTCGGATCTGGCGCGCGCCGGCGCCGCCGAACCGACCGTCTTCGTGGTCGGCGCGCCGGAGACCACGGAGGTTGGGCGGGGGCTGGCTCTGAAAACCACCTTTGGCGGCTCCGACCAGCACAAGGACGTGGTCTGGATCGGGCTCCCCAGCTATCCGGATCACGACCGCGCGCTCCCGCAGACGCTGGCGGGCCTGCTGGGGCGCGCGATCGCCAGCCGCGTGGCCGAAGGCGCCGGCGCCGACCCGCCGGCCGTGCTCATCAACGGGTACGCCCGCGCGCTGGAGGTCATCGCTCGCGAGTGGCGGGTGGGCGAGGGCGTCTCGGGGACTGTCCCGCCCGACGCCGGAACCGCCGCTCAGCGCGAGCTGTTCGCGGCCGTGCGCGAGAACCACTACGTGACGGGCCCGGACGGGGCGCCCCGGCCTGCCCAGGAGCTGCTGAATGACCCGGGCGTCGCGGCGACCGTGCTCTACCGCCTGGTCCAGTCCAAGTCCGTGGGGCGCAAGGTCGCCCCGTCCGAGGTCTACGCGCCGTTTGTCACGGACCGGATTCCGCCGGGTGTCAGCCCGGCGGCCGTCCTCGGTCCATTTCGTAACTTCCAGGCCAAGCTTCTATCAGCCTGGGGGCGGGCCGTGCTCGAGGGAAATCCGCCCCACGACATCGCGGAGCTGGTCGAGGCCTATGGCCGCGCGCTGCCCGCCGAGCGCGCCGAGGTGATCCGGATCTTCGTGGTCACCACGTTCGGGGCGACGGTGCGTCGGGGCGGGGTGCGGATCCCCGCCGCCGACCCCGGCGCCGCGCTCCCGGAGCTGACGGCACTGGCGGCCCAGGTCGCCGCCGGAAAGCTCTCGCTTCGCGCGGCATCCTCGCAGTAGATTCCGCGGTTCGATATGAGCAACGGCAGCAACTTCTGGACCGGAAGGCGGGTCGTCGTGACCGGGGGCGCAGGGTTCCTGGGCAGCTTCGTCGTCGACCGCTTGAAGCAGGCCGGCGCGTCGGTGTTCGCGCCCCGCTCGGCGGAGTACGACCTGGTGGATCGCGCCGCTTGCCGGCGGCTGATCGCGGACGGGCGCCCGGACCTGGTGCTCCACCTGGCCGCGCGCGTCGGCGGGATCGGCGCGAACCGGTTGAACCCGGGGCGCTTCCTGTTCGAGAACGCCATGATGGGGCTGCAGATGTTCGAGGAGTGCCGGCTGGCCCGGGTCCCCAAGCTGGTGGCGCTGGGGACCATCTGCGCCTACCCGAAGTTCGCGCCCGTGCCGTTCAAAGAGGACGACCTCTGGAATGGCTACCCCGAAGAGACGAACGCCCCCTACGGCATCGCCAAGAAGATGATGGCGGTCCAGTCCGCGGGCTACCGCGAGCAGTACGGCATGAACAGCGTCGTGCTGTTCCCCGTCAACCTGTACGGCCCGCGCGACAACTTCGACCTCGAGTCCTCGCACGTCATCCCGGCCATGATCCGGAAGTTCGTGGGCGCCCGCCTGCGCGGCGAGCCCGAGGTGGTGCTGTGGGGCGACGGCACGGCCACCCGCGAGTTCCTGTACGTGGAAGACGCGGCCGAGGGGATCTTGCTGGCGGCCGAACGCTACGACTCGAGCGAGCCCGTCAACCTGGGGAACGGCCTCGAGATGTCGATCCGCGACCTGGCCACCAAGATCGCGCGGGCCGCGCGGTACGAGGGGCGGTTCGTGTGGGACACGACCAAGCCCAACGGCCAGCCGCGCCGCCAGCTGGACGTGACCCGCGCGCGCGAGCGATTTGGCTTCACGGCCAAGACTCCGTTCGACGCCGGGATTGCCGCGACCGTCGCTTACTACGAACAGAACCATAAGGAGATCGACAAACGATGACGAAGCGAGCCTTGATCACCGGAGTCACCGGCCAGGATGGGTCGTACCTGGCCGAGCTCCTGCTGTCGAAGGGGTATGAGGTCTATGGGGTCGTCCGCCGGTCCAGCTCGTTCAACACCGAGCGTCTGGATCCCATCTATCAGGACCCCCACGTCTCGGACTATCGCCTGCGGCTGGTGTACGGCGATCTGGACGACGCGAGCTCGCTCAACCGGGTCCTGCGGACCGTCAAGCCCGACGAGATCTACAACCTGGGCGCGCAAAGCCACGTCCGCGTCAGCTTCGACGTGCCCGAGTACACGGCGTCGACGGTGGCGCTGGGGACGCTGCGCCTGCTCGAGGCGATCCGCGAGTCGGGCCTGGACAAGGTGGTCCGCTTCTACCAGGCGTCGTCCAGCGAGATGTTCGGCGGGGCCGCGCCGCCGCAGAGCGAGGCGACCCCGTTCGAGCCGCGCAGCCCCTACGCCTGCGCCAAGGTGTTCGCGCACCAGCTGTGCCAGAACTACCGCGAGGCATACGGGATGTTCATCAGCTGCGGCATCCTCTTCAACCACGAGTCGCCCCGGCGGGGCATCCCGTTCGTGACGCGCAAGATCACCCGCGCCGCGGCCCGCATCCGCCACGGCCTCGACAAGAAGCTGTACCTCGGCAACCTGGACGCCAAGCGTGACTGGGGATTCGCGGGCGACTACGTCGAGGCGATGTGGTTGATGCTCCAGCAGGACAAGCCGGATGACTACGTGGTCGCCACCGGCGAATCCCATACCGTGCGCGAGGTGCTGGACATCTCGTTCGGCGCGCTGGACCTGGACTGGAGCAAGCACGTCGAGATCGATCCGCGCTACTTCCGGCCGACCGAGGTCGATCACCTGCACGGAGACGCCAGCAAGGCGCGCCGGGTGCTCGGCTGGAAGCCCAAGGTCAGCTTCAAGGGGTTGATCGAGATGATGGTCCGCGCCGACGAGGAGGACGTCCGACTCGCGCTTTCGGGGCGAGCGCCGACGTCCTGATGGACGAAGCCGCGCCGGTCGCGGTCGTGCTGGGGGCGGGTGGGCTGCTGGGGAGCGCGCTCTGCCGGCAGCTCCCAGCCGACGGCTGGCGACTGGTCGCGGCTCCGCACGCCGCCTGCGACATTCGCGACGCGGCGGCGCTGCGGGCGCTGCTGGAGGGCGCGCGTCCGGCGGTCGTCTTCAACGCTGCCGCCTTCACCGACGTGGACCGCGCCGAGCTCGAGCCCGAGCTGGCGCGCGCAGTGAATGCGGAGGCTCCGGAGACCGTCGCCCGCGTCGCGGCCGACACCGGCGCCAAGATCGTCCACTATTCGACCGACTTCGTGTTCGACGGCCAGCTGGACCGCCCGTACCACGAGGGCGACCGGCCGTCCCCGCTATGCGCCTACGCCCGCACCAAGGCAGAGGGGGACGCGCGCCTGGCTGCCGCGTCGCCCCGACACGTCATCCTTCGCGTCGGCGGGCTGTACCAGCACGGCGGCCGCAACTTTCCCTCCCGGGTCGCGGCCCGGCTGCGCGCCGGTGAGACCATCCGTGCCGACGACGAGCGCCGCGTGGCCCCCACCTGGATCCGCGAGGTGGCCGCGGTCTCGTCCCGACTGGCCCGCACCGAGCACCAGGGCCTCTTCCACTGCATGGCGCACGGCGAGACCACCTGGGCCGGGTTCGCCCGCCGGGTCGCCGAACTGCTCGGGCTGCGCGACGCCCGCATCCAGAGCGTGGGCAGCGACGAGCTGGCGCTGCGGGCTGCGCGCCCGCGCTGCGCGCTGCTCGACAACCGGGCGCTCCAAGCCCTGGGCCTGGACACACTATCGCGCTGGGACGCTGGCCTCCGCTCGTCGCTGGCCTCGACCGGCGCGGCCGGCCAGGACCGCGCCCCGTAGCTCGGTCATCGGGCGGCGCGGGCGCGCGCGCGGGCCGCCCAGTCGCCATGCGCGCGGTACCAGTCGACCGTCTCGGCCAGCCCTTGCGCCAAGTCGCGCCGCGGTCGCCACCCCAGCTCCTCGCGGAGCTTGCGGGTGTCGAGCGCGTACCGGCGGTCGTGGCCCGGCCGGTCCGGCACGTGGCGGATCAGCGACTCGTCGCGCGCACGAACTGGCCGTCGCCGTAGACGGGCAGGGGAGTGCCCTCCAGCGCGCTCAGCACCATCACCGGGATCAGCTTCTCGGGGAACTGGTAGGGCCCGTAGTTGTTCGAGGACCGGGTGATGACCACGTCGAGGCCGTGGGTGTGGTGGAAGGCCATCACGAAGTGATCGGCGGCGGCCTTGCTGGCGGCGTACGGGCTGCGGGGCGCCAGCGGCGCCCCCTCGTCGAAGCTGCCCGTCGGGCCCGCCGAGCCGTAGACCTCGTCGGTCGAGATCTGCAGGAACCGCCGGACACCGGCCGCGCGCGCCGCTTCCAGCAGCGCCAGCGTGCCACCCACGTTGGTGTCCAGGAACGGCGCCGCCGACTGGATGCTGCGGTCGACGTGGCTCTCGGCGGCGAAGTTCACGATGGCCTCGACGGCGTGGGCGCGCAGAAGCCCCTCCATCGCCGACCGATCCCGGATGTCCCCGTGGACGAACAGGTGGCCCGGGTCGCGCTCGAGCTCGGCCAGGTTCTCGAGGTTGCCCGCGTAGGTCAGCGCGTCGACGGTGACCACCAGGTCACCGGGGCGGCGGCGACGGGCCATGCGCACGTAAGCCGAACCGATGAACCCGGCGCCGCCGGTCACCAGCACCTTCATCGACGGCGAGTTTCGTGCAATAAGGCGCGAAGTCAATGGACGCACCCACGCTGGTCGTCATCCCCACTTACAACGAGCGCGAGACCCTCCCCGACATCGTGAAGGCCGTGCGGGCCGCCGTCCCGGGCGCGTTCATCCAGGTCGTCGACGACAACTCGCCCGACGGCACTGGCGCCCTGGCAGATGAGATCGCCGCGGCCGATCCCCAGGTCGAGGTGCTGCACCGGCCGGGCAAGCAGGGGCTGGGCGCAGCCTATCTGGACGCCTTCCGGCGGGCGCTGGCCGCCCCGCGCGGCTATGCCCGGATCGTCCAGATGGACTGCGATTTCTCCCATGATCCAAAGGACGTGCCCCGCCTCCTGAAAGCGCTGGATGAAGGCGCCGACATGGCCATCGGGTCGCGCTACGTGGCGGGGGGCAGCACCGAGAACTGGAACTTCGCGCGACGCGTGATCAGCCGCGGCGGCGGCACCTACGCGCGCCTGGTGCTGGGGGTCGACATCCAGGACCTGACCGCCGGGTTCAAGGCCTGGAAGGTCGAGACGCTGCGCGCGATCGACCTCGCCGCGGTGACGACCCGTGGCTACGGCTTCCAGATCGAGATGAGCTATCGCGTCGTGACCGCCGGCTTCCGGGTGGTCGAGGTCCCGATCAAGTTCGTCGACCGTCGAGTCGGCCAGTCCAAGATGTCCGGCCTCATCGTGACCGAAGCCATGACGATGGTCTGGTCACTCCGCCGCCGGGTCCCACGCAAACGATGAAGGCGATATGGCCCCGGTGATACGACGGCGCGGGGCCTGCGCGGCCCCTTCAGCTTGCGCTGACACCGCCCGGCGCTCACGGCGGCGTACCGCACCCTGAGGTCAGCGACGCGACCACGTCGGGTTTGAGTCCGGCCCGGGTGAGCGCGGCGCGCGCGCTCTCGCACACGCGAGCAATCCGGGCGGTGTCGAAGCGCCCGTCTGGCGTCTCGGCGTAGACGGTGGCGTGGTGGGCCGCGTAGTGAGCCTCGAAGATCGCCATGTCGGTCTTGCCGGCCTGCAGATTGGCCGAGGAGGCCAGCACCAGCGGATCGCCAGGGAGGGCGTCGTAGGCGTCGTCGATCGCGTCCTCGGTCCCTTCCGCGACCCGTCCGTCGATCCAATCGCCGACGGTTCGGCTGGAACCGGGCCAGGCCGGTCTGTGCGGGCCGCGGCCGAGCGCCCACGCCGCGAGCTGGTGGTACGGATCGCCCGGGTCCGTGCCGGCAACCTCGTTGGCCTTCAACGCGCGCGGGACCTGCAAGCCACTCTCGTCGATGGCGGTGCCGGCGAAGCCCTCGGTCCAGGATGTGAACCAGCCAGGACAGGGCAGCGCCGGGTCTTGCACGTCCCAGATGCGGGCGGTGCCGTCGCGCGAGGCGGTCACGACGTGCTGTCCATCGGGGCTGAAGGCGGCGGACAGCACCGAGCCACCGTGCTGCAGGGGGGCAGAGAGGGGCTTGCCGGAGGTCGCGTCCCAGATGCGGGCGGTCTTGTCGTGCGAGGCGGTGACAACGCGGCGGCCGTCGGGACTGAACGCGACGGCCGTGATCCGGTCCTGATGCAGAAGGGCCTCGGAGAGCGGCTTGCCCGAGTCTGCCTCCCAGATGCGGGCGGTGTGATCGTCACAACCGGTGACGATGCGGCGGCCGTCGGGACTGAACGCGGCGGAGCCCACCGAGGCGCGATGGCGAGCTTCGGACAGAGCCTTGCCGGAGGTGGCGTCCCAGACCCGGGCGGTCTTGTCATCGGACGCGGTCACGATGCGCCGGCCATCCGGACTGAACGCGACGGAGTTGAGAACGCCGAAACTGCGAAGGGGCCCGGAGACGACCTCGCAGGACTGGGCGTCCCAGATGAAAGCCGAACCGTCCACCGAGCCGGTGACCACCAGACGCCCGTCGGGGCTGAACTCGGCGGCAGTGACCGGGGCGTGGTGGCGAAGGGGCCCACAGACGGGCTTGCCGGAATCGGCGTTCCAGACGCGGGCGGTGCCGTCAAACGACGCAGTGACGACGCGGCGGCCATCGGGACTGAACGTCGCTGCGAACAACCGGCCTTCATGGCGGAGGGGCTCGGTGAGCGGCTTGCCAGAGGCGGCGTCCCAGACGCGGGCGGTGTTGTCGCTGGAGGCGGTGGCGACCCGGTGCCCGTCCGGACTGAACGCAGCGGCAACCACCCAGTCCTGATGCCGAAGGGGCTCAAAGGGCGGGGCGCCGACGCCGGCGTCCCAGATGCGCGCGGTGCCGTCGTAGGAAGCGGTGAGGACGCGACGGCCGTCGGGACTGAACGCGGCGGCGACCACCCAGCCCTCATGGCGAAGCGGCTCGGAGACAGGCTCGCCCGAATCGGCGTCCCAGACCTGGGCGGTGTCATCATGAGAGACGGTGACGATGCGGCGGCCATCGGGACTGAACGCGGCGGAATTGACCGACTCTCCATGGCGAAGAGGCCCGGCCAGCGGCTTGCCGTCATCGGCGTCCCAGATGCGCGCGGTGCCGTCCGAAGAGGCGGTGACGAGGCGATGGCCGTCGGGACTGAACGTGGCGGCAAACACCAGGGCGTCGTGGCGGAAGGGGCCGGCGAGTGGTTGGCCGGAGGTGGCGTCCCAGATGCGCGCGGTGCCATCGTGGGAAGCGGTGGCGACACGGCCACCGTCCGGACTGAAGGAGACGGCGACCACCTTGTCTTCGTGACGTAGAGGGGCGCCGACCGGCTTCCCCGAGGTGGCGTCCCAGATCCGGGCGGTGTCGTCGGCAGACGCGGTGACGACCCGGCGCCCGTCCGGGCTGAACGC
>Ga0335083_10009130_pt1 | contig 12052 bp, 10 predicted proteins | sample Lox_Sample_42_FD_206716 | JGI IMG/M metagenome (GOLD analysis project Ga0335083, IMG submission 206716) | Soil microbial communities from Loxahatchee National Wildlife Refuge, Florida, United States - Lox_Sample_4.2 | ecosystem: Environmental > Terrestrial > Soil > Wetlands | place: USA... | reverse complement strand
CACCACCGGCAGCATCGGCACCCCCACCTTGCGGTACTCGTCCTTCATCAGCAGCGACAGCGACCAGAAGTGGGGCGGGGTCCAGAAGAAGACGATGAAGAACATCAGCAGCGCGGTGCCGCTGATCGAGCCGGTCACGGCCGCCCACCCGACCAGCGGAGGCACGGCCCCGGCGGCCCCTCCGATGACGATGTTCTGGGGGCTGCGGCGCTTGAGCCAGAGCGTGTACACGAACACGTAGCCGAGGAAGCCCGCGAACGAAAGGCTCGCGGCGAGGGGGTTCACCGCGAGCCACAGCAGCACCACCGAGGACGCCGCCAGCGCGCACCCGAACACCAGCGCCACGCGCGGGGAAATCCTTCCCGACGGCACCGGCCTGCCGGCCGTGCGGCGCATCTGCGCGTCGATGTCGCGGTCGTACCAGTGGTTGATCGCGCCCGCCCCGCCGGCCGAGAGGTAGCCGCCCAGGCACGTGATCAGGACCAGCCCGAGGGAGGGGTCGCCGGCAACGTACATGCTCGCCACCGTCGTCAGCAGCAGCAGCGACTGGACCTTCGGCTTGGTCAGCTCGAACAGGTCCGCGAGCAGCTGGCGGGTGCGTGAGGCGAGCGCCGGATGGGCGCGGACCGCCGTGCCGGCGGAGGGCATCCCGGCCACCTAGGTTCCCACCTGCCGCGCTCCCGCGGGCACGGTCGCAGCGCCGGCCGCGTGGGCACTCGAACTGCGGCGCTCCACCTCGCGGCGGATGTCCTTCATCGGTTCCACCGAGCGCACCAGCGGGATCACGTCGAAGTTGTTGACCGGCGGGGGCGAGGTGGTGAACCACTCGAGCGTGTTGGCGACCCACGGGTCGGGGCCGGCGACGACGCCCCGCTTCAGCGAGCGGGCGATGTTGATCACGGTCACCAGCACGCCCGTCGCGAGGATGAAGGAGCCGACGGTGGAGATCTGGTTGTAGAGCTGCAGGTGCCCGACGTTGTCGTACTCGTAGATGCGCCGCGGCATCCCGTCGAGGCCCATCACGTGCTGGATCAGGAACGTCACCAGCACGCCGATGTAGACCAGGGCGAAGCTCAACCGCCCGGCACGCTCGTCGAGCTTGCGCCCGGTGATCTTCGGGAACCAGTAGTAGATCGCGGCGAAGATGGGCATCACCGCGCCGCCCCACAGCACGAAGTGCAGGTGGGCCACCACGAAGTAGGTTTCGTTGACCTGCCAGTCGATCGGGAAGGTCGCGAGGAAGATCCCGGAGATGCCGCCGATCAGGAAGATCGACACGCCTCCCACGGCGAACAGCAGCGCGGAGGTGAATTCGACCGTCCCCCGCCACAGGGTCGCCACCCAGTTGAGCACCTTCACCCCCGTGGGCACGGCGATCAGGTAGGAGCTCAGCATGACAAAGATCAGGATCGCCTCGGGGATCGGGGCCGTGAACATGTGGTGCGCCCACGTGAGGAAGCCGAGGAACGCGATCGCCACGGTGGAGGCGGCGATCGCCCGGTAGCCGAAGATCGGCTTTCGCGCGAACACGGGCAGGATCTCCGAGATCAGCCCGAAGCCCGGGAGCACCATGATGTAGACCTCGGGGTGGCCGAAGAACCAGAACAGGTGCTGCCAGAGGATCGGCGAGCCGCCCTGGGCGGCGTCGAAGAAGTGGGTCCCGAAGTGGCGGTCGGCCAGCAGCATCGTGGCCGCCGCCGCGATCACCGGCAGCGCGAAGATCAGCAGCACTGCGTAGGTGAGGATCGTCCAAACGAACAGCGGCAGGCGCGCCCAGCTCATCCCGCGCGCGCGCATGTTCGCGATCGTGACGTAGAAGTTGACGGCGCCCAGCAGCGACGAGACCCCGGTGAGGTGGACCAGGTAGATCCACGCGTCCTGGCCCCCGGAGGGGGAGTACTGGCTTTCGGCCAGAGGCACAACGCTCACCCAGCCGGCTTCCGGAGGGCTCCAGAAGATGGACGCGTAGAACACCGCCCCGCCGGCTAGGAACAGCCAGAACGAGAGCGCGTTGAGCCGCGGGAAGGCCATGTCGCGGGCGCCGATCATGAGCGGCACGAAGTAGTTCGCGAGGCCCGCCATCATCGGCACGACGAACAGGAACACCATCGTCGTGCCGTGCATCGTGAACAGCTGGTTGTAGGTCGTCGGCGACACGACCGTGTTTTCCGGCGCCCCCAGCTGCAGGCGGATCATCAGCGCCTCGACCCCGCCCATCAGGAAGAACACGAAGGTCGCGACCATGTACATGATCCCGATCTCCTTGTGGTCGGTCGTGGTCAGCCAGCGGGTCCAACCGCTCCGCTTGGGCTGGACGGCGTGGGCGTTGACGTGGGGGACGGGGGCTACGTAGGTGGCCATCGTGGGATCGGTGCGCTCCTGCGGGGTTGGGGTTCGGTTGGGGGTTAGGGGTTTTCGACCTGTCCGGCCCCGCTCTGGGCGCCGAGTTTTTCACGAGCCACCTTGGCCGCCTGGTTGGCTTCGGAGATGAGCCGCTTCTGGTTGGCCAGCCACGCTTCGAACTGCGCCGGCGGCACCGCCCGCACCGTGGCGAGCATGCGCGCGTGCAGACGACCGCACAGGAACGCGCACTGGCCCTTGTAGACACCGGGCTTGGGGATCTTGAACCAGGTGTAGTTGTGGTAGCCGGGCACCGCCTGGAACTTGCCGCCGAGTTCGGGGATCCACCACGAGTGGACCACGTCGGCTGAGACGATGTCCAGCGACACCGTGGTTTCGGTGGGGACGACCATTTCCTGGTAGGAGTAGGGAGCCCCGAGGCCGTCCGGTTCGCTGGCGCCGGGATAGACGTACTGCCAGATGTACTGGCGGCCGATGACCGTGATGTCGAGGGCCTTCTTGTTCGGGGGGAGCTGGCGCTTGGCGCTGGCGTACAGCAGCTGCCCGCCGTCGGCGTTGTAACCGGCGGCGCTGGAGTTGGGCGGGTTCTCGATCGAGGACAGCTTCGAGAAGGTGAGGCCCGCGAGCGCCACCAGGATCAGGGCGGCGGCGATCGTCCAGGAGTACTCGAGGCGGGTGTTGCCCCGGATCTGGGCCGGGACGGCGTGCCTGCGCTTGCGGAAGCGGATCAGCGCGTACAGGATGGCTCCCTCGACCGCCGCGAAGATGATCAGGGCGATCACGAGCTCGACCTTGTAGAGGCTGTTGATTTCGTTCGCGTTCGGTGAGCCGCCGGACTCAGGGGTGAAGAACGCGAGGAGGGTGCTCAGCTGGCCCAAGGCGCGGCCGATTCTATTGGGAGCCTCGCGGTCCCGGCTTGATAACAAATGCCACGAGAACCGCTCAGGCGCCGGTGAAGCGCGGCGGGCGCTTCTGCACGAACGCCATCGCTCCCTCCATGAAGTCCTTGCTGCCGGACATCTCGCGCTGGATCTGCGCCTCGAGCTCCAGCTGGTCGTCCATGCGCTGATACAGCCAGTTGTTGAGCTGCCGCTTGGTGCCCGCGAACGAGCGGGTGGGCCCGGCCGCCAGCCGATCAACGAGCGCCGAGGCCTCTTCGGCGAGCAGCTCGTCGACCACCACGCGGTTGATCAGTCCCCACTCGAGCGCCTTCTGGGCGGGCAGGCGCTCGCCGAGCATCGCCAGCTCCGTGGCCCGCGCCATGCCGACGCGGGTGGGCACGAACAGCGAGGAGCCGCCGTCGGGGACCAGGCCGATGTTCACGAACGCGAGCAGGAAGTAGGCGCTCTCGGCCGCCAGGATCAGATCGCAGCAAAGCGACAGCGAGCAGCCGATCCCCACGGCGGGGCCGTTGACGGCCGCCACCACCGGCTTGGGCATCTCGCGGATCCCCTTCATGATCGGGTGGTAGCGCTCGGTGAGGGTGCGGTACACGTCCGGCCGCCCGTCGTCCGTGGTGAAGCCGCCGGCGATGTCCTTGAGGTCGGCCCCCGAGGAGAAGGCGCGCCCGGCGCCCGTCAGCAGGACGGCCCTGACCTCGTCGTCGGCGGCCACCTGCTCGATGGCCGCGCGCAGGTCGTCCCCGAACTGACCGTTCCAGGCATTGAGCACCTCGGGGCGGTTCAGTTCCACCGTGGCGGCCCCGTCGCGGATGTGCACGTTGACGGTCTGAAGCTCGGTCGTGGTGTCGCTCATGGTCTCCTCTGAAAGCCGAAAGGACCCGGCCGCAGGGCGCGCCGCAATGCGCCCATCGCACGCCGGCTCGCGAGGATCCTATGGTTTGTGGCATGAAGAGGCCCGTGATCGGCATCTGCGCGGCGCTCGAGCGCGCCAGCTGGAGCGTGTGGAACCAGAACGCGGCGCTCGTCCCGATCGGCTACATCGAGGCCGTGCAGCGCGCCGGTGGGCTGGCCCTGCCGCTGGCCCCCGACGAACACTCGGTGGGCGATCCGGGGGAGGTGCTCGAGCTGATCGACGCCCTGATGCTCGCCGGCGGCGCCGACATCGATCCCGCGAGCTACGGCGAACCGGCCCACCCCGAGACGCACGACACGGTGCCGGAGCGGGACGCGTTCGAGATCGCCCTCGCCCGCGCGGCGATCGAGGCGGACATGCCGGTGCTCGGAATCTGCCGGGGGATGCAGCTCATCAACGTCGCCCTCGGGGGCACGCTCGTCCAGGACCTCCCCGACCTCGTCGGCCACGGCGATCATCGCCGTGTGGTGGGCTCCTTCGACGGGGCCGAGCACGACGTGATGCTGATCGAGGACTCGCTGGCGGCGAGCGCGGTGGGGGAGCTCGCGCACGTGACCAAGTCACACCACCACCAGGGCGTTGACCGGCTCGGGTCGGGGCTGGTGGTGAGCGGCATCTCGGACCTCGACGAGCTGCCGGAGGCGATCGAGCTCCCGGACCGGCGGTTCGTGCTCGGCGTGCAGTGGCACCCCGAGGCCGATCCCGAGAGCCCCGTAGTGAGCGCCCTCGTGCAGGCCGCGATCGGCGCCAGGGCGACCCTCGCAAGCGACTAGATACGCCCCGGGCCGCCCACGGCCGTTCGCGCCGGGCCGCCCACGGCCGTTCGCCCCGGACCGCCCACGGCCGTCCGCGCCGGGCCGCCCCACGGCCGTCCATATACTCCCCCGCCAGTGTCGCGGTCGAACGCGATCCGAGCAGCCGCCTGGGGAGTGGTGCTCGCCGGCTTCGCCGCACCGCTGCTGCGCCGCCGCGTGCCGGCGCCGCCACTGGTCACGCAGACCGTCGCGTTCGCGGCGCCGGTCGGGCTGTGCGTCGCCGTGCGCCGCTCCAGGCGGCGCGACATCGCCACCTGCTGCCTGCAGATGTGGGCCTATGTGGCCGCCTACAAGACCCCCCACGACGACGCCGACGCGCAGGCCCGCCGCGTCCACGTGCGCTACCCGATCGTGGCCGACCGGGTGCTCGGCCTGGGGCGCTTGCCGAGCGCCCGCCTGCAGCGGGCGCTCGCCCGCACCGGTCCGGACGGCTCCCGCTGGACGGCGCTCGACCGCGTGCTCGTGTGGGCGCACTGGAGCTGGTTCCTCGTGCCCCACAGCGCGATCCTGTACATCATGTGGCGCCGGCCGGAGCGCTTCACGCGCGCCGCCACCCTCACCTACGCGGTGTTCGACGTCGGCGCCACCTTCTACTGGGTGCTGCCGACCGCTCCGCCGTGGTACGCCGCCACCCGCGGGGAGCAGGGGCAGGAGGCACTGGAGGTGCGGCGAATGATGGTGGAGTACGGCGAGTTCTTCTGGCGAGACGGCTGGGGCTCGCTCTACAGTGTGTTCGGCGGTAATCCGCTGGCCGCAATGCCTTCTCTGCACTTCGCCACATCCCTGATGGCCGCGTCGCTGCTCGCCGAGACGGGTAGTGGAGCCGGCGTGGTCGGATACGGGTACCTCGTCACACTCGGCTTTGCTCTGGTGTATCTCGGCGAGCACTACCTCGTGGATCTGCTGGGAGGGGCGGCGCTGACGGTGGCGGTCAGGCGTCTCGCCCCTCAGGCGACGGAGCCGCTGAGGCGTGCCGCCGGCATCGTCTCGCGGCTGGAGGAGCTGGCACACGGGGAGGCCTGATCGGCGTGCGGGTGAGAGCCGCCGTTCGGCGGGCGGATCGCGGGGGGCGCGAGCGTGAGACCGGAGACACCTCCTCCGAGGAGGTGACCGCCGCCGCGCCCGAACCCGGGAGCACACCGCCGCCCGATGGTCCCGAGCAGGTCTCGGCCGCCCGCCTCGAGGGACGAACCACGGCCGTCGAGTCCGGCGAGGGCGGCGAGGGCGGGGCGTGCGAGGCGCGGGATGGTGGGCGCGGGAGGCCGCCCCCAGATCGCGGCGGAGCGGGTGCCGGGGGAGGGGGGGAGCAGCCCGTCGAGCACGTCGGCGACGACGACATGCCGCGGGTGCGGCTCACCCACCGCCAGCTGCTGGCGTTCGGCTTGTTCGCCGTCTCGATCGTCGCGTTCCTGTACCTGGTGCTGCCGAAGCTCGCGGGCGTCAGCGAGGACGTCAAACGGATCGAGAAGGGCGACAAATGGTGGGTGGCGGTCGGCGTCGCCTTCGAGATGGTCTCGTTCGGCGGCTACATCGTGCTGTTCCGCACCGTGTTCGCGCGCGGCCGCTCGCGGATCTCCTGGCGGGTGAGCTACCAGATCACGATGGCCGGCCTGGTGGCCACGCGTCTGTTCGCCGCCGGCGGCGCCGGTGGTATCGCCCTCACCGCCTGGGCCCTTCGCCGCTCGGGGATGGAGCCCCGCCTGGTTGCCTGCCGGATGGTCGCCTTCATGGTGCTCCTGTACGCCGTGTACGCGGGCTCGCTGCTGATCGACGGTGTGGCGCTCGCGACGGGCGCCTTCCCCGGCGGGGGTTCGTTCGCGATCACGGTCGTGCCGGCGATCGCGGGGTTCGTGCTGTTCGTCCTGACGGGAGCGATCGCGCTGCTGCCGAAGGACGCGGAGCGGCGCCTGCACACGTGGGCGTCGGGCCCCAGCCGCATGGCCCACCTGTTCAACAGCACCGTGGCGGCACCCGCGCTGGCGGCCAGCGGGGTGCGCACGGCGATGGACCTGATCCGCGAACGCCGCCCCGGACTGCTGGGGGCGATCGTGTGGTGGACGTTCGACATCCTCGTGCTGTGGGCGATGTTCCACGCCTTCGGCTCGCCGCCCCCGCTGTCGGTGATCTGGATGTGCTACTTCGTCGGCACGCTCGCCAACCTGCTGCCCCTGCCGGGCGGCCTCGGCGGGGTCGAGGGAGGCATGATCGGGGCCTTTGCCGCCTTCGGGGTGTCGTTCGACCTGGCCGTTCTGGCGGTGCTCTCCTACCGTGCGATCTCCTTCTGGCTGCCGACGATCCCCGGCGGCATCGCCTACTTCCAGCTGCGCAAAACGGTCGCCCAGTGGAAGAGCGAGCAGTCGCCGTCGGCGCCCGGGTCGGTGCGCGCCGTGGCCGGCCAGGCCGGCGCGCTGCAGGGCTCCTAGCCGGTGGCGGCGCCGCCGAGACCCTGCCTGAGAGCGGTGGCACCAGCCCGCGAGTGCTATACTATACAAAGTAAAGTGAGCTGGAGTTCGACAGGTCTCCGCACCACGGGATCAGACCAGGGAGGCTAGATGGGCGACGTCGAGAACGTGATCATCATCGGCAGCGGCCCCGCCGGCTACACGGCTGCGCTGTACACCGCGCGGGCGAACCTGCGTCCGCTCGTGTTCGAGGGTTTCGCCTGGGGCGGGCTGCTCCAGCAGACGACCGACGTGGAGAACTACCCCGGCTTCCCCGAGGGCGTGGTGGGGCCGGAGATGATGCAGAAGTTCCGCGACCAGGCCGAGCGCTTCGGTGCCAGGCTGGAGACCGAGGACGTCGACCGCGTCGAGCTCGCCGACGAGCCCGGGGGCCTGCACCGGGTGTGGGTAGGCGAACAGGAGTACGCCACCAGGACGCTCGTGCTTGCGATGGGCGCCGAGCACAAGAAGCTCGATGTGCAGGGCGAGGAGGACCTCTCCGGCCGTGGGGTGAGCTATTGCGCCACCTGCGACGCCGCCTTCTTCAAGGACGCCCCCACGCTGATCGTCGGCGGCGGCGACTCCGCCATGGAGGAGGCCATCTTCCTGTCGAAGTTCGCCTCCAAGGTCACGATCGTGCATCGCCGCCCCGAGTTCCGCGCCTCGAAGATCATGCTCGAGCGCGCCCGCTCCGAGCCGAACATCGACTTCATGGTCCCCTACACCGTGAGCGAGTTCGTCCCCGGAGAGAACGGGTCCCTCGGCCACGCCACGCTCCACAACACGGAGACCGGCGAGGAGCACCGCCTGATGGTGTCGGGCAGCTTCATCGCGATCGGGCACGAGCCCCAGTCGGCGCTCGTTCGGGGGCAGATCGACGTCGACGAGAACGGATACGTGGTCACCGAGGGACGCTCCACTCGCACCAACCGGCCGGGCGTGTTCGCCGCCGGGGACCTCGTCGACCACACCTACCGCCAGGCGATCACAGCGGCGGGGTCGGGCTGTCAGGCGGCGCTCGACGCGGAGTGGTACCTGCGCGACACGCCCCAGGTCGAGACGCCCGCTGAGATGCCCGCCGGGGACCCGGCGCTGGCCGAGTGGGCACCCCGGCGCTGAGCGCCGACCACCGGGCTCACCGCTCCAGGGCGCCCTCCAGCTCGAGCAGGAAGCGCTTTCGCTCGAGTCCACCGCCGTAGCCGCCGAGCCCTCCGCCGGCGTGGAGCACGCGGTGGCAGGGGATCACGATCGGGATCGGGTTGGCACCGAGGGCGTTCCCGGCGGCCCGCGCGCCACGCGGGCTGCCCGCTTCCGCTGCGATCTCGCCGTAGCTCGAGAACGAGCCGTATGGGATCGCGGCGGTGTGCTTCAGCACGCGCGTGGCGAACGGGCCGATCAGTCTCCAGTCGAGCTTCAGCGAGAAGCTCCGGCGTCGCCCGGAGAAGTATTCGTCGAGCTCGTGCTCGAGCTGGCCCAGGGGCTCGGGACTGCGGACCACCCGAGGCGAGATGCGCCGGGCGAGCTCTTCCACCATCGCCGGTTCGGTCTCCTCGGGGAATGCCAGGCGGACCAGCCCGCGCGGGGTGACAGCTGCGTGGAGCGTGCCGAACGGCGACTCCACCGGGGCATAGGTGACGTCGGCGAGGCCCTCGCCTGCGATTCGCGCCAGCAGCCGATCGCTCGCTGCAGCAGCTGCCGCGGCTTCGGCCTCGCGGGCGGTGGGGCCGGCGCGCAGCGCGCGGCTGACGGCGTCGTCGGTCTGGGATCTCATGCGGCTACCTCCGCTCTCAGCTTTTTCAGGCCCTCGTGCAGCGAGCGCCGCGCGGCGTCCTCCGAGCAGCCGATCGCGGACGCGATCTCGCGATGCGGGAGGTCGCCCACGAAACGCAGCACCACCGCCGAGCGCTGGCGGGGGGGAAGCTCGCGCACCGCTCCCCACAGCTCGGCGTCCACCGGGCCGGCACCGTCGCCTGCGCGTGTGTCGAGCACCTCGATGTCCTGCACCGGAAGTGCCCGGCGGGCGCGCCCGCGGTGGCAGTCCACGGCCTTGCGGTGGGCGATCGTCAGCACCCACGCCCTCAGGTTCGAGTCGGCCCGAAGCCGGGGGTACGCGCGCAGGGCCGACACGAACGTCTCCTGAAAGCAGTCCTCCGCGTCGGTCGGCCCGACTGAGGAGACCAGGAACCGCCACACGGCCTCGCGGTTGTCATCCAGGAACGCCTGGAAGGGGGGAGGGGGCGCGCTCATCTGCCCCTTTAACGCGGGGGCGCCCCCGGAGTGTGAGATGCGTGGGGCAAGCTCATGCGGGGCTGCGCAGAAAGCCGCTGGTGCCGCCGCGGCCGAGCTTGCCGGCCGCCACCAGCTGCCGCAGGGCCGGCGCGGGGCGGTAGCGCTCCTCGCGGTACTCGTCGCAGAGGGCGTTGAGAACCGTCAGCACGTGGTCGAGGCCGATCTTGTCGGCCCACGCGAACGGCCCGCGGGGGTGGCTGAGGCCGAGCACCATGCCCAGGTCGATGTCCTCGGCGGTGCCGACCCCTTCGCCGAGCGCGAAGGCCGACTCGTTGATGACCTGGCAGAGGATGCGACCCAGCACCAGCCCCGGGGCGTCACCGACCCACGCCACGTGCTTGCCGAGGGTGTTGAAGAAGCGCTCGGCGCGGGCGGCGGCGACCGGCGATGAGCTGTCGGTACGGGTCAGCTCCACCAGGCCGGTGTCTGCCAGCGGCGGCAGGGCGTGGAAGCCGACGGCGCTGCCTCCGGGGTTCAGACGTGCCAGTGAGGCGCGGGCGCACAGCAGCAGCTGGGCCCCACCGGAGCCCGGTTCGAGCTCCCCCGCGGCTTCCGAGGGGGAGCTGGTGCAGTCGATCGCCAGCGAGGGCAGCACGCCGCCGCTGGGAGCGTGGGGGGAGCGCACCTCATATCCGGCCGCCGTGGCCGCCTCCCGCAGTTCGGTGGCGAGCGTCCCGCCGCCGGAGATCACCACGACGCCCTCGCCGCCCGCCACCTGCGCATCTACCGGGGCTGGGTCCTCGGTGCGGTAGCTGCCGCCCTCCGCCGTTCCGGAGTAGTCGTAGTAGCCGCGGCCGGTCTTGCGCCCGCACAGGCCGGCGGCGACGTAGCGGACCGAGATCGGGGACGGTTTCCAGCGGGGCTCGCCGAAGCTCTGCGCGTAGAAGCTCTTGGAGACCTCCAGGCCGGTGTCCACGCCGACGAGGTCCATCAGCTCGAAGGGCCCCATCCGGAAGCCGCCACCCATCCGGCAGATGCGGTCGATCGTCTCGAGCTCGGCGAGTCGCTCCTGCAGCAGGCGCAGGGCCTCCAGGCCGAAGGGGCGGTTGCAGCGGTTGACCAGGAAGCCGGGACCGTCGGCGGCGCGGATCACCGTCTTGCCCATCGCCCGCCCGGTGGCATCGGCGACCTCGAGGGCCTGCTCGCCGGAGCGCACGCCCGCGACCACCTCGAGCAGGGCCATCACCGGAGCCGGATTGAAGAAGTGCATCCCCACGACCCGCTCGGGACGGCTCGCCGCGCGCGCGATCTCGGTGACGAGCAGCGACGAGGTGTTGGTCGCCAGCACGCAGTCCTCCGCCACGATCGAGCTCAGCCGTTCCAGCAGCTCGTGCTTGAGCTCGAGGCGCTCGGGGACCGCCTCGATCACGAGCTCGCAGGTTCCGAGCCGCTCGAGCTCGCTCACTGGGTGCAGGCGCTCGGAGGCCGCCGCGGCCTCCTCGGCGCTGAGGCGTCCACGGGCCGCTTCCCGGCCGTGGCCGTCACGGGCCTTGCGCAGGCCCGCCTCGAGTGCCGCCTCGATCGGGTCATACAGCAGCGTCTGCGCTCCGGCCCGTGCCGCCAACTGTGCGATACCGGCGCCCATCGTGCCGGCGCCGAGGACGCCGATCACCTCGGGCACGAGGTTCTCCCCGCCGGAGTCGCCGGCGGTCATGCGGCCCTCTCGCGGCTGTCGCGTGAGCTCACGCGGAGCTCACGCGGGCACGAGCGCGCTGATTCCCGTCATCGCGCGGCCGATGATCAGTTTCTGGACCTGTGAGGTCCCCTCGTAGAGGGTGGTCACACGGGCGTCTCGGAAGTAACGCTCGACGGGGTGGTCGTCGACATAGCCGGCGCCGCCGTGGACCTGGATGGCGAGGTTGGCGCATTCCAGCGAGGCCTCGGTGGCGTGCAGCTTGGCGACCGAGGTCTCGAGCGTGTTGGGCATGCCCTTGTCCTTCAGCCAGCCGGCCCGCCACACGAGCATCCGCGAGGCGTCCGTCTTGAGCACCATGTCGGCGATCATCCCCTGCACCAGCTGGAAGCTGGCGATCGGGCGGCCGAACTGTTCGCGCTCCTTGGCGTAGCGGACCGACTCCTCCACGCATCCCTGGCAGATGCCCACGCACCCCGCCGCCACCGAGTAGCGGCCGGAGTCCAGGGCCGACATGGCGACCTTGAAGCCATCCCCGATCTGCCCCAGCATCTGCTCGTCGGAGACCTCCACGTCTTCGAGCGCGATCGAGGCCGTGTCGGAGGCATGCAGGCCCATCTTGTGCTCGATCGGCTGCGGCTGGAAGCCGGGCTGGTCGGTGTCCACGAGGAAGCACGCGAGGCCCTTGTGGCCGAGCT
>Ga0335083_10009129_pt1 | contig 12052 bp, 12 predicted proteins | sample Lox_Sample_42_FD_206716 | JGI IMG/M metagenome (GOLD analysis project Ga0335083, IMG submission 206716) | Soil microbial communities from Loxahatchee National Wildlife Refuge, Florida, United States - Lox_Sample_4.2 | ecosystem: Environmental > Terrestrial > Soil > Wetlands | place: USA... | reverse complement strand
TCAGGTGCCGAGCTCCGCCGCGAATTCCTGCAGCAAATCTAGGTAGAGCTGGCGCTTAAAGGGAACGATGAGGCGCGGCAGCTCCGCGGGGGGAACCCATTTCCAGGCGCGGAATTCCGGATGCTCCGTCGCGATGTCGATGTCGGTGTCGCGGCCGGTAAAGCGCATCAGGAACCATTTCTGGCGCTGCCCGCGAAAGCGACCCTTCCACCTCCGCCCCGCGAGCTCCGTCGGGAGATCGTAGCTGAGCCACCCCTTGCTCTCGGCGATCGGCGCTGCCTTGTCGGTGCCGATCTCCTCCTTGAGCTCGCGGAGCGCAGCCCGCAGCGGGGACTCGCCGGCGTCGATCCCGCCCTGCGGCATCTGCCAGGCATCGCCGGTGAAGTCGACGCGCTGGGCGACGAAGACACGTCCCTGCGGATCGAGCAGCATGATGCCAACGCCTTTGCGATAGGCACCTCCGTCGGGCACGCCCCTCGCATCCTTGGTCATCGCTGCGCTTCCGTCCGCTCGGTCTGGAGGTCCGCCACGGCGGAGACGGGCGCGAGCGCGATTCCTTTTTGCTCGAGACCGGCGGCCCAGCGCGCGATCCGCTCGATGGTGACGGGATAGCTGTCGCCCGCGGCGACGGCGATGCCGTTTTGCCGCGCGAGCGCCTCGAGGTCCGCAAGGCGCCCGTCGATCGCGTCGCGCGAGGCCTGCTGGTCGAGCGTGAGGTCGCAATAGGCGCGCGGCAGGCCGATCGCTCTCGCGAGCGCGGCGGCGACGCTCCGGTCGGTCACGCGCCGGTCCACGAACATGAGGCCGCGTGATTTGAGCTCGTCGAGCACGGGCAAGAGGTCGCTTTTCGAGGTGGTGAAGCGCGAGCCTGCGGCGCTGATCGTCCCGACATAGCCGGTGACGCGGCTCAGCACCCATTGCGTCCGCTCGAGATTCTGCTTCGCCTCGAGCGCCACCAGCAGAGTATGCGGCCCGGGGTCGATGCGGGGATACTCGACCGGCTCCATTGCCAGCGACAGCAGCACCTCGTGCCCGGCCGCACGCGCGCGCTCGATCCACTCCTCGAGCCGCGGCGCATAGGGGTTGAAGGCGAGGGTGATGCCGCCGGGGAGGTCGTCGATCGCGGTCTCGGTCGCGGCGCTCGATTGCCCGAGCCCCGTCAGGATCACGACGGCGCGCGGCCGACGGTCGCCGCGGTCGAAGGGGCGGGCATAGACCTGCCACGCCTTGCGCCCATCGGGGGCAATGACCGGGAGCGGGCCCTGCGTCCCGCGCTCGACGAGCGCGGGATCGGGGGCAGGCGTGAGCCCTTGGCCCTTGCTCGCGGGCGGCCGCGGCGAGGGTGGCACAGGGACTGCGGCTTGCTGCTGGGGCACGGGCGGCGCTGGGGCCGCTCCCAGCTGTGGTGTCGAGGCGGCTGGCGACGCAGCCGCGGGCGGAGTCGTCGGCGGGCTAGTGGGCGAGTTGGCAGGCGGAGCGGACGCCGGCCCGCTCGGGGAGGCAGCGGGGGGAGGTGCCGGCGCGGCGGGCGTCGGCGCGCTCTCGGCAGGGGGCTGCGGCGCGGGCGGAACCGGATCCGGTGCCGGCGGAGGCTTCGGCGGGGGCGGCACCGGGAGCGGCATGCTGAACGCCGGCCGGTGCCGCGCCGGCGGCGCGTTCCGCGAAGCCCAATCGGCCCACCAGGCGAGGGCCGCGATGCAGGCGACGGCCGCAATCGCGGAGAGCGCGAGCCAGCGCGCGCTGCGCCCTCCGGACCGCTCAGCCGCGCCGCGTCGTGCCACCGCGATCCCGCCTCACCGGGTGCCGCTCACTTCGGCGGGGTGCGGTTGCCGAACATCGCAAGCCCGCGCAGCAGATCGACCGCACGCTCGAGCTGGTAGTCCTGCTCGGAGCCGGTGACGTCGGCGTTTGTGCCCGCAGGCTTCGACCCGCCGCCCTGGCCGCTCTGATCGGCCGGGGGCGTTTGCGCCGGCGGCTTGTTGGCCTCGGGCTTGGGTGCGTCGGGCTTGTTGGCGTCGGGCTTGGGCGCGTCGGGGTTCGGCAGCGCGCCCTTGAGGTCCGCCTCGTGCCGGCCGTCGCCGGCGTCGACCTTCTCGATCTTGGCGGCCTCGACGACGATGTCGGGCTCGATCCCCTTGGCCTGGATCGAGCGGCCGGAGGGCGTGTAGTAGCGCGCGGTGGTAAGGCGCATGGCGCTGTGGTCGGAAAGCTCGATGATCGTCTGCACCGAGCCCTTGCCGAAGGTACGCGTCCCCATCAGCACCGCGCGATGGTGATCCTGGAGCGCGCCCGCCACGATCTCCGAGGCCGAGGCGGAGCCGCCATTGATCAGCACCACGACCGGAAGCCCGCCCGAAATCTCCTTGTCGGGCTGCGCGTTGTAGCGCTGCGCGCTCTGCGGCTTGCGGCCGCGGATCGAGACTATCTCGCCCTTGTCGATGAAGGCATTGGCGACGGCCACCGCCTGGTCGAGGAGCCCGCCGGGGTCGTTGCGCAGATCGAGGACGATGCCCGAGAGCTTGTTGCCGGACTGCTGCCGCAGGCTCTTGAAGGCCGCGACGAGGCCGACGTCGGTCTGCTCGGTGAAGCTGGTGATGCGGATGTAGCCGATGTCGTTGCCGATCATGCGGAACTTGACGGACTGCACCGTGATCTTCGCGCGCGTCAGCGTCACGTCGAAGGGATCGCGGCCCTCGCGGCGTATCGTGAGCTTGATCGAGCTCCCGACGGGCCCGCGCATCTTCTCGACGGCCTCGCTCAGGGTGAGGCCCATGACGGGCTCGTTGTCGATCTGGACGATGAGGTCGTTGGTCTTGATGCCCGCGCGCGCAGCGGGCGTGTCGTCGATGGGTGCCACCACCTTGACGAGGCCGCCTTCCATCGTGACCTCGATACCGAGCCCGCCGAACTCGCCGCGCATGCTCGTCTGCAGGTCGCGGAAGTTGCGTGCGTTCAAGTAGCTCGAATGCGGATCGAGCGAGCTCAGCATGCCGTTGATCGCGGCTTCGATGAGCTGCTGATCGTTCACCTCCTCGACGTAGTCGGAGCGGATGCGCTCCAGCACCTGACCGAAGAGATCGAGCTCGCGGTAGATGTCCTGCTTCTGCGGCGCAGCCGCGGAGGCGGAAGATTGTGCGAGAGCGTCGCCCATGGGCGACAGGAGGCAGAGGAAAGTTGCGGCGATTGCCGCTACCAGACCTTGACGCATCATCCACTTACCTTTTGTTCGCGGGTCGCCAACCATGGCAACGGGTTTATCGGCTGGCCGTCATGGCGCAGTTCGAGGTAGAGACGGGGCTTCGGCTCACCTGAGGCCATGGTTCCGACCGGCTCTCCCGCCACCAGCCAGTCGCCCACCGCCCCGTCGATCCGATCGAGACCCGCTAACAGGGAATGATATCCGTCGCCGTGCAGGATGATCAAGATTTGCCCGTAGCCCTTGAAAGGCCCGGCAAATTCGATGCGGCCGTCGAAGGGCGCCACCACCACGGCCCCAGGCCGCGTCACCAGGGTCAGGCCCTTGTTCGAGACGCCGAATTCGTTGAGCTCGCCATAGCGGACCGTAAGCGTGCCGCTCACGGGAAAGACCATCGCCCCCCGCGCCTTGGCGAAGGACCGGATGGTCTTGGGCTTGGTGGGATCGACCTCGACCGGCGCTGGGGCGCGCACGTCCTCGCCGCGGCTTGGCGCTTCCGCCCGGGGTATGGCGGCAAGCCGCGCTTTCTCCTCGGCCTCGCGCTGCTCCGCCTCCTTGCGCTCGGCTTCGAGGCGGTCGATCAGTTCCTTGAGATCCTTTGCCTGCCCGGAGAGCTGGTCGAGCCGTTGGCGCGTCTGCTCCGCGCTTTTGAGCGCCTGCTCCCGGAGCTGGGTCTTGCGCTGGATCAGGGTCTCGATCCGCGCCCGTTGCATCGCGAGGCCTTGGCGCTCCTGGTCTAGGGCCAGCCGCTTCTGTCCGATCTCCGAGCGGAGCCGCTTGAGCTCGGCCAAGTCCCGGCTCAGCACCTGCGCCTCGGCTTGGAGCCGCGGCACGGTCGCGCCGAGGAGGAGGCCGCTGCGGATCGCGTCCTCCGGCGCCATGGGGCCGAGCGCCAGCGCTTCCGGCGGATTGCGCGCGAGCCGCGCGAGCGAGGCCAGAAGCTCAGCCTCATGCGCGCGGTCACGGGCGAGCGCGGCGGCCTTCGCAGCCTCGTCCGCGCTCAAGCTCTTGAGCTGACCTTCGATCTCCGTCGCCGCAGTCTCGTGGGCCTGCGCCTCCCCGGCCGCCTGTACGCCGTCGGCGCGGAGATTGGCAAGCTCCTCCGCGAGCGCCTCGGCGGTCTGCTCGAGCTGCTGCTGCTGCGCGCGGCCCTGGTCGAGCTGTTGCTCGACGGATTTGAGCTTCTCCTGCGGCTTCTCTTCAGCGGCGGCAGGCGTCAACGCGAGCAGGGCGCCCGCGAGCGCGAGGCAGGCGAGGAAAGGGCGGTCAGACTGAGGCACGGGCTTCGACGCGCGGCGCCGCCGCGCGCGAGATCAGCGGGTGCCCCGTCATCGCCTTGGGCTGCGGCAGTGCCAGCAGCGCGAGCAAGGTCGGCGCGATGTCCGCGAGCCTTCCGTCCTCGATCGCGGTGACGCCCGCGGGAGGGTTCACCAGCAAGAGCGGCACGGGATTGAGCGTGTGCGCGGTGTGCCGCTCGCCGGTCTCGGGATCGCGCATGGTCTCGGCATTGCCGTGATCGGCCGTGATGAGGAGCGTGCCCCCCGCGCGCGCGACCGCATCGGCGAGGCGTGCAAGGCAATGATCGACGGCCTCGACGGCCTTGATGGCGGCGGCGAGGTCGCCCGTGTGCCCGACCATGTCGGTGTTGGCGTAGTTGACGATGATGACGTCGAAGCGCTTGGCGTCGATCGCCTCGACGAGCTTGTCGGTCACCTCGTAGGCGGACATCTCCGGCTTCAGGTCGTAGGTCGCGACCTTGGGCGAGGGCACGAGAATGCGGGTCTCGCCCGGAAACTCCGTCTCGCGCCCGCCGTTGAAGAAGAAGGTGACGTGGGCATACTTCTCGGTCTCCGCGATGCGGAGCTGCGTCAAGCCCGCGCGCGAGATGACCTCGGCGAAGGTGTCGCTGAGATCGTCCGGTGGGAAGATCGTCGCGATGAAGGGATTGAGGGCGGTCGAGTACTCCGTCATGCCCAGCGCCGCCGCGGTCTTGACCACGCGCTTCCGCGCGAAGCCTGCAAAGCCGGGATCGAGCAGCGCCGCCAGAATCTCGCGCACGCGGTCTGCGCGGAAATTCGCCATCAATAGGCCGTCGCCGTCCCGCATCCCGGCATAGCCACCGACGGCGGTCGGGAGCACGAACTCGTCGCTCTCGCCCGCGTCGTAGCCCTGCCGAACCGCGGCGGGACCGTCGGGCGCGCGCCGGCCTTCGCCATCGACAAGGCAGCGATAGGCCTTCTCGACCCGGTCCCAGCGCTTGTCGCGGTCCATCGCAAAGTAGCGTCCGGAGACCGTCGCGATCTCGACGCTCCGGAGATGCGCGATGTCCGCGACGAAGGAGGCCATGTAGGAATGTCCGGCCTTGGGCGGCGTGTCGCGCCCGTCGAGGAAGGCATGCACGCGGACGGCAAGCCCTGCCTCCGAGAGGAGGCGCGCCAGCGCTGCCATGTGATCCTGATGCGAATGCACACCACCCGGGGAGAGCAACCCCATCAGATGCACGGCGCCGCCGCTATTCTTAATGGCGGCGATGAAATCGAGGAGGCGTGGAGTGCGCGCGAGCGAGCCGTCGGCGATCGCCTGGTCGATTCGCGGGAGGTCCTGCATTACCACCCGGCCGGCACCGATATTCGTATGCCCGACCTCGGAATTTCCCATCTGCCCGCGCGGCAGCCCCACATAGAGCTCGCTCGCCTGCAGGAAGGCGTGCGGGGAGGTCGCCATGAACCGATGCCAGGCCGGCGTCTTCGCCTCGCAGATGGCGTTGTCGGTGCATTCCGCGCGATGACCCCAACCATCGAGGATGCAAAGCACGACCGGGCGCGGCCGGGACGGGGCTGTCATGAGGCCGTTATATAAAGGAAACCGCTCTGTCGTTAAAGGCACGCTCGCGTGAGAGACGCCGAACAGCGACTCGCCGGATTTTCCGGGCGTGCGTGGCAGCTCCGGCTCGGTCGCGGCGCGCGTTCTAGTCCAACACCTTATCCGCGCGCGTGAGGACGGTGGTTGGTATCTGAAGTCCGAGCGATCGCGCGGTTTTGAGATTGACGATGAGTTCGAGTTTGGTCGGTTGCTGCACGGGAAGGTCGGCGGGACTGGTCCCCTTGAAGATTTTATCGACGTATCCGGCGGCGCTGCGGTACTGGCCCGGCAAATCCGACCCGTAGGAAATGAGGCCGCCCACCTCCGCAAACTCCCCGAAGCCATAGATCGCCGGAAGCCGCTCCTTCGCCGCCAGCTCGACGATTTGGCTCCGGTAGGTCGTGAAGAGGACGTCGTCGAGCTGAATGACGCCCCCTGCGCCGCGCATTTCCCGGAACGCGCCCTCGAAGTCGCCGGCGCTGCGCACGGCGACGACTTGAATCTGCAGCCCCAGCACCTTCGCGACCGGCTCGGCCTGTCGTATGTCCTCGGTATTTCCCGCATTCATCGCGTGGGAAAAAAGCGCCACGCGGGAAAGACCGGGAATGATCTCCTTCATCAGCTCCAATCGCTTGCCCATGAGGTCGGCGTGTATCCCCGCAAAGCCCGTGACGTTGTGGCCGGGATGGGCGAGGCTGTCGACGATGCCTGTCGCGATCGGATCGATTGAGGCTACGAAAACGATCGGGATCGTGCGCGTCGCATTCTGGGCGGCCGCGACGCTGCCCGATGCAATGATGACGTCGACGTTCAACCGAACCAGCTTGGCCGCCGCCTCCGGGAGCTCCTCGGCGCTGTTGGCCAAACTGTATTCGATGACGAGGTTCTCGCCCTCGACGTAGCCGAGCTCGCGAAGTCCCTGCACGAAGCTTTCGATGAAGGTGCGAGGCGGGGGGCCGTTGCGGAGGAACCCTATGCGGCGGATCGTCTTCGCCTGCTGTGCAGAGGCTCGCGACATCGGGGCTAATGTCGCCGCGCCGGCCAGGGCGATGATGAATTTGCGCCGCCTCATTCTGGCCTCTGTCGGAAGTTCAAGCCGCGCTCGACCGCGGGCGAGATGATAGCACACACACAGATGGGACGGCGCGGGGCTCCTTGCGGCTTCACTCGCGATGATAGGGGTGGCCCGCGAGGATTTGCTGGGCGCGGTAGAGTTGTTCCAGCAGCAGCCCACGCACCAGGAGATGCGGCCAAGTCATGGGGCCGAATGCCACTGTGAGGCTGGCCTGCTCGAGGACCTTGGGCGCCAGGCCATCTGCGCCGCCGATCGCGAAGGCGAGGGTCTTGACGCCGGCCTCGCGCCAGCGCGCGAGCCGCTCGGCGAAGGCGGCGCTCGCGAGGCTCTTGCCGCGCTCGTCGAGTGCCACCAGCACCGACGCCTCCGGCAGTGCCGCCAGCAGCAGCTCGCCCTCACGCGCCTTGCGTTCCAGTGCGGGAAGCGCGCGGCGCTCCTCGACCTCGCGGATTTCGAGGGGCCAGGCGATGCGTTCGGCGTAGTGCGCTTGCAGCTCCGCGTGCGGACCGCTCTTCAAGCGCCCGACCGCGAGGATCAGCAGGCGCACGCGCTCAGCCGGCGGTGCCGGCGTCGTGCAGCTCCGCGCCCCACATCTTCTCGAGGTTATAGAAGCCGCGCACTTCGGGCCGGAAGAGATGGACGATGACGTCGCCGGCGTCGATCAGGACCCAGTCGCCTTGGCGCACGCCTTCGGCCGAGGGGCGATGCTTGCCCTTCTCGCGCACGGCTTCCATGACGCGCTCCGCGAGCGCCGCCACCTGGCGCTGGGAGGCGCCGCTGGCGATCACCATGTAGTCGGCGATACTGGTCTTGTCGTGGAGGTCGATGACGACGACGTTTTCTGCCTTGCCGTCGTCGAGTGCCTGCTCGATCCGCTCGAGGAGGCTCGGGGCTGTGGCCGCCTTTGGGGTGGCCTTGGACTTCGCGCGCGGGATGGTCTTCACCTCCTGGTCGTCGCGGCCGCTTTACCACGTCTCGCCCGGAGCGCGGTCGCAGAGCTCGGGTCGAGGCGGATCGGGAAGAAGGCCCAGGCGGGCGGCGTCCGATCCGCAAGGCACCGCGTGTTTCCGGGCAATAGACGCGACCGCTTGAAGCGCTGCGCCGGGAGCTCGGAAAGGGCTCTTAGACAATAGGTAGGGCGGTCGAAAACCGCAACCGGCACCAGCGCAAATATGTCCCGCCAGCGGTCCCAGCGTCGAATTTGAGCGAGATTGTCGGCACCCATTAGCCATACAAACCTCGTGCGCGGAAACCGTCGCCGGAGCGCTGCGAGCGTATCGGCAGTGTAGCGCGTCCCGAGTTGCGCTTCGATGTCAGTGACATGGATGCGGGGATCGTGCACGAGCTTCCGCGCACCCGCGAGCCGGTCGCTGAGGGACGCCATCCCCCGCACGGGCTTCAGGGGGTTTTGCGGCGCCACCATCCACCAGATCTCGTCGAGGCAGAGGCGCTTCAGCGCTTCGAGGCTCACATGGAGGTGGCCTCGATGGGCGGGATTGAAGGATCCGCCGAGGAGGCCGACGCGACGGAGACGCCGGTCCCCGAGGGTTGGCGGCAGCGCGAGCAGCGCTCTCAGGGCCGGACCTGCCCGGTGCCGCGCACCACGTATTTGAAGCTCGTGAGTTGCTCGGCTCCCACGGGCCCGCGCGCGTGCAGCTTGTTGGTGGAAATGCCGATCTCCGCGCCCATGCCGAACTCGCCGCCATCCGCGAATTGCGTCGAGGCGTTGAGCAGCACGATCGCGCTGTCGACCTCGTCGAGGAACTTCTCGGCGGCGACATTGTCCTCGGTCACGATCGCATCGGTGTGGTGCGAGCCGTAGGTGTTGATGTGCCCGATCGCTTGCTCCACTCCGTCGACGATGCGGACCGCGATGATCGCGTCGAGATACTCCGTCCGCCAATCTTGCTCGGTCGCGAGCTTGGCGCCGGAATGGAGCGCGCGCACGGACTGATCGCCGCGGATCTCGCAACCCTTCGCCGCGAGCGCCCGCAAGATCGGTGGCAGCGCCTTCTCCGCGATCGCGCGGTCGACGAGCAAGGTCTCCGCGGCGCCGCAGACGCTGACGCGGCGCATCTTCGCGTTGACGGCGATCGCCAGCGCCTTTTCGAGATCGGCGCCGCGGTCGACGTAGACGTGGCAATTTCCTTCGAGATGCGCGATCACGGGAATGCGGCTCTCGGCCTGCACGCGCTCGATCAGGGATCGTCCGCCGCGGGGCACGATGATGTCGATGAACTCGCTCATGCCGAGCATGATGCCGACGGCCGCGCGGTCGCGCGTGGGAACCAGCTGCACCGCAGCCCGGGGCAAATTCGCCGCCGCCAAGCCCTGGTGCAGGCAGGCGACGATCGCCGTCGAGGAATGGAAGCTCTCGGAGCCGCCGCGGAGGATTGCGGCATTCCCCGCGCGCAGGCAAAGCCCGCCCGCATCCGCCGTCACGTTGGGCCGCGACTCATAGATGATGCCGACGACGCCGAGCGGCGTGCGCACGCGCGAAATCTCGAGCCCGTTGGGCTGCGTCCATTTTGCCATCACGGCGCCCACGGGATCGGGAAACGCCGCCACCGCCTCGAGCCCCGCCGCGATCCCCTCCGCGCGCGTCTCGTCGAGCATGAGCCGATCGACGAGCGCCGCCGAGAGTTTCGCGCGGCCGGCCTCGTCGAGGTCGCGCGCATTCGCCGCGAGAATCTCCGAGCGCCGCTCGCGGATCGCCTTCGCCGCCGCGGCGAGCGCCCGTGTTTTCGCGCCCGCCGACGCATGCGCCAACACCAGCGCCGCCTGACGCGCGGCCTCGCCGATCTCCCGCATGATCGCGGGAAGGTCGCTGGATATGGGCTTGAGCGCCGTCATCGTGGGTTTACGGTAACGCAGGCCGGCCGCGATTTCACGAGTTTTGTCCGCGGGTGCAATCCGCTAGAGTTGGCGTGCCGCCTGTTCATGCGAGCCCCGATCATGCGTCTGCAGCACCTTGCCGTTCTCCTCGCCGCCACTCTCTTTTCCATCGCTTCGACGTCGCCGATCTCCGCACGCACCATCGCCTGGCCCGATGGCTGCGACTATACCGCACACGATCCCCGCGTGACGCCGCTCCCCGATCTCTGTGCGGCGGCGATCGACGCGCTCGACTGGGCGAAGCTTCCGAAGCGCAAGAACGGATGGCCCCGATGCGATCCCGATCTCAGCGGCGGATTTCGCGACGAGAACGGTTGGCCGAGGATGCTGTGGCCGGACGGGGGGCGGTCGCATGTCCGCCTCGTGCCGTTGGGTGGCGAGCGCTTTCTGATGGAAATCCGCTGCGATACCGCTCTCTACAACGTCGTGAACATTTACGTGCTCTATGACGAGTCGCGCCGCCCGGTGCGTGCGGAATTCCTGTGGTTTCGAGGCTATCGCATGGAGAACGAAACGGCCGTCGAGGAAGTCACGCCCTACGTTTGGGCGCGCAGCTTCAATCCAAAGACGCGCGAGCTCGTGGCGCTCGCGAAATATCGAGGCATGGGGGATTGCGGAGAGTTCTCGCGCTACGTCCTCCGCGGCGACGAGTTCGTCCTGACGGAATTCCGCGCGAAGGTCCTGTGCGATGGATCCCAGATTTACCGGCTCCGCGGAACACGGAAATACGACGTCCGCCCCGGCGTTGCGCAACCTAGCCCGAGTTGGCAGCGTTACTTCCCTCCGCAACCGTGACGGCGTTCATGACGAGGTCGTCGCGGTGTATGACTTCGTCCCTGCCGCGATATCCCAGGATCGTTTCGATTTCGCCGCTCTTGTGGCCGGCGATCGCACGGGCATCGGTGCTGGAATAACCAGAGAGGCCGCGGCCGAGCTCGCGGCCGTCGCGGCGGCGGACGAGTACGGCATCGCCACGCTCGAAACCGCCCTCGACCGCGATGATCCCCGCGGGCAGCAGGCTCGTGCCGCGCTCGAGCGCCTTCGCCGCGCCTTCGTCCACGACGAGCGTACCCAGGGGATTGAGGCTGCCGGCGATCCAGCGCTTGCGCGCGGTGAGCGGGGAGGAGGAGGGGATGAACCAGGTGGCCCGGCCGCCATCCTCCAGCGCCGCCAGCGGATGCAGCATCTCGCCCTTGGCGATCGCCATGCGGCAGCCCGCGGACATCGCGATGCGAGCGGCCGCGAGCTTCGTCACCATGCCGCCGGAGCTCATGCCCAGGGGCGCCTCGCCCGCCATCGCTTCGATCTCCGGCGTGAGCTCGCGCACCTCCGGGATGTGACGCGCGGCTCTATTCTTGCGGGGATCGTCGCTGTAGAGCCCGTCGATGTCCGAGAAGAGCACTAACGCATCCGCGCTCACCATTTGTGCCACACGCGCGGCCAAGCGGTCGTTGTCGCCGAAGCGGATCTCCGCCGTCGCGACGGTATCGTTCTCATTGATGACGGGAACGGCCTTGAGCGCCAGGAGCTGGTTCAGCGTCGCGCGCGCGTTCAGGTGCCGCCGCCGCTCCTCGGTATCCTCAGGGGTCAACAGGATCTGCGCGACCGAGAGGTGATGGCGCGCGAGCGCCTCCTGATAGGCGTGCGCCAAGCGAATCTGGCCGGTTGCCGCCGCCGCCTGCTTCTCCTCGAGCTTGAGCGCGGGGCCGAGCAAGCCCAGATGCCGCCGGCCGGCGGCAATGGCGCCGGAGGAGACGAGCAGCACCTCCTGCCCGCGCTTGGCGCAGCGCGCGACGTCGTCGGCGAGCGCCTCGAGCCAGGAGCGGCGGAGATCGCCGCGAGCATCGTCCACGAGAAGCGCCGAGCCGATTTTGACGACCAGGCGGCGGGCGTCGGCGAGCCGCGTCATGGAATGACCTCGACGGCGTTCGCATCCTTCTTTCCCTCGGCCGCCGCGCGCTCTCGTTCCGCGCGAATCGTGTCGTGGAGGGCACGCATCGCTTCCGGCACGCCCGAGCCGGTGG
>Ga0335083_10009127_pt1 | contig 12054 bp, 9 predicted proteins | sample Lox_Sample_42_FD_206716 | JGI IMG/M metagenome (GOLD analysis project Ga0335083, IMG submission 206716) | Soil microbial communities from Loxahatchee National Wildlife Refuge, Florida, United States - Lox_Sample_4.2 | ecosystem: Environmental > Terrestrial > Soil > Wetlands | place: USA: Florida... | reverse complement strand
ATACCGATCACCCTGGGCCTGGCGTTCCTCGGCCTGGTCGCGGCGATGGCCTATGAGTTAACTCGCGAAGTCCTGAGTGCCGCGCAGACCGCGCGTGAGCTGCGGGAGAATGAAGCACGGATGAGCCTCGCTGTTGACGCGGCAAATCTCGGACTCTGGATTCGGGACTTCGCGCGCGGCGAGATCTGGGCCAGCGACAATTGGCGTCGGCTATTCGACTTTGCTCCATCCGAGCCGTTGACCTTTGATCGCGTACTGCAACGACTGCATCCGGAAGATCGTGACGCTGTGGAGCGAGTCATGGCCGAGGCGCAAGCCGGGAGCGGCCAGTATGAGATGGATTTCCGGCTGTTGCTGCCGAATGGCGATGTGCGTTGGATTGCCTCCCGTGGCGGCATCGAATTCGACGCCAGGGGCAAAGCGGTCATGGCGCGCGGTGTTGCGCGCGACATCACTGCAAGCAAGAGATCGGAGCAGGAGTCGCGTCTGCTCCGTCAGGAGATCGCCCACGCGGGGCGCGTTTCCTTGATGGGCCAGCTCGCTTCGGCACTCGCACATGAAATCAGCCAGCCGCTCGGCGCGATTCTCCGCAACGCCGAGGCTGCGGATCTGTTCATGCAGGAGCCATCGCCCGACCTCGACGAAATCCGTGCGATTCTCGCCGACATCCGTGCCGACGATAAGCGTGCGGGCATGGTCATCGACAGGATGCGGGCGTTGCTCAGGCGCAATGAGCTTGATGCGCGGCCGCTTGCCGTGGGCGAAATTGTCGCCGATGTGGTGGGTCTCACCCAGGCAGACGCGCTGACGCGGCGAGTCAAGCTCAACACCGACATTTCGAGTGGGCTGCCGCGAATACGGGGCGACCGAGTGCATCTGCAGCAGGTGCTACTCAATCTCATTGTTAACGGCATGGATGCGCTCGAAGGGTCGAGGCGAAAGGAACGCCGAATTGACGTAACGGCCCGTCTGAACGGCGCGCGGATGGTCGAGGTCGCCGTCGGCGATACCGGCCAAGGCATTCCGGTCGACGTATTGCCACGCGTCTTCGATCCCTTCTACACGACCAAGCCCACCGGAATGGGCATCGGGCTGTCGGTGTCGCGCACGATCGTCGAGGCCCACGGCGGGCGGATCTGGGCGGAGAACGATCCCCGAGGTGGCGCGATCTTCCGGTTTGCTCTTCCATTGGCCGAGGAAGCGGCACCTTCATGAGCGAAAGCGCTCCGATCGTTCACATCGTCGATGACGACACGGTGTTTCTTGTGGCGGTCGCACGCCTGCTGAAGGCCGCAGGTTACGCTGTCCGGACGTATTCCTCGGCAATAGAGTTGCTTGCAAACCTTGGTGATGATGCTGGTTGCGTCGTCGCCGATCTGCGCATGCCGGGAATGGACGGCCTGGACCTGCAGGGCGCGTTATCGCGCGAAAAGAACCAGCTCCCGGTGATCTTCCTCACCGGAGAGGGCGATATTCCGACGACCGTGAAAGCGATGCGCCACGGCGCCGAGGATTTCCTCACCAAGCGCGGTCCGAAGGAAGACCTGTTTGCAGCGGTGGACCGGGCGCTCGCCCGCGATGCCCGGCAACGAGCCGAGCGTGCGCACCTGCGGGCGTTGAATGCCCGAATCGAGACCTTGACGAGTCGCGAGCGTGATGTCCTGCGCCAGGTCGTCGCCGGCAGGCTCAACAAACAGATCGCGGCGGACTTGGGGATAAGCGAACGCATGGTGAAGCTCCACCGCACGTCCATCACGACCAAGCTTCAGGTGCGATCCGTCGCCGAGCTCACGCGACTGGTACAGGCGGCAGGATTGTTCATCTAGCCGCCGACCTTCCCTAAAGGGAAGTGGCGCTGACGCTGCGCACCCCGTTACCCTTGTTGCCATGGCGCCTGGCAACTCCGGGAATGTCTATGTAGGCGTTGTCGACGACGACGAAAGTTTGCTTCGTTCGCTCGCTCGACTCCTGCGCGCGGCCGGGATGCAACCTATTACCTATCTATCGGCTGAAGCGTTTCGCGCCGATGTAAAGCGGCCACGGTTCGATTGCCTCGTGCTCGACGTTCAGCTGCCCGGAATGTCCGGGATCGATCTGCGGAATCAACTCGCGGCCGAAGGTGTCGCGACACCGATCCTCTTCGTCACCGCTCACGACGACCCGCAGGCACGCACGAACGCTTTGGCGGGACCGTGTGCGGGCTATTTTCGAAAGACCGACGCCGGGAACGAAATCCTCGACGCGATCCGCCGTGCCGTTGCGCCGGCCGCGGCTGCTACGTGACGTGTCCTTCCCCAAAGGGAAGTAGTCGTCATGCAGCGAACTCGCTACGCTTTTTTCCCATGGTGAGCGAGCAGAAGGAGCGGAATCTATGAAACCAGGAAAGATGCTTGCCCTCGGCGGCGCCTTGATCGGCGCAACAATGTTCAGCGCCTTGCCCGCGCTGGCGCAGCAGAAGCCGAACGTCGTGTTCATCCTCGCCGATAACGTCGGCTACGGCGATATGGGCCCTTATGGCGGCCGCGAGCTGAGGGGAATGCCCACGCCGCGCACCGACGAGTTGGCCCGCCAGGGGCTTCGCTTGACGCAGTTTCTCGTGGAACCTTCATGTACGCCTTCGCGTTCGGCGCTCATGACCGGGCAATACTCGATCCGCAATGGACTGTCGCTTGCCACCCTGCCGGGGTCACCCAACACGCTCTCGGGCAAAGCCTACACGATGGGGCAGTTGTTCCAGGAAGCAGGCTACGCGACGGCCATCTTCGGCAAGTGGCACCTCGGCGAAGAGCCGCAGAGCCTGCCCAGCGCGCACGGTTTCGACGAGTTCTATGGCATCCCGCCTGGGACGTCATGGGATGACGCGGTGACGGTTGCGCTGATCGTGCAGACGCATTCAGTCAATGCGCCCGAGAAGGCTCTGATCGAGAAGGGACCGTGGATCATGTCCCAGAAGGCGGGCGGACCGCTCGAGAAGGTGAAGCCCTTTACGCCCGAGGTTCGCGCGGAGATCGACAACGATCTGACCGACCGCTCCGTCGCGTTCATCAAGCAGCAGGCCGCGGCGGGCAAGCCGTTCTTCCTCTATCTCCCCTTCTCGATGGGACACGCGCCGAATTACCCGTCCAAGCAATTCGCCGGTAAATCGCGCATCGGGCAGTACGGCGACAAGATCATGGAAGGCGACCATCACGTAGGACAGGTGCTCGATGCGCTCAAGGAAATGAAAGTTGATGACAACACCATCGTGGTCTTCGCCTCCGACAACGGGCCCTGTTGTTGGAGCTTGAAGGATTTCGGCAACCTGGGATCCCCCGACATGGGCAGCTCGGGCCCCTTCCGCGGCAACCTCGGCGAAGCGACGGAGGGTTCTATCCGGACATTCGCGTTCATTCGCTGGCCCGGGCACGTCGCGCCGAACACGACCTCCTACGCGATGTTCTCGATCATGGACTTCCTCCCGACGTTTGCGGCCGTTCTCGGCGCCAAGCTGCCCACGGATCGGCCGATCGACGGCGTGGATCAGACGGCGGTGCTCCTCGGCAAGAGCGAGGTGGGCGCGCGTGAGTCCCTGCTGACGTTCGCGGGCCCGGATCTGTTGGCGGTGCGCTGGAAGCAATGGCGCATCTACTTCAAGGAGATGCACTACACCGGGACTGGTCAGCAGATGCTCGGCGATCTGTTCGTTGGCAAGTCGGGGCTGTACTACCCGCTGGTCTACAACATCGAGGCGGATCCGCACGAGGATCTGAACGTCGGCGGCATCAACCTGTGGCCGTTGCTGTTCGCGTACAAGCCGGTTCAGGAGTACCTGGAGTCGCTCAAGAAGTATCCGAACCCGCCTGCAGTCAATATCACCAACTTCTGATGCCAGAGCGCTCGATCGAAGAATGAGAATGGCATCTGCCGTCAAAAGAGTCTTGGCGGGATCGCTGGCAGCGGCAGCCTTGACGGCAATGTCACCGAATGCTCGCGCAGATGAGGGCGGCGTCCCATTCTGGTTCTCCGGCGCCTATGCGAGCCTCGCCGCGGTCCCGGCCACACCCGGGTGGTCGCTCGTTACGTTGCCCTATTACTACAACGGCAGCGCCGACAAGTCGAAGACGTTTCAGAGGGGCGACACGCTCACGGCCGGGCTCAAGTCGGACGTGGCGTTGCTCTTCTTCCAGGCGGGATACGCGGCGGAGAGCAAGGTCCTCGACGGCCAGCCTTACGTCGGGCTCGGCTGGGGCCCGGGCTACAACCGCACGTCGGCGGACATTACGCTGTCCCAGCCTGCGCTCAACGTGGGCCGCGCCGACACGATCACCGGTGGCACCGATTTGTACCCGGTCGCAAGCCTAGGGTGGACCAAGGGCGACAACAACTGGATGACGTACGTGACCGGCGACATCCCGACCGGCGCGTATCAAGCGAGCCGTCTCGCCAACCTCGGCATTGGACACGGCGCTATCGACGCCGGCGGCGGGTACACCTATCTCAACGACAAGACCGGCCTGGAATTCTCTGGCGTGGCGGGCATCACGTACAACTGGGAGAACACGCACAGCAACTACAGGAACGGCGTCGACTCGCATCTCGACTGGGCGCTTTCGCAGTTCCTGAACGACAACTGGGAGATCGGCGTCGTCGGCTACGTGTATTACCAGCAGACCAACGACAGCGGCACCGGCGACAGGGTCGGGGCATTCAAGTCGCGCATCGCGTCGGCCGGTCCCGAGGTCGGTTACGCATTCAAGTACAACGGCCAGGCCGCCTATTTCAACCTGCGCGCCTACCGGGAGTTCGCCGCGGAGAACCGCATCGAAGGCTATGCGATCTTTGCGACGCTCAGCCTTCCGCTCGGCAATGCGGGCAAATAGCTCGCAAGCCACGAGCTCCGATCCCCATTCTTTCATCAGCCAGACAGTAGATCGCGTCCTAAAGGAGAACACCATGGCAACCGACGACACCCCGAAGATTCCGTCGCAACCCAACCTGAGCCGCCGCGACATGCTCAAGGGCGCAATTGCAAGTGCTGCCGCGGTCGGTCTGTCCGCCGCTGACCCGAGCTCGGCGCAGGCTCAGGCGGGTGCTGCCGCGCCGGTGAACCCGTACGGCGGCGGGCCGAGCACCGGCCTGCAGTTCCCGCCTTACTACAAGCCAACCCCATCGGTCCGCAGTCGGATGAACTACTTCCCCGGGAGCGAGGTTCTCGGCAAGGACGAAATGCGGATCTCGTTTGTCGGCAGTTGCCCGTTCCCACCGCGGCGCGACCAGGCAGGGACCTGCATCATGGTCGAACTGGGCAACGGCGACCGCTTCTTCTTCGACTTCGGGCCCGGCTGCGTGAAGAACATCGTCGCCATGGGCGTCCCGGTCCCGAGCATCAACGACATCTTCATTACCCATTTGCACGTCGACCACTACCACGACCTGTCGTACCTCCTTCCGTTCTCGGCGTGGGCGGGTCGGTGGAAGATGCCGCTGCGGGTCAACGGGCCCTCGGGACGCACCCCGGACCTCGGCACCAAGGCCATGGTCGCCGGCATGAAGCAGATGCTGAAATGGCACCTGGAAGCCTTCGACGCCTGTCCGATCGGGGACGGTTACGAAGTCGAGGTCAACGAGTTCGACTGGAAGGACGAGAACGGCATCTGCTACGACAAGAACGGTGTCACGATCCGCCACTGGCGGCGCTCGCACGCCAAGGACGGCGCCTCGGCCTACCGGCTGGACTGGAACGGCCTGTCCTTCGTATGGACCGGCGACGGCCGACCCGACGAGCTGACGGCCAAGTACTCGAAGGGCGTCGATGTCTTTGTCACCGAGCTCCAGCCGGATCTGGCGCACATCAACCAGCTCAAGTACGGGCTGCCCGAATTCCTCTTCAACTACACGGTGGACATCCACCATACGTTGGGTTACGCCACGGGCTACCTCATCAACCAGGTCAACCCGCGCGTCGGAATGGCCACGCACCTCGCGTTCGACAACGACACGCTCAACGAGCAGACGGCGGACATCCGCGCCCACTGGAAGGGGCTCTTCCTCTACGGCGCGCCGGACGTCGTCACGGTCAACGTGACGAAGGACGCGATCTGGCATCGGGAGGCTGTCCTGCCGGGGTTCGCCGGCCAGCCGCTGCCGCCTCCGACGCTGCTCTTCGGTGATCCGCTCCCGCTCGCTACGGGCATGGGCGTTGTCCCGCAACCCAGGCTGCCGCGCGAGCAGCAGCAGGAGCAATTGACGCGAGACATCGAGATCGATCCGCACAAGTACTATCCGCCGGACGTCTACCGCGAGCCGCTCACGAAGCTTCCGAACCCGCAGCTCGTCGATCTTCGCGAGATGGCGAAGGTGATGGGGATCGACCTAAGCAAATTCGTCAAGCCCTAAGCCATGGCCATCATCGACGAAAGTGTGAATGCGGTTCCGATCACGATCCTGACAGGCTTTCTCGGCGCGGGAAAGACCACGTTGTTGAACCGCATTCTGACCGGGGATCACGGCCTGCGCGTCGGCGTTCTGGTCAACGACTTCGGCTCGATCAATATCGACGCCGAACTCGTGGTCAGCGTCGACAATAATGTGATCAGTCTGGCGAACGGCTGTGTCTGCTGCCAGATTCGGGATGATCTCGTCGCGTCCATCGTTGCCCTGCTCGCGCGCAAGGAGGGCACCGAATATGTCCTGCTCGAAGCCAGTGGTGTCGCCGATCCGGGCGGGATCTTCGCCACTTTCAGCGACGCGAATCTGCGCGACCGCATCAGGCTCGACAGCATCATCTGCGTCGTCGACGCCGACCAGGTCTTCGCACACCCGGAGTATCCGCCGCTGATGGAGCTCAAGCTGCACCAGGTCGGATTTGCGGACATGCTGATCCTGAACAAGGTTGACCTCGCCGGTCCCGAGAAAGTCGCGAAGGTTCGCGCCTGGCTCGACGATCATTTCAACCGCCTGCGCATTGTCGAGACGAATTATTGCGACGTGCCCAACGAGATCCTGTTGGGCGTCGGGCATTTCGACCCTGCTCGAGCGAGCCTCGGCGCCCGGACTGGCGAGCCCGATTGCGACGACCCGAACTGTCACGACGATCACCACGGGCACGACGGTCACGCGCACGACCACTCGCAGGTGTTCAGCACCTGGAGCTACGAGACGGACCAACCGCTAGCGCTCGACACCTTGCGGGAGAAAATGCGCCGGCTGCCGGGAACCGTCTATCGCGCCAAGGGCGTGGTGTACAGTGCCGATGCGCCACAGCGGCGGGTCGTGTTGCAGGTGGTTGGCAGACGAGTGGACATTGCCATTCAAGAGGACTGGGGCCTGCGCAAGCCGCGCACGCAGATCGTAGCCATTGGTGCGGCCGGCAGTGTGGATGCAAATCTGCTGCAAGAAATGTTCGCCTCGTGCGTCGCCGCCGCCGCGTGATTGCGAGACTCTGACAATGGACATTGCGATTGTTCGACATAGAAAGGAATCTTCATGAAAACCAGAAATCAGCTTCGCTCGATCCTGCTGCTGATCGCCGCCACGGCGCTAGCCGGAGCGACGCTCTCGGCGTCAGGGCAAGGGCGTGCGGCGCTGGAAGCCGATGCCAAGAGGGTCTACAACCGCCTCGTCGCGAATGTGCCGGCGGCGAAGGCGGTAGGCAAGCAAGCCGTCGCGGTCCTCGTGTTCCCGAAGATCACCAAGGCGGGATTGATGGTCGGCGGCCAGTATGGCGAAGGCGTGCTGCTGAAGGAAGGCAAGCCAGCGGGGTATTACAACACAGCGGGAGCGTCCTATGGCCTGCAGGCCGGCGCCCAGCAATTCGGCTACGCGCTGTTCTTCATGAACGAAAACGCGCTCAATGCCCTAACCAATACGGGTGGTTTCGAGGTCGGCGTCGGGCCGAGCGTGGTTGTGGTCGACGAGGGCATGGGCAAGTCGGTCACGTCGATCACGATGAAGGACGATGTCTACGCTTTCATCTTCGGGCAAAGAGGACTGATGGCCGGCGTCGGCCTCCAAGGCAACAAGATCACTCGGCTAAGCAAGTAGGGCATCGCGTCGACTCGCAGTTTGAGCCGCAGCCTCGCTCCCACAATGCCAGAGTCGAATCCGTGCCCGCCTGGTTAGCGACGCGGGAGCCTCGGTGCCGTTCGAACTGCGAGTTAGCGTGAACTGGCAATTCGGCGTCCCTGCAACGTTGGCTATTGCTGCGCTCGTCTTGGTGATCGGCCGCAGCCTCATTGAGCGCATCGCGCTTCTGCAGAAGTATTCGATTCCCGAGCCCGTCGTAGGAGGTTTGGTCACCGCACTGGCGATTGCCGCAGCCCATGCCGGCGGTGCCAGCGTCTCTTTCGACAACTCGCTGCAGCCTGGTCTCATGCTCGCCTTCTTTGCGAGCGTCGGCCTCGGCGCAGATGCGCGGATGCTTGCGCGCGGCGGCGTGGCCCTGCTGCTCTTTACCGCCTGTGTTGTAGGCATGCTGGTCATGCAGAACGTCATCGGAGTCGGCGCGGCCTGGGCTATGGGCATCGATCCGGTCATTGGACTGATCGCGGGCTCGGTCACGATGTCGGGCGGGCATGGCACGGGTGCGGCATGGGGCCAGAAGTTCGCCGAGAGCTTCGGGCTCGCCGCAGCGCCCGGGATCGCGCTCGCAGCGGCGACCTTCGGCCTAGTGATGGGTGGGCTCGTCGGCGGACCGGTGGCCCACCGTCTGATCGAGCGGCTCAAAGCGAGCGGTGCGCCGCTCGGTGTACCCAAGACCGAGATACTGACGCACGACAGCGCAGCATCGACCGGTGCGTTTACACCCCAGCGGCTGAGCGTCACGATATTGCTCCTTGCAGGCAGCGTGGCGCTGGGAACGGCGCTCTCGCGATGGGTCGAGAACCCGACCTTCACGCTGCCGAGCTTCGTGTGGACTTTGCTCGTCGGCGTGTTGATCCGGAACGCGCTTGCCGCCGCCAAGCTGCACGAAATTGACGGCGAGGCGCTGACCTTCGCGGGTGCCATCTCACTGTCGCTGTTCCTGGCTATGGCGCTGATGAGCCTGCGCCTCTGGGAACTCGCGGCCTTGGCGCTGCCGATGTTCGTGATCCTCGCACTGGAGGCCATCGGCGTCGCTCTGTTCACGACGCTCATAACCTTTCGCGTGATGGGATCCGGGTACGAGGCCGCGACGCTGGTGGCGGGGCAGTGTGGGTTCGGGCTCGGAGCAACGCCGACTGCCATTGCCAACATGCAGGCGGTCTGCGAACGATACGGCTATGCGCCGCAGGCATTCATCCTTGTACCGATCGTCGGAGCGTTCCTGATCGACATCGCGAACGCCATCGTCATCAGCGCGTTCGCTGGCCTGGTTCCCGCACTTCGCTAGGCTGCCGCGGTTGGGCGGCTACTATGCCGATGATGGGGCGGCATTTGGGAAGCTGTTCTAAGCCTACGTCCACATCAATGCCAAGATGCGAGCGGAATTTGAGCGCATCACTTTGCAGTTCAGCGCACCCTGATGCGATGTTTCTATGTCGCTTGCAGGCCTGTGCAACTGCGATGGCGACAATGGGATTTGTTCCGAAGGGAGCGCACCGCTGACTATTCCTTCTTACAGCGTGGAGGATATGACGCAGGGCTGTAGCTGCTGTGTCCAGCTGTTTTGGTTGCCCTTGCATTACGCTGCATTCGACTGCTACCGTGAAGTTGCGCGGACGCCGTAAGCAATTGAGAATGCGATAAAATTACGAAGTCTTCTGAAGGCTTTGTAAACCGTTGGTCGGGAGTTCGAATCTCTCTGCCGGCACCAACGATTCTTTGTGTCAGTGACGAGATGAACTGGGTCGAAATCGCCTGGATCATGATGTCCGCGGCGACGGTAACGCTCGGGGTCATCCATCTTTTCGTCTGGTTCAAGCAGAGATCGCAATACGCCCACCTGCTGTTTTTCGCGCTCGCGCTTTCGGCCGCCACCTTCGGCGCATTCGAGTTGGAGATGATGCGGGCGCAATCCCCTGCCGGCTACGCCGTCACACTGCGCTGGGCTCACGTGCCGCTCACCGTGTTCGTGGTATCGATTGTCTGGTTCGTGCATCTCTATTTCGACGCCGGAAGACTCTGGCTCGGATACGTAATCTCCGGCCTCAGGTTGCTGGCGCTCGGGCTGAATTTCGTGACCGGCGTGAACATCAACTTTCTCGAGGTTTCCTCACTCGACCAGCTGATCCTGTGGGGAGGCATCGTGGTTTCGGGTCCGGTCGGTGTCGCCAATCCGTGGGTGATCATTCCCCAGGTTACCAACGTGCTCCTGATTGCGTTCGTCGTCGATGCCTCCATCACGCTCTGGCGTCGAGGCGGTCCCGATGCGCACCGTCGCGCCGCAATTGTCGGAGGCAGTCTTGTGCTCTGCATCTCCGCAGTGGCGGGTTTTGCCGCCCTGATCATCACGGGCCTGGTCCACGCTCCGACCATCGTCATGCCCGGGTTTTTCATCGTCGTCCTGGCGATGGGCTACGAGCTGGGCTGGGACGTAATTGCCGCAGCGCAAATTGCAGCGCGGCTCCGCGCGAGCGAGCAGCGCTTCCGCGCAGTCTTCGAAGCGGTTCCGAGCGCAATTGTTCTGGCCGACGACAAAGGCATGATCATGCTCGCCAATGCGCAGGCGGAGACGGTGTTCGGTTATCGGCGCGCGGAACTCGATGCGAGGCCGGTCGAAATGCTGATTCCGGGACGCTTTCGCAGAGGGCACTCCGCGCTGCGGCATGCCTACGCACGGGACGCGCGGCCGCGAGCGATGGGGGCCGGCCGCGAGCTGTTCGCGTGCCGCAAGGACGGCAGCGAAGTCCCGGTGGAAGTCGCGCTCAGTCCGATGCGCACCGAGAATGGATTCTTCGTCTTGGTGGCCGTCGTCGACGTCACGGAGCGCAGGAACATCGAGCGGGCGACGGCCCGTCAGCGGGACGAGCTCGCGCATTTGTCGCGGGTCGCGATGCTGGGCGAGTTATCCGGGTCGCTCGCGCACGAACTCAACCAACCGCTGACGGCTATTCTTAGCAACGCGCAGGCGGCGCAGCGCTTTCTCGCGCAAAGCCCGCCGCGTCTCGAGAAGCTCGCGGAAATCCTCGCCGACATCGTGAAGAGTGACCACCGTGCCGGAGCGGTGATTCAGCGGCTCCGATCGATGCTCAGGAAGGAAGAGGCTCAACGTCATCCGCTCGACATCAATGACGTGGTCGAGGAATCGCTGCGTCTGATGCACAGTGACCTAATGAACCGGCGGGTAGTGGTCAGCACGAACCTCGACGATGCGCTGCCCGTCGTGGACGGCGATCGGAACCAGCTGCAGCAGGTGCTGCTGAACTTGGTGATCAACGGATGCGACGCGATGGATGGCCAGCACGTGGACCGCCGACTGCTGGTGCAAACGCGAGCGACTGCACAAGGGAGCGTCGAGATCTTCGTCGCCGACCGTGGCGCGGGAATACCGGTGGCGGATCTCGAACGCGTGTTCGAGCCTTTCGTGACCACCAAACCGCAGGGCCTCGGTCTGGGTCTGGCGATCTGCCGATCGATCCTCGAAGCCCATGGTGGCCGGCTGTGGGCGACCAATAACGCGGATCGGGGCGCCACGCTGCATTGCGAATTGCCGGCGAAGATGGGCTGATGTCGATGGAAGAACCGGCGCGGACGGTGTACGTGGTCGACGACGATCCCGACGTGTTGAAGGCGATCGAGCGGCTGCTCCAATCCGATGGACTGAACGTTGCGACGTTCGCATCGCCCCGCCAGTTTCTCGAACGTTTCGACCGAAACGCTGCAGGTTGCCTCGTACTCGACCTTGCGCTGCCGGGTCTGAGCGGCCTCGAGCTGCAGCGGGTGCTCGAACAGCAGGCGAGCTTCCTGCCAATCGTTTTTCTCACCGGCCGCGGCGACATCCCAACGAGTGTGCAGGCGATGAAGCATGGCGCGGCCGACTTCCTTACCAAGCCGGTCGACGATGCCGCGCTGATTGCCGCGATTCGCGAGGCTCTGGTCAGCGACGAGGCACTGCGTCGCGCGCGCGAAGAGCGAGAGAGCCTCGCGAGACGCCTG